>Ga0272446_1004278_pt1 | contig 17039 bp, 18 predicted proteins | sample YNPCB0061_FD_194587 | JGI IMG/M metagenome (GOLD analysis project Ga0272446, IMG submission 194587) | Hot spring microbial mat communities from Yellowstone National Park, WY, United States - YNP-CB-006-1 | ecosystem: Environmental > Aquatic > Thermal springs > Hot (42-90C) > Sediment | place... | reverse complement strand
GGCGTCCTTCGACAAATGGATGTCCAAGGAAAAGAGGGCCAGCTCACCTGCTCGAGGAGTTCTACCGCGTCGCCTTCCGCGGGAAGCTCTACACCTCGATCGCGGCGTTGCAGACCGACCTCGATGCGTGGATAAAGAGCTACAACGAAGAGCGCCCCCACCAGGGACGCTGGTGCTTCGGCAAGACGCCGATGCAGACCTTCCTGGACGCGCGTCACATCGCCTGGGAAAAGCAGCATATCGGAGAAGCCGCATGACCCGCGGCGCCTGACAGCTTCGACCTGGCGGAGCCGAAGGCGGCCAAAGGCAACACCCGCCACGCCAGATCAACCCTGTCAGATGCAGTACCTACTTTTACAGTGTGAGTGAGCTTTGTCGCGCGGCCGCGAGCGGCCGATTGCCTGGGCCACAGAGCCCCTTTCCACCAAGCGCCTGCCGTGGCATCCGGCGCTTCCGTGATCACCCCGCCAGACTGGCTCGCCCCACGCATCGGCGCCCTGCATGCCGGCCCGCACCGCACCGGGTCGCTGATCATCACCCTCTACGGGGATGCGATCGCCCCGCGCGGCGGATCGCTGGCGCTGACCTCGCTGCTTTCGATCCTGGCCGCACTGGGGATCGGCGAGGGCGTTGTGCGCACCGCCGTCTCGCGGCTTGCGGCGGAAGGCTGGCTCGAGCGGCGGCGGATCGGCCGCAGCGGCTTCTACCGCCTTGCCGCCAAAGGAGCGGAGACCTTCGCCGCAGCGACCCGGCGGATCTATGGCCCGCCGGCAAGGCGGGAGGACAGCCGGCTCGGGATCGTCGTGCTCGGGCGGGACAGCCCGCGCGAGTCGGCGCGAGCGGCCCTTGAGGCAGCGGGCTTCGGCGGCCTCGCGCCCGGCGTGTTCATCGCTCCGGCCGGCACCGAGGCGCCGACGGTTCCTGGCGCGCTGCGTCTGACGGCCACTCCAGACCCGGCCGATGCCGCCGCCATCGCCGGTCTCGCCTGGCCGCTGGCGGAGGTCGCCGAACGCTACCGGCATTTCCTCGCGGTCTGGGACGAAGCCGGGGCTGCATCGGCGCCGGACCCACTGACCGCCCTGGTCGCACGGATGCTGCTGATTCATGACTACCGGCGCGCCGTGCTTCGGGACCCGCTCCTGCCGCCGGCGCTCTTGCCCGAAGCGTGGCCGCAACCGGCGGCGCGCGCGCTCTGTGCCCGAATCTGGCGCCGCCTTCTCGGCCCCTCCGAAGCCTGGCTCGATGCTCACGCCAGAGCTGAGACAGGCCCTTTGCCACCGCCGGACGCAGCGCTCAAGGCGCGCTTCGCCGACCTCGCGGATCCCTGATCCCGGACACATTACAGAACTTGCCGGGCGGCCCGGATTTCTGTTATACATCTGGCGAACGGATGGGAGGGGCGGATGTATACCCAGGCGCTCAATCAGGCCGATGCTGGTTCCGTCGGGCGGGAGGATCCTGCGAAGCTCGAGCGGTTCGAGGCGCGCATCGACGCCGAGGAGAGGATCGAACCGAACGACTGGATGCCGGAGGCGTATCGCCGCACTCTGGTGCGCCAGATCAGCCAGCATGCGCATTCCGAGATCGTCGGCATGCTGCCCGAGGGCAACTGGATCACGCGCGCGCCGTCGCTCCGCCGCAAGGCGGCGCTGCTTGCGAAGGTGCAGGACGAGGGTGGCCACGGGCTCTACCTCTACGCCGCAGCGGAGACGCTCGGCGTGACGCGCGAGGAGTTGGTCGAGCAGTTGCTCGCCGGCCGGGCGAAGTACAGTTCCATCTTCAACTATCCGACGCTCACCTGGGCCGATATCGGCGCGATCGGCTGGCTCGTGGACGGCGCGGCGATCATGAACCAGATCCCGCTCTGCCGCACCTCCTATGGTCCTTACGCGCGCGCGATGATCCGAATCTGCAAGGAGGAGAGCTTCCACCAGCGCCAGGGCTACGAGATCATGCTCACGCTCTGCCGCGGCACGCGAGAGCAGAAGGCGATGGCGCAGGACGCGCTTAACCGCTGGTGGTGGCCCGCCCTCATGATGTTCGGCCCCCCCGATGCCGAGAGTGCGCACACTGCGCAGTCGATGCGCTGGAAGATCAAGCGCTTCACCAACGACGCGCTGCGCCAGCAATTCGTCGACGCCACCGTGCCGCAGGGCCACCATCTCGGCCTGACCTTCCCAGACCCGGAGCTGCGCTACGACGAGGCCACCGGCCACTGGCGGTTCGGCGCGATCGACTGGGAGGAGTTCCGCCGCGTGCTCGCCGGCAACGGCCCCTGCAATCGCGAGCGGATCGAGGCACGCCGCCGCGCCCATGCGGAAGGGGCCTGGGTGCGCGAGGCGGCGCTTGCGCACGCGGCCAAGCGGCAGCGACGCGCCGACGCGCAGAAGATCGCCGCGGAGTGACGGCCATGGCAGAGAGGCCGATGCCGCTTTGGGAAGTGTTCATTCGCGCGCGCACGGGGCTCGCGCACCGTCATGTCGGCAGCGTCCATGCGGCCGACGCCGAGATGGCGCTTCAGGCGGCGCGCGACACCTATACGCGCCGCGGCGAGGGGCTCTCGATCTGGGTCGTGCCGTCTGCGGCGATCGCCGCGTCCGACCCGGCCGACAAGGACATGCTGTTCGAGCCGACCGCATCGAAGCCCTACCGGCACCCGACCTTCTACACCGTGCCGGAAGAGGTCGGGCATATGTGACCTGCGCTGCGCCAGCACTTGGGGCCAGGGCTTGGGCCAGCGCTTGGGGAGGAGAGGATCATGACGACGATCGCGGTCGCGGAGAGCGATCTGACGCTTGCCCTGCTCCGGCTGGCCGACACCGCGCTGGTGCACGGGCACAGGCTCTCGGAATGGTGCGGCCACGCGCCGATGCTCGAGGAGGAGCTCGCGCTCGCCAACATTGCGCTCGACCTGATCGGCCAGGCGCGCACGCTCTACGCCTACGCAGCCGAGGTCGAGGGCGCCGGGCGCACCGAGGACGACCTCGCCTATCTCCGCGACGCGCCGCAGTATCGCAACGTTCTGATTGCAGAACTTCCAAAGGGCGACTTCGCCTTCACGATCCTGCGCGCCTTCCTGCTCGCGGCGCAGGCAAGGCCGTTCTGGCAGGAAGCGACCGGCTCGCGCGACGCCACCCTCGCCGCGATCGCCGCGAAGGCGGAGAAGGAGGCGGCCTATCATCTTCGCCACGCGGGCGAGTGGGTCATCCGCCTCGGCGACGGCACGGAGGAGAGCCGCCGCCGCATGCTCGATGCGCTCGACGCCCTCTGGCCCTACACGGGCGAACTCTTCGAGGTGGACGCTTCCGACCACGCCCTGATCGCCGCTGGCGTCCTGCCCGATCCGGCGGCACTGCGGCCGCGCTGGGACGCGGCGGTCGATCGCGTCTTCGCCGAGGCCGGCCTCGCCCGTCCCGCCGATCCGTGGATGCAGACGGGCGGACGGTCCGGGCGGCACACCGAGCATCTCGGGCATCTGCTCGCGGTCATGCAGCATCTGCAGCGGGCCTATCCGGGGGCGACATGGTGAGGGTTCTCGAGCGCGAACGCACGATCGCGGCAGCGCGCGCTGCAGCCGCTCGCGTTGTCGACCCCGAGATCCCGGCGCTCTCGATCGCCGATCTCGGGGTGCTGCGCGACGTCCGCCTCGGCGCGGACGGCATGATCGAGATCGACATCACACCGACCTACTCTGGCTGCCCGGCCATGCGGCTGATCGCGCTCGAGGTCGAGGCGGCCGTCGAGGCAGCTGGGCTCGGCCGCCCGCGCGTGAACCTCGTGCTCGCACCGGCCTGGACGACCGACTGGATCACGCCCGCGGGCCGCGAGGCGCTGCGTCGGTCTGGCATCGCTCCGCCCGTGCCCGGGGGCGGACGGCGCGCCCTGTTCGGCGCCGACGAGACCGTCCCCTGCCCGCACTGTGGCTCGGCCACGACCGAGAAGCTCTCCGAGTTCGGCTCCACCGCGTGCAAGGCGCTCTGGCGCTGCCGCGCCTGCGGCGAGCCCTTCGACTACTTCAAGTGCCACTGAGGAGGGCGCGGGCATGAACGCGACGACGGGAACGCGCTTTCATCCGCTGACCGTCACGGGCGTGGAACGGCTGACCGACGCCGCGGTCGCCCTCACCCTCGCACCGCCGGAGGAGCTCGCGCCCCTCTATCGTTTCCTCCCGGGCCAGTATCTGACCCTCCGGCGCGTGCTCGGCGGCGAGGAGCTGCGCCGGAGCTATTCGATCTGCGCCGGTCTCGACGACGGCGTCTTGCGGATCGGCATCAAGCGCGTTCCGGGCGGCCGGTTCTCGGGCTGGGCGACGACCGCGCTTCTGCCGGGCGATGTGGTGGAGGCGATGCCGCCGCAGGGGGGGTTCGTCTTCCACCCCGATCCGGCAGCGGAACGGACGGTGGTTGGGATCGCGGCCGGGTCCGGGATCACGCCGATCCTCGCCATCGCGCGCACGTTGCTCGCGCGCGAACCGAAGAGCCGCTTCATCCTGGTCTACGGCAACCGCAGCACGGGCGAGGTGATGTTCCGCGCAGCGCTCGACGACCTGAAGGATCGCCACCTCGCGCGCTTCACCCTGCTGCACGTTCTCTCGCGCGAGGGCTCCGACCTTGCCGCGCTGCACGGGCGGCTCGACGAGGCGCGGCTGCGCGCCCTTCTCCCCGGACTCGTGCCGCCGAGCGCGATCGACGCTGCCTATCTCTGCGGCCCGGCGGGCCTGCCTGAGGCGGCGACCAGCGCTCTCCTCGGCCTCGGCGTGGCGCCTGAGCGGATCCATGTCGAGCGCTTCACCCCGGCCGATGGCGCTCCGTCCCGCCCGCCCGTGCATGTCGACGCCGAAGCCCCGGCGGTGGCGCGGCTCAGGATCACGGTTGAGGGTGTGACGCGCGAGGTGCCGATGGCCGAGGGCGAAACGGTGCTTGAGGCAGGGCTCCGCGCCGGAATCGACGTGCCCTGGTCCTGCCGCGGCGGCATGTGCTGCACCTGCCGCGCGCGCGTCACCGAAGGCGCGGTGGCGATGGACCAGAACTACTCGCTGCAGCCTTGGGAGACCGAGGCTGGCTTCGTGCTCACCTGCCAGAGCCGGCCGAGGACGGCTTCGATCGCGGTCGACTACGACGCTGCCTGAGCGCTGGAGCGCTCCGGCGCAGGGCAGCAGCAGCGCGCGTTCGCTCCGCTGTCGCCTCGCGGGCGCCTTGGGCGACCATACGCGCCGCGAGCGCGGCATAGTCGGCGCGCGTCATCGCGCCGTCCTCGCGGAACCAGAGGAATGCCCAGTTCAACATGCCGAAGAGGCTCATCGTCAGCGGCTTCAGCAAGCGGCGGTCGCCGGCCAGCCGCGGCGCGACGGCCGTGAGCGCCCCGGCGAAGAGCGAGACGAGAACGCGCTCCATGTCCTTGAGCTCGCGCTGCACCGTCTCGGGCAGGAGCCTCAGATGCGCGACCTGCACCTGGTGTTCGGCATCGGCGTCGCGGTAGGCGTCGAGCAGCGCCGCCGCCATGTCGGCGAGCCGCCGCTCGGGAGCGCGGCTGTCCGCGGCAGCGGCGGCGGTCACCGCCTCGATCAGCCCGGCGAGATGGCGGCGGATGAGGTCCGCAAGCACCGCGTTCTTGTCGGCGTAGTAATGATAGACCAGCCCCTTCGAGACCCCCGCCGCGACCGCGATCATCGCGAGCGAGGTGCGGTCGTAGCCATGGCGGGCGAAGAGCGGCGCCGCCGTGCGCAGCAGGCGGCTGCGCTTGGCCTCGTAGTCGGCCGCGCGCGTGCGCGCCACTGTCTCAGCCCTTCGCCCTGAGATCGACCACGCGCTTGGCCTTGCCGGTCGAACGCTCGATCACGCCCGGATCGACCACCTCGACCTCCGTCGAGACGCCGATCGCGCCCTTGATGTGATTGGCAAGCGCGCGTGCGAGGGCGGCGCGCCGCTCCTTCTCCCAGAGCCCGAGCTCCGCCTCGACGCGCACCGTCATCGCATCGAGCCTTCCGGCGCGCGTGAGCACGAGCTGGTAGTGCGGCGCGAGCCCGTCGACGCGCAGGATCTGCTCCTCGACCTGGGACGGGAACACGTTCACGCCGCGGAGGATGATCATGTCGTCGGACCGGCCCGTGATCTTCTCCATCCGCCGCATCGTCCGCGCCGTGCCGGGCAGGAGCCGCGTGAGATCGCGCGTTCGGTAGCGGATCACCGGCAGCGCCTCCTTGGTCAGGGTGGTGAAGACGAGCTCGCCCGGCTCGCCGTCGGGCAGCACGCGCCCGGTCGCAGGGTCGATGATCTCGGGGTAGAAATGATCCTCCCAGATGTGCAGCCCGTCCTTGGTCTCGACGCACTCGTTGGCGACACCCGGCCCGATCACCTCCGAAAGCCCGTAGATGTCCACCGCGTGCATGTCGAAGGCCTCCTCGATCTCGGCGCGCATCGCGTTGGTCCAGGGCTCGGCGCCGAAGATCCCGACCTTCAGCGACGAGGCGCGCGGATCGCGCCCCTGGCGGCGGAACTCGTCGAGGATGGCGAGCATGTAAGAGGGCGTGACCATGATGATGTCGGGGCGGAAATCCTCGATCAGCGTCACCTGCCGTTCGGTCATCCCGCCCGAGACGGGTACGACGGTGCAGCCGAGGCGCTCGGCGCCGTAATGCGCGCCGAGCCCGCCGGTGAAGAGCCCGTAGCCGTACGCGACATGCACGATCATGCCGGGGCGGCCGCCCGAGGCGCGGATCGAGCGCGCCACCACCTCGGCCCAGGTTTCGAGGTCGCGCGCTGTGTAGCCGACGACGGTCGGCTTGCCGGTGGTCCCGGAGGAGGCGTGGATTCGCACCACGCGCTCGCGCGGCACCGCGAACATCCCGAACGGGTAGGTCGAGCGCAGATCCTCCTTGGTGGTGAAGGGGAAGCGCGCGAGATCGGCGAGCGTGCGGAGGTCATCGGGATGCGCACCTGCGGCATCGAAGCGGGCGCGGTAGTGCGGGACATTGGTGTAGGCATGCCGCAGCGACCAGCGGAGTCGGTCGAGCTGCAGCGCCGCGATCTCGTCGCGGCTTGCCGTCTCGATCGGGTCGAGCGCGCTTCGGTCGGGAACGAGCCCCGCGCGCTTCACCGAAACCTCGCTCATGCGCCGCCCTCCGCTCTCGGCATCGCGCTATCCTCGCCTTGGGTGATCCGCCCGCCGATCGTGCGCGACTGACCGCGGAACAGGGCGATGACCGCCCCGGTCTCGTCGCGCACCGTGACGTCGGTGACGCCGGAGCGGCCGACCCGCGCTGTCTCGACCGCCTCTGCGGTCAGCCGCATGCCAAGCCGCGCGGGACGGAGATAGGTGATGGCGCAATGGGCGGCGACGGTGCGTTCGTCGGTCCAGTTGCAGGCGAAGGCGAAGGCGCTGTCGGCGAGCGCGAAGATGAAGCCGCCATGGCAGATGCCGTGCCCGTTCACCATCGCCTCCGTCACTGCCATCGAGAGCACCGCACGGCCCTCAGCGGCGTGGTCGAGCGTCATGCCGAGGCCGCGCGAGGCGTTGTCCTCGGCCCACATCGCGGCGGCGACGGCGGCGGCGGTCATGCGCGCGGCCCGAAGCGGGGCGAGCGTTTGGCGAGGAACGCGGCCACCCCCTCGGCGTAGTCAGGGTGAGTGCCGGCCTCTCGCTGCAGGTCGCGCTCGCGCTCGAGTTGCGCCTCGAAGCTGGCGGTGGCGCCGGCGGCGAGCGCGGCGCGCGTGGCGACGAGCGCCGCACTCGGCCCGGCAGCGAGACGTTCCGCGATCGACGCGGTCTCGGAAGCAAGCGCATCGTCCTCGACCACGCGCCAGATCATGCCCCAGGACTCGGCCTCGGCGGCCGTCACCGGGTCGGCGAGCATGGCGATGGCGCGCGCGCGTGCGGGGCCGATCAGACGCGGCAGGTGCCAGGTCGTGCCGCTGTCCGGGATCAGCCCAATACGCGCGAAGGCCATCAGGAACCTCGCCGACCGCGCGGCAAGTGCGAGGTCGCAGGCGAGCGCGAGCGCCGCCCCCGCACCGGCGGCGATCCCGTTCACGGCCGCGACCGTGGGCACGGCGAGGCCTGCGAGGCGCCGCACAAGCGGGTTCCAGCCCTCCTCGAGAACGCGGCCGAGATCGGCCTCGCCGCGCACGGCATCGAGATCCTGCCCAGCGCTGAAGGCACGGCCAGCGCCGGTGAGCACCACCGCGCGGCAGGACCGGTCAGCCTCCGCCGCGTCGAGGGCGGCGGCGAGGGCGGCCTGCATGGACGCGTCGAAGGCGTTGAGCCGGTCGGGCCGGTTCAGGACGAGCCGCCACCACCCGGGATGGCGTTCTACCAGCACGGTCTCGGTCATTCCTCCGTTCCCTCCGCGGCTTGGGCGTGCGACGGCGCCCTCTTGCTTTTCACCGGCCGTCCGTTCAATTATTTCGCAGGCCAGGGCGGCGTCAACACCGCCCGGCAGGAGGGGAGGGAATGGCGGATTTCTTCGCCGCGCATCGGGCCACGCTTGAGGCAGCGATCGCCGCCTGCCGGACGCGGGGCTACTGGAGCGCCTATCCAGAGACGCCGTCAGGCCGGTTCTATGGCGAGGGCGCGCGTGAGGAGGGCGAAGCGGCGTTCAAGGCCCTGCTCGGCAAGCCTTTCCCGCTCGATCAGGACGGTGACGGAGAGCCTGTGGGCGCCGAGGTCTCGCCCTATGGGTTCCCGCTCGGCATCACCTATCCGCGACGCGAGCCTGCGACGCTGATCGCCGCCGCCGAGCGTGCTGCCCGGCCTTGGGCGGCCGCCTCGCCCGAGACGCGCACGGGTGTGGCGCTCGAGATCCTGGCGCGCCTCAACCGCTGCTCGTTCCTGATGGCAAACGCGATCCAGCACACCACCGGCCAGGCCTTCGTCATGGCCTTCCAGGCGGGCGGGCCGCACGCTCAGGACCGCGGCCTCGAAGCGGTCGCCTATGCCCATGACGAGATGACCCGCATCCCCCACGCCGCGCGCTGGGAGAAGCCGCAGGGCAAGGCGCCGCCGATCCTGCTTGCCAAGGAATGGCGGATCATCCCGCGCGGCATCGGGCTTGTGATCGGCTGCTCGACGTTCCCGACCTGGAACGGCTATCCGGGACTCTTCGCCTCGCTCGTCACCGGCAACGCCGTGATCGTCAAGCCGCACCCGAACGCCATCCTGCCGCTTGCGCTCGCGGTGCGCACGGCGCGCGCGGTGCTCGCGGAAGCCGGCTTCGCGGCCGACATTGCTCAGCTCGCCCCCGACACGGCCGAGGCGCCGATCGCCGCCGCACTCGCCACGCATCCCGCCATCGGCATCGTCGATTTCACCGGCGGCCCAGCCTTCGGCCGCTGGCTGCGCGCCACTGTGCGCGAGGCCGTTCTGTTCACGGAGGAGGCCGGCATCAACCCGGTCGTGATCGCAGGCAGCGCCGATTTCCGCGGCATGTGCGCCAATCTCGCCTTCTCGCTCGCGCTCTATTCCGGGCAGATGTGCACCGCGCCGCAGAACCTGTTCGTGCCCTCTGATGGCATCCAGACCAACGAGGGAACGCTCGGCTTCGACGCGGTGGCAGGCGGGATCGCCGCCGCCATCGACGCGCTTCTGTCAGACCCGGCGCGCGCTGCCGGCGTCGCCGGCGCGATCGCGAGCGAGGCGACGCTCGCGCGCATCGCGGCGGCGCGGCGGCTCGGCCGGATCGTGCGCGACAGCGCCCCGCTTCCCGATGCCGGCCCCGCGCGCACGGCAACACCGCTCCTGCTCGCTGTCGAGGCCGAGGACGAAGCCGCCTATCTCGAGGAGCAGTTCGGGCCGATCGCCTTCCTCATCCGCTGCCGCGACGCCGAGGATGCGCTCGCCCGTGCCGCCCGGTCGGCGCGCGAGCGCGGCGCGATCACCGCCGCCCTCTATGCGACCGACGAGCCCTTCATCGCGCGCGCGGCCGACGCCTTCGCCCGCGCCGGCGTGCCGCTTTCGGTGAACCTCGCCGGCGGGGTCTACGTGAACCAGTCAGCGGCCTTCAGCGACTACCATGTCAGCGGGCTCAACCCGGCCGGGAATGCCTGCCTGACCGACAGCGCCTTCGTCGCCAACCGTTTCCGCGTCGCCGCGCTCAGGCGGCCGATCGCGGCATGAACCACCAGCGCGGACAAGTGCGCGAGAAAGGGAGACAGACGATGTCCAGGAGACTCTTCGCAGCCTGCGTGATCGGCGCAGCGGCGCTGGCCTTCGGCGCATCGCCCGCTGCGGCGCAGGCGCCGATCCGGATCGGCGCCGTCCTGTCGGTGACCGGGCCAGCCGCGTTCCTCGGCGATCCGGAAGCGCGCACGCTTCGCCTCTATGTCGACCGGATCAACCAGGCCGGCGGCGTGCTCGGCCGGCGGCTCGATCTCATCATCTACGACGACGGCGGGGACGCCAACCGCGCCCGCACCTTCGCCACCCGGCTCGTCGAGGACGACCGCATCGTCGCGATGGTCGGCGGCACAACCACCGGCACCTCCATGGCGATGATCCCCGTCTTCGAGGAGGCGCGGATCCCCTTCATCAGCCTCGCCGGCGGCATCGAGATCATCGAGCCCGTGAAGCCCTTCACCTTCAAGACGCCGCACACCGACAAGATGGCGTGCGAGAAGATCTTCGAGGACCTGCGCAAGCGCGGGCTCACCCGCATCGGCCTGATCAGCGGCACGGGCGGGTTCGGCGCCTCGATGCGCAACCAGTGCCTGCGCGTCGCTGGCGAGTTCGGGATCACGATCGCGGCCGACGAGCGCTACGGCCCCGGCGATACCGACATGACGCCGCAGCTGACGCGTATCCGCAACGCCCCGGGCGGCGTGCAGGCGGTGGTGAATGCCGATTTCGGCCAGGGCCCGGCGATCGTCACCCGCAACTTCGCCCAGCTCGGCCTCGGCGTGCCGCTCTACCAGAGCCATGGCGTCGCCTCGCGCAGCTTCATCGACCTCGCCGGCCCCGCGGCCGAGGGCGTGCGGCTTCCGGCGGCTGCACTTCTCGTCGCCGAGCAGCTCCCCGACAGCGATCCGCAGAAGCGCGTGGTGATGGAGTACAAGCAGCTCTACGAGAGCACGCAGAACCAGCCGGTCAGCACTTTCGGCGGCCATGCCTTCGACGGGCTGATGATCCTCGTCGAGGCGATCCAGCGCGCCGGCAGCACCGACGGCGTGCGCATCCGCGACGTGATCCGCCAGACGCGCGGCTTCGTCGGCACGGGCGGTGTGGTGAACATGAGCGCGACCGACCACATGGGGCTCGACCTCTCGGCGTTTCGGATGATCGAGATCCGCAACGGCACCTGGAAGCTTCTCGATTGACGCGGCCGGGCGGGGCGCCGCCCCGCCCGCCAGGGCCCGGACGATGGACCAGCTCCTCCAGTTCGTGTTCTCCGGCCTGACGGTGGGCGCCGTCTACGCCCTCGTCGCGCTCGGCTTCACGCTGATCTACAACGCCTCGGACGTGATCAACTTCGCCCAGGGCGAGTTCGTCATGCTCGGCGGCATGGTGACGGTGTTCGCGGCCGCGGCGGGCATGCCGCTGCCGCTCGCCGCCCTGCTCGCCATCGCGGTCGCCGTGATCACCGGGCTCACGCTGCACCGGCTTGCGATCGAGCCAGCGCGCGGCGCCTCCGCCGTGACGCTGATCATCATCACGATCGGCGCCTCGATCCTGATCCGCGGCCTTGCGCAGATCGTGTTCGACCGGCAGTTCCATGCCCTGCCTGCCTTCTCGGGCGAGGCGCCGATCCGCGTGCTTGGCGCCTCGATCCTGCCGCAGAGCCTCTGGGTGCTCGGCGGTGCGGCGGTGATCGTGCTCGGCCTCTGGCTCTTCATGGAGCGCACGCTGCTCGGCAAGGCGGTGCGGGCGACCGCGGCGAACCGGCTCGCCGCACGGCTCGTCGGCATCGACACGGCACTCGTGCTCGCCCTTGCCTTCGGCATCTCCGGCGCGATCGGCGCGATCGCCGGCATCCTGATCACGCCGATCACGCTGACGAGCTTCGCCGTCGGCACGCTGCTCGCGCTCAAGGGCTTCGCCGCGGCGATGCTGGGCGGGATGGGCAACCCGGTCGGCGCGGTCGTCGGCGGGCTTGCGCTCGGCCTGCTCGAGTCGCTCGCCGCAGGTTTCATTTCGTCGACGTACAAGGACGCGGTGGCCTTCCTCGTCATCCTCGGCGTGCTGTTCGTGCTGCCGCAGGGCCTGTTCGGCCGCCGCGCCGTGGAGCGCGTGTGATGGCCCCCGATGCCGGGCTTGCGGGTCCGAGGCCGCCGGACGCGCTGGCGCGGGAGTGGCTCACCCCCAGACGCGCGACGGTCGCCGGGCTTGCCCTTCTCCTCGTCGTTCTGTGGCTGGTCTTTCCCTCCGGTTTCTATTTCCGAATCGCCACGCTCGTCTGGATCAGCGCTCTCGCCGCGGTCGGGCTCAATCTGCTGATGGGGCTTGCGGGGCAGGTGAGCCTCGGGCACGCGGGCTTCGTCGGCATCGGCGCCTATGCGGTGGCGCTCGGGCCCCGCCATCTCGGGCTCGACCCCCTCGCCTCGCTCGGGCTCGGTCTCGTCCTTGCCGGGCTGCTCGCGCTCGCCGTCGGCCGGCCGATCCTGCGCCTACGCGGCCACTATCTCGCGGTCGCCACACTCGGCCTCGGTATCCTGGTCTGGCTCGTTCTGACGAGTGAGGCCGCGATCACCGGCGGGCCCGACGGCATCCAGGTGCAGCGCCTCGTCCTGTTCGGCTGGCGCGTCGCCGGCGCCGAGACCTGGTACTGGATCACGGGGGTGACCCTCGTGCTCGGTGTTCTGGTCGCGCTGAACCTTGAGGAGAGCCCGACGGGGCGGGCGCTGCGCGCGCTCCATGACAGCGAGGTGGCGGCGGCGGTGGCGGGGATCGACGTCGCGCGCGCCAAGCTCGCCGTCTTCGTGGTCGCCGCCGTCTATGCCGCTCTCGCGGGAGGCCTGCTTGCGCTGTTCAACCGGTTCGTGACGCCGCAGACGGCCGATTTCCTGCACTCGATCGAGCTCGTGACGATGGTGGTGATCGGCGGCATGGGCTCATGCCTCGGCGCCGTCGTCGGGGCGGCGGTGTTGACGATCCTGCCGCAGGCGCTGACCGTGTTCCACGACTACGAGCACGCCGTGCTCGGGCTCATGATCATCCTGTTCATGATCTTCCTGCGCCAGGGGATCGTGCCCGGGCTCGCCGCTCTGCTGGCACGGCGGGCGGCATGAGCGCGCTCTCGGCCGAAGGCATAGGCATCTCGTTCGGGGGCCTGCGCGCGCTCGACGGCGTTTCCTTCGCGGCCCAACCGGGCGAGGTGTTCTCGATCATCGGCCCCAACGGCGCGGGCAAGACGACGCTGTTCAATATCATCTCGGGACTGTATCGGACCGGCGAGGGAAGGGTCCGGCTCGGGGGCGAGGACGTCACGGGGCTTGCGCCGCACCTCCTCGCTGCGCGCGGCCTCTCCCGCACGTTCCAGAACCTGCAGGTGTTCTTCCGCATGACGGCGGAGGAGAACGTGATGGTGGGCCGGCACCTGCGCGAGCGGCGCAGCCTTGTCGCCGCGCTCCTGCACCTGCCCTGGGTCGCCCGCCAGAACCGCGCGACGCGCGAGCGTGCGCGCGACCTCCTCGCCTTCGTCGGGCTTGCCGATCGCGCGCGCGACCCGGCCGGCAGCCTTCCCTATGGCGCGCTGAAGCGCCTCGAGATCGCCCGCGCGCTTGCCGCCGAGCCGCGCGTTCTCCTGCTCGACGAACCGGCTGCGGGCTGCAACCCCGTCGAAACCGAGGAGATCGACCGGCTGATCGCGGCGATCGCCGACCAAGGCACCGCCGTCGTGCTCGTCGAGCACGACATGAAGCTCGTGATGCGTATCTCCCACCGCATCCTCGTGCTGAACCACGGGCGCATGCTGGCGGAGGGGCGCCCGGCCGAGGTGCGCGCCGACCCGGAGGTGATCGCCGCCTATCTCGGCCGGCACGGCGCAGAGGCAGCGCATGCTGCGGGTTGAGGGCCTGCGCAGCGGCTATGGCCGGATCGAGGCCGTCAAGGGCGTCGATCTCGAGGTGGCTTCTGGCGAGATCGTCGCCCTGATCGGCGCCAATGGCGCGGGCAAGACGACGCTCCTGCGCACCATCTCGGGCGTGCACCCGATCAGCGCGGGCCGGATCCTCTACGAAGGCGAGGCGATCGAGGCGCTGCCGCCGCATGCGCGTGTCGCCCGCGGCATCGCCCAGGTGCCGGAGGGAAGGCAGGTCTTCGCCCCGCTCACGGTCGAGGACAATCTCCGCCTCGGCGCCTTCCGTCGCGGCCGCGCCGAGACCGAGGCGACCCTCGGCGAGGTCTTCGCCCTCTTCCCGGTGCTCGCGGAGAAGCGCTCCCTACTGGCGGGCGGGCTTTCCGGCGGCCAGCAGCAGATGCTCGCGGTCGGGCGCGCGATGATGGCGCGGCCGCGACTCCTCCTGCTCGACGAGCCCTCGATGGGTCTCGCGCCGCTGCTGGTCGACCAGATCCTCGATGCGGTGGTCCGGCTGCGACGGGGGGGGATGACCGTGCTGCTTGTGGAACAGAACGCTTCCGCAGCGCTTGCGATCGCCGACCGCGCCTATGTGCTCGAGACCGGGCGGATCGCGCATAGCGGTTCGGGCCAGGCGCTGATGCATGATCCGCGCGTGCGCGAGGCCTATCTCGGCCTCTGACCCGCGATCTCTGACGATACGATAGCGTATCGGCCTTCAGCCCGCGCGCAGGCCGCATCACACAGCGTCAGGCTGCGCCTCCGGTGCGGCGCTCTGCACCGCGGGCAAGGCAAGCATGGCAGCCTCGGCACGCAGGAGCGCCGGATAGGGCGTGAGGTCGTGCTCGAAGCGCCGCGCGTTATAGAGCTGCGGCACCAGCGTGCAGTCGGCGATCGTCGGCGCGGCACCGAAGCAGAACGGGCCCTCGCCGCCGATCATCGCCTCGCATGCGGCGAGCCCGCGCCCGAGCCAGTGCTGGTGCCATGCCCGCTGGGCGGTGCTTGTCAGTTCGAGCACGTCGGCGAGGTAGGTGCGCACCGCGAGGTTCGAGAGCGGCGCGACCTCGCAGGCGATCGCGAGAGCGAAGGCACGAACGCGTGCGCGCGCGATCGGCTCTCTCGGCAGGAGCGGCGGGCGTGGATGCTCCTCCTCGAGCCACTCCATGATGGCGAGCGACTGCGTCAGCGGCACGCCTCCCACCTCGAGCGTCGGTACGAGCGCCTGCGGGTTCTTCGCGCGATACTCGGGTCGGTGCTGCTCGCCGCCCTCACGCACGAGGTTGATCGGCACCGAGGCATAGGACAGGCCCTTGAGGTTCAGCGCGATGCGAACGCGCCAGCCGGCGGAGGAGCGCCAGTAGGTCGAGAGCACGAGCGTCACGGCACGGTGCCCTCCGCGTCGGGCGAGCCGGCTTCGGCGCGGATGGCGGCGCGCGCCGCGGCGATCGCCTCCGCTAGAACCTCCGAATCGCCGATATGGTTCGCGAGCAGCAGAACGAGCGCTGCGTCGAGCCGGCGGCTCTCCTCCGGCGAGAGATCGCGATGCGCGGCAACGAGGGCGACGAAGGCGGCGTCTGGGTCGCCGAACCGCTGCGTCGTGTCGAGCGCTGCCATCACGCAGCGCTCCTGAGCGCCGCAGGGGCGCGCGCCCAGAGCCGCGCCAGAGCATCGCCGACCGCCTCCGGCGTCGGGGCGGCGAAGCGCGCGGCGACGTGCTGGTCTGGGCGGATCAGGTAGGCCGATCCATCGCGCACGCCGTAGCGCTCCGCCGCCACGCCCTCTGCCGGAAGGCGCAGCACGCCAAGCCCCGGCACCGCCGGGTCGGTCGCGGCGCCGAAAACGAGCAGCACAGGGCGGCCACCGAGCCGGTTCAGGAGCCAGCCGCCCGGGATCGGCGAATCGACCGCCGGAGCGCCCGGAGCGGGGCCGCCCGTCCACGCCTCGCGGTCCGGCGTGCTGAGCGGTGTTGCGGCATAGCGGTGCGGCGCCGAGAGCCTGCCGGAGTTCACCATGCGGCGGGCGAAGTCGTGGCCGCGCGCAAGCCGCAGCACGGCATCGCGATAGGCGCGCGCGGCCTCGGTCTTCGGCGTGATGAAGTCGGTCGCGCGTGTCGAATTCAGGATGTTCTCGTCGGCGGCAGGGATTCGCTCGGCGTCGTAGCTCTCGATAAGCGCGGCCGTCGCCTCCCCGCGCAGCACGGCGGCGAGCTTCCAGGCGAGATTGTCGGCGTCCTGAACGCCGCCATTGCCGCCGCGCGCGCCGAACGGGCTCACCTGGTGCGCGGAATCGCCGACGAACACGATCCGGCCATGCACGAAACGCTCGAGCCTGCGGCAGCGGAAGGTGTAGACGCTCACCCACTCGAGGTCGAACTCCACCCCCTCGCCGAGCATCGCACGGATTCGCGGGATCACCCGCTCTGGGCGCTTCTCCTCCTCCGGGTCGGCCTGCCAGCCGAGCTGGAAATCGATCCGCCACATCCCGTCCGGCTGCTTGTGCAGGAGCACCGACTGGCCGGGGTGGAAGGGCGGGTCGAACCAGAACCAGCGCTCTGCGGGAAACGGCACCTCGCCGCGGAACACGACATCGGCGATCAGGAAACGGTCACGGAACACCTGGCCGACGAAGGGCAGATCGAGCGCTGCGCGGATCGTGCTTCGCGCGCCGTCGCAGGCGAGCAGCCACGCCGTGGTGAGCCTGTAGTCGCCTTCCGGCGTCTCGACCGTGAGCTGGACGTGATCCTCGCCCCGCTCGAGGGCGGTGACGCGCGACTTCCAGCGGAGATCGACCAGCCCGGTCGCGGCGCAGGCCTCCACCAGCCAGGCTTCGAGATGGTACTGCTGGAGATTGACGAAGGCCGGCATGCGGTGCCCGGTCTCGGGCAGGAGGTCGAAGGCGTAGGCAAGGCCCTCGCCATGGAACACCTTGCCGACCTGCCACGTTACGCCCTTGTCGAGCAGGCGCTGACCAAGGCCGAGCCGGTCGTAGATCTCGAGCGTTCGCTTGGCGAGGCAGATCGCGCGGCTGCCGATGCTCA
>Ga0272446_1004277_pt1 | contig 17040 bp, 19 predicted proteins | sample YNPCB0061_FD_194587 | JGI IMG/M metagenome (GOLD analysis project Ga0272446, IMG submission 194587) | Hot spring microbial mat communities from Yellowstone National Park, WY, United States - YNP-CB-006-1 | ecosystem: Environmental > Aquatic > Thermal springs > Hot (42-90C) > Sediment | place... | reverse complement strand
CCGTTCTTTTTTGGCGTTCTCATGGACGCCTGGAGGCCTCCGCCAGCTCGTTCATCCTGGAGAGCCACTCGGCCGCGTCGTGGCCGAGCGCCTGCCAGGCCCGGAGCGCGTCGGCGAGCAGCGGCAGGCGGGCGTGGTGGGAGGTGGCGATGGCGGCGGGAGGGATGACCGTGGAGGCCCAGCGGACGGGGCGGATCTGGCCCTTGGCGATGGAGATCTTGCCGGCGAAGAGGCGGTCGATCGCGAAGGCGCCGACGCGCGGCGCATTCTGGATGTGGGATCCGCCGAGGTTCATCGTGATGTTCTTCTTGGCGGCGAGATAGAGGTGGACGCCGCCCTTGGCGCGCGCGTCCATCCAGGAGGCATGGCGCGCCAGCGCCTTGAGGGTGCGTTCGCAGGCGTCCATCAGGGCGTCGATGTCGGCCAGGCCTTCGGCGAGGCTGTCTTGGACGATGCAGAGCGCCTCACCGGCGTCGGCGTTCTTGGGGATGGGACGGACGAGGGGGACGGAGCCGATCTTCTGGGGGGTGGGGAGGATCCCGCCGTGGGTCAGCTGGGCGACGTGCTGGACGACCATGGCCGTGCGCGGTCCGACCGAGACGTCGAGGCGGAAGCCCGCCGGACCTTCGACGACGAGCAGGCGCGTCCGGCTGTTGGGGATGGGGGAGAGGGAGACGGCGCGGAGGCAGCTGTCGGGACCGAGGAAGGGGAGGGGCTGGGCCGTCATCGGGTTTGGTCCTTCGGGCGGGAGGGAGACGCATCGGACTTCCTCCCGCCCCTCTTCGGGGTCATCGTACGCCGAGCAGGCGCCACCGGTGGGTCGGATCGGCCTGGGCCACTAGGAGGGTGCGTCCGCGGAGATGTCACAGCAGCAGCCCCGGCGGGGCGAGGTGCGCCAGGGCCGCGAGGGCGTCCGCGTCCGTCGGCTGGCTCAGTTCTTGGCCGGGCTCGCCGACGGGTCGGCCATCTGGCCGGCTTGGACGAGGAAGGCGCCGAGGCGCGCGCAGCTGTCGCGCGTGAAGGAGAAGGCGCAGAAGCCGAGGCCCGGAATCCAGAGCGCCACCTGGGCGCCCTCGGGGACGAGGCCGGCGAGCCAGAGGGTCTCATGGACGGTCGGCATCCCGGCGGTGCCGGTCGGCAGCGGCTGGGGCGGCGGATCCTGCGGGAAGGAAAGTGCCGAGATGGCCTGCCACAGCAGGGCCTTGGCCTGGGTGCTGGGCATCTGCAGGACGCGCATCTGGCCGCCCTCGACGATCTGCACGACGAGCGATCCGTCGGCGGCGCGGGAGAGCTGGATCTGGCCCTGCGGCGCGGCAGGCGTCGGAGCGGGCGGGGGGGCGTCGGTCATGGGAGGATCCTGTGGCTGGGGTGGGAAGGCGGGATCAGGCGGCGCGGCGGCGCAGCTGGCGATCGAGGCGCTCGAGGAGGAACTTCGGCTGGATCGGCTTGGCGAGGTAGTCCGTGCCGCCGGCGGCCAGCGCCTCGGCGACGGCTTCGGGGCGGGTGTCGGAGGTGAGGAAGAGGATGGGTGTTCGGGCGTATTCGGGCAGCCCCCGCACCCAGCGGCAGATGGCGAGGCCGTCGATGTAGGGGATCTGGACGTCGAGGACGAAGGCTGCAGGGCGGACGCGGTAGAGGACGGCGCGCATCTCCTCGAAGGAGGCGTAGCACAGCGGGACATGCCCCGCCGACGCCAAGGTGGCGGAGATGACGCGGAGGGTTCCGGGATCGTCGTCGACGACGGCGATGGCGGACATGGGACGTCTATCTCTCCTGCTGCTTGGCCCATGCCCGGAAGGCGGTCCATTCCGGTCCGAAGGCCTCCTGAAGATGAGAGGCCTCTTCGGACGAGGGAAGGCCGCTGTCGCGGCGGAGCCGGATCTCGATCGCCTTGGCGGCGGCGGCCGTGGCGATCATCCCGAGATGTCCCGCGCAGGCCGCGAGACGGTGGGCGGCGCGGGCCGCATCGTGGCCGCCGAGGGTCTGGGCGAGCAGCGTCTCGGCCTGGGCGCGATGCTCCAGGAGCGCGTCCAGGGCGCCGGCCGGACCGAGGGCCTCGGCGAGGGAGTCGGGAAGGGTCGGATCGAACGCCATCGTCCCGGAAAGATGGGGACGCGAGGTTGCGCCCCGGTGGCGGCGCGCTCGTCTGCCTGCCCGAAGGCCGTTCAGGCGCGCCCGAGCGTGCAGGCGGGCCGGCGGGACTGCGGGGCGCGTCCGTAGGGGGTGAGGGTCCAGCAGGCCTCTTCGCCCTTGGGGCGGGGGACCGGCATCAGGATCCGGGCGTCCTGGAGGCGGCGCACGAGGGCGTGGTGGTCGGGCGCTGGGCTGATCTGGCGGGAGGTGGGGGGGGGCGCCCGGAGGCGCGGAGGCGCTCCACGGCGTCGACCACGCTGCGGTCGAGCAGCGGATCGCCGGCGGGCAGGCCCCGCTTCAGGTGGGGGGCGAAGGGGCCGAGCGTCGCGGTGAAGACGGCCATCAGGAGGAGGCCGGCGGCGCCCGCGACCCCGATCCAGGCGGGCATGCCGGCGGCGTCGGCGCCGCGGGAGACGACGAAGGCGAGGCCGGCGAGGCCGATGGCATGGACGAGGCGAAGCATGGGTGCGCCTCCTTTCCGTTGGCGGCCGAGGAACTCGAGAGCGGCCGCGTGTTCCCTGTCGAAGGGAAAGATGGGCGGTCCTCGCCGGCCGGTCCATGGACGGGACGGAACGGGTCCCTTCAGGGGATGTTCATCCCGGGAGGCGGGAAGAGGGCCAGATATTCAATCTATCGCACCGCACGGACGAGGATCCCTGGTCAGATGTCCCTGTCGCATTCTGTTTCGCTGAGCCGCGGACAGGAGGTGCTCCTGTCGGATCGCCTGGAGCGCCTCGCCCGCGCGCCCCGCGGACGCCAGGCGATCGTCGCCTCCTTCTCGCGCCTTCGTCCGCGTCCGCAGCTGGCACGCCAGCTGGTGGTGGCGCGCAGCCATCTCGATCGGGGGTCTTCGGACCTGGAGGCGGAGCTGTTCGCGCTGGCGTCCGGCGACGTGGTGCTGCTGCTGCAGGGCGACCGGCGGGAGCGGCTCGAGGATCTGGCCCAGCGCGTCTGCGAGACCTTCCCCTCCGATCCGGTGGCGCATGTCGGGCCCGATGGTCTGGTCGAGCTGATGGATCTCGAGGCCGATCTGCCACGGCTGCGCGCGATGGCGCGCGCCTGGGAGGCGGCGGCGCGCACGCAGGCGCGCCGGGAGGCGATGGGGATGCCGTCGGGCGCGCCGAAGCCGATGACCCCCGCGGTGCTGGGGCAGGTCTGCGAGGCGATCGGACGCGGCGACGTCTCCTCGCTGATCCGGCGCCAGCCGGTGGCGCTGTGGCTGGACGGAGCGCCGCCGCAGCCGATCTTCTGGGAGATCTACGCCTCCATCGCCGATCTGGCGAAGACGGTGGCGCCGGAGACGGATCTCGCCTCCGACCGCTGGCTGTTCCAGCACCTGACGGCGACGCTCGATCGCCGCGTGCTGGCGATGCTCCCGAGGGCCAACGACCAGAGCCTGATGGCGAAGGTCAGCCTGAACCTGAACCTCTCGACGGTGCTCTCGCACGTCTTCCTCGACTTCGACCGCCAGCTGCGCATGACCGCGCGCGGCACGATCTGCGTCGAGCTGCAGGCGATGGACGTGCTGGCCGACATCCGAGGCTTCTCGGTGGCGCGCGCCCTGCTGCACGGCCGGGGCTACAAGATCTGCCTCGACAACCTCGATCCGCTGAACGCGCCGATGGCCTCGCGCCGGGCGCTCGGCTTTGACCTGGCCAAGGTCGCCTTCGGCGAGGAGCTGGAGCCGGGCGCCGAGGGGATCCATGCCGAGCGCCTGGCCGCCTGGATCGTCGAGACGGGGCCCGAGCGCGTGATCCTCTCGCGCGTGGAGACGCCCGAGATGGTCGCGGCCGGCCGCCGGATCGGGATGAACCTCTTCCAGGGCCGCTTCGTCGACATGGAGCTCGGCGCCCAGCGGATCCGTCCCGCCGCGCGCTGAGGCTCAGGCGAGTGCTTCGACCAGGGCCGGGGCGGCGATGGCCGTCCCGGCGCGGTCGGGCGCGCTGCCGCCGCGCGCCCGCCAGGGGACCGACCACGACGCCGGGTGTGTCAAGCCGTCGTGGAAGCCCGTCGCGGTGAAGCCCGGCGTCGCGGCGGGGCCTCGCTTGCCGTAGCGGGTCTGCAGCGCGGACTCGACGATCGCCTGCGCCGCCGCGGGCAGGCCTGGGGCGGGCGTGCCATGGCGCCAGTCCTCGGGCAGCAGGGAGACGTGGAGGGACCGCGAGAGGGGCGTGCCCGCCGGCAGGAGGCGCTCGAGGGCGTCGATCTCGGGGCTGCCCGTCGCCGAGAGGAGGGCGCGGGCCATGGCCGGGGCCTCGGCGCGGCCCTGCTCCAAGGGCATGGGCCGTCCCTTCTCGATCGACAGGCGCGCGACGGGCCAGGGGCCCCGGACGGGGCCGAATCGGCCGCCGTCCCGTCCGTAGCCCTGGGCGTCGCGGACCAGGATCGGATCGGGCGTCGAGTGCGGGCGCTCATGGACCTCGAGGGTCCATCCCTGGCCGAGATCGGCGGTCCAGGGGCTCTGGTCGTCCTCGTCCTCCGGTACGCGGAGGCTGGGCTGGGGCCCCGTCGCCTCGTCGAGGCGCTTGGCGAGGTGCTCGATCCGCCAGGCCGCGGCCTTGGGCGCGGCCGCGATCCAGGCGCGCCGCGGTCCGTCCTCGCCGGGGCCGAAGAGGACGACGACGGGACCGTGGCGGAAGGAGGCGCCCTGGCGGCGCCAGCGGTGGCCGTCCTGGATCCCGAGCATCTCGCACAGCGTCCAGGCCATGGAGCCCAGCGGGCCGGCGTCCTGGCGCCATCCCTCCTCCGTCCGGATCTGGAGGGTGGCCATGCCGTGGTCGATGCACAGCCGGCAGGGCAGGCCGGCGCGGGCGGCGATGAGGCCGAGGAGGGCGCGGCGGCGGGGATCTCGATCTCGTGGAGGATCCCGCAGGCGTCGTATCCCGACCGGCGCCGGCCGGCGCCGTCGTTGCAGGAGACGCTCGTGCCCTCCGGGGAGAGGACGGCGAGGATCGCCTCGGCATGCGCGGCGAGGACGGGGCCGATGTGGACGCTCGAGTCCTCGGCCGCGATCCGGGCGGCGCTGTCGGGCAGGTCGGCACGGGCGGCGGCGACGGCCAAGGTGCCGGGCAGCCGCTCGGCGGTCTCGGGATCGGCCCAGGCGGCGAGCGTCAGCAGCGCGTCGAGCAGGTCCTGTCCGCCCCTCACCGTCAGGGGGCGTCCCTCGAGCCAACCGTCCTCGGGCAGGAGGAGCGGGTCCTCCATCCGGGCGTTGAGGTGGGCCCAGTAGGCGTCCTCGAGCAGCACGCCGCGGTCGGGGCCGCGCGTGGCGCGGATCTCGCGGACCTCGGCGTCGGGCAGGCGGACCTCGACGAAGGGGGTCCAGGCGTCGCGGATGGCCATCACGCCGGGTTCGGCGGAGGGGACGCGGCGTTGGGGCACCCATTCGCGCGCGGCGAGGATGCCGTCGGGGCGCAGCAGGATCTCGGTCACGGGCGCGTCGTCGAGATCCGACATCCCCTGCAGGACGCCGATGCGCCGCAGGCCGTCGCGGTCGGTGCGGATCCGGACCTTCTTCTCGGGGGCTGGCTCGGCCGCGGGGACGGCGAGGGCGGCGCGCAGCGCGTCGGGCATGCGCGTGGCCCGGTCGGGATCGAGGGTGTGGTCGGGGCGGACGATCCCGCCTTCGGCGGGGACGATCTCGGCGAGATCGGCGTGGAAGGCGGTCATGCCGGTCCCGCGGACCTGGCAGATGCGCCCTCCCGCGCGCTGGGGGGCGATCCGGAGGCGGACCTGGGCGGTCGTGGCGTCGGCGAGCGCGATGCGCGCCTCGACGATCTGCTTGGAACGGCTCTCGAAGAGGAGGACCTGGTCCTTGGGCATCGGTGGGGATCTCCGGAGGCGGGGGCGGGCGTGCGCCTGCCCCTGCCCCTGCCCCTGCCCCTGCCCCTGCCCCTGCCCCTGCCCCTGCCCCTGCCCCTGCCCCTGCCCCTGCCCTCCCCGTCGTCCGGGAGGAGATGGGGGTCCGGGGGGAGTCCCCCCGGCGGCTCGTCAGCGGTTCTGGGCGGCCTCGATGAGGAGGCGGACCTCGGGCTCGGAGAGGGTGCGGCCGGGGTTGCTGCGGGCCATGTCGCGCACGCTGGCGCGGTAGGCCTCCTGCTGGCGCGGGTTCAGGCGGTCGAGCGCGGCGCGCGTCCCGTCGGACAGGGTGGGAGCGGTGGGCAGGCCCTCGTGGGCGACGTCGGAGAAGCGGTTGCCACCGGGCAGGATGCTTTGGAGCGCGTTGCCGGTGGGGGCGGGTCGGGCGGCGGGCGGGGCCTGGGTCTGCGGCGGCAGCGCCGCCTGCGCCGGCGGGGGAACGGGCCGTGCCTGGGGGGCTGCGGGGCGGGCCTGGGCGGCGGGTGCTTGCCTGGCGGCGGGCGGCCGGGCCTGTCCCTGCTGGGCCTGGCCTCGGACGGCGCCCGGGGCGGTGCTCGGGTCGCGGGGCGGGAAGGCGGCGAGGCGGGGGCGTTCGCCGCCCTGGCCGCCCGCGCCTTGCCCCCCGCCCTCGACGGTGCGCTCGCCGCCGAAGGGGATGATCCCGCCGCGTCCGCCCTGGCCGCCGGCCCCCCCTTGTCCGCCGCGGCCGCCGCCCCCGGAGAGAAGGCGGTTGTCGGCGGGGCGCTTGGGCTCCTGGACGTCGAGGCGGGCGGCCTGGCCTATTTGGCCGGCCTGGATCGCGGGCATGGTCTCGGCGCCGTGGCGGCGGAGCACGACGCGCTCGCGATCGTTGCCCCCGCCTGCGCCGCCGGCCGCCCCGCCGCCCTGACCCCCGCCTTGGGCGTGGGAGCGTCCGAGCAGGAGCTCGGAGCCGTAGCGCAGGCTGGGAGCGGTGCTGGCGCCTTGTCCCCCGGCCCCGCCGCCGGTCTGGGCCTGAGCGGGGAGGGCGACGGCGGCGAGGAGGAGGGCGAGGAGGATCGGGCGGGCCATGGCGGTCGGGATCTCCCGGCTGGGCGGAGGAGGGCGTGCGGCCTCCGCAATCTAGGGCCCGTGGCGGCGGAGGGCCAGGCGGGGGCTCGCCGGGGGGCCGCGGCGCGCCAGATCGCGGGATGGCTCTCGAGGCTGGTCGGGAGCCCGACGCCGTTCCTTCGGGCGCGGCGGGGGCGGGGCGGGGCTGCTGCGGTTCCGTCCCGCCCTACGTCCCGGACTTGTCCGGGAGCGGGGGTTGCGCCAGGTTCCGGACGTCGCCGCCTGCGCGATCCAGGCGCCCTATCCCGGGCGCCCGTTCCAACGGAGTCTCCCATGTCCGTTCCCCCCGGCCTCAGCCCGTCGCCCTTCAAGGGGGGCGTGGTGAAGTGGATCGACGAGCGCCTGCCGATCCCCCGCCTGCTCGTGCGCGAATACGGGCGCTTCCAGGTTCCCCGCAACCTCAACTACCTCTGGTCCTTCGGCGGGATCCTGATGACGATGATGGCGCTGATGATCCTCTCCGGGATCTTTCTCGCCTTCCACTACCAGCCCTCGACCGACAAGGCCTTCGACGGCGTCGAGCGCATCATGCGCGACGTCAATTTCGGCTGGCTGATCCGCTACATGCACATGAACGGCGCGCATCTCCTCTTCGTCGCCGTCTACATCCACATCTGGCGGGGCCTCTGGTATGGCTCCTACAAGCGCCCGCGCGAGCTGTTGTGGGTGCTGGGCGTGACCATGCTGCTGATGATGATGGCCACCGCCTTCCTGGGCTACACGCTGCCTTGGGGGCAGATGTCCTTCTGGGGAGCGACGGTCATCACGAACCTCTTCTCGGCGATCCCCGTGGTCGGCGACGACATCGTGGTCTGGCTCTGGGGCGGCTTCTCGGTCGACAACCCGACGCTGAACCGCTTCTACGTGCTGCACTGGGTCTTCGCCTTCGGGATCATCGGCGTGGCGGTGCTGCACGTGATCGCGCTGCACATCACCGGCTCGAACAACCCGACGGGGGTGGAGCCGACCTTCAAGGGCGACACCGTCTCGTTCCACCCCTACATGACGGCGAAGGACGCGGTGGCGCTGCTGGCCTTCCTCGGCGTCTATGTCTTCCTGGTCTTCTTCGCGCCGAACGTGCTCGGCCATACCGACAACTACATTCCGGCCAACCCGCTGGTGACGCCCGCGCACATTGTGCCCGAGTGGTATTTCCTGCCCTTCTACGCGATCCTGCGCGCGGTGCCGGACAAGCTCGGCGGCGTGGCGCTGATGTTCGGCTCCGTCCTGGTGCTGGCGCTGGCGCCGTGGCTCGACGCCTCTAAGGTGCGCTCCTGCAGGGTGCGCCGGCGCTTCCGCTGGTCGCTCGTCGCCTTCGGGATCTCGTTCTTCGCGCTGATGTGGGCGGGCGCGCAGGAGGCGTCGGGCCCGGTCGTGCTGGTGTCGCGGGTGGCCACCGCCGTCTATTTCGGCTTCTTCCTCGTGGCGATGCCGCTGGCCCGCTGGCTCGACCGCGACGTGGTGGAGACGCCGATCCCCCGCGCGGCGGAGGCGCTCCCGGCGCCCGAGGGTGGAGGGGCCGCGGCGACGGTCGCCGCGGCCTCGGCGGCGCCCGAGACGCGCTGAGGCCTTCCTTGCGCGACTTGTAAGGCGGGGCGGAACTGTCGGGTTGGCTCAGTCGTCCCTGGATGTGGTTGACGACCGGTCGTGTGCCGTTGATGTTCCTGCTCGCGACCACGTCCCGCCTCCAGGGGAAGGCGCTGCGGCCGACGCCGCCGATGCGGCGCAGGGCTTGGACGAGGGGGCGGGGAAGAGCGAGGGCCTGCGGGCCGGAGAGGGTCTTCCAGCGCAGGTGGCCGCCTGAGAGGCGGATCGTGGTGGTGGAGGTCTCGGGGGGCTGGGGCGAGAGACGCAGGAGAAGCCGGACGGCCTGGCGCAGCGTCTCGCCGGTCGGGCCGACAGCGCCGTCGAGGGGGAAGTCGGCGAGGAGGGCGTCCGCGTCCATCGCGGGGCTCCTGAGGGGTCAGCGGGAGAGGGCGGCGAGATCGCGCGCGCTCTGGCGCATGATGGGCTTGTGGGAGGATCCCGCGCCCTTCGGGGAGGCGTCCGGCCTCGTTGGCGTAGGCGACCCGTCCGTGGGCGGTGGCGCAGGCGTCGAGCAGGCGCGGCGGGACCGGACGCCCGGCCCAGAGGTGTCCGCCGGCGTCGGGCAGCCGGGAGAGGGGGCTGACCGCGCCGCCGGGCAGGTGCCGGCGGAGCGGTCGGACGCGCCGGCCGGCGCCGAGGATCTCGCTCATCGTCTCCCTTTCAGACGGGCTGCCCTGACCCGGGGCCGCGTGCGGCTGGGCCGATCTGGGGCGATGGGCGGCGGCCACGAGATCGGCCGGGCGCTGGGCGGCTTGTCCGTCGGGGCCGAAGAGGGCGGGGACGTCGGCGAGCGCCGCGGTGGCGAGGTCGCGATCGAGGGGCGGGGCGCCTTCGAGGATGCGCACGTGATCGCGCGCCGCGTCCTCGGCCTGGAGGTCGTAACCGGGGCGCGCGCGGCTCGGGCCGCGCCTGGCGGGCCGGGCGACGAGGCGGAGATCGGGGAGGTCGAGGGGGCGCGGCTCGGTCCTGAGTGCGCCGAGCAGGGTCCGCCATCGCGCTGGATCGGCGGCCAGCGGCGCGGCGCGGAGGGCCTCTTGGCGCTTCGCGTGGGAGGACGTCATCGAAGCCCCGCCAGATCGCGCAGCACGCGGCGGGCGATCGTCTCGGCGACGCCGTCGTCGAGCCCGCAGGCGCGGGCGCCGGTCTTCAGCACGAGCCCTCCCTCCGGGACGGACGCGCGGTGCATCTCGACGCGCAGCCGCGCCGACGCCTCCCCAGCCGCCCAGGCGGCGCCGAGGATCTCGGCCAGGGCCTGGGCGGCCTGGCCTTCGGGGCCGTAGGTCCGCCGGACGTCCTCGAGGGCGGCTTGGACGGGATCGCGTCCGGCGAGGAGCGATTCGCTGAGGATGTCGACCCATCCGTTTGGCGTCCGGATCCACGCGCGGAAGGTCCGCCCAGGCAGATGGTGGCCCCCGTCCCTCTTGGCCTCGAGGGTGATGGGGGGACGATCGGGATGGGTGATGGCGAGACGCCCCCCGGCTGAGGGATCGACAGGGATCCAGCCTTCGGCTGGCAGGGTGCAAGCGATGGTCCGGGCCTGCCGACGGAGGTCTTGACGCGAGATCATCGACGGGGCTCCGTGAACCATCCCGCGGGGTCGAGACCGGCCTCGGCGAGGGCGCCCTGGGCGTCCTCGATGGCGGCGAGCAGCGCGTGGCGCGATCCCTCGGGGCGGACCTGCTGGTAGGCCAGCGCCGGCTGCAGGCGCGGGCCGTGCTGGTTGGGGCCGCCCTCCTGCAGCGTCGGGCCGATCCAGGCGAGCATGTCGGGCAGGCGGACCTTGGTGAAGGCGCGCGGGGCATGGATCCCCTGCCAGCCGTTGGAGAGCGGCTGGAAGAGGAGGCGGCCGTTGGCGGTGATGGTGAGCCTGCCCTGCGCGGCGGCGGGATGGAGCGCCGTCAGGGCGCGGGCGGTCAGGCGCATCGCGCGGCGCTTCCTGCGCGCCTCAGGACCGATGGCGGCCTCGAGGAAGGCGAGGACCTGCCGGCCGATCTCGGCAGGATCCGAGGTCGCGCGGGCGTCCTGGAACTCGGCCCAGCGCGTGGTCGGGCGCAGCGTCATCTTGCCGTCGGCGCCGATCTCGGCCGCGGCCTGGTCGAGGGTCAGCACGGTCTTGTCGCCGGCGCAGTGCATCTCCGCGTGCAGCCACATGACTCCCCACAGGCGCAGGTGCGCTCCATGCACCCGGATCTGGCCTGTCTGGCGCAGGGTCTTCGGGCCGATCTCGAGCGCGTCCGCGTCGAAGCGGACGCCATAGCCGTCGGGGGTGCGCAGTGGTTGCATCGGGATGGTCCTTCGGACGGGGGGCGGCCCTGGCCTCCGCCCGCCGTCCGCCTCTCAGGGCAGAAGGTTGGCGACGTCGAGGCGCTCGGGCAGGTCGGGGGGCAGGGAGAGGTCCTGCAGGGGCGCGCGCAGCGGCGCCGCACGGGCGGTCCGCGCGTGCGCGCTGTCGCCGTCCGGCAGGGCGGCGCGCGGGACGAGGTCGCACCCGGCCTGGAGGTGGCGTCCCGGCAGATCTGCCCAGCCGGGGACGCAGAGGGAGAGGTTGGCGCGTGTCTCGCCATGCCGGTCGAGGATCCGGAGCCGCCCCTCTGCCGCCTCCATGCGCCAGGCCGCCGGCCCCCAGAGGCCTGCCTGGCGGGAGAGGGCGCCGCCGAGGATCGCGAGCAGCCGCTCGAGCGGCGCGCGTTCGGCGCCGGCGATGCGCCGCGCGATCTCCTCCGCCCGGGCTGTATCCCCCGCGTCGGCGACGGGGCGGTCGCAGAGGAGATCCGAACGCTCCTCGAGGAGGAGCCCCTCGGGGCGGGCGACCAGCGCGGCCTGCATCTCCGCCCGCCAGACGGCGGGCCGGCGGAAGGCGGGCGAGAGGCGCAGCCGGGCTCCGCCCGGAAGGGGCAGGAGGATCTCCGTCATGCCTGCGCGGCCAGGCGCAGCCGGGTCTCGAGGGCGTAGAGCGCTGCGGAGGCAAGCAGCAGGGCGGCGATCGGCGGCGTCAGGAAGGCGGCGGCGATCACGCCCGCGCTCTCGAGGAGGGCGGGCGCGGGATGGCGAAGGTGGGCGGCCATTGCGCGGATGTGTTGGCGCAGCGCCGGCGGTGCGTCCTGGGGCAGATGTTCGGGCAGAAGAGACCCTTGGGCGGCGCAGAGCGCGGTGGCGGCCAGGACGAGGGGGAGAGCGGCGGCGCCGCCGAGCAGCGCGTCGATGGGCAGCAGCAGGGCGAGAAGGACGAGGGGGCTCGGCATGTCAGATCCTCCGCAGGTCGACGAGACGGTGTCCGGGCAGCTCGGCCCTGCGCGGCAGGAGCGCCAGCAGCAGGCCGCCGGCGCGCACCACCGTAAGCACGGCGCCTGTTTCCCGGATCGCCTCGTAGGCGGCCAGCGCCTGGGCGACAGGGCCGGGGAGATCGGCGTAGGCGTCGAGGCGCCGGTGCCCGGACAGGCCCTTGACCTCGGGCGTGCGCCACAACGCTCCTTCCGCCGGCCAGTCCTGCGCGAGCGCTTCGAGGACGCGCATGCGCGCGTCGCGCACCGCGACCTGGTGGGGCGCCTCGACCTGGTTGTAGCGCAGCAGCGCCGACGGGTCCCCCACGACCTGCGTGTCCTGCGGATCGCGGCGCGGCAGGGCGATGGCGAGGCCGGCCTGGGCATAGAGGAAGAGAGGGCTCGAGGTCTCGATCACCGCGCCGTAGGCCCGACGGCGCATCTCCGCCGCGCTGTCGCGCCCCAGGCGCCTCTCCGAGACGAGGGGGATGCGCTGGAAGACGGCCTCGTCGCCCCCGTGGACCCGCAGCACGGCCGCCTTCAGGGCGGGCGGCCGCCAGGAGCGGTTCTCGGGCCGGCCGGCGCTGATCGACAGCGAGATCCGACCCGGGGCCTGGCCCTTGGTGGGCCGGCGCTCGAAGGCGGCGGCGGCCGACATCGCGGCCTCGGCGGCGGCGCGCAGGGCGAGGATCGTCCGGCGCTCCGTGGCGGGCGCGGCGTCGGTGACGTCGAAGGGCATCGCGTTCTCTCCAGCCGGGAGGTGGGGGCGGGGGGCAGCCCCGCCTCCCGGCGTCTCTCAGCCGGAGCGCTGGAGGAGGAGGGCGTCGGCGGGGCGCGGGAGGAGCTGCCCCGAGGGGCCGCCTTCGAGACGTTCGAGAAGGGCGGGCGGCAGATCGTCGGCGATGGCGGGATCCTGCGACGCCGCGTCGAGCGCGATGGCCGCGACCGTGTCGACGTCACCCGTCCGGGCGACGGCCTGGCGGAGCACGTCCCCGAGCGTCTCGCCGTCGGCCAGGGCCTGGAGGGCGGCGTGGACGCAGGCGATGCACGATCCGTCGACGGGGCCTTCCCAGCGCCCGACCCAGGGACCGGGGACGCGGGCGGCGCCGGCTTTTGGGACGTCGCGGCAGGGCACGCCTTGGCGGACGAGATGGACAGCCATCGCCGAGGCCTGGGCGGAGGCGACGCCGGCGGGGGTGTCGTGGGTGGTGCGGGCCTGGATCGCGGCCAGGCGGAGGACCTCGAGGTCGTCGGCGAGGAGGCCGAGGGGGCCGGCGCGCATCGCCGCCCCCCTGCGGTCGCTGGCGCGCCGGGACGCGAGGAGATCCGATCCCGTCGTGCAGCGTCCGGGCAAGGCCTCCAGCGCGCGCGTAGCCGGGGCGGGGATCGCGCCGCCAGGCGGCGACGAGGACGTGGGCGAAGCCCTGCGGATCCGTCCGTCCCGCGACGAGCGCCTCGGCGACCGCCAGGGCCCTCTGGGCGTCGTCGGTGTGGCGGCCTCGGCCGATCTTGGCGTAGGCGCGGTTCTCGGGGAAGCCGGAGAGGTCGTTGGGGCGTCCGGGCGAGGAGGCGTCGCACTCGAAGCAGGCGCCGTAGGCGTCGCCGAGGGCGAGATGGAGGAGGAGGGGACGGGGCGTCTGGATTTCCTGGCGGGGGCGGCGGGACGAGGGACCGCGCGCCGGCCCCGCCCTCAGAGCCGCTGCTCGGCGACGCGGGCGAGCGCGACGGCGACGCGCCTTGCCTCGGCGAGCGCGGTCTCGGGACGGTAGTCGATCGCCCGGTCGAGGCCGAGGAGGAGGACGCGGGCCTCGGCAGGGGGGGCGGGGGCGTGGGCGGCCATCTCCGTGCGGACGTCGGGCAGCCAGGCGAGCCCGAGCGCCAGCGCCGCGCCGGCCAGCACCCCCTGGGCCAAGGCGCCGCGGGCGGTCCAGGCGGCCAGCGCCTGGCGGACGAGCACGCCGCCGGCGAACTGCAGCCCGAGGATCCCGACGCCGAGCGCGACGACCTCCCGGGTCTCGGGGGCGAGATCCGGCCAGGCCTGGCCGATGGTCAGGAGGGCGGCGGAGAGCGCCAGCGCCAGCGCGCCCAGGGCGGGCCCGGGATGGCGCCCCACCAGGAGGCCGAGGCCGGCGGCGGGGGCGAGGAGGCAGGAGAGGAGGCCGACGGCGGCGCGGCCGGCCCTGAGGAGCGTGCGCATGTCCGGAGGATGGGCGCGGGAGGTCAAGGAGGGGTGACGGAAGTGGCGCCCGCGTCGGGGATCGAAGCGTCGATCCCCGCCTCTCGCAGGGCCTGCAGCAGCCGATCGGCGTCGGGCACGCAAGGCAGGCGGATCTCGGCCTCCCCGTCGGCCAGCATCGCCTCGATGGCCCGCTTCGCCTGCAGCATCGACATGCCATGGCCTGCCAGCAGCAGGGCGGCGGAGATCGTGACCGTTCCAGCCGCCCCGGGCGAATGGCGCAAGACGATGGTGGTCGTGGGACCGCCGGACGGGCGCACGATCGGACGGACGGGTCCCAGACGGGCGAAGCGCACCTTGAGGGAGGACTCGGGCATCAACGGTCTCCCGTGCCATGGATCCAGGCGCTGAGCACGGGCGCCGTCGGCAGCGAACGGTCGGACAGGGGGTCCGGGGGGGCTCCCCCCGGCAGGCTCACATCATCCGGGCGACATGCCACTGCCCGTAGAGCCGATCGCCGCGGCGATCGCCCGGCGCGAGGTCTAGGCGGTAGGTGTAGAGGGGGCGGCCGAAGTAGGTCCACTGCAGGTTGCCGTCCGAGCGGCGGGTGTAGGACCAGACGCTGTTGCGCGGCTCGGGCATCGGGCCTCGGCCGCCGATGGAGCGCGAGAAGGAGGGGATGGTCAGGCCGTCGAGCGACTCGCCCGCCCCCCGCGCGCGGGCCAAGGTGGCCTCGTCGACGAGGAAGGGCCGGAAGGTCTCGGCGCAGGGCCCCTCGCAGTAGGACTGGCCGTCGCGGAACCAGTGGTCGACGTCATAGACGTAGAGGGTCATCCCCTCGGCGGTCGTGAGGATCCGCCCGTCGGGCGAGGAGAAGGGGGCGGCGGGGCCCGGGTCGGTGGCGCAGGCCGCGAGCGGGACGAGGGCGAGGGCGGCGAGGAGGGCGCGACGGTTCATGGGGTCTCGGTCTTTCGTCCTGGCGGCGGATCCGCGACGGAGGGTAGGGCCGGGCGGAGGTGGGGACAACCCGGGCCGAAGGGACGCCTGCCCTCAGGCGAAGAGGTCGCGCGGCGGGATCCCGGCCGCCTCGAAGGCCTTCCGGATCTGGGCGATGGCGCGGTGCTCGAGCTGGCGCACGCGCTCCTTGGAGACGCCGAGGCGCCTGCCCACGTCATCCAAGGTGGCGCTGTCCTCGCTGAGGCGGCGCATTTGGAGGATCGTGCGCTCGCGCTCCGGCAGGGCCGCGACGGCCTTGGCGAGGATCCGGTTGCGCCGATCCCGCAAATCGCTCTGGGTGGCGATCTCCTCCGGGCTCGGCCCGCCGTCGGGCAGAAAGTCGCCCCGCTCCCCGTCCCCTTCGGTGGAGACGGGGGCGTGGATCGAGATGTCGCGACCCCCCAGGCGCTCCCCCATGCTGACCACCTCCTCGGGGGTGGTCCGCAGGATCTGCGCGATCCGCCTGGCCTCCTCGGGCGACATGGTCTCCCCGTCGCCCGTGATCTGCGAGCGCAGGCGCCGGAGGTTGAAGAAGAGGGCCTTCTGGCTGCGCGTCGTGCCGAGGCGGATCATCGACCAATTGCGCAGGACGTGCTCGGTCATGTAGGAGCGGATCCACCACTGGGCGTAGGTCGAGAAGCGGACGTCGCGGGTCGGATCGAAGCGCTCGGCCGCGTGCATCAGGCCGAGGACGCCTTCCTGGAAGAGGTCCTCCTGCGACAGGCCGTAGTGGCGGAACTTGCGGGTGATGGAGACGACAAGACGCAGGTGGGGGGTGATGAGCGCGTCGAGCGCCTTCTTCCGGTTGGCCTTGCTCGTCCGGGGGTTGCGGATCCGGCGGCCGAGCCTCTTCTCCTCCGCCGGCTCGAGCAGCGGCATGGCCATCGCGCGCTTGATGAAGGCGCGGTCAAGCGCGCCGTTCTCAGAAGCCATCGCCGGACCCCTCCGGCCCCTCTGAGAGCGCCGGCGGCGATCCCTGGGGCGGAGGAAGACTAGTGGTTTCCGGGCGGAACTTCAACCGCCCGGCCGGCCGGTCAGACGGAGCGCGCCTCGGAGAGACCCCGCAGCAGCACGCGCAGCGGCTGCTCGGCCTCGAGCGCGCCGGCGTCGGTGAGGGCGGCCACCTCCGCCAGGATCTCGCCGACCTCGGCGCGCAGCGCCTGGCCCTGCGCGGTCAGCGCCACGCGCACCGCGCGGCGGTCGTTGGGGTCGCGCTGCTGGCGGATGTAGCCGGCCGCGGCCAGCCCCTTGAGGTTGTAGGAGACGTTGCTGCCCTGGTAGAGACCGCGCTCCGTCAGCTCGCCCACCGTCAGCTCGAGATCCCCGAGGTGGAAGGCGATCATCGCCTGGACCGCATTGGCGTCGCGGCGGCCGCGGCGCTGCAGGCGCAGATCGAGCGTGTCCATGAAGGTGCGGTGCGCGCGCTCCACGAGCGACAGGACGGACAGGAGGGAGGGCTGGGACATCGGGATCTCCGGTCTGGCGGGCGACGGGGAGAAGGTGGGGAGAACACGTAAAAAAACAATTTCATTCGGCCGGATTTTTCGGACGAATGTCGAAGGAGCGGCGGGCGGCCCTGTCGGGACCGAAGGTCGGCCGAAGGTCAGCCGAAGGAGAACGCGCGCACACGGAACTCCCAGTCATCGCGGGTCTGGCCGTCCCGCCCCGTCCAGGAGTTCTTCTTCCAGTAGCCCTTGAGCTCCACCTTCGGACGAAACGATGCCTCGTCCTCGCCCCGCTCGGCGGCGGCCAGCGCGAAGCCTTCGAGGAAGGCGTCCGCCGTCTCGGCGAACAGCACGGCCTTCTGCTCCTTGCCCTGCGTCTTGCCACCCTCCTCCGTCCCCTTCAGGTTCAGCACCTTGAGGCCGGAGTTGGTGATGCGCGCGACCGGAGCCTCGGTCAGGCGCAGGCTCAGGGACTTCATCGGCCGGTCGGCGGCGG
>Ga0272446_1004276_pt1 | contig 17045 bp, 17 predicted proteins | sample YNPCB0061_FD_194587 | JGI IMG/M metagenome (GOLD analysis project Ga0272446, IMG submission 194587) | Hot spring microbial mat communities from Yellowstone National Park, WY, United States - YNP-CB-006-1 | ecosystem: Environmental > Aquatic > Thermal springs > Hot (42-90C) > Sediment | place... | reverse complement strand
ACGTTCATCTGCGGGGAAGGGGGGCAGGGGGGATGGGGATGAAGAAGCGCGCAAGGTGAGAGCAGGCAATAACTCTTTTTCTGGTTTTGCCTCCGCACTTGAGCAGTGAATTTTTTGGTTGCGGCTGTATTTGTTAATTTTCATCAGCGGGCTTTGGATGGATAGCCCGGACATTCATGTCCGGGCGGGATGGTGCAAAAACATTTTTCGGATAGGCTCTTATTCGACCCTGCCGTCCCACATATTCCACGTACGCCCGTCGCGGGCGAGCAGTTCGTCCGCTTCGGCGGGACCCCACGTGCCGGGCTGGTAAATAGCAAGCGGCTGGCTGTTCGATTCCCACGCTTCCAGAATCGGGTCTATCAACCCCCAGGCGGTTTCCACCTCGTCGGCGCGGGTAAACAGGGAAGCGTCCCCTGTCAGCGTATCGAGCAGGAGGCGTTCGTAGGCGTCGGGAATCGCTGTCTTGCCGAACGAGTCGGCGTAGTGAAATTCCATATCCACCGAGCGTAAATCTGCCACCGTATCGGGAACCTTTGCCTCGAACCGCCAGTGAATCCCTTCATCGGGTTGAAGATACAACATGAGCATGTTGGGCGTCATCCGCCCGTCCCTGGTGGGGAAGAGCAAATGTGGCGGCTCTTTGAAGACAATGGTAATCTGCGAGAGTTTTTCCTTGAGGTTCTTCCCCGAACGCAAATAGAACGGCACCCCCTGCCAGCGCCAGTTGTCAATCTGCAATTTGACTGCCGCATACGTGGGCGTTGTGGATTCGGGATCCACGCCGCTTTCCTGACGATAGCCTGCATACTGCGCCCGCACCGTTTTCTGCGCCGCTTCCTCTTTCCGCATCGGGCGGATGGAACTCAGCACCTTGACCTTTTCATTGCGCAGGGCGTTTGCATCGAACGAAGCAGGCGGCTCCATCGCCACCAGCGTCATCAGTTGCAGGAGGTGATTTTGGAACATGTCGCGCAGCACGCCCACGCTGTCGTAGAAACGTCCGCGATGCTCCACACCGACTTTCTCCGCCACGGTAATTTCCACGTGGTCAATGTAGTTGCGGTTCCACAGCGGCTCGAAGATGGTGTTTGCAAAGCGCGTCACCAAAATATTCTGAACGGTTTCCTTGCCGAGGTAATGGTCAATACGGTAGATCTGCTTTTCGTTCAGCGTCTTGTGGATTTGTTGATTCAAACTGCGGGCAGACTCAAGGTCCGTGCCGAACGGCTTTTCGATGACGACGCGCCGCCAGCCGTTGTACTCGGTCAACTGGTCGGTGAGACCGAGCAGGTCAATGATGTTGGGGAAGACGCCGGGCGGCGTCGCCATATAGTAGATGCGATTGCCCGAACTGATCTCCCATTCTTTCAGAAAACCGCCCAGCCGTTTGAAATCCGCCAGGTCGGTGTAGCGCCCCTGCTGGTAGGCGAGATGAGCGGCAAACGCCTGCCACTCCTCATCCTTGTATTCGAACGGCGCAAACTGCTTCATGCCCTCTTCAAGATGCGCGCGGAATTGCTCATCGGTAAAGGCAGTGTTTCCGTAGCCCACGATGCGGAACTGCTTCGGCAGGCGTCCCTTGCGGTAAAGGTTGAACAGCGACGGCACAAGTTTGCGCTGTGTCAGGTCGCCCGACGCGCCGAAAATGACAATAGTCGTTGGTAAATCGTTGTTCATATCATGTCCTGTATCATTGCGCGCGGCGGGATAATCTCCTCCTGCTGTGGAGGGTTGCTTTGCCCACTCTGTTCTCTCGCAATGCCATCATTCCGCTTTCTTGACGGCATGCCCGCCGAATTGATTCCGCAGGGCGGCAAGCATGCGCGCGGCGTAGTTTTCCTCGTCACGGCTGACGAAGCGCATTTGCAGCGCCAGCGTGATGACCGGCGCAGGCACATCCAAATCAATCGACTCGAACACCGTCCAGCGCCCCTCGCCCGAATCCGCCACCCACGGCTTGATGTCCTTGAGTTGCGTATCTTCGTCCAGGGCGTTTGCGGCAAGGTCCAACAGCCACGAGCGCACCACGCTCCCGTGCTGCCAGACGTGTGAAATCTTTGCCAGGTCCAGGTTGAACTCCTCCTTCGCCTTCATGATGCTGAACCCCTCGGCGAACGCCTGCATCATGCCGTACTCGATGCCGTTATGCACCATCTTGACGAAATGACCCGCCCCGTGCGGACCCATCCAGCCCCAGCCTTTATCGGGCGCGGGAGCCAGCGTCTCGAAAATGGGACGCATCTTTTCCACGACCTCGGGCTTGCCCCCGATCATCAGGCTGTAACCTTCGCTGAGACCCCAGATGCCGCCGCTGGTGCCGCAATCCAGAAATTCGATGCCTTTCGGTTCGAGCTCCGCGGCGTGACGGGCGGAATCCTTGTAGTTCGAGTTGCCGCCGTCAATGATGATGTCGCCTTTGCCCAGCAGGCGGGATAGCTGATCAATGGTATCGTCGGTGGCTTTGCCTGCGGGAACCATCACCCAAACGATGCGCGGCGCGCTCAATTTGCTCACCGCCTCCTCCAGCGAATACGCGCCCTCGATGCCATGCGTGACTGCTTCGTCCACCGTGGCGGCGGTGCGCGCATACCCGACTACGCGGTGACCGCCGCGCACGAGGCGGGTCGCCATGTTCATACCCATCTTGCCCAAACCAACGATTGCGAGTTCCATGAAATACCTCCAAGAATATCCCGTCATTGCGAGCCCGAGCGAAGCGAGTGGCGAAGCAATCTCCAATTTCATCAAGGAGATTGCTTTGTCGGGCTGCGCCCTCCTCGCAATGACGGATTATGTTATTTATCCTTCACAAAAATTTCTTGTCAATTCTCTCGGCAGCCTGCCTGCCGCCTCCTCATCCACCAGCCAGAGCAGGCCGCCGTCCTTTGGGCTGATCCGCTGGGCGGGCAATGCCTCAGGATTATATCTGTCACTGAGCACTTTCGCCAAAGTGACGGCTTTCTTTTCGCCCGTCACCATGAACGCCACCGTCCGCGCCTGATTGAAGACCAGCGGAGTCAACGTCACGCGGTTGGCGGGACGATTCTGGTAATGCGCAGTGACAGCGAGCGTTGGCTCGGTCACTTCCACAGAGGAGCCGGGAAAGAGCGATGCTGTGTGACCGTCTTCGCCCATGCCGAGATAGACCAGGTCGAAGCGCGGAAACTCGAGCGGGGGTGAGGCGAATCGGCTCAAGGTGAGGGCATAGTCCCTCGAAGCCTCCGCAGGCTCCAGTTCCCCTTTGACGCGGTGGATGTTCGACTCGGGAATGGGAACGCGGCTCAAGAACGCCTCCCACGCCTGACCGTAACTCGATCCCGCCTCCCCCGGCGGAACGCAGCGCTCGTCGCCCCAGAACACGTGCACGCGGCTCCAATCCACTTTATCGCGGTAATCTGTTGCCAGTAATTGAAAGAGACGGTTCGGAGTACTGCCGCCGTTGAGCGCCGCCAGAAAGCGACCACGCTCCGCAATGGACTGGGCGGCTTTCTCGGTAAAAAGGTCCGCAGCGGCGCGGCTGAGGGTTTCCATGTCTTTGAAGATGCGGATCTGGAAATTCATACCTGTTTCCATGTCATGTGGGTGTGGAGCGTGCGGCGGGCGGCGTGTTCGATTTCGGCGAGGGTGAGGGCGTGCGTTGTTCCACCGACGATTTCGCCGAAGGTGACGCGCGGGGTGAGCCCGAAGAGTTCTTTGCCTGCCAGCATTTGGCGGGCGAGTTGATAGAGGAAGGCGAGTCGCTGCCGGTCGGGGCGGTGGCGGCGGAGCCAGGTGATGGGGTGACGGAAGGCGCCCGGCGCGATGACGCCGCTGGTGATGGCGGTGAGGATTTGCAGCCCTGGCACGCGCTGGAGGAAGATTTCGAGGCTGCGTGACCAGTGTTTGAATTCGCCATCGGGGTCTGGCATGAAGTCGGGGTCGGCTTCGATGCCGCCGCGCGGGAAGATGAGCAGCGCGCCGCCCGTTTTGAGGTGACGGATTGCCTCGCGGACGACTTGCATGCGCCCGAGGGTGTTGGCGGGTTCGGGGGCAAAGATGGCGTGCCGGCTGATGTGCGGAAGATGCTCGAAGAAGGGAATGTCGCCGATGATGATTTTGTAGTCGGGGCGGTTGACGTGAGCGGAGATGACGACGGAATCCACGTTGGCGGGATGGTTGGATGCGATGACGAGCGGACCTGTGGATGGAATATTTTCTATGCCGCGCGCATGGTGTGTTTTTACGAAGCGCGGCAGGAGCCAGCGCGCGCCGCCGCACAGCCCGCCCTCGGCGACGGCGCGGTCCAGCCCGATGCCCAGTTCTGCCGCGGCGCGGGCGGCTTTTCCAAAGATGAGGCGTATCCAGCGTTTGATGCTTTCTTTTTGAGGCAGGGCGAAGGCTTTGGTCAGTTCGTAAATGAGGGTCTCGGTGAGGGTGTCAATTTCGTCCAATTTCATTTTTGTTCCACAAAGTACACGAAGAAAGTAGAGAGGTTCATGGTTTTTGGAACAGGAACCACGCGGAGGGGCGCTCGCGGCGGTCAAAGCCGTTCTGGCGGGAGATGAGAGTGAATTGAGATGAGATGAGGCTGATGTCTGCCTCGTCGAGTCCGGGTCCAGGTTGAAGCGGGCTGGGGCGGAAGAATCCGTACATGAGCCAGAATCGGCCGGGGGCGAGGATGCGTTCCAGTTGAGTCAGGTAATCCCGTTTTCCTGTGGGGGTGAGGTTGTGGAAGCAGCCGATGTCGAGGGCGAGGTCGAAGGGACCGTGAATGCCGTGCAGGCGGGTCACGTCGCCAACGCGCAGGTCTGCCGTGAGATGCTCGCGTTTGGTCTTTGCCTTTGCCATGCGGATGGCGCGCGGGGCGAAATCTACGCCGGTGACCTGCCAGCCTGCCTTTGCCAGGGTGATGACGTTTGTGCCGCTGCCGCAGCCGAGGTCAATGGCTCTGCCGGGGGGGTGGGTACGGATGAATTCGAGCAGTTCAGGAGGGGAAATGCCGCTGTCCCAGGGGGGCTTGCGGAAGTACCAGAGGTTGAAAATCAGGCGTTGAAGCATGGTGGTCTAAGGTAGATGTGTGACGCCTGCAGTGTCACTTTAAAATGGCGAAGGTTGTCACTTTGACAATTTAAATGAGTTCTTTTACAATCACTCGGCTTTTACATCCTACGTCAGGAAGGGCTTCTCATGAAAGAGTATACCACCGAGTTTCTTCGCAACGTTGCGCTTGTCTCGCATGGGGGAGCGGGTAAGACGATGCTGGCGGAGGCATTTCTTCATGCGACAGGGGCTACCACAAGGCTGGGAAGAGTTGAAGATGGTACAACGGTGTCGGATTACGATGAAGAGGAACACCGCCGGAAGATTTCCCTCTATGCGAGCGTGATCCCCGTCGAACACCGCGATCATAAGATCAACGTCATTGACGCGCCGGGCTACACCGATTTTGTGGGCGAGATGATTTCTGCCCTGAGTGTGGCTGACGGCGCGGTTATTTTAGTGGATGCAGTGGGGGGCATTGAAGTTGGCACTGAACTGGCGTGGAAATATGCCGACCAGTTCAACCTGCCGCGTTTCATCGTCATCAACAAGATGGACCGCGAAAACGCCGATTTCAATAAAGTCTATGCCGAGGTGCAGGAATTCGTGCGCGGGCGCGGCAAGCGCACAGTCAAGATTCATTTACCGATTGGCGAAAAGCAGGATTTCAAAGGCGTGGTGGATGTGATCGGCATGAAAGCCTATATGGGCGACGGCAAGACAATCGCCGAAATCCCCGACCATTTGAAAGAAGCGGCAGACAAAGCCCACTTTGACCTTGTGGAAGCCGCGGCAGAGGGCGAAGACGAGTTGATGGAAAAATACCTCGAAAACGGTTCACTCTCAGACGAGGAAATGGTGCGCGGACTCAGAGACATTGTCTACGCTGGAGCCTTTGTCCCGGTCTTCTGTGCGGCAGGCGCGCGCGAGATTGGCATCATCGCACTACTCAACGACATCATTGACCTCATGCCATCGCCCCTCAACGCTCCCAAACGTACTGCGCAGGGCAAAGAGGGGGAAGAGGAACTCAAGCCTTCCGATTCCGCTCCGCTGGCGGCTTACGTTTGGAAGACCACTGCCGACCCGTTTGTCGGTAAGATGACCTATTTCCGTCTGTTCTCCGGCAGCATTCAGGCAGATGCGCATGTCTGGAATCAAACCAAAGGCGCCGATGAGCGTATGTCTGGGCTGCACTTTCAGCGCGGCAAGGAAGCCATCCCAACGAAAATTGTCCATGCTGGTGATATTGCGGTCGTCTCCAAACTGACGGTAACCGTCACCGGCGACACCTTCTGTGAAAAAGGACACCCGCTGACCATCGCGCCGCCGAAATATCCTGCCGCGCTCTATCGCGTGGCAGTCAGCCCCAAAACCCAGGCAGACGCGGCAAAAATCACCCCCACGCTCACCCGCCTGTGCGAAGAGGATATGACCCTTTCCTGGTTCAACGACCCGATTACGCACGAGACAGTGCTGCAGGGCATGGGCGATCAGCATATTGACGTTGCCATCACCCGCGCGCAGACCAAATTCCAGGTTGGGTTGAACATTCGCGAACCGAAGATTCCCTACCGCGAAGGCATCACGCGCAAAGCCTCCGCCCAATACCGCCACAAAAAACAAACCGGCGGAGCCGGTCAATTCGGCGAGGTGCATCTGCGCATCGAACCTTTGCCAGATGCCGAATTTGAGTTCACCGATGAACTGGTTGGCATGAACCTTTCCCGCTCCTACCTGCCTTCCATCGAAAAAGGCATCCGAGCCACCATGGAACGCGGCGCCTTCGCTGGCTACCCCATGAGCAACGTCAAAGTCATCGTGTATGACGGCAAAGAACACGAAGTGGACTCGAAACCGGTGGCGTTCGAAATTGCCGGGCGCGAAGCGTTCAAACTGGCGGTGCAGGATGCAGGTCCGGTGTTGTTTGAACCGATTATGAACGTCCGCGTGACGGTGCCTGATGCCAACATGGGCGACGTGATGAGCGACCTGAACGCTCGCCGCGGGCGCGTGCAGGGGACCGAATCTGAACACGGCATGACGGTAATCATTGCCCACGTGCCGCTGGCAGAAATGACACGCTACACCACCCAACTCCGCTCGCTCACCGGCGGACGTGGCTACTTTACGATGGAATTCGACCATTACGACATCGTGCCGAATCACATCGCCACACAAATCATCGAAGCGCACAAAAAAGAATTGGAAGCCAAGAAGGAAGAGTAGGCTCAGTAGATCACGAAAACTTGGCGTAATTTGCGCTCTCTAGCGCAAATGCGGCGGTAGAGACCGCCTAATACACGCTTTTGTGAAGTACTGAGGCTGGTAACTGGCGAGTGGCAAACAAAAGTCCCGCAGCAGTTTTGCGGGACTTTTGTTTTTGGCGGTGGCTCTTTATTTTGGCGAAAATAAAATATCTTCCACAGGGGTTTTCATCAAAATACGCCTGCCTTTGAATTCCATCAAGTCGGCGAGCGACTTTTTCTTCGTGCCATCCCACAGCACCAGGTTGTCCCGCTGTTTTGCCATGTACTCCGGCAATTTGTCGAGTTCGGCATATTGATCGAAGAACCCTACCAGGCGGCGGAACAACTTGGGCAGGAGCAAAATGTCCTCCTGAATGGTGCGCACATCCCACATCGTGAAATCGGAAGTGCGGTCAATGGACCAGATGCCGCGCTTGGTCTTACGGGCGCGCGCAACCACTGCCCGAATCTTTTCGGCAAAGGTGCGGTCGGTGGTGGTATAAAAGGTTGGGTATGCCAGCCCCTCGCGCGCCAGCAAAAAATTGACCGATTTCTCCACCGGCAGCGAAGCCGAATCGAGCACAGCCCCATCGGGAAGTTTTGCCGATTTTGGAAACACATAACTCACGGGGCGTCCGAATCGGTCGGTGGTGGCAGAGGCGATATAACCAGCCTTACCGTCATTTGCATCCACAATCTGAGTCACGCTCAGGCTGTACACCACCTCCGTAATGTTGAGCAGTTCCAGCAGCGATTCAAGCGCCGCCAGCGCAAACGGACGCGGCTGATGCCAGCCTTCGTAGTGTGTCTCCATTGCATCAATCGCCTCAATGCGTAACTGCTTCTTTTTGGCGTTCTTTTCCGCCTCACTGCCCCATTTGAAAAAATCCCAGTGCTCGGGCTTATTCGCCTGAAAGCGGATGGAGTCGCCATCAGGCTGAAACCCCTTCACATGGAATGTGCCTGCAATCACCTTATACTGCGCCATATCTGCCTCCTTTGGATGACTTGATTGTAAATGCAAACCCTGACCTCCTGCATTAAAATATCGCCATGCCCATCGTCAAAATCCCTGCTCCCATGAAATTTTATGTAAACAACCAGACCGAATTTACCGTCAATGGCGCCACCGTCGCCGAACTCCTTGAGGAAGTGGTCACCCGCTACCCTGCCTTCAAACCGCATCTTTTCGACGCCCAGGGCGTTCTGCGCCGCTACTTCAACATCTTCGTCAACGGCGTGCATATCCGCGATCTCAACGGCATGGAAACCCGCTTGAAGGCTGATGACAGGGTCATCCTGATGGCATCGGCGGCAGGCGGATGACTGTTAGGGAATCCCCGCATCTCGCGTGCAGGACGCATGTAAAGCGTCTAATGAGCCCATCCAATGGTAGAGACTGCCCAGGTGATTTTTATATTGACAAAATCGGTAAGATTCATACAATAGCCCTCATCAAAATGAAAACCATGAACACATTTACCCATTGCTTGTGTCTACGGCGGGGTTCGTAACCACCGCCTGAGACCTTCCCGCAGTCAACGGATCATCAGACGGTTGGACGACCCCGCGTGCAAAACCATTGCAACGTGAGAGGCGCTTGTCCGCCGTCTTTTGTTATCTGTTGGCTGCTTTTGATTTAACACTGATTTTCGAGAATGCCAGTTGCGCAAGAGTTCGCTTACTCGGCGCTCTCTAAGAAAAAGGAACCTATGACTTTACTCGACTATCGAATCACAGAAACAACATCCCTCCCCCTGGACGGACTCACCGCCCATGTGGGAAACACCCCTCTTCTTCCGCTTCGCCGCCTGACCCGCAACCTGTCTCCCCGTACCCAGGTCTTTGCCAAGGCTGAATGGTTCAACCCGGGCGGTTCCGTCAAAGACAGACCTGCACTCAACATCATCCAAACCGCCCTCGCAAACGGAGACCTGAGGAAAGGCAAACGTCTGCTCGACTCAACCTCCGGCAACATGGGCATTTCGTATGCCACCTTTGGCGCCGTGCTGGGTGTTCCGGTCACCATTGTCATCCCAGCCAACGCCAGCCCAGAACGGTTGACCATCCTCAAAGCCCTCGGCGCAGAACTGATTCTCACCGATCCGCTGGAAGGCTCAGATGGAGCGATTCTCAAAGCGCGCGAACTTTCAGAGAAATACCCCGAGCGATATTGGTACGCCAACCAGTACAACAATCCTGCCAACTGGCAGGCGCATTACAACTCTACCGGTCCCGAAATTCTAGCCCAAACCAGCGGGCAAATTACGCATTTTGTGGCTGGACTCGGCACATCTGGAACGGTGATGGGAACGGGACGTTACCTGCGCGAACGCCTGCCGCATGTGAAAATCATATCTTTCCAGCCAGACGCTCCGTTTCACGGGCTGGAAGGACTCAAACACATGCCGACGGCGATCAAGCCGGGGATTTACGATGAGTCTTTGGCGGATGAGCAGTTTGAGGTCCAGACTGAGGCGGCGCACGAAATGGTGAAGAGGCTGGCGCGTGAGGAAGGTCTGTTTGTGGGGATTTCGTCTGGCGCGGCGGCAGTCGCCGCTTTGCGCGTAGCCAGTAAACTGGATGAAGGCGTTGTCGTAACCGTCTTCCCGGATGCGGGCTACAAATACCTGAGCGACAAGTCGCTTTGGGAGGCGGCGTGATGTTGGAGATACCTGAAGCGCTGCTCGAAGAGATTGCCGACCACCTCGAAAGTGCATATCCGGAGGAAGGGGCGGGCTTTCTGCTGGGCAGGGATGGGCGAGTGAAGGACATTTTGCCCTTGCCAAACGCCCGTGAGGATGCGGCGCGTTACAACCGCTATCTTATTACGCCCGAAGCGTATCTGAAGGCTGAATTGAAAGCGGCGGAATTAGGCTTGGACCTGATCGGTGTATTCCATTCACACCCCGATTGCCCGAATGTGCCGTCTGAATATGACCGCGAGTGGGCGCAGCCGTTCTTCTCATACCTCATCACCCGCGTGGATGACGGCAGGGCAGTCAGTCACCGTTCGTGGCGGCTGGCGGAAGATCGTTCCAAGTTCAATGAAGAAGAAATAACACCACTCTAACTTTACCATGGAGGTAAAAATGGACCTTATCAAAGAAGACCAGATTTTGGATTGCAGCGGATTGTTATGTCCCATGCCGATTGTAAAAACATCGAAGGCAATGAAGGAATTGGAGGCGGGTCAAATTCTCAAGGTCATCGCCACCGACGCCGGCTTTCCGCCGGACATTGAAGCATGGAGTCGCCAGACCGGCAATGAAATATTGCTTTCGACGACCGAAGACGGCAAATTCATCTTCTTTTTGAAGAAGGCATGAAGGAGGCGGCATGTCTAAATCTAACCCAAACGCCCCCAAGAGACTTGCCCTGATTGCCAGTAAGGGAACTCTGGATTGGGCATATCCGCCTTTCATCCTTGCCAGTGCGGCAGGTGCCATGGGCTGGGAGGTGGGCGTTTTCTTCACCTTTTACGGGTTGACTTTGCTCAAAACCAAACTCACGGCGGCAGTTTCGCCGCTTGGCAACCCTGCCATGCCAATGAAGATGCCGTTTGGTCCCGAGGGCTTTCAGAACATTAACTGGCCCATTCCGCAATTGCTTATGGCAAACGTGCCGGGCTTCAATGCGCTGGCGACCACTCTGATGAAGCAGACTTTCGAGAACAAGGGCGTTGCTACCATCGAAGAACTGCGCGATATGTGCGTGGACCTGAATGTACGCCTCATCGGATGTCAGATGACGATGGATGTCTTTGGCTTCAAGAAGGAGGACTTCATTCCGCAGGCTGAGATCGGTGGTGCGGCGACCTTCCTTGAGTATGCCGCCGACGCCGATGTACAATTATTCATATAGCGATTTTGCCGCCCAAAAAGACTTTTCATAAGTCTTCCTGCGGCTAACAAAAAAACGAAACGAAAGAACAACAGGATATATGACCACATTGAGAATTCCAACCCCATTACGCGCCTACACCGGCGGGCAGAGCGAAGTGACCGTCAGCGGCAGCAATGTTGCCGAGGCGCTCAACGACCTCACAACACAATATCCCAGCCTCAAGCCTCACTTGTTCAACGAAGAGAGCCACTTACGCCCCTTTGTCAATTTGTTTCTCGGTCAAAACAACATCAAAGACTTGCAAGGGATGGCAACCCCTATTCGGGAGGGGGATAAGCTTATCTTGATTCCCTCGATTGCAGGAGGCTGATATGACCCTTCCCGAACTTTCTCACGAAGAAATTTTGCGCTATTCGCGTCACCTGCTCATTCCTGAAGTGGGGCTGGAAGGTCAGCGCAAACTCAAGGCATCGTCAGTGCTGGTGATCGGCACAGGTGGACTGGGCTCTCCTGTCGCCCTCTATCTGGCGGCGGCAGGCGTCGGGCGCATCGGGCTGGTGGATTATGACGTGGTGGACGCATCGAACCTCCAGCGGCAGGTCATTCACGGCACGTCTACGGTTGGTAAATTGAAAGTAGAAAGCGCGCGCGCCAAACTGCTGGATTTGAATCCAGACATTCAGGTTGACGTTTACAACGAACCGTACACTTCGGAAAACGCGCTTCGCATCGCCCGTGACTATGACCTGATCCTCGACGGAACCGACAACTTTCCGACGCGTTATCTCACCAACGACGTGGCGGTCTTCCTCGGCAAACCCAACGTTTACGCCTCGATTTACCGCTTCGACGGGCAGGTGAGCGTCTTTTACGCCAAAGAGGGACCCTGCTACCGCTGTCTCTTCCCCGAGCCGCCTCCGCCGGGGCTTGTCCCTTCGTGTGCGGAGGGCGGGGTGCTGGGCGTCCTGCCGGGCACTGTCGGCACAATTCAGGCAACCGAGGCGTTGAAACTTCTGCTTGGCATTGGCACGCCGCTCATCGGCAGGCTGCTCCTCTACAACGCCCTCGACATGTCCTTCGATTTCGTCACGCTGAAGAAGAACCCCAACTGCCGCGTGTGCGGACCCAACGCCGACATCAAGGAGTTGATAGATTATGAAGAGTTTTGCGGTGTGCCGGGACACGATCACGGCGAGGAAGGCTCGGCTGGCGAAGGTTTCGACATTACCGCCGGCGAACTTGCCGAACGCCTGAAGAAGAACCACCTCAAACTGCTGGATGTCCGCGAGCCGCATGAGTTAGAGATTTCTGCCCTGCCGGGGGCAGTCAACATTCCCCTCGGTCAGTTGGCGGCGCGCCTTTCAGAACTCGATTCTGCTGAGGAGATGGTTGTCTTCTGCAAAGGCGGAACACGCTCTGCCCGTGCGCTCGAATTACTAGCCAGCGCCGGCTTCAAAAAAGTCAAAAACCTGAAAGGCGGCATCAACGCCTGGGCAAGGGAAGTGGACAAGCGCCTGCCAGTCTATTAAGCAATCAGCCCCCGACGGAACTCGAACGCGGGGGCTTTTTTTCGTGCGGTAAAATACCCCTACTTTCATCAAAGGAGAGAGAATGGGATTGCCTGTATCATCACAAAAACGTGTTTTTGACAGTGTTTTGGGAGCGATAGGAAACACGCCGCTGGTGCGGCTCAAACGGATCGGGCGCGACCTGCCCTGCCCGCTTTACGCAAAACTGGAGTTGATGAACCCCGGCGGCTCGGTCAAAGACCGGGTGGGGGCATTCATTATCGAACAGGCTGAAAAACGCGGTGAACTCAAACCCGGTGGGACGATTGTCGAGGCAACCAGCGGGAACACTGGTGTTGGTCTTGCCATCGCTGCGGCGCTAAAGGGGTACAAAACCATCTTTGTCATGCCCGACAAGATGAGCAACGAAAAGATTTTGCTCCTGCGCGCCTATGGCGCCAAAGTGGTCATTACGCCCACGGCTGTAGAACCTGACGATCCCCGCTCCTATTATGAAGTGGCAAAGAAGTATGCCCGCGAAACGCCGAATGCTATTCTGGCAAATCAGTATCACAACCCCGACAACCCGAAAACGCATGAATTGAGCACCGGCCCAGAAATCTGGGAACAGACCGACGGGCGCGTGACCGACGTCATCATCGGCATGGGCACAGGCGGAACGATCTCCGGCGTGGGACGGTATCTCAAGTCCAAAAATCCGAACATCAAGATTGTAGGTGTGGACATCGAAGGTTCCATCTTGACCGAAATCTGGCAAAACAAGGGCAAAATCCCCGAAGGCGCATACCCGAAGACCTACAAGGTGGAGGGCATTGGCGAGGACTTCCTCCCATCGGCAACCGACCTTTCGGTAGTAGACTGGATCGAGCGCGCGGGCGATAAGGAGTCCTTTTTATGGGCGCGTCAACTCGTGCGGCAGGAAGGAATTTTTGCCGGCGGATCGTCTGGCTCGGCGATTGCAGGAGCGCTCAAGTACTGCCGCCGCCTCACCCCCGACCGTCTGGCTGTGGTCATCCTCCCCGACTCGGGTTCGCGCTATCTTTCCAAATTCTACGACGACAAGTGGATGCGGGAGTTTGGTTTCCTTTCGATGGAATTTGGCGAGACCGCCCTCGGCGACTTGCTGATTGCCAAACCCGACAAGACCCTCTACACCGCCACTCTTGGCGACTCAATGCGCAAGGTGGTGACAGCCATGCATGAACACGGCATTTCACAAATGCCGGTGATTGGAGTCGATGGCTCGCTGGTGGGGCTCATCGAAGAAGTAGATTTGCTCAATCACATGCTCGAAAAACATGACCACAGCCCGGACGAACCAATAGACCCCCTCGTGCAAAATGCCAGTGCCGTCTTTCCTGCCGAGACCTCCCTTGAAGAAGCCATGCCTTCGCTTAAATCAGGCCTTGCTTTGATTGTGGTGGAAAACAGCAAACCCATTGGAATTTTGACAAAGATAGATGTGCTGGATTACGTGGCTGGAAAAATTTGACCTCCCTTTTGCGGCGGCTTTGGAATGCAGGAGATAGATTCCTGCATTCCAAAGAAAAATTCGCGGCTTCAACAAACCATCCTCATCAAACGGATTTTGCGAAGCAGGCGAATGGAGAGGAAGGACGCAACCGTAGTCAGTGTGACGACGAGGGGAATATACACCATGCCATGTGAATGATACCCTGGCAGCCACCAATTACAATTTTTTATCCCCAGCCCTCTCCATACAACTTGCGGTGTACCACGCTCAACGCCCGCACCTGCTCTGCCGCATGATACGATGACCGCACCAGCGGATTCGATTCCACCCATTTGAACCCAATCGAATAACCATACTCCCGCAGTTCGGCAAATTCTTCCATCGTGTAATAACGCGCAATCGGCATATGCTTCTTGCTCGGCTGCAGATACTGACCGATAGTCAGAATATCCACGCCCCACGAGCGCTGATCGCGCATCACGGCTTTGATTTCGTCCATCGTTTCCCCCAGCCCAACCATGATGCCCGATTTAGTCAGCACCTCGGGGTCGAGTTTTTTGGCGTTGCTCAGGGTTGCCGCCGCCCACTCGTAATTATCCTGCGGCTGGACGGTTTTGAACAACCGCGGCACGGTTTCCACATTGTGGTTCAAAATTTCCGGGCGGGCGTCCATTACGATTTTCAGCGCCTCCAGCGAGCCTTTGAAATCGGGAATCAGCACTTCGATGGAGCAGCCCGGCAGCAATTCGCGAATGCGGCGGATGACCATGGCGAAAATCGGCGCGCCGCCGTCGCGCCGTTCGTCGCGGTTTACCGATGTGATCACGGCGTGCTTCAAATTCATGGCTTTCACGGCTTGCGCCACTCGTTCGGCTTCGCCCCAATCGAGCAGGGCAGGTTTGCCGTGTTTCACATCGCAAAAGGCGCACGTGCGCGTGCACACGTCGCCGAGCATCAAAAACGTGGCAGTGCCGCTCCCCCAGCACTCGCCGAGGTTGGGGCACATGGCTTCCTCACAGACCGTGTGCAGTTCCTTTTTGCGCATCAGGCTGTGAAGCCATTCGTACGTCTCGCCCGAGGGCGCGCGTACCTTGATCCACTCGGGGCGGCGCAGCGGGCGGGCGTCAGTTTCGGGGATGATTCGGTCTCTCGTAGGTGTAGCAGGCATAAGGTCCTTTTTGAAGCGTTATTTTATCTTTCGTACTTTCAATCGTAAACCCCTCACCTCGACGACTTCCACCCTGTCTCCCTTACGGATTTTGTCCGACGCCTCCGCCTTTTCCGCGCTCCACAACTCGGATTGCAACTGTACCTGACCACCCGCTTCACCCCAGCCGACAACGATTCCCGTTTTCCCGACATACGCCTCCGCCCCGGTGCTGACCGGGTTGCGCAGGGCGCGCAACGCAAACATCAGAATGGCGAAAAAGAGCAAGCCAATGGTGACGCCAGTGCCGACCACCAGCGGCACCGATACACGCTGGAACTCCGGCACGCCCGGCGAGTTGAACAATACCAGCGCGCCGACAATGAACGATGCCACTCCGGCGGTTGTAAGCGCCCCGTGCGTGGGCGCTTTGATGTCGAGGATGAACAGCACAAAGGCGGTGAGCAAAAACAGAATGCCAAACCAGTTGACAGGCAGCAGCCCGATGCCATAGAGCGAAACCAGTACGGCGATGACGCCGATGAAGCCAGCCACCCACCCGCCGGGGCTGGAGATTTCAATCAGAATGGCGGTGATGCCGACAGAGAGCAGGGTGAAGACGATGTTTGGGTCGGTGAGGAAGAGCAGGAACTGCTCGATCAGGCTCATGCGGAAGGGTTCAGCCACAGCGTTGGCGGTGTGGAGCGTGCGCGGACCGTCGTTCATTTGGACGGTGAAGCCGTCCAGCGCTTCGAGCAGGTCGTCCACATTATCTACCACAAAGTCAATCAGGTTGGCTTCCCGCGCTTCGCTGGCAGTGAGCGCTTTTGCCTCATCTACCATGGCTTCGGCAAGGGCAAGCGCCTGCTCGCCGCGCGGACGCACCAGGTCGCGGATGGCGGCTTTAGTAATCTCTTTGCTTTTTGCTTCAGCAGTGGATGTCAGGTTTTCGCCGCTGCTGTCAATGGGACTGGATGCGCCGATGGAGGTTTCCGGCGCCATGGCAGCCGCGTGACCCGCCAGGGTAATCATCGCGCCGGCGCTCCCGGCGATGGCATTGCGCGGCGCCACATGGACGACCACCGGCACTTTGCTGGCGCGCATCTCGGCGATGATTTCGAGCATGGTATCCAGGCTTCCGCCCGGGGTGTTGAGTTCGATGATCAGCACCTCCGCGTTGCGTCGTTCGGCGGCTTGAATGCCGCGTTTGATGTATTCCAGCATCGGCGGCATGATGGGTCCCTCGGCGGTTAGCACGAGAGCAAGAGGTCTGTCGCTTTGGGCGCTTGCCGCCTGCAACAACAGCGAAAGCAGCCCGAACAGGATTAAGATTGTGCCGAAGATTCGGCGAATGGTTTTCATCATCTGATGGGTCTCCGTCTTTTTCATTATAACGTCTGTGACGGAGACGGGGGACGCGGTTTTGAAACTCAACCAAACGTGCGCCGTGGTCGTGAGGGTGTTTTTTTACGTCAGTTCGGGTGTAAGGAAAAAGTTCGCTTACGCAACCTGCGCGTTAGAGAACGCGCTTTATGCATTTTTTTTGCGTAAGTCCTATCGTTCTTTATGTCTCTGTGGCGAAGTTTGTAGAGCTTGTCTCAAAAATACCTGGCCACCTGACAGTTTCATTTTCCGCCCCGCCGCCCGACGATCAATCGTCGGGCTAATCCCCCCAAAGCCCGCTGATGAAAATTAACAAATAAGTACCGTAACCGCATAGCGCGGCTTCCAGCCGCAACCCAAAAATTCACTGCTCAAGTGCGGAGGCAAAACCAGAA
>Ga0272446_1004275_pt1 | contig 17046 bp, 9 predicted proteins | sample YNPCB0061_FD_194587 | JGI IMG/M metagenome (GOLD analysis project Ga0272446, IMG submission 194587) | Hot spring microbial mat communities from Yellowstone National Park, WY, United States - YNP-CB-006-1 | ecosystem: Environmental > Aquatic > Thermal springs > Hot (42-90C) > Sediment | place... | reverse complement strand
CTAAACAGCTTCACCCAGCGCAGCAGCGCGCCCAGATCGGCTGTGACGGCCTGGCGTTCAATCTGGGCCAGTTCGTCGTCAGCGCCATCGATCAATGAGCGATCAGCGCCGGCGCGCACCAGCATCAGCGCGCGCAAACGCTCGACCAGGTCGCGCACGAACTGGCGCAGATCGGTGCCGCTGGCGGCGACATCGGCCACTACCTGCAACGCACCTGGCAGGTCCGTCGCCAGTAACGCATCGACAAGCGCCGCCACTTCCTGCATTTCGCTGGCGCCGAGCAGATTGCGCACCTGTTCGAGGGTGATGGTTGTTCCACCATACGCCATCAACTGGTCCAGCACGCCAAGCGCGTCACGCATACTGCCGGTCGCCGCGCGTGCGATCGTCTCGGCGACACCGGCCTCCAGCGCAAACCCTTCACGCGACGCGACCTCGCGCAGATGAACCGACGTGGACGCCAGCGAGTGGCGGTGAAACACGAAGCGCTGGCAACGTGACAGAATGGTTGCTGGAACCTTGTGCACTTCGGTGGTCGCCAGGATGAACAGCGCATGCGGCGGCGGCTCCTCGAGCGTCTTCAGCAGTGCATTGAAGGCCGCCGTTGAAAGCATGTGCACTTCGTCAATGATGTAGACTTTGGTGCGTGCCAGCGCCGGGCGAAATTGTACGCGCTCGATGATCTCGCGCGCATCCTCCACGCTGGTGTGCGATGCGGCATCCATTTCGATTACATCAACTGCACGGCCTTCGGCAACGGCGCGGCACGAGTCGCACTCGCCGCACGGGCGCTGTGGCTGCGGTGCGGTGCAGTTGACGGCCTTCGCCAGCAGACGCGCGACCGTCGTCTTGCCGACGCCACGCGGCCCGGTAAACAGATAGGCATGCGCAACGCGCCCCTCTGCCAGCGCATTTCGCAGCGTCTGGACAATATGTTCCTGGCCGATCAACTCATCGAACGTCTGGGATCGATAGCGTCGGTAGAGCGCCTGTGAGGCCATGGCTGCCTGCTCCGGGTGTTATCTCGCAGGCATTATACCTGAGGCGATGGTGCGCGGCAACTTTTCCAGCACCATCCCGGAACAACTGTGCCTGCTCAAACGTTCATATGAGTAGGTGACAGACAATGTATGACAGGCAGGCGTAAGGCACGAATTCGCGCAAAGGAGGGCATCAATGACAACCTTCAGACTCACCCTCATCGTGATCATGGCGCTGACGCTGGCGGCATGCGGCGGCGCATCCCAGCCAGCGATGGCACCAATGCCGACTGCCGGCCCATCCATGGCCGCCGAAGCGCCCGCCGCTCCGCCGGCACTCGAACGAGGCGCCGCCGACCAGGGTGGCAACGTGGCCGGAGGATCGGAGTCTTCGCAACAGACCCCTTCGCAACGCCTGATCGTCAAGAACGCCACAGTCTCGCTGGAGGTCACGAGCGTGCCGGAGGCCGAAGCTGCCATTCGCGCCAGAGCAGAGCAACTCGGTGGATTTGTCGTAAGTGTCGAGACGAGTGGCACCGGCGATTGGCAAAGCTCGACCATCACCTTCCGCGTGCCGGCGCAACGCTTTGAGGAAGCGCTCAGCGGCGTTGAGGGTCTGGCAACCAGGGTGTTCAGCCGCAGCGTCAGCGGTGAGGATGTAACCGAAGAATTTGTTGACCTTGAGTCGCGATTGCGCAATCTGGAAGCAACGCGCGATCGCCTGCTCGATCTGCTGGCACGCGCCGAGAAGGTCGAGGATGCATTGAGCGTGAACCAGGCGCTCACGGACGTACAGGGGCAGATCGAGCAGATCAAAGGCCGGATGCAGTATCTGCAACAGAGTGCGGCAATGTCGACGATCACCGCCGAACTGCGCCCGGTGCCGCCGCCACCGGCCATTATCGAGGAGGATGCCTGGCAACCAGTGCGCGTGGCGCGCGAGGCATTGCGCGGCCTGGTGGAGTTTGGCCAGGGTCTGGTCAACCTGGCGATCGTCTTTGCGATCTGGACACCGGTGTGGTTACCGTTGTTCCTCTTCGGGCGCTGGAGCTGGCGCAGGTTGGCACGCGGCGGCAAGAAGGCGCCGCCGGAAATGCCTCCACCGCCAGCGCCCGATCAGCCGCCGGCTGCACCACCAGCGAATAAGCCGGCACCGTAGAGGACGGGAATGGTCAGGGGCAGGGATTATCTGATCGCGATCATTGCTTTCACCGATCCAGCCCTTACAGCGGCGAGCAGCAACCGTGATCCGCGGACGCGCCTCCATTCCTGCTCGCCGCGCGCCCCACCGTGGCGCAAGGTTGTTGCACTTTGCTATAACTCGATCAACCCGGCCGATCGCCATCATCGGCCTGAGGCGCATCTAGCTTGCGCACCAGGCTCACGGCAGGGTCAATCGTCAGGTCGCCATGATCGGGGAAGCGCACCGTCAGGATTTCTCGCCCTCCCTCAATGCGGCTGGCAATGATTTCACCATCGCCGTAGGGCAAACAAAAGATCCGTTCACCGCTGGCAAAACGTGGCTCGACGTCCGGCGAGCCGGAGGGCACCGCCAGCGTCGCCCTGGTCTGCTGGTCACGCTGCGCTCGCTGGCGACGCAACCGGGCAATCAGCGCTGCCGCATCCGGCATACCGTCTTCATCTGTGCTGCCGGGCGGCGATTCGTTTGCCGGCGTCGTTCCACCGTGCGCAGGAGGCGCACCCTGTCGCTCCGCACCCGAAAGCGGCGTCTCTTGCGCATCACGGAACGGCAACGATTCCTGGCTTGCTGGCGACGTGTCTGTTGCGGCAGGCGCAGCACCAGGACCCTGATCGCGTGACCGGCGTTCTTCACGCCGCTGCGCGCGGCGTTCCTCGCGCGCCACTGGCGCGCCGCGCTGTTCGGCATGCGCGCCTTCCGGCGATCGATCGCGGACCGAAGGCTGCAGCAGCATCTCATCACGCGCCTGTGACGACTCGAGCGCCGTTCTTCCAAGCAAGGCCAGTAACCAGTCCTGATCGATACGACTCAATGGCTCAAGCAATGGATCAACGCGGCACGCGAGAGCCACATCATACGCCACGGGCAGCAATTCTTCGGCATGCTGGTAGATCCATCGGGCCAGGCCATTTCCACCCGGCTGCGCATCGACAAAGAAGAGCCGGCGCCGTTCGTGATCGTAGAACGGCGCCACGTCGGTAAAACTGGCCAGCACACGGAGCGGCAATGCTGCCGCCAGGCACCATCCCACAAACTGGCCCAGTACCTGCAACCCGGCCGGCAGATCGAACCAGCATGCCGGCGCGATCCAGCGGCTTTCGAGCGGTGCGCGCAGCGCAACATCAGCCACCGCCGCGCCCGGTGCCGACTCGCGATATGCATAGATCGTCTCCTGAACGACCACACGCCCCCAGGCAACGCGCCGTTCGCTGGCAAGCGAGCGTTCCTCGCGCACTTCACGGATCGTGACATCACCGCGGCGGAGCGGAAACGTCCGCCGGGAGCTGGTTTCCAGCCGTAGCGAAATAGCGCCGGATTCTTCATCACGCGTCACAACGCGCAGGCCACCCACACCAGGTGGAAGCGACGCACCGGTGAATGCCCAGCGCTCATACAGCGTCGGGTCGAGCAACGCATGAATCCTCGGCTGCTCCGAACGCGCTACGATCGCATCACCACTGGCGGCCAGCATACTGAATTCCGCGTACGGGTCCCCCTCACCGGCGGGAATCCAGCAGATATCATTGTCCGGCAGGGCAGTAAGTTGCCGGCTGGCCGCCATGCGCTCGACGATCTCGGCACATCCCCAGGCATTAATCTCTGCAGTTGACAGCGGCAGTTCGTTTGCGGCACACAATACATGCTGCGCCATAGCATAGGCATTGGCCGGCGGCGCGGGCCACGCGCTGAGTGGGCCGCTGACCAGGGTCGAAACGTGGCGCGCGAGCGCCTGCTCGTGCGGTACCTCACCCAGCACAACAATCACCGCCTGATAGCCCGAGGCCAGCAGACGTTTCAGCGCGCTGATCGAGCCCGGAAAGCCGGCACAGACCAGGATCTGTGCCTGGCGCGCCTCCGGCCCGACCGTGACGCCGGCCAGATCGCCAATCGCTGGCATGAGCACCGCGCGCTCCATCACACTACATGCCACATGGATGCGGTATGACTGCCGCTGCATAGCCGTCACCAGATCGATCGTTTCACGTAGTCGCGTGGCGCCACCCTGCCATGCTGCGACGATGGTCGCCGGTCGTGGGCCATCGTCGGCACGCACAATGCGCCAGGAATGGCCAAGTAGCACCGCCAGCGCCGGCGCCGGATCAGCCAGTTCGAGGATCGTTGCAAGAAAGGCGGGGATGGCACCATGCGCAGTGGCAACCCGCTGCACGCGCAGCAGGAGATCGGCGAGGTGCGCGCTGGCGATGCCTGCATACCGGTGCGCATCGGGGATCGCGATCAGTCGCAACGCATTCCAGAGCCTGCTCCAGCCACGCTCGTGATGGCGCAACAGGCGAGCATGGAGCGATTCGGGCGTGGTAATGACCAGGCGTACAAACGAATCAACACGCGGCGCGCCGACAGACGTCGTACTCATATGAAGCTGGCGCGGCAACGCCTGGTTCGCCATTTCAAACGCCGCCTGCAGGGCCTGTCCGTCGCTCTCATTCGCGACGATCAGCAGTGCGGTCGTATCGTGATCCTCCGCCAGAATTGCGCGCGTCAACAACTCGACGGTCGCCGCGACATCGGCGGATGACGCCTGGAGCGCGACCGGATCGCCACGCCGCAATGCAGCCAGCGCCTGCGCCTGGTGCGGACGGAACGGCTCACCACTGTACGCCAGCCATGCCTGCGCAAGCTGCGGATCGATCGGCAGATGGCTCACACGCTCGCCTGCTACGGCGTCCAGTGAACGCAACATGAGCAGCGGGCCATTTTCACCGCGCCCGCGCTGCCGCGCAATCGCCTGGATAATGTCGCCAATGCTCTGCATACAGAGGGAGGCCCTTCGGGTCGCTCACGCTCCATTCACGCCGCCGCCGTGCATCATGTTACGTAGCTGTTCATTGCGCACAAGTGTATCATGCCAACCCCCCATAGGCAATTCAGCACCGGCGCGAACGTATGCCGCCTCGATAGCGATACTACGGCACCAGCAGCAGGCATTCGACCTGCGGATATGGGTTCGGGTCGTAGTCGACGATCCCGGGATCAGGAACGCCCTGGCCGCTGATTCGGCAACGCAGGTCGCCATACTCATCGAGTCCGTCGGCCAGGAGCAGCACTTCGCTGCCCGATTCCGCCTGTATAGTGAAGACCCAGGGCAATACGACTTCGCCATTGCGGCCAGGCACGCTTTCCCGGCCGTTGATCTCATAGACGACATCCGCCCTCGGCTGGGTTCCTTCAACCAGCAGAGTCAACGTGCGCAGCGCCGCGGCGGGCGTCGGTGTGGTCGTGCGCGTCGGTGTGGTCGTGCGCGTCGGTGTGGTGGTGGATACAACGAGCGTCGGCGTGGCCGGCGGGGCGGTTGGCACAAGCGTTGCAGTCGGCGTGGCCGGTGTCACGCCCGGCGCAGGCGTTGCGGTCGGCTGGAACGGAGTAGCGCTACGAACCGGCTGCTCAGCCGGTGGCGACGCCGGCGAGGCGGTGGGGGGCATTGCCGGCGGCAGCGTCGGTACGATGGCCGGTGGGGCGGTTGGCGCACTTGCCGGTGGTGCGGTTGGCGCGATTACTGGTGGCGTGAAGGTTATGGCAGGGGACGGCGTGGGCACGGCTGTCGCAATCGCGAGCACAGTGGTCTCTGCCGGAGCAGGCGTGTCCGTGGGAGAGAGCGGCGGCGCGGTCGGTGACGGCGTGACCGGCGGGGGTGCCGCTGCCGGCGCAATCCCGGTGGCCACCGGCGCCAGCGTAACGATTGGCAGAGTTTCTGTCACCCGCCCTGCAGGCGTACGTGTGGCAGGCAGGTTGGTTGGCGCAGGAGCGACCGGCAGCGGCGGGCGCACAGCGAAACGCATTGCCAGGATCACGACGCCGGCGAGAAATGCAAGCGCAGCGGCCAGCAATGTGAGATTCCATCTCTGTGGCGGTCGAGGCACCATGTAGTTCCGTCAGGCGAACAGGCGATATCGGCCAGGGATTGTACCGCCTTTGCCATCGCAATGTCAACGGCACGCCGGCGCGTAAGCGTTCACACCTGGGGTAACACTCGCGCCCGGGAGCAAGGGCGCCCCGCCCTCGGCGCGTCTACGCGGGCAAGATGCCCGCGCTCCCAGGAAACATGTGAACACTGACGCCGGCGCCGCTGCTACGGCCGTTCACAGAGAACGAAGGCGCCACGCCTGCCGACTCGATAGTCGTACTCACGCCCATCAACCCGCAGCACCACACGATACCCCTCGACCTGCTCCTGCGTATAGAGCACACCGGGTCGCGGGCATCCGAGCGAGCCATCGTTCCAGATAACGGCCTCAGCGCCTGACAACGCAATGGCAGCCGGATCACTGCCGGTACGCGCCGCAAGATCATCGATCAGGCGCGTGAGCACTTCGAGCGGCAGCACCGTCTGGCCGTCAACCTGGCCAATCGGTGGCGGTTGCTGTGCCGGCGCCGGCAACGCCAGTGCAGTCATCCGTGCCGGCGGCGGGGGTAGCGATGGTGGTACGGTTACAACCGAATCCGGCGACCGGGTTGCAGTGGCCGGCGACACGGCGGGTGCAGGTGTGCCGGATGCTGGCCCGGCTTCCACCGGCGGTACAGGCGTCGAGAGCGGTGACCCGGCGGATGGCTCGGGCGTCGGTTGTCCAGTATTCACTGGCTTTCCTGTAGGCAACGGTGTGGCTGACGGCAGCGCCGCCACGCCGATTGTCGGCAACGAGGGGGGAGCCGTCACCGCACCGGGTGACGCGCCACAGGCGGCCACCAGTAGCACCAGGCCCACCAGAATCGCAAATACGCGCATCGGCGTCCTCCGTCACCATCAACATGAGGCTTGCAGTTGTACTCTTGACGGTCATGCGCGCCGATTCGTTCCGTTGTGGTTGTGAAGAATGATCCCCCAGGAGACAGACAATCGCCCCGGCTGCACAGCCACTGCCGTGCAACCGGGGCGTGTTCCTACCCGAATGATCCGCACGATGACGGCACTACCGCACCGTAATCGCGCGTGCTTCGTTTCCGGACGGGGCGTAGTAGAACATCAGCAGCACCCCGCTCTCGGTTGTGGCGGCCGTTGAACCGGTCGCACCAATCGCCAGCGGCAGTGTACCACCGGCCGGCACCACGCCGGAGCCGACCGCGTCCACATAGCGTGGCGCGCCGATCACCGTGCTCATACCCTCAATGTAGCTCAACTCCGTCCCAGTAAAGTAGTTATCGTAGACGTAAGCGCTCACGTCGATCTGCTGACCCGGCGACCGGACGCCAATCTGGTCGCCGCAGATCGTCACGACGGTGTTCGCGCTGTTGGTCGGATGGTCAGTGAAGAAGTACGCCGTCGCCGTGGGGGCCCCGACCGGAGCCACAAAGAAGAGATTCTGCCCGGTCGAAGCGAACGATCCCAGTTCCGCCGTGAAGCCGACATAATCCGGCCTCCCGTCGCGATTGGTATCGAACACCAGGTCAATCTCCACCGGGTAGTTCGAGTGAGTGATCCGCTGATGCGTATTGATCGCGAACTGGATCACCGGCTCGTCGAAATCACAGACCCCGGTTCCATCGAAGGCCCGCACACCGACATACCGCAGATCCATTGGCGGGGCATTCTGGCCCGCACCCGGAGACGCGGTCACGAATGGATTCGTGCCGATCAGCGCGAAGGTCTCAACCGCTGTATCATTCGCTCCACTGTTCGACAGCATCGCAATTGCCGGACCGCCGGCCAGATTGACACTGGCTGGAGCACGCACATTACCTGCTGCACGCGGCAGGATCTGCCACGGCATGGTCAGATCGTTGGCCGTTCCCGGCGCGTCAAGCGTCAGGTACCCATCATACTCAGGGATCGTCAACGCATCACCATTGCCGCCCGCCGGGCCTGAATTCAGCCTCCAGAGCGGCAGCTTCGTCGGGTCCAACGTCAGCGACAGGACGAACGAGCGCTGGCCGTAGGGCGGAACCGTAATCGCCGGTGGGGCGTCTGGTGTCACGGCGCCGCTCGCTGCATCATCAGCGAACCGGAAGCCGGGAACGATCGTATACGTCAGCGGCGTATGGCCATAGTTGCGCACCACCACCGTGCGGTGCAGTGTACGCGGGTTGCGGGTGACGTCGATCATCCCAAACGACAGCGCGCCACCGCGGCTGATGCGCTCCCAGGCCGACGCCTGCGCGGCGACCGCCCGATCGATGCGCATTTCGCCGCCGCCGATGCGTGTGATTGGCGCCAGGCCACCACCAAAGATCGTCGGCTTGTTCAGAATGCTGGTCTCGGCCGTATTCATCAGCCGTGACTTCAGTTCCCACGGCGAGAGCTGCCAGTCCGTGGCGTTCATCAGCAATGCCGCCGCGCCCGAGACCATCGGCGCCGCGCCGGAGGTGCCGCCAAACGGCTCGGTGCCACCACCGCTGCCGGCCACCGCCGAAACCGAAGCGCCAGGTGCGCCGATCTCCGGCTTGATGATCTGGCCGTACATCACCTGGTTGCCGTAGAACATCTGGCCCATCGTCGGGCCGCGCGACGACGACGCAACGACGCTGCCCACAATCGGTACGCCTGAGGCCGGGTCAATCGTCGCCACCTGGCCGGCTCGCTCCTTGAGGAGCGTGCCGGCCGCGCGCGTCGCCGTAAAGGTCGGCACGGTGACAGTGCCGCCTCCATAGCCGAACACCGGCGGCGTATCACCGGCAACATTATTGGCGACAATCACAGCAACCGCGCCTGCCGCAGAACCATTGGCACCTTTGATGCTGACGTTGCATCCGCCGCGATCCACAAGTAGCACGCGCCCGGTCAGCGAACCGGCCGGGAACGCTGTACAACCATTGAGATTACCGCCCGCCCCGTTGCCATACTGCAGCGGCCCGCTGATCAGCGTTGTCGGTACCGGCGCCCATGGCTGCGCCACCAGCCCGATCGTCAACCCGCCAATCTGCACCGTATACACCGTATCGCTCGGCACCGCCGTCTGCGCCACCGAGAGTGCGCTGCGGGCCGCCGAAGGCGTACCGACAATGTAGGGCCGATCAGCGCTGTTGCCGGCCGAGGCCACCACCAGAATACCAAGCGGCGTGATATTGTCGACCAGGATCGACGAATCGTCATCATAGTTCTGGCCATACGATGAGCCAAGCGACATATTGACGATGTGCACATGGTCGTCGGTCTTGCCATCGCCATTCGGGTCAGCTGCGTACTCAAGGCCTTGCAGAATAGCAATGCCGCTGCATGCAGACGAGACCGCCGAGCAGACCTTGACGGCGTAAAGGTCAACCTTCGGTGCAACGCCACTACCGGCGGTGACATTATCCTCGCTGAGCCCGGCGCCAAGCGCCTGGTCACCCGTACCGCCCACCAGCCCGAAGGCATAGGCGGTGTAAACCTTCCCGGCTGCCAGGGTCACTCCCGGGATCGGCAATACCACCGTCGTCGTGCCTGCCAGACGCACCTCAAGGTTATACGTCCCGGCAGGAACCGGCGTATACGTGCCAACTTCGCCAAACGCAACATTCGCGAAGATCACCGGCCCGCCACCGGCCACGGCGATATCCACTGCCGGCGCATTGGGCGACAGGTGAATGAAGCGGACGTGAGCGTTACCGGCAGCCGGGGCGCTATTGTCGTCCACCAGCACCAGCGGAGCGATGCTCGCAAGTTGACCGGTCGCCGCAACCGTGTAATCCTTCCCGGCCGCGACGGTCACATTCGCGTCAATCACCACCGGCGCGCTCGCGCCAGCCGGAACGACCTTCACGTTGTATGTGCCGGGAGGCAGCAGCGCATAATCACTGATCGCACGGAAGGGCACATTCGCGAAGGCCACGCCCCCGTTCACCAGGATGTCAACCGCCGGCGCGTCAGGCGAGGCATGCACCGCGCGAACACGCGCCCGCTCCGGGTCAGGGATGGCGTTGCCGCCGATAATATCGGCAACATGCGTGCCATGACCTTCGTAATCAATCGGATCGGGGTCGGGCTGCAGCGGATCATTGAAGCCGCCCGGCCCATTCGGCCACACCTCACCGACAAAGTCATACCCCTCAACCACGCGCGCCGTAGGGAAGAGGCCATCGCGGGTCGTATTGCGCGGATCGGACGGATCGGCGCCATAGGCTGCCTGGTAGGCCGCCAGGGTACCGACGCCGCCCAGTTTCGCATGGGTATAGTCAATACCGCTATCGAGCACGGCAACCCGCACATCCTCGCCCTTGAACGCCAGTTCCTGAACGGCGCGTGTTGCGCCGATATAGGGCACGGTCTCGGCCAGATCGCGCTCATAGTTCACAACGGCGCTGATGCGCGAAATCTCGCCATCGCGCGCCAGCACCGGCAACGCGGCGGCGTCAACATTCATGATCACCGCATTAAGGCCAATCCGCAGGCGCGCATATTCGGTCGCAGTCGGATCGATCGCGCGAATACGGGCGACAACCCGATCCTGCTGCTGCCTGATGCGCTCACCTTGCGCGAGTTGCGCCGCACCTTCGACAACGGTCGCGACCGGTGCCTCGCGCAAACGAATGACCACCTGCCGGCGGCCAGTCGCGCCTTCCAGGCCGGGAGACAGCACAGCGCGCGGATTCGCGATCTGTGCCGGCGTATCCAGGCGTAACCGGTCAATACGGGCCGGATCGATTCGGGGCGGGCTTACCTGCGCCGCTGCCGGCGCGACAAGCGCAAACGCCAGCAGAAGCGTCATCACCACGGTCAGGGATCGTAACGTTGCATGTCGACTCATGGTTGCTTTCTTCCCCCTCAGCAGAACGGTACCACCGATCGAACCGTCACACTGGCCACGTGATCGCTGGCTTATACCCGGCAGCATTCGATCGTCCAGGATGACAGCACCCTGAGCAGCCGTGCAGCGGCGCATCGAAGGGTACATGGCGTCTCTGCTGATGGTTGTGTGTCTGAATGCTACCTGGTATGACACGTACCGCCTGTTGCGTATCCAGGCGCCATCGTTGCGCGCACAGGATACCCTGCAACGGTGCAGTGGACGGTCGTATGTTCGGTCGCCTCAATGTAACGCGCCGACTGCGCAGCATGAACCGCAACGACGCCATGGACGGTCGTATGTTCGGTGCGCCCTCCTCTCCAGCTACCCTACGCCGCACACTTCACCTGACGGCACGTGTACCCTCGGCAGAGCAGTGCGTTTCGCTACTTTGAAGGAAGTACCACACTGCCGCAGGCTGCCACGAAACGGAGTCCGCGCCACTGCGTAACTCCTGAAACTGACAACTATGAAACGTCATGAAGTCTGATCGCATTATACGACCGCCTGTCAAAACCCTCCATTGCGCACCTTTACAAAAAGAAACGGTCTGTATGGCTTCTCAAAGATGAAATCTTCGTTTCTGGTCAGACGCGAAGATGAAAAGATTGTAATATATTGTGCCAGCGCAGCGTGGCGATCCAGGAGATAACTCGCCTCTTCCTCAGCGTATGAGACGCAGCGTGGTATCTGGTGCGTCGTTGCCCACACCATGGTCATTGCGAGGAGCGCCAGCGGTGAAGCCATGGGTCATCCCAGATATCATCTTCTGGCTTCTCTCGCGGTACCGGATGATCGCGCCGGCGGTTGATAAGTTTTAAGCACAATACCCTTCAAATAAGGCTTTACGCACCGCACAGCCCCCCGCTCAACCTCCCCCGCTGGGGGGAGGAGTCAGACTCCCTCCCCTCCAGGCGGGATATGGGGCGCTGGCGGTCATCACCGCGCCGTCACAAGACGCTGCTTCACCGGTTCCGCTCCCACACCGAAGATCAGGCGTACGCCACGATCGTAGGTGAAGTAACTGTAGGCCCAGTTGAGCAACACCAGTACCCGGTTGCGAAAACCAACCAGCTCCATCAAATGCACGAACAGCCAGCCGACCCATGCCGGCCAGCCGGTCATCTGAACGCCGAACGCATCGAGCACCGCCGCGCTGCGCCCGATGGTTGCCATCTGTCCCTTGTCGAAGTAGCGGAACGGCTTCATCGGGTTGCGCCGGGTACGCGCAAGAATATTGCGTGCCGCCTGTTCACCCATCTGAATCGCCACCGGCGCAACCATCGGATACGCGACGCCCGGACGATACCCCTCCAGGTATGCCATGTCGCCGATCACAAACACGTCTGGCCGCCCGGGCAAGGTGAGCGTCGGCTCGATCTTGATCCGCGCGCCTCGCCCCAGCGCCGCGCCAAGCGCCTCGGCGAGCGGTGCAGCCCGCACTCCCGCCGCCCATACCACGGTCTCTGCTGCCAGTTCCGTGCCATCTTTGAACAACAGCGCGCCAGGTCGTGCATCGGCAACCGGCACGTTGCGCCGGACATCCACGCCCATGCGCTCCAGACGCTGCAATGCGGCATGCTGCAACGACTCAGGAAAGGTTGCCAGGATACGATCAGTCGCCTCAATGAGCATGACGTGCGCCTGGTTGACATCAAGCATCGGGTAGTCTTTGCGCATAACATGGCGGATCAGCTCGCTGAAGGCGCCGGCCAGTTCCACGCCGGTTGGCCCGCCGCCAACAACGACAAAGGTGAGCATTGCGGCGCGCCGTGCAGGATCGGGTTCAGCAGCGGCATGCTCAAAACAGGCCAGGATGTGGTTCCGCAGCCGTTGCGCCTCGTCAAGATCCTTCATGCCAAGGGTGTGGGCCTCCACGTGCGCATTGCCGAAAAAGTTGGTCGTACTGCCCGCCGCCAGCACCAGGTAGTCGTACGTTACTTCGCCAACATCGGTCAACACGGCGCGCTGTTCGAAATCAACGCCGCCGACTTCAGCCAGCAGGAAATCGGCATTGCGATAGCGGCGCAAAATGGCGCGCGCCGGATAGGCGATCGACTCCGGCTCCAGGCCCGCTGTGGCAACCTGGTAGAGCAACGGCCAGAAGCCATGGTAGTTGGTGCGGTTGATCACCAGGACATCAACATTGGCATGCGCCAGTTCGCGCGCTGCCGCCAGCCCGCCGAACCCGGCACCCACGATCACCACGCGCGGGCGTTTGCGCGGTTCCGGACGCATACCGTTTCTACGCGCGGTATGTGCATCCTGCACCGCAGGTGTGATGGTTTTCATGTGATTCTCCCTTATTACTTGTGAATTATGTCACAATTATATTGCGCCAGTGTGACCGGTGTCAAGGTGATACCGTGCTGAACTCGTTCACTGCCGGGTGCATCATCACCACGCGGCGAGCGGTTCGCCGATGGTTCCATCTGGGATGACCATGACTATCAGGTGTCGCTCCATTGAAACGCTGCCACGCGAGTGAGACGCCCGCGCTCCCGGGAGACGCGCGAACAGCTCCACCACGATCGCCGCCTGCCGCAGAGTGGTGTATCATACGCGCACGCGTTCACAGAAAGGCAGGCTACATGTTTCCGCTCCGCGTCGGCATACAACTTCATCCACAGCATACTTCGTATGCATCATTCGCTGAGGCCGTGCGCCAGGTCGAAGCACTCGGCGTTGACTCGATCTGGAACTGGGACCATTTTTACCCGCTGTATGGCCCGTCGGATGGCCCGCATTTCGAGGGCTGGACGTTGCTGACCGCAATGGCAACCCTTACCAGCCGCGCCGATATCGGCTGCCTGGTGACATGCAACAGCTACCGAAATCCGCACTTGCTGGCCGACATGACTCGTACTATCGACCATATCAGCGGCGGGCGCGTGATCCTGGGCATTGGCGCCGGCTGGTTTCAGCGCGACTATGATGAATACGGCTATGAGTTCGGAACGGCTCCCGATCGGCTCCGCGCCCTTGGCCGGGCATTGCCGCAGATCAAGGAGCGTATGGCCAGGCTGAACCCTCCGCCCCTGCGCCATCCCGTCCCGATTCTGATTGGCGGTGGCGGCGAGAAGGTGACACTCAAACTTACCGCGCAATACGCCGATCTGTGGAACGGCTTCGGCCCGCCTGAAACGTTTCGCCGCAAGAACCAGGTGCTCGACGACTGGTGCCGTGAGCTTGGCCGCGATCCGGTAAGCATCGAGCGCACTGCTGCCATCGGCGGCGGCGATCTGGATCACCTCGACGCCTTCACCGAGGCCGGCGCAACACACCTGATTCTGGGGCTTGGCGAACCATGGAACTTCCAGGCCGTCGAGCGCCTGGTCGCCTGGCGCGAACGGCAGCGCTGATCACCAGGTCCGTTCGTGCGCCGGTGTCGCACCAGGGCTCAAGGTAACGGTTCACATCTGGGGTAAACGCCATCCTGGGAGCGAGGATGTCCCGCCCTCGTTGCGGGATACGAGGGCAGGCTTCCCTCGCTCCCGGGCGAAGTGTGAACACGTACGGCTCGATCCGGATTTGCGATACTGGCGTACCTTCGTTATGATGGCAGGCTGCACCGGTCTTGCGCATGACACCCGCCATGTGCGCCCTGCCATTATGCACCATGCATCACCAGTCACACGCACCCATCGGCCTGTTCGACAGCGGCATCGGTGGCATCACGGTCCTGCGTGAACTGCAACGTCTGCTCCCTGCCGAGCAGTTCCTCTACCTGGCCGATCAGGCGCGTTGCCCGTACGGCCCGCGACCAGCGGAGGAGTTGCGCACGATTGCCGCGGCCTGCGCAGCCTGGCTGATCGAACGCGGCGCCAGACTTATCGTCGTCGCTTGCAACACTGCCAGCGCGGCTGCGCTGGCGGATCTGCGTCGTCGCTTTCCAGCCGTCCCATTCGTTGGCATGGTGCCGCCAGTGAAGCCCGCGGTAGCCCGTACGCGCAGCCACGTCGTGGGCGTGCTCGCCACGCCGGCAACGATTGCCGGCGATCTGTTGCGCGATGTTGTGGATCGCTGGTCAGGCAGCGTGCGTGTCATCGAACAACCATGCCCCGGCCTGGTCGAACAGATCGAGGCCGGCGCGCTCGACACGCCTGGCACGATGGAACTACTGCACCGCTATGTGACGCCGCTACTGGCAGCCGGCGCAGACACGATCGTGCTCGGCTGTACGCACTACCCGTTGCTGCTGCCGCAGATCCAGCGCATTGCCGGTGCCGATGTGCTCCTGCTGGACGCCGCCCCCGCCGTGGCTGGTCGGGTCGTTCAGGTGCTGGCGGAGCGGCGCCTGGCGTACCCGGAAAGCGCTCCTGCCGGCACGCTCACGTACGCAACTACAGGCGATCCGGCGTTGCTGGCGCGGCAGATTGTACGCCTTGACCTGCCGCGCGGGCCAGTGCAGGCCGCACGCCTGGAGCTCGACACGCAACCTGCGGCAAAATCGTGAGACACCGTGTCACGATTCGCCCTTGCCGCACGTTATTCTTATCGTAAGAGTCACTCACATATCGTTGGAGGTGCAGATGCCGCCACAGATTGTCGCGACCAGCGGCGCACAGGCAGGCAAGAGCTTTCCACTCGGTGATGCGCCTATCACATTCGGGCGTAACCCCGACAACACCGTCGTCATCGCCAGTGCGCGAGCGTCGCGCCGTCACGCCGAGATCCGCCGTGAGGGCGGTGATTATGTGCTCTACGACCTGGGCAGCGCCAACGGGACCGTGGTCAACGGCCAGCGGCTTGCGGCGCCACACCGCCTGAAAACTGGTGACGTCATCGAGGTGGGGGATGAGACGTTCCGCTTCGAACAACCACAGCCGGCCCTCGATGCGACGCTGGTTGCTGCGCCAGGACCGATCAGTGCGCCACCAACGACACCAGCCACGGCCACTCCCCCACCTGCCCAGCCGCAGCAGGGATTCCAGCTCCCGCCGTCGCAGCCTCCACCTGCCCAGCCACAGCAGGGATTCCAGCTCCCGCCGTCGCAGCCTCCACCTGCCCAGCCACAGCAGGGATTCCAGCTCCCGCCGTCACAGCCCCCACCTGCCGGGCCGCAGTACCAGCCACCGCCTGCTCCACCGCCTGGTGTGCAACCCGCTCGCAAAGGCGGCATGCCGCGCTGGCTCATCCCGGTTGCACTGGTGGCTGTTGTGCTGGTTGTGGCATGCATCGGCGGCGCCGTTGTGGTCACGCGCAGTGTCGGCGGGCTCTTCAGCGGCCAGGTAACCGCCGAGAGCGCGACAGCCCGTCCTACCAGGCAGACTGCCATCGGTAGCACCACCGTCCCGGCGCCAACCCGCACGCCTGCCCAGGCTGCCGGCGATAGGGCCGACTGGACGATCCTGGTCTACCTCGACGGTGACAACAATCTTGAACAGGACGCCGTCGGCGACTTCAACGAAATGGAACTGGTCGGGTCCACGGACCGGGTGAAGATCGTCGTTTTACTCGATCGCATCCGCCAGAACGGCCCGCAGGACGATGCCTCCAATGGCGACTGGGAAACCGCCAGGCGGTTTCTGGTCACCCGGGATGACGACGAGGATGAGATTCGATCCCAGGAGATTGACGACCTGGGTGAAGTCAACATGGGCGATCCGCAGACGCTAGTTGATTTCGCCGTCTGGGGCATGCAGACCTACCCTGCCGAGCGATACGCGCTTATTCTCTGGGATCATGGTTCATCCTGGGCCGGTATCGCCTTCGATGATACCGACGGCGAGGATGGCATCAACATGCCGGAACTCGATGCAGCACTGCGTACCATCAAACAGCAGACGGGAGAGCAGATCGACCTGATCGGCTTCGATGCCTGCCTGATGGCGCAGATTGACGTGCTGCAGACCGTCGCGCCCTATGCAGATGTGATGGTTGCATCCGCCGAGCTCGAACCCAATGAAGGCTGGGCCTGGGATCTCTGGTTACGTCGCCTGGTGGACGACCCGCAGCAGGATGCCGCCAGCGTCGCCGAAATAATCGTAGATACCTACCGCGAGTTCTATGAGGCCGGCGATGACCCGACCGTCACACTTTCGGCATTCGACCTGACGCGCTCAGACGACATCCTGCAGAAACTGAATGCTCTGTCGGATGCCATGCTGGCCGGCATGGGCGACTCATACACGGCGATTGCCGAAGCGCG
>Ga0272446_1004274_pt1 | contig 17050 bp, 11 predicted proteins | sample YNPCB0061_FD_194587 | JGI IMG/M metagenome (GOLD analysis project Ga0272446, IMG submission 194587) | Hot spring microbial mat communities from Yellowstone National Park, WY, United States - YNP-CB-006-1 | ecosystem: Environmental > Aquatic > Thermal springs > Hot (42-90C) > Sediment | place... | reverse complement strand
AAGAACTATCCGTTCTAATAAATCCTTCAATAAAAACCTTAGGTTCAGAATTTTTGAGTTTTAGTTGAACCTCTTGCTCGCACGAAATCAAAAAAACAGCAACAATTATAAGTGGAAATTTGTGTAATTTCATATCAAAATTTAAAATTAAAAGTTATCGAAGGAATAATAGAAAAAAGATAAATTTTGATTACACGAGTTCTAGAAGGGTCATAAGGGTCATTTTCAAAACGAAATGCCCACGCATTTTTACGAGCATAAACATTATAAATACTTAAATTCCAGCTACTTTCTAACTTTTTTCCGGGCTTATTCTTTAGGGTAATAGAAACATCCATGCGGTGATAGTCTGGCATTCTATCGTTATAAAGCTTATCGTAGCGTAAAATTGTTTGCCCATCTAATTCATATTTGCCTGTTGGAAAAGAAATCGAATTTCCTGAGGCAAAAATCCATGTAGCAGAAAAGTTTAATCGGTGATTATAATCATAACTCAGAACGAAATTACAATCATGCCTTCTATCATTTTTAGCAAAATAAGGTTCATTGTTATTGATAATAGGAATTTGACGGTATGTCCATGACAAAGTGTAACCTACCCAACCCGTAAATTTTCCGGAGTTTTTCTTTATAAAAAATTCTGTTCCATAAGACCAGCCTTTTCCAAAAGCTAACTGTTTTTCTAATTGAGGGTTCAAAAATAAATTAGCATCTGGCTGAAATTCAATTTGGTTTTGCAAAAACTTATAATATAATTCGATGGAAGTTTCTATTTTGTTTTCCCAAAAATTACGAAAATAACCACCTGCGATTTGGTCAGCAATTTGCGGTTTCACCTCAGAAGAAGAAGGAACCCAAATATCAGTAGGCAATGTCGAGGCTGCGTTAGAAACTAAATTCAGATATTGTCTTGTTCTTGCATAAGAACCTTTAAAAGAACTGAATTCATTAAGATGGTAGTTTAAGCTTATTCTTGGTTCTAAGCCATGATATGATTTGAGAATTTTACCAAAAGCAACTTTTGTTGTGTCTATGGGTCTATTATCTCTCGGACCCGCAAAAGTATAAATCGTAGTCGGACCTATATCCGCAAAAAAAGAATACCTCAAACCATACTTCATACTCAATCTATCATTGATTTTGTGGTCATTAGAGACATATAAAGCTTGTTCATAACCATGCCTTATGGGTAACCTGTATGGTGTTATATTCGATTGACCCGTAGGTTTTAAATCCGCTCTAAGAAACGAATGATAAAAACCTTGTTGCCCGAACTTCAAGTGCATTTTTTCATTCCAAAAAAAATCAAAATCCGTTTTAATACTATAATTCGTAACACCAGAAGTATATTGAACGTTTTCAGTGGATTGTTTTATATCAAACTGATATTTAAAATCAGAAAAAACAAAACTATTATTCACGAATAATTTGGAATTGAATTGATGGTTCCAACGAGCTGAAAGCGTGGAATTTCCCCAATGAAAACCAAATTCATTGCCAAAATCAAAAACATCTTTTCCAAAATAACCCGAGACAAATACTCTATTTTTTTCGTTGATTTCATAATTTGCTTTGGCATTCAAATCATAGAAATATAGTTTATTTTGATTTACTCTTGGGTTTTTAGATAATTTCAAAAAAGCATCAGCATAAGTTCTTCTACCAGAGATGATGAAAGAACCCTTCTCTTTCACAATAGGTCCTTCAAAAGTTAAACGGGAAGCAATGGAGCCTATACCTCCTTTGAGTACATACTTTTTATTATTTCCTTCGTTCATTTTTATATCCAAGACTGCCGAAAGTCGTCCACCATAATTAGCAGGCATACCGCCTTTGTAAAGCGTAACATCTTTGATAGCGTCTGAATTAAAAACAGAAAAGAATCCTAACAAATGAGAAGCATTATAAACAACTGCCTCGTCTAATAAAACTAAATTTTGGTCTGCCCCGCCACCTCTCACATAAAAACCTGCATTACCATCACCCGCAAAAACTACTCCCGGTAACAATTGAATAGCCTTCAGAACGTCCGCTTCACCAAAGAAAGCAGGCATCGTTTTAATTGTCTGAATATCCAATTTTTGTACACTCATTTCAACAGATTTGATATTTTCATCTGCTCTTTTATCCGTTATCACTACCTCATCAGTGGATAAACCCTCTTGTTGTAATTCTATAATAACTTTAACATTTTCTTTGACATGGAAAGTTTGTTCGTGGGTTACATACCCAAGATATTTAACAATCAAAGTAAATTTATCTTGTGGTACTTTTATAGAAAAAAAACCATAATCATTAGTTAATGCTCCTTTTTGCGTTTCTTTGATAAATACCGTAGCTCCGATAAGTGTTTCTCCTGATGATGAATCCTTAACATAACCACTAATCGTATATTCTTTTATTTGAGCAAAAACTATGTTCGTTAGAAACATCAAAATAAAAAGGAATATAATCTCCTTTAAAATTACCATTACTTTACAAAGTACCGCAAAGATACTGTTTTTTTAAACATTATGAACAATTTTCATTTAAAAATGAAAAAACTCGACGAAAAGCCGAGTTAATATATCAACATTGAGTTAAAATAAAATTTTTTTTTATTTATCCGAATAAATAAGCTTAAAAAACTTGTAATCACTAAATGACAACCAAACTTTGTCAATATCTTTTTCAGAAAACTTTTTTTCAAAGCAAACCCATTTTTTTACAGTTGCACCGGATTTCAAATTAAAGATACAAGCATAGTCGCTATTTTCATCTTTGGCTTCGGTTTTGTAATTGTAAAATAAATCACCATTTTTTAACAAAACATAAACCTTGTAGTCATTCCATTTAAAATCTTCTTTAGACTTGTTAATCAAAGCAATTTGCGCAACAGAATAAACAGAACCATCTTTTCTTTCTATACCCTCAATAGTACTGGTATAAAAACCATACAAAAAGTCAATACTTTTATCAGGAGTGCTTATGTTTTCATAATAAAATCCTTGACCCATTACCTTTTGTATAAACAAAAGAACTAAAAATGACAAAATACTAAAATTTTTCATAAAAATAAAATTTGATGGCAAAGTTACAAAGATTATACCATATTCGTGGCAGTTTAGTAATATTTTCTCTATTTTGGGTAAAAAAATTAGGCTGCCTATTGAAGCAGCCTAATGCAAAATGTTGTTTTTATGATGATTATTTCATCACGGTAACTTTTACTGCTTCTTGAACATTGGGTGATTCAATTTTAACTAAATATTGACCATCTGCCAATCCCTGCAAAGACAGGGTAACCTGATTTTCAAAGAAATCTTCTATTAACAGTTCACCCAAGAGATTATAAAGTTTAACGTGAACTTTTCCGCCCCATGGCTTTTCGGAAACTATGTTCACAGTTTGTTTTGCGGGATTAGGATAAACGGTAATGATGTTTTCATTTGGAGTCAGAGTCGCCTCTACAACATTAGAGTACAGATAATTTCCATCTAAATCCACTTGTTTGAGACGATAGTAATATTTTGTTTTTGGTTGAACATCATCATCAATGTGCTGATAATCTTTTCTTTGAGTAGAATAGACAGCACCAGCAACAAACTGTATGGGTGTGAAGTTTATACCATCCATGGATTTCTGAACTTCAAAACCAGCATTGTGTGACTCCGTTTGCGTTGACCAATAGACTCGAATGGCTTGATTATGAAAAGCACTCGCGTTCAAACTCAATAATTCAACGGGTAAAATCGTAGCAGATTGAGCCACAGCAAAGTCTGAGAAACTAGTCATGCTGAATCTTCGGGTTAAAGTAGGTGTTGGGTTCAAAGTACACACACCATCCAAAATGTTGAAATTGGTTTCCGGGGAGCCAGTAGGCTTTTTCATAATAGCCCATCCAGCCAAAGGATTGGTATAGTTGGAGTTATGTAGATACAAATTGTAATCAACAGGAGAAGGCGTTCCCGAAGCAAAAGTAGCATCTATAGTCCAAAATCCATGGTTTAAAGCAGGCTGGTCTAACACACCGTTACAATCAGGTTGATTCAATATGTAAGGCATACCGGGCCAATTATTGAAGTAAGAATAGAGTTGGTTGAGATCCGCACGATTATTTAAACGCACCTCAGCAAGTTCGTAGCCCTTAGAAGCATTACCGACGGGCAAGTAGAAAATTCCTGTTTCTGAAACATTTCTTCGCAAGTAGCCTTGCACGTAAGAACTCGCGTTTCCGGCATTCACAGAGTTTGCCAAACCACTCTGTACAAATACTTGGTTTGCTCCGGTCACAAATATTCCACTCGTAAGGGTAAGTGTTTTCGCAATATTTAAATGGTGATTCAAAGTAATGAAAGACGGTACAACTTGTTCAGCATAAACCCTTTCAAAGTTAGCACTACCATCTAAGTTTATCGTTTGGTCGGTAGAACCCGTAAAATGTACTTCGGAATTGTTTCCAGAAATAAAATTAGCGTTTGAAGCGACATCTAAGTCTCCGCAGATATTGATTCTCGCAGAAGGGTTTAAGGTTACTGAAGAATTGCTTAGTATAAACAGAGACTGTGTGTTTGCTTGTTGAGCAGTAGAAACAATGGGTTTATTGGTTACGTCGGGGATGGTTACATCCTTGGAGCAAGTAGGAAGCTCACAGTCTGCCCAATTATAAACATTGAACCAATCTGTGTCCACAAAGCCTGTCCAAACACCGGAAGGTCTCTCAACCCGGGTATTTTTCGTAAGCGTTCCGTTAATGTTAGAAATCGTACAAGTAGAAGCACCACACGAAAGAACGACACGAAGTTGTGTTTCTATATCATTGGCATAATCTCCAGTGGTTAAAGAGTTCGTAGGCATAGCCTGAAAACTAAAAACAATGGAATCGCCGGGAGCCACGCCGCCCGTAATTTCCCACCACAACCTCTGCTCCGTACCAATCATTGAAATATTTGGATTGTTGGTAAATCCTTGATAAATATCCGTTGTTGAGCCCATTACATAAGTAAAATCTTCGGGCAGGTCAATTTGGAAACGGTCAGTAGAGTTGGTGGTACCTGATCCCAAATTCACAATTTTCACACGGTAGGTAATAGGAACTCCACAGTTTCTAACGGTATCAATTTGGGTACTGATGGAGGTTGTATAATTGGTAGGTGCACCAGCGATAGTAACCACCTGTGAGTTAAAGTTGTAATTGTAAAACGTTCCACAGCCACCCTTTGCACTTATCCTAAACCTTAAATAGGACCCGGAGACAAAATTGCAATTGGTAACCATCTTAAAACGAATTTTAAAAATATTTTGAGGCGACTGAGTAGCTGGCCTTAAGCCTAATGTAGAAAATTCGGGATATTTATCACTGACATTCCAAACGTATGAAGAACCAAGAGGGGTTGGTTCAACAAATGTTTCCCAAGTTCCACCATCAGGGTACATAATTTCGGCAGAATTAGGAACGTACACAATCCCTAAATTACTTCTTCTAACTTGTACAAAAGGTTGGTAAGCTCTACCGTCTGAAGTATTCGTAAAAGTAACGGTATAAACTATGGTGTCGCAAAGGTTCACAGGAGCCATAGGTCCATCAATAGCAGCAGTAAAAACAGGCTTAATAGCTTGCAAATAAAGTTTTAGTTGAGAGGTAACACAAGGAGAATAAGCTGATAAGTTAGACGGGACAGAAGTGCAGTTCCAACCCGCATGAACTGTTATGCTATCCTTATTACAATTGGTATATTTGGCTTTAATTTTAAAGGTTCGTGCCCCCCCTGCACCGATGTTATTGATGGCATAAATATTATTCACAGGGGTGATTACAAAGGGAACACCCGTTACATCTTCCACCTCAAAAATACTGATTTTGCCACTAGTATTAACAGGGGAAAACCAGGTGTTACTGGTTGCAACAGTACCTATATTACTGATAATCACTGTCCACTCAACCGTATCTCGCTCAGCAATAATAGAAGGAAGTGAAGACTGCACATTTAAGATTGGTTGTACGTGTAAAATACTATCCCTTACTGTTGCCGTTAAAACGGAGGTTGTAGAAGTTCCGAGCTGCGCACTAGTATCAAAACGAGCGGTATATGCGATAGGTAAGTAGGTATTCGGTGTAACCGCACATGAGGGTCTAATAGTTAAACGGAACAATATATTGAAATTATCATCAGAAAGTTGATAAGAGCCAATTGGCGGATACTCTAAGTCCAAATTGTTAAAAACCAAAGTGCTAGAGAGAGGATTAACAGGTAAAACAGGTAAAAACGCTTGGCTTACCGTTGTATTTCCTGCGCCGTTGCTGCGATTTTGTCTCCATTCAGCACTGACAAACGAATATCCCGTAGGAATAACCGCAGTAACCTGTTTTATCTTAGCAAAATTTCTAAACTCTCCTGGAAAGGCATTGGAAGTATTTCCCAACCTAAAATTAAAAGACTGCGAGGAAGTTGCATCATTACAACCTGAAACGGTAATGTAATCGGTGCCGTCATTGGTAAAAGAATAGCCCACCCAATTGTAAACCCCATTAATGTTGAAGCAAGAATAGCCACCGGGATGAGTCATTAAAGCTACGTTACTTGCATACATTTGATTGGTTACAGTTGAGCTAGTAATGCTATTACCTATGTTGTTATTCACACGATAATCTAAATTCAGCACGATGCTATCCCCATTTTCATACTTAAAACCAGGAGGCAAGCAGCCCGCACTGATTAAGTCATCCACATTAAAACTAAACAAATAAATTCTTCCCGCCCCAGAAACAGTCATAGAAACTAAGTTAGGAGTGCAAGTATAGGAGGTCATTGCAGAGACATCATAAATTGTGATGCTTCTAGCGATATTCGTTAAATTGATGGTGTTAGCATTGTTGATGGTAGTTCTAAAGTAGGCAAAACTCCAATCCGTACCACCCGTACCAGAAAGAAACGCGGCTTTTACAGTTTGTCTTACGGTATCACCCACCATCGCTCTATCCAACTTCACAACAGACATGTTATGAGGACCCGCATCCGGTAGACCATCGTCATTTGCATCCGGCAAACCTAAATTTGTTCGGTACATGGAAAAGTCATACATGGATGTACCCCCTGTGGCACACGGTATAGGACAAGTAGAACTAAACGAAAACGTTCTCGTACATAATAATTTGGAATTACATGCACATGAATTGTTAGGTACATATTCCATGTTCCACGTTAATGTTTTACTTCCTCCTGTACCACAAGAGTTATTTAATTTGATGCAAAGCTCAGCGTTATTAGTTCCACCTAATGGATTAGGAAGGGTAAACTCAATCGTTAAAACACTACCGGATACATTTATGGAGGACGGTGTCCATGAACTAGTTCCTCTTACGAAAGTAATATCGGCAGGGTTGCCCGTATAACTAAAATCTGGCGGAAGATTAATATTAAACCGAAAAATACCACCTGCGGAAGTAGGCCATTGATTCCAACCGGATGGGAATGATAAACAAAAAGTTCCTGTACCGCTGGGAGGCACCGAAGCAGGACCCGAAACGTTAGTAGTAGGACTGCCCGTGTTAGAATTGCTTCTGACAACATTCGTGGAAATAGTAAAATTATTAGATAAACATTGGTCTTTATAATTGCCTGAGTAAGTCCATGAAAAGGCATTTGCAGAATTGGGATTGCACGCTGTATTCGGACAACAAGCTCGGGTATCAAAATTAATAAAAACAATGTCACCAGGTTGAATAATTGGAATTTCGAAATCTACTGCTTGAGGAAGAGGGGTATTGTTTGGAACACCTAAACAAGCCGCTGCGGCTCCCGTTTTATTTTGGTTAGTTACTGCAGTTGGAGTAATCGCAATTGGAGCACCTCCATTGACTGTATAATTAAAACTGCTTGCATCAAAATAAGAATATAAATTAGTCCCTGATTGATAAAAGCTTAAAAAAACGTCTCGGGCAGGAGTAGTTCCCGTATTTTGTATTCTTAGCTGGCGAGTAGATACGCCGCCTGTTGTGTAACAAGTGTTGATATTGTTATTGGTTACTGTAAAAACCAGATTAGGATTCCCTGAACCAATCACTACATTTCCCGTTGCTTGTGTAATAGCACAATTTTGAGAATTGCAGCCCCAGATAGCACCATACTCAGAAGTCAAATTCGAGCAGGCTAATATTTGAATGGTTTCCGTAATCACTATTTGCTCATTAGGATCTAAGAAACCATCATTATTTCCTACAGTCACAAATTGAGCGGCACCCAGCGCTATGCTTGCAACGTTGCCCGTTACGCCAAATGTACCCGGAGACATATTGATAACGGTAATTCCTGTTCCAAAGGTATCCGTTAAAGTAAAAGCGGAAAGAGGAGAGTTACCAGTGTTTTTAATAGTGATAGTTCGAGTAAAAGTTTGTCCTACATTTCCTGTAAATGTTTGATTTACAATACTTTGAAAACTAAGTGCAGGAACAAAAACATTAAATTCATCAGAAGTTATTTCATCATAATTACCGGTGTAATCCACACGATATTTTACATTAATATCCAAATCATTGATAATAAGGTTATTAACAGCACAAAGCGCAGTTCCTTGATAGGTAACCGTTATACTGGTACCCGCTGGAAAATTAGCAATAGAAAAAATGGGAACATTCAAATTACTAATATCGAACTCTGAAGCATTCGTAACAGTACCTGAAACATAATTTATACCGTCTGGTAAATCTACCGTAAACGATACATTGGTGTAATTAGTTGTACTAATATTTGTAATAGTAACACTAAAAGTCTTAGGTTCACTACATATCCCCAAATTATTTGGGTTCACAATTCCAGTAAAATTAAATTGATTTCCTTGTGAAACAGCAAGATAATGCGTAAATAACGCAATAAACATGATAAAAGTAAAACGTACAGTCATAATGAATGCAAAAATAATAAAAATTATTTAAAAGTTATCTAATCATGAAAAAAAATTAGTTCAAAGAATAAATAGATGCCCATAAATAAAATTAGCAAACCGCTAATTAAGTATGTAAACTTAGCATTTTTTTTTAATAAAGATTTAATAAAATTTTGACCATAAATAAAAATCAAGGAAGTCAAAAAAAAGAGTGATAAGGAAATTCCGAAACTGTAAGCAAATAAAGCAAATAGTATATTGGAATGATCATGATTAAGAAAATTTGTAAGTAAAAAAGTCATATTAGTAGGACAAGGTATCATACTAGCTAACAAAATAGGGTACAAAACGAATTGATTATTTTTGATGGAGTGATTGCAATCATCAGGATTTACTAAAAAAAATTTAGTAATAATAAATAAACCGAGAAGCATAATAATAATAGCAAAAATGATTTCAGAATCATGAATCCAATCGTGATAAGACAAGAATAAATTTTTTGCGAAAGTAACAATTATAAACAACAAAATCGAATGTAAAAGACCAAAGATGATGCTTAATTTTAGAATTTTAGAAAAATTCAAATTTTGAAGGGATAAAGTAGAAAAAAGTAGGATTTGCCCATGACCTGGTTGCAGTATATGTAAGAAACCTAATATAAACAGCTGTGGAATCATTGTAAATGCAAAAATATTGCATTTGAAACAAAATTGCAAGTAAATTCAAAATATTTTTTAAGATTTAGCTTATTAAAAATTATGAAAGAAAACTAAATGAAAGATAGAACACCGTTTATTTTTTCTCAAACTTTATTTTCGTATAGTATAAATAGGTTTTACCAAATTGACCGCGTATCCAACTTTTAGGTTTTTTGTTAATATCCGAAGAATAATTTACAAGGAAATACTCATTTTCGTTAATTGGTGCTATTGCAGGAAAAGCATTATCTCCCGTGGAAGGAAAATCTTTTATCCACTCTAATTCCATTTTTTCTCTATTCAAATAAAAAACAGCGGTTACCTTTTTAGTTAAAGAATAACGAATAAGGTTTCTTCTTTTTCCTTTATTTTTGTTTGGAAAACATTCTCGGTCTCCTTTACATTTATCACATTCGCCATCTAAGTTGCGCCTGGAAAACAAATAGATTTCATTTTGGTGGTTGAGCAATAAGGAACTATCATATTTAAACTTAGAATATTTTTTTTCCCATTTTGAATAATCTTCGGGGTTAGCTTTGCATAGGTAAGAACCAAAACCTTCTAAACGAACCACTGCAAACAGGGTATCCTTCAAAAAAATAAACTCTCCTTCTTCACCTGAGAAATCGCCAATTTGAGGGTTTTCACTTAATTTATTCCATTGATTACCATCCTCTGAAACAAAAAGCCTCAAATCAGCTTGGTGATTTTTTTTGTATATTTTGTAACCATAATATGCTGAAAGATAAAGCTTTCCTTTATATTCTCTTACTCTCCATGGTACATAACGATACAATCCAATATCTTTTGGTTCTGACCAAAGACCATTTCCCGTAGATTTACACACATAAATTTTCTCGGGACGAAATTTTAAATGGCTAGCTGCCACTGTAAAATAAAGGAAATATAAAGTATCCTTAAAGATAAAAAAACGAGGTTCACGTAAATCCCATATCTTTTCATAAAATTCTTTTTCTACTTTCCAATTTTGAAAATCCTCAGAAGAAAGTATATACATTCTGCATTTACGGGAAGGAAAATGACTCCGTGCTGTTCGGAAAGCTAAATAGTAGCGGTTTTTATAGCGAATAATATCTATATTGTTGTTAGATTTTTGTATTTTACACTCCTTTGGCATCAGAAGCGTTAAATTTTTCCACTCACTGTGGTGGATAGAAAAACTTTCTTGAGAAAATAAATTGCTAAGAAATAAGAAGTTTAAAAAAAGAACAAACGAAAAAAGTACCATAATCGAACCAATGAAAAAAGAAACATCAAGTTATCATCAAGATTTAGGCATTTTGAATGTGCTGAATCATAACGTCAGCGAATTCGGAGCATTTTAATTCTGTGGCGCCGTCCATAAGTCTTGCGAAATCATAGGTTACTTTTTTGTTGGAGATTGCGAATTCTAGGGCGTCATAGACCAATTGAGCGGCTTTGACCCACCCAAAATATTCGAACATCATCACAGCGGAAAGGATTACAGAACTTGGGTTTACTTTGTCCAAGCCAGCATACTTCGGAGCTGTTCCGTGCGTAGCTTCAAAAATGGCATGCCCTGTGATGTAGTTAATATTGGCACCGGGAGCAATCCCAATACCCCCGACTTGGGCAGCTAAAGCATCAGAAAGATAATCACCGTTGAGATTCAAGGTAGCAATGACATCAAAGTCTTCGGGTCTGGTAAGAACTTGCTGCAAAGCAATATCCGCAATAGAATCTTTAATTAAAATTTTACCATTTGCAAGTGCTTGTTTTTGCTCTTCGTTAGCAACTTGCTCACCTTTTTCTTTTTTGGTTCTTTCCCACTGAGCCCATGTATACACTTTATCACCAAAACGTTTTTCTGCAATTGCGTAGCCCCAGTCACGGAAAGCACCTTCGGTAAATTTCATGATGTTTCCTTTATGGACCAAAGTAACTGATTTTCTTTGATTCTCAATAGCATATTGAATAGCTGCAATAACCAAACGCTCGGTTCCTAATTTAGAAACAGGTTTTAAACCTATACCTACGTAAGGTTTGTCTAATTCGGTCTCAAAATGACTTAATTCAGAAAATTGTCTTGTTTTTTCGACGGTATTAAAACGAATTTTATCATATTGTTTTGGAAAGTTCGATTGAAGGAATTCTAATACTTTGTTAGCTTCCTCAGAACCCGCAGCATATTCAATACCCGCATAAATGTCCTCGGTATTTTCACGAAAAATTACCATATCGACTTTTTCAGGGTTTTTGACCGGTGAGGGAACTCCTTTGAACCATCTAACAGGTCTTAAACATACATACAAATCTAATGTTTGCCTTAAGGCAACGTTCAAGGAACGAATACCACCACCGACGGGCGTAGTCAAAGGTCCCTTGATGGCAATCAAGTACTCATCAATAATGCTAATGGTTTCATCGGGCAACCAATTGCCTGTCAAATTGAATGCCTTTTCACCCGCAAGAACTTCTTTCCAAATAATTTTTTTTGCACCGCCGAAGGCCTTTTCTACGGCTGCATCCAAAACTCTTACCGCTGCATTCCAAATATCAGGACCCGTACCATCTCCAATGATAAACGGAATGATGGGATAGTCAGGTACTTGCAATTTGCCATTTTGAATGGTTATTTTTTGTCCTTCCATAAAAATATTTGTTTAATAAATTATTTTATTGTGATTATATTTTGTGCATTTTCTTTTTTGTCTAAATCAAGTATCGGAAGTTTTAGAGTAACTTTTTTTCCAGAAACTTTTGCATTCGGATGAGAATTAGAAACTACATTTTTATACAGTTTTAAAACCGTTGTATAAGTTGCATCGGTAAATAATGCTTTCATGATTTTTTCATCTCCTTGTTTTTCTTGAGTCTCATTTTCTTGCACAATGGTGTCTCCCATCTCGTTTCCTTCTTGTTGATTTTCGGTATTATCAGGTAATTTAAAAAGGCTACTATTTGAATTGATTTGATTAGAATTTCTTACAATTATTTGATTGTTTTCTACTTTAATATATTCGATAGTATTTTGTTCTAAACTACCTTTTCCACTATTTAGTAATGTTAAAGCTTTGTTAAGAGCATCGATATTATTAAAATCAAAATATATTGTATAAACAAATTTTTTTGTAGTCAATTTTACCTTTGAAATTCCCTGAATATTTTTTAGGCTTTTCGCATAATCTGAGAATTGTTTATCAGCATTCCCTAAACCTGAGTCATTGGATGAGTTTCCTAATGACTTTAAACTTTCTATTATGTCTTTCATTTTGGACATATCCACAGTGTAAACGACTGAGCCCGAAAGATTTTTTTTCAGTTGAATTTCTTGTGTAATTTCAATACATGAGGATAAAACAAAAATGATTAGCAAATAAACGATATTTTTCATAAATAATGTATTTTATTTAATAGACCCATTTTTCAAAACTATACTTTAAGGTTGAGGGCAAAGCCTTCCAAAAATATTTATTTATTTCTACGGCAAATGAGGGTTGCATATAACAATTGATGGTGCAGCCTTGGCACTTTTCTAGCCTACCTTCTAAGGGAATTAGATTTTGCACTTCTGTTGAGTTCCAAAGTTCATACAAATTATTATTAATAGGGAAACTTTTCACTGCCAAATGATAACACGGCAAAAATAATTCATTTTCTGGTGAAATTACAACCGTTGTTGAGGCAGCTTTACAAACAGGATTGGAAATTTGGTTTCCACCATTTAAACGTAGTTCCAAAAATGCCTCATTGATATACACATTTTTTTTAAATTTCCAACTACTAAGCACTGAAATATCTTCAAAACTTAATTCTGAGCCAATATCATTGTAAGAAAAAATAGGATTTATGATTAAAATCAAATCATAAGGTAAAATAAATTTTTCATAAACTAATGGAATTTGATGAATATTTTTAGAATGCACAGTAAAAAGTATATCCGGTTTTTCATTCAAAGACTTAGCGATATCGATAGAACGAAGGAAATGATGAAAACAATTTACGCCGCGTGATTGGTTATGCTCGGTCTCGTAAGGAGAGTCCAAAGAAAAATGTAACATATCAATAAGACCTTGTAATTTATGGGCATATTTTGGATACAAAAGCGTGTTGGTAGTAACGGTGGTAATAAATCCCAATTTTTTTGCAATTTTTAAAAATTCATGTAACTCTTGGTGTAGTAAAGGTTCACCACCAGTAAAGTCAATTACCTTCACGCCTAATTTTTTTAAATCTTTTAAATTATAGGTAAGATTGTTTAAGTTAACATAAGAAGAGGGTTTTTCCCAAATATCACAAAAACTGCATTTTGCATTGCATCGATAGGTTAAATAATAATTACAAAGAACAGGCTTTGAGAATAATCTCATAGAGTTTCATTTTGAGAGGGTAAAAGAAGTTTTAGAATTTTGGTAAGGTTCTGTTTTAATTCTTTTCGATTAACAATAGTATCAATGAAGCCATGTTCTAATAAAAATTCTGCACGTTGAAAACCTTCAGGAAGTTCTTTACCGATAGTTTCTTTGATGACACGAGGACCTGCAAAACCGATAAGTGCTTTAGGTTCAGCGATATGAATATCCCCGAGCATAGCAAAACTGGCCGTTACGCCACCGGTTGTAGGATCTGTTAAAACAGAAATATAAGGAACACCTTCATCAGAAAGCTGCGCCAATCTTGCAGAGGTTTTAGCCATTTGCATCAAACTTAAAGCGCCTTCCATCATTCTTGCTCCTCCACTTCTTGAAATCATAATGAAAGGATACTTAAAATGAATAGCAAAACTTATTGCCCTAGCAATTTTTTCACCCACAACAGAACCCATAGAACCACCAATAAATTGAAAATCCATACAGCCTATCACTACATTCAATTGGGATAAAAGCCCGTGAGCGGTTCTTACTGCATCAACAAGTCCTGTTTTTTCTTGCGTATTTTTGATTCTTGATGGATAATCTTTTGTATCCTTGAAATTTAATGGGTCATCAGAAGAAAGATTCGCATCTAATTCATTATATTGCTGATTATCAAATAAAAGTTTAAAGTAAATATCAGAACTAGCAGGATAATGATGCTCGCAGTAAGGACAAACATAATGATTTTCTAATAGTTCCTTATGGTGTGTTGCTTTTTTGCAACTTGGACATTTTGTCCAAAGACCGTCAGGTGCTTCAATTTTATCAGATGTTGGAGTTAATATTCCTTCTGTGGTTCTTTTGTACCATTCCATAAATCAAATCTTTTGATTTCCTTTTAGCGTTCAATATTACACATTTTATTTATTACAAACAAAAATTTTTTTCTTAAAAAACAAAACAAACACCTACTTCAAAATTAGGAAATTTTGGATACTCTCTAAAATCATTAAGATCATAACGATACAATGCATCTTTTTTAAAAATAGAGGAAAATCGGTAATTCATATAAAGACCTGTCCATCTATAATTTAGCTTTAAATATGCACCCGCATATATTCTGTTAATATTTTTTATTTCGGAATTTTTATATTTGATTTTTTCATTGGTTAAAAACTTCATTTTTTTTTCTGAATCTCCAATATTATAACCCAAAGAAACTCCAATTTCAGTAAAAGTTACTGACCTGTTCTTGTCATCTTTTTTTAAATTATATCGAAATCCGATATCCGTAGCAAGATAATAAATTCTATATTTTTGTGTTGATAAAGTGGTGTCCGGGTCATTAGGGAAAGTTCTATTTTTATCATTTTTAAAGGATAACCTTAAAGTTTTAAATACCAGTTGAAAATGAATGGCAAAGTTCTTATTGATTATTCGATTAAAACTCATACCAATAGATGAAGTACCAGACTCAGAAGCAATTAGTGGTACATCTTCTCTAAAATCTGAATTCAAAATATAGCTTCTACTAAAAACAAAATCAAAAATACCGCTTCTTTGTATCGGTGTTAATGTATCCTGATTAAAAAAATCTAAGGTATCGTTTTCATTTTGAGCATACAATGAAAAAGAAAATAGCATCAATAAGCAAAAAAAAGAATATCGAACTTGGTTCATATTAAAAAAATTCAGTAAATTTAAGTAGATTAATAACTACAAAAGCTTTGCAAAAATACGTTTTTATTGGTAAATTACACATTAAACTTGACAGCATTTAAAATTAACTTCAATTTTGCAGTAACCTTTAATAAGGTAAGCATAGTAGTTAGTTTAGTTAGTTTATTGTTGAACCGGTAAGTAAGCTTGCCGGTTTTTTATTTTTCAATAATTTGAATTAGGGTATGAATAATTTTGATATGGATTTCTTGTATCCTATCCGCATAACCAAAATGGGGTACTCTAATTTCAATATCTGCATAATTAGCCAATTCTCCTCCATTGTTACCAGTCAATGCAATAATTTTTATACCGATAGATTTAGCTACTTTACAAGCCTCAATGATATTTTTACTGTTTCCGGAAGTGGAAATAGCCAACAAAACATCATCAGACTTACCTAATGCTTCAATAAATCGAGCAAAAACAAACTCATAACCATAATCATTTGCGACACAAGAAATATGCGCAGGGTCTGATATGGCTATTGCAGGTAATGGTTTACGATTCTCACGAAATCTACCCGTAAGTTCTTCTGCAAAATGCATTGCATCACAATGTGAACCACCGTTTCCACAAGATATTATTTTACCGCCTTTTTCAATGGAATTTTTAATCATAGACGCAGCATTATGAATTTTCTCATAGTTTTGTTCATTCATAAAATCCTGCAATACCTTTTGCATTTCCAAAAAATTTTCTCGAATTATTTCTTTCATTTTGCAAAGTTAAAATAAATAACGATTTTTTAAAAACGATTAAAAAGTTAAGATTCATTAAGATGATTCTTCTTTTGTATAAGGATTAATTAGGTAATTATTATATGTGAGAAATGCACACAGAGTATTCAACCTAAAATCTAAGAAAAATAATACCAGCCTAAAATAGTAGCAAAGAAAACAAAAGAGGCTATCAATAGACAGCCTCTTTAATTTCAAATCTTGATATGGATGTTACGGATGATTTAACTCTGGTTCTGGAATGTCCGTAAAGTAGAGGTTATTATTACCATTTTGGATAATATTAAAATCATCCGCATCTACATCACCATCTAAATCAACATCTTCTGTTACATAGCCTGAAGTTCCGTTGTCATTTTCAGTTGATACAAGGAAGAAATCAGTAGCATTGACTTCCCCTAAGTCTGATGTAGAAGCATCATCATAAACATTACCCTCCCACATGTAGGCTTTACCTGCATCTATATTGCAAAAACCAAAACTGGAATTATATACGTTTGCAGGAATGGTCAAATCTAAGGATACAACACCAACGGTAAAATCATTGCTGTTCGTTAAAGCTATTGTATTTGCAGACATGATAGGTAGGTGATTTCTATGCTTCACTACTACGTAATAATCACCATCGGGTACACCACAAAAATTCACATCTGAAATTGCTGCATAAGTACTGGCGCCACCTGGAAAATCCCTG
>Ga0272446_1004273_pt1 | contig 17051 bp, 11 predicted proteins | sample YNPCB0061_FD_194587 | JGI IMG/M metagenome (GOLD analysis project Ga0272446, IMG submission 194587) | Hot spring microbial mat communities from Yellowstone National Park, WY, United States - YNP-CB-006-1 | ecosystem: Environmental > Aquatic > Thermal springs > Hot (42-90C) > Sediment | place... | reverse complement strand
ACATCTTTCGCGACATCCGCGAAGTGGTCGAAGCCAAGTCCAAGGCCGCCGGCTACAACCTGGTGCTCAACACCGCCGCCGAGCAAAACCAGGTGCCCGTCATCATGTTCACCACCGGCCTGCCCGATCTGACCCAGGAGGTCCTCAACGAACTCAACGCCAAGGCCCCGCCGGGCGCGCTCGACGCGAAGGACACCAAGCCCGAGAAAAAACCCTGACCCGTCGGCGCCCGTCCGCCACAGCCCGGTTTTCCCCAAAGCCCCGCCTGCGCGGGGCTTTTTGGTTGGGGGAGTGCGCGGCGTCCCCGCCGGCGCGAGCCAACCGCGCCCGGGTTCACTCGTACTCGCTGAGCTGCTTGAGCCGTGGTCGGCGCCAGCCCTCCCAGAACCTCCCGTCCGCGAAATCCCACAGCAGGTAAGCGTGCACGCGGAAGTCGTAAGTGCGGTCGTTCAACGGCAACTCCACCCCCACGGCCGCCCGCACGTGGCCGCGCCGGCTCAGCCCCAGATTCAACTGCGGCAGCACCGTCCACCGCGCCGCCTCGCGCGTCCCCGGCTCGAAGGGCACCGTGGCCGTCAGCTCGACGCCGGGGAACACCCCGCGCGGCCACGGCGTGGGCACCCAGTGCAGGGCCGCGGCCCAGGCCACGTCCCCGCCGCTCACCTCCTCGGGCGGCAGGTGACTGCGCAAACTGGTTTGCAGGGTGAACGAGTCGCCCAACCCTTTCGCCGCGGCCAGAAAAGGGATGACTTCCATCGAGGCATCCCCGTGCAACGCAAAGGCCAGGTCCGCGCCCCCGGTGAGCAGGAAGGTGTGTTTAAGGTGGTCGTAAAGGGCGTACTTGAAACCGACCTCCAGTTCGTCCCAATTGCCCCGCGCTCCCTCCCAGGCGTAGGCCAGTTTCAATTCGGTCTGCCAGCGCGCCCCCCAGCGTTTCTCCAGTTCCACCGCCGTGGTCAGCACATCGTCGCCGTCCCGGTCGTGGCGGTCAAAGCGCGTCCAGACCACCACCTCGTCCTCCAGCCACGCCTTTTTGGTGCGAAACGCCAGCAGATAATTCAGGTCGCCCGGCGGGTAGCGGTGCGGTCCGGGCAGGGTCTTCAAATAGGCCACCAACTCCCGGATTTCGTCGTCCGAAAACGCCTCCTTGAACGCCGGCATCGCGGGCGAAAACGCCAGCGCCGGCCCGCCGTGCTTGATCACCAGATACCAGTCGCTGGCCGGCTCCCGGCTGTTGAAGAGCGGATCGCTCAAGTCCGCCGGCTTGGGGTCAAGCTGCTTGACGCCCGGCAGGCTGGGGTCGTAGCGCCCGGTGGGGCCGTGGCACACGGCGCAGGCCGCGTTGTAGTGCGCCCGGGCGCGTTCCAAATCCAGAGACTCTGCGGCGGCGGCGTTGCCCGCCAGTAGCGCCGCCACGCCCCACGCCGTCCACGCGAGCCCGCCCCGCGGCCAATCGCCGTCCTTGCGGCGGCGTTCCTGTCGGGCACGCGGCACGGCCGGGCTCGGCATCTGCCAATGCATGACCGGCCTGTACCAGACCGCCCGCCGTCGCACAAGCCGGCGCCGCCCGAGCACCCTTGACCCGGCCTTGGCCGCCCCTAACCTCCGCCCATGCAACAGGCCTCACCGCCGCTGGTCGCCGTCCTCATGGGCAGCAAATCCGACTGGGACGTGATGCGTCACGCCCACGAAACCCTCGACCAATTTGGCATCCCGCACGAATGCCGGGTGCTCTCGGCCCACCGCACCCCGAAAGAGACCGCCGAATACGTGGCCACCGCCGAGGGCCGGGGGATCGAGGTGTTGATCGCCGCCGCCGGCGGCGCCGCCCACCTGGCCGGCGTGACCGCCGCGCATACCGTCCTGCCCGTGCTGGGCGTGCCCTTGGAAAGCAGCGCGCTCCAGGGCCTCGACGCCCTGCTTTCCACCGTCCAAATGCCCGGCGGCATTCCCGTGGGCACTCTGGCCATCGGCAAGGCCGGCGCCGTCAACGCCGCGTTGCTGGCCGTGGCCATTCTCGGCCTCAAACGCCCCGAGCTGCGCGACCGCCTCCGCGCGCACCGCGCCGCCAAGGCCCGCGAAATTCTGGCCGAACACCTGACCTGACGCGCCCGCTGGCGGACGCGTCCCCGGCCGGTTAAGTTCGCCCCATGAACTGGCGCGCCCGCCGTCCGGTACCGCTTGGGGTTGGCTTGCTGCTGGGGGCGTTGCTGGCGCTCGGCCCGCAGGCCGCGGTGCCCACCAGCGCCCGCGCCCGGCTCGAGCAACTGGCCCGCCTGCCCCAGGTCAGCTTCCGCGTCGGCCTCGATTTCCACCCGGTCCGCGGCCACACCCTGATCCTGCCAAGTCGCGTGCCCGCTCGGGCCTTGGAAGACCTGGGGCGTCGCCTCAAAGAAAGCCCGGACAACCCCGCGCCTTACGCCGAGCTGGCCGAACATTTCGCCCGGACCGGCGACCGGCGCGCCGGACTAGGTTTCTTCGCCCGCGCCGCCGAGCTTTACCGCCAGCAGGGCGCCGAAGACAGCGCCGACCCCGGACAGCTCACCGCCTACGCAGAGGTGTTGCGCGAGCTGGGCCGGTGGGACGAAGCCGAGCGCCTGCTCCGGCGCGCGGTAGAGGCCGCCCCCGACCAATGGCGCCCGCACGCCCGGCTGGCGGTGCTGCTTTCCAGTCGCGCCCTGGGCCTGGTCCACCCGGCGCCGGCAACCGACTCCGCCGATTCCGGCCTGGAAAGCCTGCTGGACGCCACGGCGGAACCTCCGGACCCCGCCCGCGCCGAACAGGCACGCCGGCTCCTCGCCGAAGCCCTGGCCGCCGCGGACCGCGCCGTGGCGCTGGGCGGCGACCAAGCCGGGGCCTATCGCGCCCGCGCCACCGTGCGCACCAACCACCGTTGGTTCGAGGCGCGCCTCAACCCGCGTCCCTCCCCGGACGAACCCGCCCCGCTCCTGCGCGCCGTCTTTCACCCCGACGCCCTGCCGGACCTCCGCCGCGCGGTGGAACTGGCACCCGACGACCCGGAAGCCCGCGGTTGCCTGGCCCTGCTGGAAGTCCTCACCAGCGCCGCCCGCCCGCTCACCGCCGCCCTGGGCGACCTGCTCAACCGCGAATTGTGGCCCGCCCTGCCCGACCCCGCCCGCGCGCGCGTGCGCGCCGCGCTGACCGAACTGGAACGCGTGGGCCAGGACGCCGAGCCCGCGCGCGCCTCCGCCGCGCTGGGCGTGGCCGGGTTGCTGCAATTTTTCCTGCTGGGCGATGACGCCGGCGGGCTCGGCTCGCTGCGCCGGGCCGTGGCCCTGGACCCGGACAACGAGGGCGCCTGGGAAGCACTCACCTTTGCCCTGGCCTTTGCCCGCGAGTACGACGAACTGCTCCAGGTCAGCCGCCAGCGGGTCGCCCACCACGATTCCCCGCGCAACCGTCTCCTGCTGGCCAAGGCGCTCGAGAAAAATCAACAGCTCGACGCCATGCGCCTCGAGGCCGAGTTGCTCCAGGCACGCTATTCCGAAGACCCCCTGGCCAACCTCACCCTCGCCGCCGCCCTGCTCAAGGTGGACCGCTCCGAGACCGGCCGCGCCCGCGCCCTGCAACACCTGGGCCGGGCCAGCCGCCGGACCGGCGAAAAGCCGCCGCCGGAGCTGGCGGTCGAGCTGCTCTACCAGCGCGGGCTGTGGTTTGCGCTCGAGGGCCAGATCGAACGGGCGCGCACCCAGTTTCGCGGCGTGCTCGAACTGGCGCCCGGCCACCCCGACGCCGCCGCGGCCTTGCACCTGCTCGAGCAACTCGGCGAAGGCGCGGATTAGCCGGCAGGTTCGGCATCCGCCTCGCCCGGCCCGCGTCCCGCCTCGGCGGCCGCCCGGCAGGCCTCGGCCACGCGTTCCAGCCGCGCCAGGAAAGGTTCCCGCTCCCGTTCGGGCAGCGCGGACAACACCTCCGCCTGCAACGCCAGGGCAATGGCCCGCGCGCGCTCGAAGCGGCGCCGGCCCGCCCCGGTGAGCGTGACCCGCAGCGTCCGCCGGTCCGCGGGGTCCGGCGCGCGCCGCACCCAGCCGGCCTTTTCCATGCGGCCCAGCAACGCCGCGATGGTGTTCGGGTCGCTGGCCATGAGCGGCGTGAGCGCGCGCTGCCGCAGGCCCTCGTCCCCGGCCTCGGCCAACAGGCGCAGGCCCGTGTACTGGTCCGGGGTCAGGCGCAGATGCGCGATGCGCCGGCGGAAGGCCTGGTTGAGGCTGAACCAGGCCCGGCGCAGCAAGGGCGGCAGGCGGCGCGGCGCGGGAGGCGCTTCCGCGGCGGTCGCGCGGGCGCGGGGGCGGAGCGGTTGGGTTGGTGACGGTCGGGTCACGCCCGCCAGCGTAAACGCCCGCCGCCCGGCCGCCAAGCGCGGGAATCGTACGTGTAGTGACGATTTCATTTGCCAAACCGGAAAACCGGCCAATACTTGGCGCCCATGATGGCAATTTTCGCTTGTCCGCGGTCCGGATGGCGCGCGCCGTCCGGCCGGTCGAGGAGTGTTTCCGGCGGTCGCCGAACCTTGTGGGGGGCCACCCTGGCGGCCGCGCTGCTGGGGGCGCCCGGGCCCGGGGCTGCGGCCGTGGACGGCTGGCTGGCCTGGCGCGGCCCGGAGCAATGCGGGGTGTCCCGGGAAACCGGCTTGCCCGAGCGCATCGGCTCGAAGGACGAAGCCCTGTGGACGGCCGACTGGCCCGGGCAATCCACGCCGGTCATTGCCGACGGCCGGCTTTACATCATGGGCTACAAGGATGACGGCCCCGACCTCCAGGAAGGGGTGGCGTGCTTCAACGCCGAGACCGGCGAACTGCTCTGGAAGCGGACCTACAACGATTACCTCAGCGATACCGTTTACCTGCGCTACGCCACCGCCTCGCCCGCCGTGGACCCGGAGACGGGGCACGTGTACATGCAGGGCACGCAGGGCATTCTGGCCGGGTTCACCGCGGACGGCCAACCGCTCTGGAGCCGGGCGTTGATGGAGGAATTTGGCCGCCTGACCTTCCCCAACAGCCGCACCGCCTCGCCGGTGGTGGACCGTGACCTGGTGATCACCCGGGGCATCACCAGCAACTGGGGCGCGCAGGGCGCGGGCGGCGACCGGTTCTACGCCTTCGACAAGCTGACCGGTGAGCTGGTTTGGGCCAGCTCGCCCGGCGGCCGGCCGATGGACAATTCGTTTTCGCACCCCTACCTGGGCTGGCTCCGCGGCAAGCGGGTGCTCATCGCTGCCTGCGGAGACGGTTCAGTGGTGTGCCTCAACGCCCGCACCGGCGACCCGCTCTGGCGCGTGCCGCTGGCCAAGGCGGGCATCAACGCCACGGTGCTGGTGCACCGGATGGAGAAGGTGGTGGTGATTTACGGCACCCCCTACGAGCCGGGTCAAATGGTCGCCCTCAAAATCCCGGACGTGGAACCGGAGAAGGGCGCCCCCGGTCCGGTGCAGGTCGAGCGCGCCATGGTCGAGCTGTGGACCCTGGACGCCTCGACCTCGACCAGTTCGCCCATCCTGGTCGGCGACCGCATCTACGTGGTCAAGGAAAAGGGCGACCTGATCGCCGTGGACGTGAACACGGGCAAACAATTTTGGAGCGTCACGCTGGGCATCGAGCAGCGAAACTCCTCGCCGCTTTACGCCGACGGCAAAATCTACGTGCCCATTCTTGACGACCCGGCCAGCAAGACCGGCGGCGAATCCAGCGAGGCCGGGCTCAAGGGCGGCTTCTACATTTTCCGCGATCAGGGCGACCGCGCGGAAATGCTGACCCACATTGACCTGGACGGGCGCTGCTTCGGCACGCCCGTGGCGTGGAACGGCAAGATTTACCAGCAGACCACGCGCAAGCTCTACTGCTTCGGCCGCCGCGGCGACAACCCCGGGCGCCCCAAACCCCTGGTCCAACCCGCCTGGCCCGCGCCCGGCCCGGCCGCGCAACTGCAAATCATCCCCGCCGAGGTCGTGCTCAAGCCGGGCGAAAAGGCCCGCTTCCGCGCCCGCAAGCTGGACGCCCACGGTCTGCTGGTGGCCGAAGTGCCCGACGTGAGCGCGTTGCGCTGGGCGCCGTACGTGCCGCCCACCGCGCTGGTCAAGGCCACGATGGCCGGGCGTTTCAACGCCGCGGGCGAACTGGAAATCCCGGCCGACGCCCCCATGTCCGCCGGGGCCTGGGAGGCCACGCTGGACGGGCTCAAGGGTTACATTCGCGGGCGCGTGTTGCCGCCGCTGCCCTTGCGCGAAGACTTCGAAAGCTTCGAGCTGACCAACACCACCACCAACACGGTCGAGCCGCCCACCAAGTTCGCCTACCCGCCCCTGGCGTGGATTGGCGCGCGCTTCCGCTTCGAGGTGCGCGAGGTGGACGGCACCAAGGCGCTGACCAAGACGATTGACAACAAGTTCTTCCAGCGCGGCACCGCCTTCATCGGCCGGCCGGACATGAGCCGCTACACCATCCAGGCCGACGTCCGCAGCGAGGGCACCCGCCGCAAGATGTCCGAGGTGGGCGTGGTCAACCAGCGTTACGCGATCATCCTCAAGGGCAACTCCCAGGAGCTCGAGGTCAACTCGAACCAAGAACGCCTCAAAGTGGCCGTGCCCTTCCGCTGGTCCCCCAACGAGTGGTACACCCTCAAGGCCCGCGTGGACCTCCAGCCCGACGGCTCGGGCATCGTCCGCGCCAAGGCCTGGAAGCGGGGCGAGCCCGAGCCCGCCGCCTGGACCCTCGAGGTGCCGCACCGCACCGCCCACAAGACCGGCAGCCCCGGCCTGTTCGCCTTTGCGCCGCAGGACATGCGGGTGTACCTGGACAACATCATCGTCACGCCCAATCCCTGAGCCCTCGTCCGCAAATTCCATGAAACCGCTGCTCCGAAATTTGAAACCCGCGTCCGCCCTCGCTGCCCTGGCCCTGCTGGCCGAAACCTCCGCCGGCCTGCGCGCCGAAGATTGGCCCATGTGGGGCCGGACCGTGCACCGCAACATGTACTCGCCGGCCAAGAACCTGCCCGACCGCTTCGAGCCGGGCCGCTTCAAGCCGGGCACCGAGGACGTGGACCTGGCGACCACCAAGAACGTGAAGTGGGTCGCCAAGCTCGGCACGCAGAGTTACGGCAACACCAGCGTGGCCGGCGGCAAGGTCTTCGTGGGCACCAACAACGATTTTCCCCGCGACCCCCAGCACCAGGGCGACCGCAGCATCCTGATGTGCTTCGATGAAAAGACCGGCGACTTCCTCTGGCACTTGGTCGTGCCCAAGCTCAAGTCCGGCAAGGTCAACGACTGGGAAAACCTGGGCCTGCTCTCCTCGCCGATCATCGAGGGCAACCGCCTCTATCTCGTCACCAGCCGTTGCGAGGTCATGTGCCTGGACACCGAGGGGCTGGCCAACGGCAACGACGGCCCCTTCACCGACGAAGCCCATTACTTCGTCAAGGACACCGGCCGCCCGCCCGCCAAACTGGGGCCGCACGACGCGGACATCATCTGGGTGTACGACATGATGAACGAACTGGGCGTCTTCCCGCACAACGCCTCGAACAGCTCCCCGCTCATCGTGGGCGACCTGGTCTATGTGTGCACCTCGAACGGCCAGGACTGGACGCACGTCAACATCCCCTCGCCGCTGGCGCCGAGCTTCATCGCGATCAACAAAAAGACCGGCGAGCTCGCCGGCGAGGACAACGCCGGCATCGGCCCGCGCATCTTCCACGGCCAGTGGAGCTCGGCCTCGGCCGGCCAGGTCAACGGCCGCTGGCAGGTATTCTTCGGCGGCGGAGACGGCGTCCTCTACGCCTTCGGCGCCGAACCGGCCAAGGGCAGCGGCCAGCCCATCGTCCCGGTCCTGCCCGGGCCGCCGCTCAACCACGAGGAAGACCCCGAGCTGAACTACCTCAAAAAAATCTGGTGGTTCGACTGCAACCCGCCCGAGTACAAGGTGAAAAACGGCAAACCGATTCGGTACCCGGACGCCGAGGGCCCGAGCGAAATCAACGCCACGCCGGTCTTCTACAAAAACCGCGTCTATGTCGCCATCGGCCAGGACCCCGAGCACGGCGAAGGCGTGGGCCGCCTGGTCTGCGTGGACGCCACCAAGACCGGCGACGTGACCGGTTCGGCTCTGATCTGGGACTACCGCGGCATTCACCGGAGCATTTCCACGGTCTCGATTGATCCGGAAACCGGCCTGCTCTTCGTGGGCGATTTCTCCGGCTTCGTGCACTGCCTGGACGCGGAAACCGGCAAGCTCTACTGGACCCACGACATGAAGGCCCACATGTGGGGCAGCACGCTGGTGGCGGACGGCAAGGTGTACGTGGGCGACGAGGATGGCGACCTGGTGGTGCTGGCCGCGGCCCGCGAGAAAAAGGTGCTCAGCGAATGCAACCTGGGCGCGCCGATTTACTCGACCCCCGTCGTGGCCAACGGGGTGATTTACGTGGGCTGCAGCACGCACCTCTACGCCTTCCACGACTCCGCCGCCGCGGCACCGCCGGGCGACCGTCCGACCACGACCACCCCGCCAACCAGCCGCTAAGCCCCGCCGCCACGTTGCGCATGAATCCCACTCACCCCCCTTCGCGGACCACCCCCGGCTCGCGCCGGTGGGTCATCGTCCTGTTCCTGCTCCTCTTTGTGTTGCACCACGATTTCTGGGCCTGGGCCGACCGGCGCCTGGTGTTGGGTTTCCTGCCCGTTGGGCTGTTTTACCACGCTCTGTTCTCGCTCGCCGCCGGCGGGCTGTGGGCGCTGGCCAATCATTACGCCTGGCCGGACGCCCTCGAACGCTGGGCCGACGAACCCGCCACAGGAGTCCGTGAAACGGCCCCTGCCCCGGCCGCCGCCCAATCCCCCGCCATCCCCCTCCGTACCCACTGACTCCGGCCATGTTTGCTTTGACCGAAGGCGTCCAGGTGGTCCTCATCATCGCGGGCTATTTGGGCCTGCTGGTGCTGTTGGGCCTGACCAGCAACCACTTCTTCAAGGGCACCAGCGCGGACTACTTTGTGGTCAGCCGCTCGGTGGGCCCCATTTTGCTGCTGATGTCCATCTTCGGCACCACCATGACGGGCTTCGCGATGGTGGGCTCGACCGGCAAGGCCTACACCTCGGGCATCGGCGTGTACGGACTGATGGCCTCGTGGTCCGGCTTGATCCACTCGGCGGCATTTTTCCTGGTGGGCATCCGGCTCTGGGCCTACGGCAAGAAATACGGCTACCTGACGCAGTGTGAATTCTTCCGCGAACGCTTCGCCTCGCCGGCCCTGGGGTACTGGCTGTTTCCGGTGTTGGTGCTGCTGGTCATCCCCTACCTGCTGGTGGGCGTGATCGCCGCGGGCAAGTTTGTCCAGGCGACCACCGCGGGCGCCTTCCCGCAATGGTTCTCGCTCCCGGCCATCCCCGGCCCGGACGGCACGCTGCGGCCCAACCCGCTTTCCGGCGGGGTGCCGTACTGGCTGGGCGCGGCCGTGGTGTGCCTGATTGTGCTCTGCTACGTCTTCTACGGCGGGCTGCGGGGCGCGGTGTGGGCGAACACCTTTCAAACCGTGGTGTTCATGGCCGCCGGCCTGGTGGCGTTCTGGCTCGTGGCCGAGCGCATGGGCGGGCTGGTCGAAGCGGGCCGGCGCGTGGCCGCCAGCGCCTACGGCGCGCCGCGGCTGGCCCGGGAGGGCCTCATCGGCCAGGCCCAGTTTTTCTCGTACTTCCTGGTGCCGCTCTCGGTGGGCATGTTCCCGCACCTGTTCCAGCACTGGCTCACCGCCCGCAGCGCGCGGAGCTTCCGGCTCACGGTGGTGGCGCACCCGATTTTCATCATGTTGGTCTGGGTGCCCTGCATTTTGATCGGGCTCTGGGCGACGGCCCAGTTGGGCCCCGGCACCAACCCCAACGCCGTGCTCGGCCGCATGGTGAACCAACTGGTGCACTCGCCCATCCTCACCGGTATCGTGGCCGCCGGCGTGCTGGCCGCCATCATGTCCAGCCTCGATTCCCAGTTCATGTGTCTGGGCACGATGTTCACCCAGGACATCGTGCTGCGGCTGGTCGGCCCGGACCGCTTCAACGATCGCCAGAAAATCCGCCTCGCCCGCGGCTTCATCCTGGGCATCGTGGGCGTGACCTACCTGCTCTCGCTCGGGCTCAAGGACACCGCGCACGTGTTCGACCTGGGCGTCTGGTGCTTCTCCGGCTTTGCCGCGCTCTTCCCGCTGGTCTTTGCCGCGTTGTACTGGCGCCGGGCCACGGCCGCCGGCGCGCTGGCCAGTCTGGCCGCGGCGGTGGTGACATGGCTGATTCTGTTTTACCGGGACACCGCGATGGGCGCGAACAAGCCGCCGGGAGAGGACGAGCTGTTGATCTTCGGCCTGATGCCGGTGGTATTCATCTGCGCCGCCAGCACGCTGGCGCTGGTGGTGGTGTCGCTCGTGACCCGCCCGCCCGCGCCGGCGGTCGTGGACCGGTTTTTCCCGCCGCAACGCCCGCAAGCGAAGTAACCCCCGCGTTTCGACCATGCCCATCCCCACCGTTTCGCCCGAGGCCCTCGCGCAGGCGCGCGCGCAACTCGATGCCCACGTGCGCGAGATTATCGCCTGGCACTTCAGCCCCGAGACCGGCTGCCCGTTCTGGCTCGAATGGGCCCGGAAAAACTGGGACCCGCGCCGCGAGGTGCAGGGCTTCGACGACCTGCTCAAGTTCCCCCACTTCCAGGACGAATGGCTGCGCGACCTCCAGCCCGAGGTCTGGGTGCCGGCGGCCTACCGCGGCCGGCCCTACAACATCTTCGAGACCGGCGGCACCACCGGGATGCCCAAGCAGCGCATCGGCTGGGAGGACTACAAGGTGGATTACTCCGAGTTCAGCGAGAAACTCGCCGACGAACATTTCCCCCGCGGCGGCGCCTGGCTCATGATGGGCCCCACCGGCCCGCGCCGCCTGCGGCTGGCCATCGAACACCTGGCCAACGTGCGCGGCAGCGTGTGCTACTTCATTGACCTGGACCCCCGCTGGGTCAAAAAACTGCTGGCCACCAAACAATTTGACCAGGCCCGCGCCTACATGGCCCACGTGGTGGACCAGGCGGTCACCCTGCTGACCCACCGCAAAATCTCCGGCCTGTTCACCACGCCCAAGCTCCTCGAGGCCCTGGCCGAGAAAATCAACCTCTGGGACGCCGGCATCCGCGGGGTCTTCTGCGGGGGCACCTCGATGAAGCCGCAGGAGGTGCGCTTCATCATCGAGGAGTTGCTCGAAAACCGCATCGGCTTCTACCCCACCTACGGCAACACCCTCATGGGCCTGGCCGCCAGCGTGCCGCTCCAGCCCGAGGACCACTTCAGCATCACCTACTACGCCCCGCAGCCCCGCGCCGTCCTGCGCGTGGTCAACCCGAACCGGACCGACGAGCTGGTGCCCTACGGCGAGTTCGGCCGCGTCGAGCTGACCACCATGACCCGGGAATTTTTCATGCCGCGCTTCCTCGAACGCGACGAGGCCATCCGCCGCCCGCCCCGGCCGCCCTACGCCTGGGACGGCGTCGGCGACGTGCGCCCCTTCGGCGCCATGGAGAAGCAAATCGTCGAGGGCGTGTACTGAAGCGACCGGCCGCAGGGCTCCCGCGGCCACCCTGCGGGCTCCGGGCCGCCCTCAAGCCGCTGGCAATTCCTGCCGTGCCGGCGACAATCGGCCCGCCATGACCTTCCCGGTTGCCAGCCCGGCGGGTGACCTGTTGCCCCGCATGGTCCGGCTGCACCAGCGGTTCCCCGAACTGCCGCCGGTGGACCTGACCGCCGCCGTCGCGCACGGCCTGCGCCCGCTGGCGGCCCGCTTGCGCCCCGGCGCGCGCGTGGCGGTGGCCGTGGGCAGCCGCGGCATCACCGGCCTGGCCGAGCTGGTCCGCGCCACCGTCCGCACCCTGCAAGCCGCGGGTGCCGCCCCCTTCATCCTCCCGGCCATGGGCAGCCACGGCGGCGCCACTCCCGAAGGCCAAACCGCCCTGCTGGCCGGTTACGGCATCACTGAAGCCGCCCTGGGCGTGCCGCTGCGCGCCGGGCTCGAAGTGGCCGAAGTCGGCACGACCGCCGCGGGCCGGCCGGTGGTGTGCAGTCTCGAGGCGCTGCGGGCGGACGCCGTGGTGTTGATCAACCGGGTCAAGCCGCACACCGATTTCTCCGGGCGGCTGGGCAGCGGGCTGCTGAAAATGCTGGTGGTGGGCCTGGGCCAGCCCGCGGGCGCGGCGGCCTTTCACCGCGCGGCGGCGGTCCACGGCTACGAGACCGCCCTGCGCGCCGCGGCGGCGGTGCTTCTGGCCCGCGTGCCCCTCCTGGCCGGCGTGGCGGTGGTCGAAGACCCGCGTCATCGCCCGGCGCGCGTCGAGGTGGTGGCGCCGGCCGATTTCGTCGCCCGCGACGAAGCCCTTTGTGCCGCGGCCCGGGCCTGGATGCCGCGTTTGCCCGTGGAGGCGGTGGACCTGCTCGTCGTGGACCGTCTGGGCAAAAACATCAGCGGCACCGGCATGGACCCCGCGGTCATTGGCCGGATGATCCACGGCTACTCGCTGGCCGCGGACGTCCCGCCGCCCCGGCCGCACGTGCGCCGGCTGTTCGTGCGCGAGCTCACCCCCGAAAGCCACGGCAACGCCATCGGCCTCGGCCTGGCGGACTTCACCACCACCCGCCTGGTGCGGGCGATGGACCGCCGCGCCACCGCCACCAACGCGTTGACCGCGCTGTCCCTCCAGGGCGCAAAGGTGCCGATCTACTTCGACACCGACCGCGAGGCGCTCGCCGCCGCGCTGGCTTCCCTGCCGGACACTCCGCCGTCCCGCGCGCGCGTGGTCCGCATTCGCGACACGCTCTCGCTCGAGTGGTTGGAGGTCTCCGAAACCCTGGCCGCCGAACTGGCCGGCCGCGCCGACGTGGAAATTCACGGCCCGCCCGCGCCGTGGACCTTCGACGCCGCGGGCAACCTGCCGCCCCTGGCTTTTCCCGAGTCGGACCCACCCGAGCCCCGCAGCCCACTGGCGCCATGAAAAATTGCTTCCCGCTCCTGCTGGCGGGCCTCGGCGGCCTGGCCGCCGCCGGACTGGCCCAACCGACCGCCGAGCGTTTCCCCAATCTCGCCGCGCAGAGCCCCCTGCCCCAGGGCCCCGGCCTGGCCGTCCGCTACCCAGCCGACGCCGGCGTGGCCGCGCACCCGGCCGTGATCTTTGCCGACGACTTCGAGCACGGCGAACCGGGCGCGCGCTGGGACGAGAAGGGCGCGGGCAAGGGCCGGGCGCTGAGCCTGGCGGCGCCGGGCGACCCGGTGTGCGGGCAGCGCTGCCTGCGCGTCGAAGGGCGGTTGGGCGAAAACCAGGGCGACGGCCTGACCAAGTGGTTCGAACCGGCGGACCCGGTTTTCATCCGCTTCTACGTGCGGTTTGACCCGGGCTGCGACTACGTGCACCACTTCGTCACCCTCCGGGCCAACCGGGGCCTGCGCGGCGGCGACCGCTGGAGCGGGTTCGGCGGGGCGGGCGTGCGCCCGGCGGGCGACGAACGCTTCTCCACCGCGCTCGAACCCTGGGGCAACTGGGGTCGCTGGCCCGCGCCGGGCAAGTGGAACTTTTACAGCTACTGGCACGAAATGACCGCCGCGCCCGACGGCAAGTACTGGGGCAATTCCTTCCTGCCCGAACCCCAGGAGGTCATTCCCAAGGGCCGCTGGATTTGCGCCGAGTTCATGCTCAAGCACAACACCCCCGGCCAGCCCGACGGCGAGCAGGCCTTCTGGATTGACGGCCGGTTGCTGGGCCACTGGCGCGGCCTCAACTGGCGCAAAACCGCGACCCTCCAGGCCAACGCCCTCACCCTCGAGGCCTACATCACCGACCGCTGGACGAAGAACCCGACCAACATCGTGGATTTCGACAACGTGGTGATCGCCCGCGAGTACATCGGCCCGGCCGGCCGGCCGTGAAACCGGGGACCGGGCATCGCGGCGCACCCGGCGCAAGCCGCGCTTTTCAACCCGCCGCCAACGCCACGGGCACCGTGCGATTCAGCGCCAGGAAGTGCAACCACGCCGCGGTGACGGGCCGCGCGTACACCCGGCCCAGCGCCAGCCCGTACAGGCGCAGTTGCGGCGCGTAGCTCGCCGCGCGCGCGGCCAGTTCTTCCGGCGTCGTCACCGCGTCGGTTTTGAAATCCGCCAGCCAAATCCGCTCCGGCGCCACGACCGCCAGGTCCACCACGCCCTGCACGACCACGAATTCCTCCGGCCCCAGACCCGGCTCGCACGGCAGGCCCAGCGCCGCAAAGTCTGCCGGGTGCAGGCGCGCGGTGAACTCGAGCTCGCGGCGCACCCAGGCGGCGTCCGCGCGCACCGCCCGGCCCAGTTCCGAAGCGCCCAGCGCGGCCAGGGCGGCGGCATCCAGGCAGTCCGCCTCGGCGCGCGTCAACCGGCCGGCCGCCACCAGGCGTTCGGCTTCCGCCCGCACCCCGGCCGCGTCGGCCAGGGCGGTCCAGTCGGCAAATTGCAGGAAGCGATGATGCGCTACGCCGCGTTCGACGGCACTCAGGCCCGTGCCGGACACGGCTTCCCCGGCTCGGTGCCGCGTCACCGGTTCGGCAAACCATCGCACCGCCTCCTCGTCGGCGGCCTCGACCGCGCGCCGGCGCAACGCGGACACGGACGCCTTGGCCGGCTCGCGCGTGGCGGCCCGGTGGGGATATTGCCAGGCCAGGCGCGCGGTCAAGTCGGCCAGCCGGGCCGGGTCCAGTTCCGGCGTCGCGGGCGCGGCCGGTTCCGGCACCGCAGGCGCGATCGCTTCCGCGGCGCGGACCACTTGCCAAGTCAACAGGGTGCCGACCCCATGGGATTTTTCGAGCCAGTTCGGGTCGCCACTCAGCCGCGGCATCAGCGGGCCGATCCAATCCAACGGGCAGCGCGCGTCCAGCAGGACGGCAAGGCCGCACTGCGGCTCTGTAACGGACGGCCATTTCTTCGCCTTTGGCGCGCTCACCGTGCCGGCCAAAATGAGGTGGTCGCGCGCGCGGGTGAGGGCCACGTACAACAGGCGCAACTCCTCGCCCAGGGACTCGCGCCGGCCGCGCCGCTCCGCCCGCCAGCAGGACAGACTGGGGTAACTGGCGTGTTTGCCCGGCGGCCGCACGCGCAGCGCCGGTCCGGTTTGCTCATCGAGCACCAACGCGGCGGTGTGCTCGCGCGTGTTGAACTGCTTGCCCAGGTCGGCCACGACCACCACCGGAAATTCCAGCCCCTTGCTCTGGTGAATGCTCATCAGCCGCACCGCGTCGGCATGGTCCAGCGGCGCCGGCTCGGGATCGAACTCCGCCTCGACCTGGGCTTCGAGGAACTGGAGAAATCGCAGCAGGCCCTGGCGTTGCAGCCGGTCAAACTCGCGCGTGATGGCCAGCAGGCGGCGCACGTTGGCCACGCGGGCCTCGCCGCGGGGCAGCAGGCGCAGGCCGTCCTCGTAGCGCGTCTCTTCGAGCACCAGTTCCAGGCACTGCGAAAGTGGCAGCAGCCGCGCCGCGTCGCGCCAGCGGGCAAATTGCGCGAGGAACCGGTCCACCTTGGGCCGGGCGCTTGCGCGGGCGGACGCCTCGGGCTCGGTCTCGCCCGGCGGCGCGGGGGGCGCGGCCGGCGCGGGGGCTTCGCCGAAGCGGACCAGCGCGGTCCAAAACCGCTCCCGGGTCGCGGCCAGGCGGATGACGGCCAGCTCGTTCACGTCCAGGCCGACCAGCGGCGAGCGCAGCACGGCCAGGAGCGGCAGGTCCTGGAGCGGATTGTCCAGGAGCTGGAGCAGGCAGAGCAGGTCGCGCACTTCCGGGGTCTCGTACAGGCCGGCGCGCCGGGCCAGCAGGGGCACGCCGGCCCGGGCAAACTCGCGCGCGTAACTCTCCGCGCGCAGCCGCGGCGCGCGCAGCAACACCACCATGTCGCTCCAGCGCACCGGCCGCCACGTGGCGGCGGCCTCGTCCCACACGGGCCGGCCGGCGGCCTGTAACGCGCGCAGGTGCTCGGCCACCAGGGCGGCTTCGCGCTCGGTCGCCTGACGGTCGTCGTCGTCTCCGGCGTCGGCGGACTCCTCCGCCCCGTCCGGTGCAGTGGCATCGTTACCGGTCAGGTGCAGCAACAGTTCGACGGGCGGCCCGGCCGGCCCCGGCGGCGGGTGGTCGGCGCGGCCCGGGCGCAGGTGTGCATCCGCATCGTAATCCACGCCGCCCACCTCGCCGCGCATCAACGGGGCAAACAGAGCGTTGACGAACTCGAGCACCGCGGGCCGGCTGCGGAAGTTTTCGTTCAGGGGCAGGCAAACGCCCTCGGGTCCGCCGCGCCAGGCCCGCGCGTAGTTCTGGAAAATGCGGGGGTCCGCCAGGCGAAAGCGGTAGATGCTTTGCTTGACGTCGCCCACCAGGAAGCGGTTGGCCGCCGGGCCGTCGCGGCTGAGCGCGCGCAAGATGGCGTCCTGGGCGGCGTTGATGTCCTGGTATTCGTCCACAAACACGTGGGCGAAGCGCTCGCGCCACTGCCGGGCCAGGTCGGTCAGGCCGGCGCGGTCGCGGCCCCGGAGCAGGTCAAGCGCGAATTGCTCGAGGTCATGAAAGTCCAGCGCGGCCAGATCGCGCTTGGCGTCGGCGTAGGCCCGGCCGAACTCTTCGGCCAGGTCCAGCAACGCCTGCCGATGCGGCCGTACCCAGGACCAGTCTTCCACCAGCGGGTCGGCGCCGTCCTGGACGACAGCCAGGTCGGCCAGGAATTGCGCGCCTTCGAACAACGCGACGAGGGGCGGGCGGAGTTTGGTTTTGGTGCCGCGCGGCCAGGCTTCGTCGTCGTCGAGCGCCAGAACGTTCTCGAGCACGGCGGCAATTTGCGCGCGGTCGGGAGCTGCGGGACATGCCGCCAGAAGACCGTGGGCGGCGGCGGCCTTCGGGTTCTTCGGGGCCAGCTCGGCCAGTCGCTCCAACCACTCCGCGCGCCAATCCAGAAAGGCCGCGCGCAGCTCCTGCCACATCTGCTCGGGGGTGGTCTGCTCGCCGGCCTC
>Ga0272446_1004272_pt1 | contig 17057 bp, 14 predicted proteins | sample YNPCB0061_FD_194587 | JGI IMG/M metagenome (GOLD analysis project Ga0272446, IMG submission 194587) | Hot spring microbial mat communities from Yellowstone National Park, WY, United States - YNP-CB-006-1 | ecosystem: Environmental > Aquatic > Thermal springs > Hot (42-90C) > Sediment | place... | reverse complement strand
GGTCTTGCACCTGCAGGATCACCGCGTCATAGATCCCTTCCCCCAGCTCTAAGGATTTGCTATGCAAAAGCTGGATACTTTTGCACTTTTCTCTGGGATAGGATCATGTGGGTGTTTCCATCACCGAAATCACCAGGGGCCCAGCCTCTAACGATGCAGATCCAGCCAGCTTTGGGCGGCCATGCCCAGGACAATGCCCAGCCCGACAAAGCGCACCACCTGCCAAAACAGCGAGGGCTGGGAACGCTTGACCAAATACTGGTGTAATCGCGCTTCGAGGGCATCCAAGTCTTGATCGAGGGCGCGGAGTTGTCCCAAGGGAGTCGAGTCCAGGTGCGCTAGGGTTTTGAGGTCGTGGAGTTGTTGTTGCACCTGGTGGAGCCGCGCCTCAACCTCCGCCAAAAGACTCTGGGGATCAGGATCGGGCACGGCGGCCCCCCCCTTGCAGCGGCTTAGCCCCATAGCCGGTTTGCACCTCATTAAAGGGTTGGGGAATCAACTGTCCCGGCTCCACGGGCGGCAGATCAAACAACTGTCGAATGGCATTTTCCACCTCCACCAAGGGACGGTTGCCAACCGATTCATAGACCGGGGTGCCCTTGCCATCAAAAAGAATCGTTTGCGGCACGTAACCGCGATAAAAACGCCCCGGGCCCTGGGGATCCCCCAAATCCAGTCCATCCACGCTGTATGCCAAGACATTGACCCCCATGCCATAGCGGACTTGGAGATTGGCAATAGCCGCAGCATAGGGCTTACAGTCGCGGCTATCGTCAATGTAGTAAACCAAGAGGGCAGGACGACCATATTTCTGGGATTCCTCCAGGGTGGTGCGAGGCGGGATCATGCCGCCATTGGAGCCATAAAGAGCAAAGATATTGCCGTCATAGCGGTCATCCGTGAGCAACGCCGCCGCCGGGGATCCCCACAGCCCTACCCAAACAAGGCTGACCATCAGGATTATCAACCTGCCAAGATACCGCTTCATAGAATCTGCCTGGGGACAGGGAATGTCTTGATCCTCAGTGTACTAGGCTTGGGTGGGGAACCATAACCCCAAATAGCTGAGCAAATCTTGGGGGGAATGCTGCTGCATCCAAGCGCGAATCAGTTGGCGTTCCCCTTCGGGATCCCGAATTTTTCCCAGGCGGTTCATAGCACTGAGGCGGGCTTCGGCTCTGCCGGCATTGATCTGCAAATCCAGGCGCTGATCAGGGGTGATTTTCAGATCGGGATGATTGAGGAGATATTCACTGACTTCGAGGTAAAGAATCGGCCCAGCCACGGTCGGGGGGGGTGGGGGTAAATCCTCCTCTTCTTCCAGGTAGGTCTTGGCCAAGTGCCACAAACTCTGGGGATCCAGGGTTTGCAGACGCTCCATCACCTGGGCTTGCCACCTTTCCAAACAAGTGATTGGCATCCCTCCCTGGGCCGCCCGCTCCCGCAGCCTTTTGTCCAAGACATCCACATTGAGCTGCACAATCTCTTGCTCTCCGGGATTCAGGCTCAAGGTCTGCTGCAACTGCTTCAAAACAACCAGACTCACTAAACCATCGGGAAAAGTCACCCTCACCTGGGTTTTCCCCGCTGCCGCCAGAAACTGATTCAGATCCGACCAAGGGGCAACCAGAGCTTGCACCTGCTGCACCAATTCCTCAGGACTCACCAGGTTGAGGAGATCCAAAACAGGCTCGGGATCCCCAGCGACATGATACTGACGGGCTTGCTCCAGTGCCGCAGCAATCATCAGGGGCACATCCGCTGAAGCTTCCCCTGCCAGCAGCAGCGCTTGGCTAGAGGCGAGCAAGAGTTCAGCAGCCCGGATAAAAACTCCCAGGGCGGTCGCTGTTCCCGCCACCAGGTGGTGTTCTTCATCCCAGTCCGCCATGGATCCCTAACCTTGCCGTTGCAGAATATCTGCGTAGGAATGGCTCAGGAACCAGCGGTCAATTTCCCGGGCCCGCAGCACCGGCACGGGATGGGTGCGTCCTAGCCCCTGAGCTTGTTTGAGCAACAGGTGCCATTCATCCCGATCCAATTCAGCATAGGTGCGGGCTTGCTGCAAGAAAGCCGAGACACTCAATTGCCCAGCCAATTTCGGGGATCCCCCACACAGTTTCATCAGCACTGAGACCACTGTTTCTGCATTTTGGGTCACCAGAAGGGCCGCCCGGTCACAGCTAAACTCAGCACAGCGCAGCCACTGCAAGAGATTTTCCTGGAGAGTTTGTTGCAGCAGTTCCCCAAAGGGAATCAAACCCGCAGAGAGGAGCAGGAGGTTGGCCATAGTCAAATAGAGACCGTGATTACATTTGAGGTGGCCGAGTTCGTGGGCCAGCACCGCTTGGATCTCTGGGGGTTCGAGCAAATCCAGCAGGGAGCTATGCACCACAATAAAGGGTTGATGCCCGCGCATGGCAAAAGTGTAGGCATTGGGGGTGGGGTTTTGGCGGATGTAGAGCTGGGGCACTTCCATGTCTAAAATGTGGCAGGCTTCCACCAAAAGACGATGGAATTCCGGGAGTTGCTGCTCATTGACCTGGATACTGGAAGCCAAATTATCCACATAGAACATCTGGCTGGCCGCAGAACCCAAAAGATTTTGAATCAACAGCCCTAACCCCGGAATCTGTTGGAGGGATTGGGTTGCCTGCCAATCCACAGGATGGCGAAAATGATCAGCAGACAAGCCATAGAGACGGCGAACCATAGCACCACAAGTCGAGGAATTCTTTCTCAGCATACTCAAAATCCCCATATTCCTGGCAGCCTTGGGTTAGCCGCCCACGACCAAGACCTGATAGATTGTCAATGATTATCCAGGAAGGTGCTATGGCAGAGGGGGAATACAGACCAGGCTTAGAAGGGGTTCCCGCCACGCGCTCCAATATTAGCTTTGTGGATGGCCAAGCCGGCATCCTGGAATACCGCGGCATTCCCATTGGGCAATTGGTGGAACACAGTTCTTTCCTGGAGACCTCCTATTTGTTGATCTTTGGCAAGCTCCCCAACGCCGCCGAACTCGAGCACTTTGTCACGGCGATTCGCTCCCAGAGACGGGTGAAATATCGGATCCGGGACATGATCAAATGTTTTCCCGAGTCGGGTCATCCCATGGATGCTCTGCAAACCTGCATCTCTGGGCTAGGGATGTTTTATCCCCTGCAGGAATTTGGCCACGACTACGCCTATCAAACGGTGACACGGTTAATCTCCAAACTGCCCACCTTGGTGGCGGCATTTCACCAAATGCGCCAAGGGAATGACCCCATCCCGCCGCGGGAGGATCTGGATCACGCCAGCAATTTTCTCTACATGGTCACGGGCAAAGTCCCTGAGCCGTGGGTGGCCAAAATCCTTGATGTCTGCTTGATTTTGCATGCCGAACACACCGTCAATGCCTCTACTTTTGCCCTGCTGGTCAGTGCTTCTACCCTAGCAAGTCCCTACAGCGCTATTGCTGCTGCCGTGGGCACCCTCTCTGGACAACTCCATGGGGGCGCCAACCAAGAAGTGATGCGGATGCTGCGGCAAATTGGCAGTGTGGAAAATGTCCGCCCCTACATTGAACAAAAACTGGAAAAGCGCCAAAAAATCATGGGCGTCGGGCACCGTATCTATAAAATTAAAGACCCCCGGGCGGAATACATCCAAAAACTGGCCCAAAAACTCTTTGACTACTACGGTCACGATAAATACTACGACATTGCCCTGGAAGTGGAACGGGTGTGCGCAGAACACTTAGCCAGCAAGGGCATCTACCCCAATGTGGACTTTTACTCCGGGTTGGTCTACGCCAAACTGGGGATCCCGGATGATCTGTTTACGCCCGTTTTTGCGGTTTCCCGTGTGGCGGGCTGGCTAGCCCACTGGCGTGAACAACTTTCTGATAACCGTCTTTTCCGACCCACCCAGGTGTACACCGGAGAGCGGGATCAAAACTATATTCCCATTGAGCAACGGGATTAGTCGAGGAGTAGGGCTAATCTAGAAATGATCTCCCCTGCGGTTGTTTTCCATGAGTGAAGAGCGCGTTTCCCGCCGCCAGCCCCCGCCCCTCCCCTCCCGCGAGTCTCTGTCCCGGCCGTCTCGGACAGGAGAAGAATCCCGTTCTACCGGTCGCAGTCGTAGCTACAGCCAAGAACAACGCTATACCCCCCCCCCTTCCTATGGGCGCGGCGGCTATGGGGATCCCCCCCCTCCTCCCCGCAGCCAAGAGGGCAATGGCGCCGTTTCCAGCTTGACGGTACTGACGATTGTGGCGTTGGTGGCTTTTTTTACGGGGTTTGCGGCCCGAAATTTCTTAGCAGACCGGGGCTACGACGATGAACGGGTGGTGAAAGCCCAGAATGTCCCGGAAGTGTTTCGCCGCTTTTGTGTGGATCACAATGGCTATCCGTCTTTCACGGTCGTGCAATTGACGAGTGTATCGGCCCTAACCATGGCCAGTGTCCCGATTTTGCGCCTAGATACCTGCACGATTCCGGTTAACCAAACTGCCAATGCCCTACAAGCCCTGGGGGTGAATCGTCGGGATGCTTCCATTGGGCCCCAACTGGGGGGATCCAACCTCACCTTGATTCAGGTAGATGTGGGACAAAGCATAGCCCAAGCCTTGGTCAGCCGTTTTCCCAGTTTGGTCAGCAATGGGGACACAGCAACTGCAGTCACCCAAGTCCAAGAAACCCTCAATAGTGTCCTCACCACCAATATCAATGGTCTCAATCTGCAAAATCTTGTGCGGACGAATATTCCCAATGTTTATGTGATGGTGCCAGGGCACTCCTTTAATTTGCAACCCCAGCTGAGCGGCGATCTCTAGAGGTGCAGCCATGATCGTCCCAGGACTTTTGATTACCTTTGAGGGGGGCGAGGGATCCGGGAAAACCACCCAACTAGAACTGTTGAGTCAGCGGCTGCAGGATTTGGGGATCCCTCACATCACCACGCGGGAGCCAGGGGGAACCCCTCTGGGGGAAGAGTTACGCATCCTGTTGTTGCAGCGGGAACGGCAACCCTGGACAGAACTTTTCCTATTTGCTGCCGACCGCGCTGAGCATATTCATCAGGTGATTCGTCCAGCCTTGAGTGCAGGTAAAGTCGTCCTCTGTGATCGCTTTGTGGACTCAACCCTGGCTTATCAGGGGTACGGTCGGGGGTTGCCTTTGGAGCAACTGCGCCAACTCAATCAGCTTGCCACCCAGGGCTTGCAACCCAACTTGACGCTGTGGCTGGATGTGCCTCCCTATGTGGGTTTAAGTCGGGCTTTGAGTCGCCAAGGGAAACTGGATAGCATCGAAACCCAGGATATGGCCTTTCATCAGCGGCTCTACCAGGGTTTTCAAAGTTTGGCAGAAGCCGATCCCAAGCGGTGGCGGCGCATTGACGGTATGGAGAGTATCCCCCAGGTGGCGGCTCAGATTGCTCGGATTGTCTCTCCCTGGCTGGATCCCTTTCGTCCTGCCAGTCGCTAGAGAGATCTCTTAGCGGCGGGCGAGAGCCTGGAGACGCTGGAGTCGCACCAGGGTTGTCACATCCGTGCGATCCAAGTCTGGCTGTCGTTCTAAAGCCTGCCACAGGTGGGCCGCTGCCTCAGAGCGGGTGTAGCCACGAAATTCTGCCCGGGCCAAGGCAAAATCATCGGCGGCAAAATGGGCGGCTTCCCCGGTTTTGTCCTGCCAAATCTGCCGCACCGTCACAGCCCCTAGGCCTGCGGCCAGCATTACCCCTAGGGGATCCCCCAATACCGCTTCGGTGATAGCTCCCACCCCGGCTGCGAGGGTCACCCACTGATAAAGCCCTGGTTGCAGAAAGCTACGGGACTGGGCCCATCCCACTTCCCGGAGAAACAACAGATCCCGCTGTCCCTGGGGCTGTGCCAACCAACGATTAAAATCAATTTCGATTTGGGTTTGGGGTTGCCACGGAGACCGAGGTTTGGTGGCAATTAACTTGCCCTGACCAGGGAGAATCGTCACCAAAGCCCGCAGAGAAGCTGGCAGTAAATCCCGCAAGCGCATGATTTCTTGAGTGGTGGGCAAGGCATCTGTCTGATACATGGCTCAAGGTCTGAGGGGGAGAGTAATTTAATGCTTTACTTTAATTCCACCACAAGAAACCCGAATTGCCGTGCGATAATGTGCAGCGATCCCGCCTTGGACACGAGCGTGCCTACGTTGACGTTTTCTCTTTCTGCTTACCTGACCGAGCGCCAACGGCTGGTGGAAACCGCCCTCCTCGAATCTCTGAGCCGCTGTGAGGCCAGTGCTGTCCAACCTGGTTACCCCCCACGTCTGTTTGATGCCATGCGCTATAGCCTCATGGCCGGGGGGAAACGCCTCCGCCCCATTCTCTGTCTGGCGGCTTGCGAATTGGTGGGGGGATCCCTAACTGTGGCTCTCCCCACTGCCTGTGCCCTGGAAATGATCCACACGATGTCCCTGATTCACGATGACCTGCCTGCCATGGACAACGATGATTTCCGCCGCGGCCGGCCTACCAATCACAAGGTCTTTGGGGAGGATATGGCGATTTTGGCTGGGGATGCCCTGCTGGCCTATGCTTTTCAATACATTGCCCAGTACACCCAGGGGGTGCCCCCGGAGCGGGTGCTGGAGGTGATCCAACGCCTGGGAGCTGCGGTGGCCGCCACGGGATTGGTGGGAGGTCAGGTAGTGGATCTGGAATCGGAAGGGCAGACGATTAGCGCTGAGACCCTCGATTACATTCATCAGCACAAAACCGGTGCCCTTCTTGAGGTCTGTGTGGTGTCCGGGGCGATTCTGGGAGGGGGATCCCCAGAAGAAACCCAACGCCTGAGCCAGTTTGCCAAGGCCATTGGTCTCGCTTTTCAGATCATGGATGATATTTTGGATGTCACCGCCACCAGTGAGCAGTTGGGCAAGACCGCCGGTAAAGACCAAGCGGTGCAAAAGGCTACCTATCCCAGTCTCTGGGGTTTGGAAGCTTCCCAGGCCAAAGCCAATGAGCTGATTCAAACTGCCAAAGCCCAACTGGAACCCTGGGGATCCCAGGCGGAGTCTTTACTTGCCCTTGCTGATTTCATTACTCATCGGACACACTGATGCTGGCTGCTCTCCTCCACAACCCGTTGCTATGGCTGGCTCTTTCTGCCAGTGTGATGGCGCAGGTGGTCAAGCTGATCCTGTTTTGGGGGCGCTCTGGCAAGTGGGAATGGCGGCTCCTTGTCCAAACCGGGGGTATGCCCAGTTCCCATGCGGCCTTGGTGAGTGCCTTAGCGGCGGGGGTGGGGTTTTTGGAGGGATGGGATAGTGTCCTTTTTGCGGCCTGCTGTGTGTTTGGGGTGATTGTCATGTATGACGCGGCGGGTGTGCGCCAGGCGGCTGGTAAACAAGCTACCGTTCTCAATCAGATGATCAACACCCTCTTTGACAAAGATCACCACATCAGTGATGTCGAACTCAAAGAATTACTCGGCCACACTCCTTTCCAAGTTTTTGTGGGTTCGATCCTCGGGGTTTTGTGGGCCATTGGGCTGTTCCAAGCCTGGAGATATTTTTAACGGAGTTTACCCCCCCTATCTTTTGTGAGATGGTTTGTCAAATAGAATAACAGACATTTCAAACAAGATTAGCGCCAACCCTCACCCCCAGCCCCTCTGCCAGAATACCTTTGCTAGAATAAATGGGGGGAGCTTGGAATAAATAAAAATTTACTGCTATTTGAAACTTTGCAATAACGATGGTTTTGGGGATCCAGACAGAACTAGGATCAGCAACAGGCACTCAAATAGCACAAATCAGTTTGTTGTGATTTGTTATAGTCTCCTTGAATGTTACAGGCAAATCCTCAGGGTGTGGCAAAACCCTTCTTGCCTGTCTCACCTAAGCGGACGATGGGACTCGAACCCACGACGTTCAGCTTGGGAAGCTGACATTCTACCACTGAATTACGTCCGCACACTTGAGGTGACTCTAGCTCACCCCAAAACCTGATTATAGACCACAACTCTCCCAAACTCTCAAACGATAAAACCGCTATCCTCGGCGGCTTGACGACTGCAGGCATCAAAGTAAAGATCCTCTAGGGTAATGCGCTCTAACACCTGATGGATAGCCAGGCTCAGCCGTTGCCCCACCACTTGCACCACCCCATCCGCCACCAATTCGGGATCCCAGATGGGCAGGGGATCCACCGCTTCTCCCACAGCTTGGAGAATGTCGAGCAAGCGAATACTCCGGGGTGGACGAGCGAGGCGATACCCCCCTTGGGATCCCCGCTGGGAACGAATCAAATGGGCTTGACGTAGGGCCAGCAAAAGCTTTTCCAGATAGGCCGGGGGAATCTGCTGCCGCTCGGCGATACTCCGTCCCGAGACAGGATGGATTTGGGCGTGGATGGTCAAATCCAGCAAAGCCTTGATACTGTAAGCAGTACGGGTCGTCAGGCGCAACATGGGATCCCCAAAACCACTTTCTAAAACGGTACGCCAAAGTCTGTCCTCCCCTAGTCTGCAACCCTGGGGGATCCCTATCTTGGTGGTGGCTGTTGCCGCTGGCATTCCTAATCTTTGGTTGGGTCTGGAACACCTTCTGTTAGGGGGGCTGTGGATGGGCGGGGGGATCCTGCTGGTGGGAGCCTTGTCTCCCCGTTTTTACAAGGATTTGTTTGGGCATTTTTTCAGACCACCGGTGCGCCCTACCGGAGCCCAGCGCAAACGACCAGCCAAGGCTAAAGCCCATCACATCGCCAAGGAACTGGCCACCAGCCAGGCTCTCCTGAAAAAAATCCGCAGCGATATTACCCGCCAAGCCCTCCGCGCCAAACTCCAAACCCTACAAAAGCAAAGTCAATCCCAAGACTGGCATGTTGTGGTGTTTGGCATGGCCTCCGCCGGCAAAACCAGCTTGATCAACGCCCTCCTCGGTGAACCGGTCGGAGCCACGGCTCCCACCTTCGGCACAACCGTTTCGGGATCCCTGTATACCTACCAAATCCCAGTGGGTGGGGGCACGGTTTACCTCACCGATACCCCAGGCTTACAAACCATTGGTCTGACTGGGGAGACAGAAGCCAGAACCCTCGCCAGCCAAGCGGATTTGCTGATTTTTGTGGTGGCTGGCGATCTCATGGCCAGTGAATACAAAGAATTGTGCCAATGGGCCCGCTACGGCAAACGTACCCTCCTTGTGTTGAACAAAATTGATCAGATCCATCCCGAAGATGCGGAAGTGATCCTGAACAAACTGCGGCAACGCACAGCGGGCATTATTTCCCCCCGCCACATTCTCCCCATTGCCGCCCAGCCCCAACCCCTGCGGGTGCGCTATCAACAGCCGGATCTTAGCTTTCAGGAGGTCACCGAACCTCAGCCCCCCATCCTGCAACCCTTGGTGGAGCAGATCATCACCCTTCTGCAAAAAGAGGGATCCCACCTCCGCCTCGCCAACACCTGGCAACAAGCCCAAAGTCTCACCCAAGCCGCCCAAGAAGCCCTACGGCAAGAGCGCTATCAACAAGGACAAGCGATTGTAGAACGGATGCAATGGGCCACCGCTGCCGCTGTCAGTGTCACACCCCTACCGGCGGTTGACCTCCTTGCGGCTGTCGCGATCCACGCCCGCATGATCGCCGAACTCCACACCCTCTATGACAGCAAAATCAGCTTTAGCCAAGCCAATCGTACCGCCAAAACCCTTGGTCAGCTCCTCCTCCAACTTGGCGGCGTGGAATGGGTCACCCAAACCCTGGCCTCTCTCCTCAAATCAAGCCCCGTTGCCCTCCTCGGAATCCCGATCCAAGCCGCCAGCGCCGCCTACCTAACCCGCATTGCTGGACTGAGCTACTTGGATTGGCTAGCCAGTGGCACCCCCTGGCAACCTGATGCCATGCGTGAACGTATGCAGTCCTACCTCAAACAGTACAGCCAAAAAGCGTTTGTCCGCCACTTTTTGCACGACTGGTCAACCCATCAAAAAACACTCTTTGCCAGCAAGTCATAAGGGATCCCCCTAGTGTATCTTTTGCGGGAGCCATGGGCCTAAACACTACCCCTAGTATGCGCTCTGAAAGACGGGCAGAAGCAGCTCACCGTTTCGCGCAGCAAAAACTAGGGAAAAAAGTAATAGACAGTCCCCCCAGCCCCCGATAGAATACAGGGCATGATCAGGTTTTATTTTTATCGAGTGGTGTGGGGGGCAGAAGGTATGAATCGCTCTGGGAAAATGGCTTTTGTGGCTCTTGTAACGGTTTGTTTAGGGGGATCCCCCTTCTTGAGTGCCACCACTCAGGCTAACCCTAACTCTTTGGTAGCTGTCTCCGAGATTCCTGCGACTGCCCCTGTTTTCCACATTGATCCGGTCAACGGCAACGACAGCACTGCTACTGGCGCCAGCACTGCCCCTTACAAAACCATCACCTTTGCCCTCAGTCGTGCCAGTGGCGCCACCATCCTCCAACTTGCCCCAGGGGAATACAGTGCGGAGACGGGAGAAGTGTTTCCGATCCACCTTAAGCCAGGTATCATGCTGCGGGGGGATGAATCCCAGCTGGGGGTCAACCACCAGATCGTGGGGGGCGGAGCCTACATCAGTCCCACCTTGGGTCGTCAGTCCATTGCCATTCTTGCGGATACCGGTGCGGAAATTCGCGGGGTCTCGATTAAAAATGAAGGACGACGGGGCTACGCCATTTGGGTAGAATCTGCTGCCCCGCGGATCGTTGCTAACACCCTCAGCGGCAACGTCCACGATGGGATTTTCTTTGCGGGTCAGTCTCGGGGCTGGGTAGAAGGCAACCGCTTCTATAAAAATGGGGCTAATGGTATTTCCATTTTGGGTACGTCCACTCCCGTTATTGTGAATAACCTTTTCCAAGAAACTGGGTTTGGGATCACCGTTGACCAGCGCTCCAGCCCCCGCCTTGAAAACAATCGTGTCTTCAAGAACCGCAGCGGTATCATTGTCGGCGGTAGTGCCACCCCTCTGATTCGGGGTAACTTGATTAGTGAAAACCAAGACGCCGGCCTTGTGGCTATCACCCAAGCGCAGCCGGATTTGGGATCCCTGGCGGCCCCCGGCAATAACATTTTTGAAAACAACGGCAATTTTGACATTAACAATGCCACCCGCGGTGGTCTGACGCTGGCAGCCCTAGGCAACCGGCTGCGCCCAGAAGCGGTCAAAGGCACTGTGGAGCTGGGCGGGCAAGCCACCCTCACTCAGTATGTGGGCACGGCTCCTGAGGCCATGAGTATCAGTGATTTACCTGCGGATGTACCCACCTTGCCCACGGTGGCCCAGCCTAATCCGGTTTCAGCCCCATCTGCTCCAGCACCCGTGGCGGCGATGCCGACCCTGCCTCAGCCTCAGCAGCCCCCGGCTCAGCCTGCTACCCAAGCGCCCGCGTCTTCCACAGCAGAGCGGATTCGGATTCTGGTGACGCCCAAAGCCCCTGACGATTTATCAAAACTGCAAAAGCACATCCCCAGTGCTGTGGCCGCTACTCTCAACGGGCGGCCGGTGTTGGTGGCAGGGCTTTATGACAGCCGCGTCCAAGCCATGAAAGTTATGGATGATCTCACCGCTGCTGGCTTTGATGCCATTGCTGAGGTGATTAGCGCCAATTAGGGGGCTTGCAAATATTTCGATTGACCCTTGCCCACTATCGCTGCTAGAGAGGGCAAGCAACAAATGGTCTTGGAACAGCCATTGTCAGAAGATGGTCAGAAGAAATGGGGATCTAAGTTGATTGAGGCAGGGGGATCCCTGTAAAAAATTGTAAAACTCTTAAAAAGAGTGTAAAAAATTACAGGCTGCAAGAGAAGATGTGGTTATCCTCAACTCATTGATTGGGGGGATCTATGTACGTCTACTGTGTGGAGGAAGTGCTTGAGGCTGCGGACAGGTTCGGCTTGCGGTCACATCTGGACAGTTTGGTGATACGGCTGCAGCAGGGGAATCCCACGCTTTTAGAACAGTTGTTCGAGATTCGCTATCCCTTTTGGAAGCGGAACCTTGCTGATAATTCTCGCCTGGTGGGTGACTTACGCTGGTTAGGATCTGTGCCAGTTTTGGTGCTCTTTGGGTTGTGGGGACGGGGAAGCCATGCATACCAGGATTTTCTCGACCGCCGGGAGGAGACCCGCTATCGAAATGCTCTTAGAGAACGGGTAGGAGATGATGATTTGCTGACTTGGCTTGGGGCGCAGCATACTGATTCTGAACAAGATGTGCCTCCCTTACCGGAAGAACTCTATGAGTGGACGCAGTTTTTGCATGCCCGTAACTATCGAGAGCGCTTGGTTTTGGAGAGCGGTGCGTGGGTGGAGCAGATCCAGGCTCTGACGGAAGCACAGCAGCACCAGGTTTATCAGGGGGTGATGGAGTTGGTGGATGATGTCTCCGGGATCCGGTTTGAGCAGTTGCCACAGTTTCATCCGGGGGCAGCGGTGCGGTGCTGGCGGGAGGGATCTGTCTATGTGGTTGTTAGTCTTGTGCAGGTGAGTGAGCGAGAAGAGCTTTTCCCCTTTCTGGTTGGGGTTTATGACCATGAACCTTCGACACAAGAAAAGTTTGTACTGGGGAGAGCCACCCAGTTATTCGGGAAAGGGGCAACAGCGCCTGATATTTTGCAACAGCCGCAGCCCTTGGAGGTGTGGAAGCAGTATGCCCGCCGCGCCTATCCAGACTACATGCTTGGGGACAAGGAACTGTGGTTGGAGATGCAACGGTCCACTGAGGGTAACTTGGCCTTGTCCATGGAAGAAGAGGCAGTCCTCCAACAGGAGGCTATGCCTTTGCTCATTAATGGACGGGCTGGAAGTGGTAAATCTTTGATGTTGTACTATCGCTTTGCTGACTATTGCAGCCACTACCTCAAAATCGGACGACTCACGGCTCCTGCTTATCAGCCTCTCTTTTTGACCTACAGCCAGACTTTGGTGCAGCAGGCTCAGGATAAAGTCGCTAAAATCCTGCGAGTCAGCCATATCCATTGCCAAGATCAGCAATTCTCAGAGGCAGATATTCAGGAATGTCAGGCTTTTTTCAGTACTTTTCAGCAGTATTTGCTCGACTGTCTGCCCCCGGAACGGCAAGAGCGTTATCAACCGAATCAGTATGTGAATTTTTATCAGTTTCGGAGGCGCTATCCCCATGTTCACTCAGCAGAGCGTGCCTGGCACACGATCCGGAGTTTGATCAAAGGCTACGAGGTGAGCGGCTATTTGAATCCCGATGGCTACCGGGAGTTACCGGCGATGGATCGCACTGTGAACGATGAGGAGTTTACCCGGATTCATGAGGAGATTTGGCCCGGTTATCGCCAACTCACCACCCACGACGGCTACTGGGATGATCAAGATCTCGCCAGGGATGTTTTGGAGCATGGCACCCTCAAGCCCATTCACCCGGCGATTTTTGTGGATGAAATTCAGGATTTCACCCATATTGAACTGAATATTATTCTATGCCTATCTCCCTGGGGAAACTTCAGGTTAGATTGGCAGATTCAATACCTTCCCTATGCCTTTGCTGGGGATCCCCTACAAACCATTAACCCGACAGGATTTCGTTGGGATGCCCTCAAACAATATCTCTACGATCACATCAAGGCTCACCAGCTGCCAAGCCATGACTTTAGGCCTCAAGATCCCCAGGAGTTATGCAACAATTACCGCTGTAATCCCCGCATTACCCGTTTCAGCAATGTGGTGAATTTATGGCGGCAGATCCTCAGTCAGGGCAATCAGTTACAGATTACTCCCCAGCGGCCTTGGCGGCCCCATGAGGGGGGAATGCCACCCCAAACCTTCATTTTGGGCAGCAATTTAACTCAAGTTGAACTTAAGGGGATGCTAAGGCGGAGTACGGGGACGGTCTGTATCCTTCCCTGTTCTGTGGGGGAGGAACTGGATTACATTCGCAAGGATCCCGAACTCAACAACATCTTTGCCGAGGAACTTCAAGAGAATGTCAAACCGGCGGTGTTGCAAACGGTGACAGCGGTCAAGGGGATGGAGTTCAAGAAGATCATCCTCTATAAATTTGGGGATGCCTATCAGAAGACTTTTCATCGCGTCCTCAAGGACTATGCCCAAGGGAATGCCTGGGATGTCCCCCTGGGGTTGGGCTATTTTCTCAATCAACTTTATGTGGGGATCACCCGCCCCATCGAGGCTTTGGCAATTGTTGACACCCCTGCCGGAAAGAAGCAATTGTGGGATCCCGGTTTGGAGATTAACTTTTGGATGCAGCCTCTAGGACAGGCTCGGTCAAAGTGGGAGGACAATCCACCTTTGCTAGATGGGGCTGTCTCAGGGATGGGTATTCACTACTGGAGGGATGAAAACCTGGGGGATGTGTTTCGTTTGGCAGTTGACTTTCTCAAACGCGGTGTGGAAGAAAGGGATCCTCACATCATCAGAGATGCCCAGGTTTATGCACGGGAGCTTGGCAAGCCAGATTTCACGACAGAGTGCCAGGCCTGGTTTTTCAAGGTGGAAGGACAATACCTAGAAGCAGCACACCAGTTCTTGAACATCCAAGAGTCAGTGCTACCCACCAAAAACCCCAAACGCGAGGCCTGGGAGTGTTTTTGGAAAGGGAAAGCTTGGTCTGCCCTACAACAGCATCACGACCTGTTCTCCGGGATCCCAGGGATCCCGGATGTTGCTCCTTTGGTCAATCTGATGGTTTGGGTGGAGGCAACGGGAAAGAAATCTCTGGGCAAAACGGGTGCGGCTCAGCTTTTGCAGCAGGTGGTGCAGGTGCGCAACTGGCTGAACGCTAAGGTGGTGCCGAAGCAGTGGGATGCCACCTGGAGAGCAGGGATAGAGGAATTTCTGAATCAGCTTGAGAGCGTAGTGAATGATTTAGAGACCTTTTGTCCTGAGGCGGAGGAGCGGCGCCACTTTTTGCAGGAAACCTGTAAGGCTCTGGCTGGACACTTAGCCTTTCTGGAGCAAAGACAGGGGCTTGCTAGCCAATATCACACCATTCTGGGCACCGCCTATTTCTACCAAAAAGACTTTGAGGAGGCGGTGGCTGCCTGGGATCAAGGTGGGAAGAAGGAACATTCCCTGTATTACCAGGCCAAAGCCGAATTGGAGCCGCTGCCCGGGAAGCTGAAATGGCTGAGTAAAGACGGCAAAGACCGCGAAGTGGTGCGGCTATGGCAGGAGGGGGGATCCCCCTTGACGGGACTCTGGCAGGAAGAGGTCAAGGTGGTGATCACCAGTTTGGAACGATTGCAGGACTGGGCCTTGCTGCTGCGAGTGTTGATTGAGAGCCGGAACTGGCAGAAACTCTGGCAAACCGTACAGTCTCATCCCCAGGCATGGCGACGGGGACATGACTACGCTCTCATTAGCACTTTGGCCCGGGATCCTGCTGCAAACACAGCTTGGGATAACCCTGGTCCGGAATCCTTTGGTCTGCCCGCTTTTGTGCGGGAGGTGCTCGCCAGTGTAGAAGCTGAGCATGCTTGGTTACCCCAGTCTTCGGTGCTGGAGTTGGGGTTGGTCTATGAGCGGCTGGGTTACTTTCAAGACACCCTCAAGTTTTACGACCGCTTTACTGAGGCAGAAAAGGGAACAGAGGTGACAATGCGGCAAAGGTCTCAGATTCGACAACGGTGGTTGTACATGTACGAAAAGTATCAAAAGTTTCTCAAGCAGGAAGGCCGTCCAACGGAGCACATGGCAGAAAAGCTCAAGAAAACTCAGGATCGCTGGGGCGAAATCATCCCGGAAGCAGAACCCCCGTTGAGGAAGCGGGATCCCTGGAATCGCCATTTTGTGGAGCACCCTAGCCCTGTGCAGCAGTGGCTGATTCAGCAGGAGCAAACGGATGCCCAGGCTCGCCTGAAAGCACTGATCCAACAGGAATTAGAACACCTCCAAACCCATGATTTAGAGAGGGTTTACGACCAGATTAAAAAGCTCCAGCGCCGACCCTAGGTCTCCCTCTCCCAAAACAGGCAAGGGAAGTTTGTGACCCTCACCCCCGACCCCTCTCCCAGAGCGGGCGAGGGGAGCTTGTAAAAATTCAGGCGGGGAGGGTAATTTCTCCGCGTCGGCCCAAGGGATCGGTGATCACCTGCCCATCGGCTCCTTTGACCTGAATGGTGACACTGCCGCCACTGACCTGAATCAGGTTGTAATTGGGTTTGGCCAACTCCAAGAAGCGTAAATTCCCCGTGGAAATCGGGGATCCCCCAAAAGCAGGCTGGGCTAGGAAGCTATTCACAATGCCGTAGTAGACCTGAGCGCCGCTGCCTGGACCACTGGGCGGTAATCCCAGGGCAACCCCGGCTTGATTGAGGCTGATGGCAGTCACACTCCGACCTGTGGGGCCCGTCCACACTTCCCACACCGGGACAGAACTGCCAGGATTGACCTGAGCAATACAGCCAGCATGGTTATTTCCGGTCAAGAAAATCACATTCTGGATGCCATTATTTTGAATGAAATCAAGGACTTCTTGACGTTCGCGACCGTAGCCTTCCCAAACATCGTTGGAGCGAAAATAGGTCACAGTGATGGGAAATTCACTGATAATAAACTTAAAGCGAGCTGTGGAATTGCGCAGACCATTCAAGAGCCAATTTTTCTGGGGATCCCCCATCAAAGGACGAACTTTGACCCGTAATTCATTTTCCCAAAAGGCTTGGGGAACCTCTGGTGGACCAAAGAGCAGGGCTTGTTGCTGGGGAGTCAGGGTCAGGCCAGAGGAGGCTAAAAAGGCTTCCCGGGTCAGAGGCGGGGGCAAAATCGGCAGGATGGGGGTGCGGGCCGCGAGTTCTCGGTATTGGCGTAAATCCAAAACAAAGACTTCCACATCGGGGCCGCACTTGAAGCTACGGAAAAGGCGATCCTGCGCATCTACACCGGGGACATCGTTCAAAACTGGGGTGATGGGGTTGTATTCAAAAAAGGCTTGATACCCCAAAAGTTTCAACCCTTCTACATCTGTGACAACTCCGGTTTCATCATTGAGCTGGGAGGCGGATCCCCCAATTGCTTTTTGACCGCTGTAGTTATCAATGACTTCGTGATCATCCCAGTTGACCACGAC
>Ga0272446_1004271_pt1 | contig 17057 bp, 17 predicted proteins | sample YNPCB0061_FD_194587 | JGI IMG/M metagenome (GOLD analysis project Ga0272446, IMG submission 194587) | Hot spring microbial mat communities from Yellowstone National Park, WY, United States - YNP-CB-006-1 | ecosystem: Environmental > Aquatic > Thermal springs > Hot (42-90C) > Sediment | place... | reverse complement strand
TGTAGCCAATGGAACTAATCGTGTTGCAATAATTTTTCAGAATGTTTCTGCTGTTTATTCATTCAAGAAAGAAAAATATTATGAATTAAAAAACAGTTTGATTCTCTCTTCGCTAAGCTTACCCGGTGCAATTGCCGGAGCAATCTTCGCAGTTAAAATTTCAAATGATGCTTTTGAAAAAGTACTTGGCGTTATAATGATCCTGCTAATTATTACTATGATTATTCCTCAAAAGCGTGAGAAAAATATTTCAGATGACTTTAAGGTAAACTGGAAATTATTCTTATCAATGATTGCAATTGGTTTCTATGGCGGATTCCTTCAGGTTGGTGTTGGTTTTATAATTATGGCTTTACTTCATAATGTGCTTAAACTGGATTTGATTCGTGTTAATATGCATAAAGTTTTTATCGTGTTCGTTTTTACAATTCCAGCTCTTCTCGTTTTCATCTTAACAAACAATGTTAATTGGTTTTATGGATTAAGTCTTTCTGCCGGAAATGCATTTGGCGGATGGTGGGGTGCAAAACTTTCTGTTAAGAAAGGTGAGAAACTTATCAAAGCTGTTCTTATTGTTTCAATTTTTATTATGGCTCTTAAGCTGTTAAATATTTTTTAGGAGAATAAATGAATATCAATTCCAGATGCAAACTTAATAATGGTTATGAAATGCCTTACTTCGGACTTGGAGTGTATAAGGCAGCACCAGGAAAAGAAACAATTGAAGCTGTTTCATACGCACTTGAAGTAGGTTATAGATTAATTGATACAGCAGCAGTTTACGGAAACGAAAAGGAAGTTGGAATTGCTGTAAAACAATCAGGTATTCCTCGCAAAGAAATTTTTATAACCACAAAACTCTGGAATGATGATCACGGTTATGATTCAGCATTAAAAGCTTTCGATGAAAGCTTAAAGAGATTGCACCTTGATTATGTTGATTTATATTTGATTCATTGGCCAGTTCCGAAATTAAGAAAAGATAGTTGGAAAGCTTTAGAAAAAATTTATCGTGAAGGGAGAGCCCGTTCAATTGGTGTAAGTAATTACATGATAAAACATCTTGAAGAGTTAAAAACTTATGCGGAAATAATTCCCGCAGTCAATCAGGTTGAGTTCTCACCTTTTCTATACCAAAAAGATTTGCTTGACTATTGCAGAGCAAATAATATTGAGCTTGAAGCATATTCTCCTTTGGCAAGAATGAAGAAAAAGAATAATCCAGTAGTGAATAGTATTGCAAAAAAATATAATAAGACTCACGCACAGGTTTTAATTCGATGGTGTCTTGAGCACAAGTTGATTGTTATTCCGAAGTCGTCAGACAAAAAACGAATTAAAGAAAATGCAGATGTGTTTGATTTCAAACTGGATGAAGAGGATATGAGAGAGTTAAACAGCTTGAATGAAAACTTTAGAGTTTCATGGAACCCAAGTGAAATTGAGTAAGTGAATTTATTTTAATTCTTTCTTCAGAAATTTTCCGGTTAGACTTTTTTTGTTGTTCACAATTTCTTCAGGAGTTCCTTCGGCAATAATCTCACCGCCAAATTCACCTCCGCCAGGACCCAAATCAATTATCCAATCTGCAAGTTTTATTACATCAAGATTATGCTCAATTACAATTACTGTATTACCTTTATCAACAAGTTTATTCAATACATTCATCAGAATATTTACATCTTCGAAATGCAAACCGGTTGTTGGTTCATCAAGAATGTAAAGAGTTTTTCCGGTTGAAACTTTGCTAAGTTCAGTTGCGAGTTTAACTCTTTGAGCTTCTCCACCTGATAATGTAGTTGCCTGCTGACCAAGACGAATGTAACCTAAACCAACATCGTGAATTGCTTTAATCTTTCTTTTAATTCTTGGCAAGTCTTCAAAAAATTCAATAGCTTCATCAACGCGCATATCAAGAACATCTGCAATTGATTTTGTTTTGTAAAGAACCTGAAGAGTTTCGCGGTTGTACCTTTTTCCATGGCAAACATCGCAGGTTACATAAACATCAGGAAGAAAATTCATTTCAATTTTTTTGACTCCATCACCTGAACAAGCCTCACATCTTCCTCCTTCAACATTGAAGCTGAATCTTCCAGGTGCATAACCGCGCATTTTTGATTCAGGAAGCTGTGCGAACAAATCGCGAATTAAAGTAAATAATCCTGTGTAAGTAGCTGGATTTGATCTTGGTGTTCTTCCAATCGGTGACTGATCTATTTCAATAACTTTATCAATATTTTCAAGACCTTCAACTGATTTATATGGTAACGGAACAACTGCAGATTTATAAAACTTTCTCATTAGAATTTTTACAAGAGTTTCATTAATCAAACTTGATTTTCCTGAACCACTAACACCAGTAACTAAAGTCAGTGTGCCGAGTGGAATTTTCAAATCCACATTTTTAAGATTATTACCGGAAGCTCCTTTAAGCAAAATGTATTTGCCGTTGCCTTTTCTTCTTTGCTCTGGAACTTTGATTTCTTTTTTATGCTTAAGATAAGAAAGAGTAATCGAATCAAATCCGTTTTTCGAATCAACAAGCTTTTTTGTTTCACCTGAAATGCAAACTTTTCCTCCGTGCTCGCCAGCGCCTGGTCCTAAGTCAATTATGTAATCAGAATTTTCAATGGTTTCTTTATCGTGTTCAACAACAATTACAGTATTTCCAAGATCCCTAAGTTCTTTAAGTGAGTTGATCAACTTTATATTATCACTTTGATGTAATCCGATTGATGGCTCATCAAGCACATACAAAACACCTGCAAGCTGTGAACCTATTTGTGTTGCCAAACGAATCCTTTGCGATTCTCCTCCGGATAAAGTGCGTGCTGAACGATTCAAGGAAAGATAATCCAAACCAACATTTGATAAGAAGTGAAGTCTTGTTGTTATCTCTTTTAAAATTGGTTTGGCAATTTGTGCTTCTCTTCCGGAAAGTTTTAACTTCGAGAAAAATTCAATAGTACGATTGATAGAAAGATTTGTTATTTCACTTATATTTTTCCCTGCAAACTTAACTGAAAGAGATTCTTTCTTTAGTCTTCCTCCGTTACAAACAGGACAGGTTACAGTATTCATAAATGATTCAACCCATTCACGAATACTTGATGAAGTAGTTGTTGAGTAATAATTTTTCAGATATTCCATTAACCCAGTAAAACGATGAAGATAAGTAACCGGCTTTCCTTTTCCATAAGTATAAGTAAATGGAATTTTATCTTTAGTTCCGTGTAATAAAATCTCTTTTTGTTCTTCCGTTAAATCTTTAAGCTTAGTGTCGAAGTTAAAACCGTACTTTTCTCCAATTGCCTCGAGTTGATTAAAAAACCAAATTGGTCGTGGTTTGCCGAGTGCAGCAATTGCTTCTTCATTAATTGATTTATCCCAATCAGGAATAATAAGGTTGATATCAAGCTCTTTTATTTCACCTAATCCTTCACAGTTTGGGCAAGAACCATAAGGAGAATTGAAAGAAAATGAATTCGGTGCAAGTTCACGATAACTGATTCCGCAATCAAGACAAGCAAGATGTCTGCTGAAAATTTTATCTTCTTTTCCGGTATCGACAATTACAATTCCACCACCGTAATTAAGAGCAACATCAATGGATTCGGTCAAACGATTGCGTGATTTTTCACTCACCTGAAGTTTATCAACTGCAATCTCAATGTTATGAAGTTTATATCTGTCAACACTAAATCCTTTGTAAATTTCAAAGTACTCACCATCAATTCTGACTTTTAAGAATCCATCTGATAATATTTCTTCAAACAATTCACGGTAGTGACCTTTTCTACCTCTGATAACCGGAGCTAATACAGTTATTTTCTTTCCATTAAAATTTGTAAGGATAGAATCAATGATTTGATTTGATGATTGTTTGACAACTGGTTTGCCGCAATTATAACAATGAGGTGTTCCAACACGAGCAAAAAGCAATCTAAGGTAATCATAAATTTCTGTAACAGTTCCAACGGTTGAACGAGGATTACCTGATGTGGATTTTTGTTCAATAGAAATTGCAGGACTTAATCCATCAATTAAGTCAACATCCGGTTTTTCAAGCATATCGAGAAATTGTCTTGCATAAGCAGAAAGAGATTCGATGTATCTTCTTTGTCCTTCTGCATAAATTGTGTCGAATGCAAGCGAAGATTTGCCAGAACCGGATAAACCTGTAATTACTGTGAATGATTCACGGGGAATTTCAACATCAATATTTTTTAGGTTATGTTCCCGCGCACCTTTAACTATTATTTTATCTTTTTCCAATTTCGTATAGTAATAAAATTTTCAATCATGTATTTTAGTCACAGTCAAATTCATATTCAAATAATTTTCACATGCACTTAACTGCTTTATCATCTAAATCACTTCCAAAACAATTTAAAACCGTACTTGAGTTCAATGAGAGCGTTTATAAAGAGCAAAGCTCAGAATTTAGAGCGCAGATTTACAATGTTGAAACATTCGAACAAGCTGATGAAATTCTTGAGAAAGTAAGAAAAAAATATTTTGATGCAACTCATCACTGTTTTGCGGTAAAACTTATTAGCGGTGAAGTTAAATCGTCTGATGATGGAGAACCTAAAGGTACTGCAGGATTAAGAATTCTGAACGCAATTGAGCATTTTAATTTGATGAATGTGATGATAATCGTTATAAGATATTTTGGTGGAACAAAATTAGGAGTTGGTCCGCTTGGGAAAGCATATTATCATTCTGCTTTTGAGGTGATAGAAAAAAGTAAATTTGTTGAGATGGTTCTTTATCAATCAATTTCTGTTCAATTGGAATTTAATTATGTAAGTCAATTTCACAGAATTGTTAATAATTTAGAAGGAATAATTAACAAATCTGAATATACCGAACTTGCCAATTTTTCGCTTTTAATCAAACCAGAATATGTTAATAAGTTTATAAATGAATTGAATAATGCAACAAATGGCAAAGCTCAAATTCAAATCCTTCAAACCTACACTTATTTAAAGTCATAAAATCCTAACTTCCACTTGAAATAAATATTAATTTTAACGATTTTTGACAAGCACAATTATTCATCTTTTACAGGGGTAAATTATGGATCTAAATCAGCACGCAGAGCAGCTGGCGAACTTAACCTTTAGTTTGCTTGCTAATTGTCAGGAGAAAGAAGTTCGACTGGCAGAAATACACGGATTAACTCAGGCAGAGTTTCGTTGTCTTCGTCTTTTCGGTTCAGATGAAACTGTAAATAATAAAAAAATTGCCGAAAGAATGAATTTAAGTCCGAGCAGACTTACAAGAATTATTGATGGTTTGGTAAAGAAAGAGTACATCATCCGTGAGATTGATCCGAACGATAGAAGAAATATGAGAGTTACTCTTTCACCAAAAGGTCAGATGCTTGTGAAGCAGTTGAACAAAGCTTATGTTGACATTCACAGAGAAATTCTGAAAGATATCGACCCAAATCAACACGAGCCATTAACAACTGCATTGGAACATTTGCTTAGTGCATTGGAAAAGTGGTTGGCTAAAGGTTAATTCTCAATTCGCTTAAGATGATTTAAATATTTTTTCACCTGATCAAGGTCATCTATCAATTGAGTGAGATTTGTAAATTGTTCTCTGCTAAGATCAATAAATTTTACTTTAATTTCATTCATTGGTTCGGCTGCTAAGTTTGAGGTAATCTCTTTAATAAGAGAGATTACCTTTTCCATATTTTTCATTAAGTCTTCTTTAATCATCTGTAGGTTTGTAACATCAGGATTTGACTGACCAATTTTAACAGCTCTCAGCAGACCATTCACATACTTTCCTGTAAAAGCCAGCTCTTCAAACATATCATAAAATTTGTACTTAGTTGTTTCATCAATCAGCTGCTGAAGGAAAAGCTTATGATGAAGTTTTCTCTCAGTGAAAGCTTCAACTGAATCGAGAAAATCATTTTGAAAAGAGATTAAACTCATAAAACTTTTACTCCAATTCCGATTCCGTCTCCAACTGGTAAAATTGTGGATGAGAGCGAAGGCTGATTCATAAAAATCCTATTAAAATCTCTTATAAAATTTGTTGATCTTTTATACTTAGTTGGGATTTTATTTGCAGCTACATAACCATGCCATAAAAGATTATCAACAAAGATTATTCCTCCCTTTTTTAGAAGAACCATTGAATAATCAAATAATCTTTTGTAATCTTCTTTATCTGCATCAAGGAAAATAAAATCATATTTTTTCTGAAGCTGAGGAAGTATTCGGAGTGCATCACCTTCGATTAATTTTATTCGATTTTCCAGTCCGGACTTCTTAAAATTTTCTTTGGCTAATGCGATGTTATTCACGCTTTTTTCAATTGTGTGAATTATAGCTTTGCGTCCCAGTTTTCTTGCAATGCGAATAGTTGAGTAACCTATTGCAGTGCCTATTTCAAGTACACGCTGTGGTTTATTCATAATTATAAGTTGTTCCAACAGGTTAGCAGAAAGATTTGAAAGAATCGGAACATTATTTTCTTCAGCAAATTCCTCCATACTTTTCAGCAACGAGTCCTTCTTCTTCTCAAATGAATTTAGATACTTTTCCTGTGATGATAGAATGATTCTCGACATTTAGTTTATCCTTAAAGCAAGTTAATTGAAATCTCACAGACAAAATTACTTTAATAAAATTAATTTTTTACCAAATTCTTTTCCGTTAAGTGTAATCAGAAAATAATAAACGCCGCTTGCACAAACAGTTCCATCATCCGAGTATCCGTTCCACTCAACAATGTTTTCACCTGGAAAGCTAGTCTGTTTAATCTGTTTAATACTTCTGCCTGCCGCATCAATTATGGATAAGCTGAACAATTCATTACCTGAAGAACGATAGTTGATTCTGACCGTTTTATGTTTTAATGGTAAGAAAGGATTTGGGTAAATATCGCTTACAGTGTAATCAAGATTATTTAACAAAAGATTCAGATTGAGTGAAATATTTAATGAACCATAAATCATCTGGTAGTTTTTATTCGAAGGAACTCTGATAGTGCTACCGGTACTATCCTGATAGGTAAAGTAAAATTCCAACCTTCTGCCATTCGAAAATGATGGAAGAATAAATTCGTAGCTGTCATCTTTGAAAGTATTGAAATCATAAGTAATGAATGATGAACCATACTCAGCAAGATGAAGTTTTACGGAAGAATTAATTTTATTCTGATCGAAAAATATTTTATTAAGGATAAAATTCCCGTTAAGCTGTCTGAGATTCGGAAATTCCAAAGCATTTTTTGCAGAGATTAATCCATATCCAGTTTGATTATTTGGTGATTGTGAATTCGAAGATGATTCAAGAATAATATTTCTTACCTGTGAGTTTTGAAGATGCGGAAATTTAGAAAGAAGCAGTGCGCCAACTCCTGCAGCAATCGGAGATGAAGTTGAAGTTCCATTTGCAGAACGATAATCGTTTGTTGTTCCTGCTAATGCACCATAAACAGAAACACCCATCGCAACAACTTCCGGCTTGATTCTTCCATCTGATGTTGGCCCAACAGAGCTGAAGCTTGCAAGTTGATTTTGTGCATCAACTGAACCGACTGCAATTACATTAAAACCATCTGCCGGAGCAGTGATGTATTTCCATTTTGAATTTCCTTCATTTCCTGCAGAAGTGAAAGTAACCACTCCTCTTTCAAATGCCAGTTCAACTGCTTTTGTTACAATTGTGGTTTTGCCATTCATATCCTGGTAAGTATATGAACCTTCGCCGGTATCAAATTCACTATAACCAAGAGAACTGCTTGTAATATCTACTCCGAGATTCTCCATCCAGATAAGAGCCGCAGCATAATTATCTTCTTCAACATGAGTTTCAGAGCCAATATATTCTGTTTTAGCAAGAAGAAAAGAACTATTATAAGCAGCTCCAATCAAAGTGCTATCTTTATATCCACCGATGATTGAGAAAACAAGTGTTCCGTGAAAATCCTGACCAGGAACATCCTGCTGTTGATTTGCTGTTATTGAATCATCAAACACAAAATCATATTCGGCAATTATGTTTCTTGTATTAAGTGATTGATGTCTTTGCCAATCAAAACCACTATCGAGCAATCCGATTAGAACATTTCTTCCGTCAATTCCTTTCGAATGAACAAGTGGAATATCAGAAAGATTTAACTGAGTGAACGATAAGCCATAATTATTCGTTGAATAATTTTGGCTGTTTTCCCTAAAAGCAGATTGACTTTCAAATTCTCTTTTGTAAATAAATTTTCTTACTGGTTCGACTAACAGAACAAATGGAAGTGATTTGATAAGCTGCATCTTTTCTGAAGGAACAATTGCAGAAACGCAATTAAACCAATTAAGACTGCGAATTATATTGATTCCATGCTTTTCTAATTCGTTGATGTAATTCTGATTAATTGGTAAATCTTCATAACGAATAATTTCTTCACCTAAATTTTTCTTTCTTCTTTCAATAGCTCTTTCAGTCAGTGAATTTAATGCCGACTGATATTCAGGAGATGATTTTGATAATATAAAATTTTTTTCACCACCTTTGTCTTTGAAATAAATAAAATATTTTTCCTGAGGTAAAACAATTGAGGCAAGTAAAAAGAGGCAGAGTAAAATGTTTTTAATCATTAGTAATAATTTCAAATAAATCAATAAATACTTTTTGTAATTCTATCGAAACGAAGCGCATTAAAGAAATCCCAAAATCCGGTCTCAACTGAAGGATTCATTGACCAATAAATCATCCATACTTTGCCAATAATTTCATCTTCAGGAACGAATCCAAAAAATCTGCTGTCAACACTTTCATATCGGTTATCTCCGAGAACAAAATAATAATCTTTTTGAATCACATATTCGGTAATTGGTCTTCCTTTATAGGTAATTACAGTGCCTTCAACATTAATAAATTTTCCACCTGATTCATAGTTTATTAACGGCTGCCAGATAGAAATATTTTTTGGATTTATCTGAATTGTGTCACCTCGTTGAGGAACCTTTACAGGACCATAAAAATTAATTTTCCAATGTTTGTCATTAAACGGATAAAATTTTTGTTCAGCCCGGTTATAAAAGAAAGGACTATTAAGATTAAAAGTAACTGTTGAAGGATTATTTATTTCTTCATCATTTATGTAAACAGATTTGTCTTTTAGCTGCACAGTTTCTCCCGGTAATCCGATTATTCTTTTGACTAAATCATAACCAGTTAAAGAAGTATCTACAAGAAACTCATTCATCCTAAAAACAATCACATCGTTTCTTTCGGGTTTTTGCATGCTTAGAATTTTGAATGACGGAATCTTAAATGGTGTGAAAGGAAATTTATCCGGAGTTTTTAATTGATAAGAAGATTTTTTTACAAGTATAAAGTCACCTTCAATCAAAGCATTACGCATTGATGATGAAGTGATATGATAAGCACCAATAAACAACCCTTTGATTATTATCAGTGCTAATAGAAAGATCAAAACGAATAAAAATATTTTTAGTTTAGATCTTTTCTTTACTGCCGGTTTGTAAGCTTGTGCTGACAATTTTTTTAATCATTCATCAATTTGTAATACTGCTAAAAATGCTTCCTGCGGAATTTCAACATTGCCAACCTGCTTCATTCTTTTCTTTCCTTCTTTTTGTTTCTCAAGAAGTTTTCTCTTACGGGTTATATCGCCGCCATAACATTTTGCAAGAACATTCTTTCTTAATGCTTTAATAACCGATTTTGAAATTACTTTAGTTCCAATTGCTGCCTGAACACTTATTTCAAACATTTGCCTTGGAATCAGGTCTTTGAGTTTTGTACAAACTTTTCTTCCCCAATCATAAGCTTTACTTCTATGCACAATCATAGAAAGAGCATCAACCGGTTCACCATTTAATAAGATATCAAGCTTAACAAGATCACTTTCACGATAGCCAATAAATTCATAATCAAATGAAGCGTAGCCGCGCGTTACTGATTTTAGTTTATCGTAAAAATCAAAAATTATTTCTGATAACGGGAATTCATACTGCAAATCGGCACGAGTAGGATCAATATAAGTAGTATTTTTATAAACACCTCGTTTATCCATTGCAAGCTTCATTATGTTGCCGACATATTCGCTTGGTGTTACAATCTGAGCTTTCATATAAGGTTCTTCAATATGATCAATCTCTCCAACCGGAGGCATTTCTGCCGGGTTATCAACAATAATCTTCTCGCCTTTTTTTGTATAAACTATATACTCAACATTTGGCAGTGTAGTAATAATTGATTGATTGTATTCCCGTAGTAATCTTTCCTGAACAATTTCCATATGAAGCAATCCAAGAAATCCGCAGCGAAATCCGAAACCAAGTGCAGCAGAAGTCTCTGGTTGATAAACCAAAGCAGAATCATTCAAACGAAATTTTTCAAGTGCATCTCTTAAATCTTCAAAATCATCTGAAGAAGTGGGATAAAGTCCGCTATAAACCATTGGCTTAACTTCTTTATAACCAGGAAGCGGTTCGGTTGCACCATTTTTAGCGTGAGTTACAGTATCACCAACTTTAGTATCGTGAACATCTTTAACACCGGCGATAAGATAACCGACATTTCCAGCAGTAAGTTCATCTGTTTTAATTCGCTTTAAACCGAGAACACCAATTTCTTCAGCATCAAACTCTTTATTGACTTTAAAGAATTTAATTCTCTCTCCTGTCTTGAGTGTTCCGTTTACAACGCGTATATATGCAATTGCTCCGCGATAAGAGTCGAAAAGCGAATCGAAGATTAATGCTTGTAAAGGTGCATTCGGATCGCCGGTTGGTGGTGGTACCTTTGTGACAATTGTTTCAAGTAATTCTTCGATACCAATTTTAGCTTTTGCACTAACAAGATGAATATCTTCACGTTTGCAGCCAATAAGATCAATAATTTGCTGCGAAACTTTATCTATCTCAGCGCTTGGCAAATCAATTTTATTTATCACGGGAATAATTTCCAATCCTGCATCAATTGCAAGATAAAGATTGCTGATTGTCTGAGCTTCAACTCCCTGAGCTGCGTCAACTACTAAAACAGCACCTTCGCAGGCAGCTAATGATCTTGATACTTCATAAGTGAAATCAACGTGTCCAGGTGTATCAATTAAATTCAAAACATAATCATTACCGTCTTTAGCACGATAGTGCATCTGAATTGCATGAGATTTAATAGTAATTCCGCGTTCTCTTTCAAGTTCAAGATCGTCGAGAATCTGATCTTTGGCTTCACGAGCCGAAACAACTCCGGTCTTCTCTAAAAGGCAATCAGCGATAGTTGATTTACCGTGATCAATATGAGCTATTATGCAGAAATTTCTAATGTTGTTCATCGTTTCCCTTAAATTCAATGCAAATATAATGATAAAATGAGAACCATGATAAGATAGAGAATAAGCAGTAGAAATCAGTTATTAGCAGAATTCAATTTTAAAATTGTATCGTAAATAATACCTTCTCGTAAGGCATATTCTGACAGAGTTATATGTTTAATTTCAAAAACATCAAATACCGTTTTTAGTATGATAAGACCAGCAGGAATAATGTCTGCACGTTTTAATTCCATTCCAGGCAGCGAAACTCTTTCTGCAGGAGTTTTTCTGCCTATTACTTCCTTATATACAAAGTTCAATTCTTCTGCTGTGAAAGAAAGTTTGTTGATTGATTTTCGTTTTGGTTTATTGAACAATTCCTGAACAAGAATTGCTGCTGCTACTATTGTTCCCGAAGCACCAATAACCTGCTCAATTCTTTTCCTTTCAATCAAATATTTTATATAACTGATTTGTGCTTCGACATAGGAATGACAAGCTTCAACTGCTTCTTTTTTCAGAATGAATTCCGGGAAAAATTTTTTGCTTAAACGAACTGCGCCGATTTTAACACTCTCAGTAATTAAAGGATTTCCTTTTTCAGCATAAATAAATTCTGAGCTTCCACCACCGATATCAATACATAAAACATTTTTGTCAGAAACATCAATCGCATTCATAATTCCGTAAAAAATTAATTTCGCTTCTGTTCTTCCATCAACTACTTCGATATCAATATTAGTTTTTTCTTTTATAGCTTTAACAAATTTATCTTTATTATCAGCTTCTCGTACTGCACTTGTTGCAACCGCTCTGATTGAAGCTCCGTAATGTTCTGCTAACATTTTATAATTTTTCAGAATATCAATTGCCTTTTCAATTTCACCTTCGGAAATAAGTGAAAGATCTTCTCCTTTGTGTGAGCCAAGACGAATTACTTCTCTCTGCTTATCAAGCAGTTTGAATGAGCCATCCGGCTGAACATCCACAATTACTAAGTGAAAAGAATTTGTTCCAATGTCGATTGCTGCAATTCGATTATTTGTTTTCATTTTGAATTCTGTTCCGGATAATTTGATTTGCGATTTCATAAACATCTTCTACACTTATATCGTCAATTAAATCTGATTTACGAATGAAATATTTGTTTGAACCTATTGGTGCCCAATTGTATGGATTGGTTGGACCAAATAAAGATATTTGCGGAGTTTTAGTCGAACCTGCAATGTGCATTGTTCCTGTATCATTTGTTATAAATAAATCAGCTAAAGAAATCAGTGCCGCAACCTGAGTTATTTCTCTGTTCTTAAAAACAGGCAATTGGATTTTAGATTTATGAATTACATAATTTAATTCTTCATTATCAGCATCACTTCCGGTTAGAAAGAAAGTACAATTATAATTATTGTTTAACTTTTCAATCAATTGAACATATTTATTAAGGGACCATCTGTTTTGTGGTTTACCGGCACCAACATGAATTCCGATTACAAAAGATGAATCATCTTTTTTTATTTCTGCAAGAAAACTTTTTGCTAACGATAAATCTTTTTCATCAAAATTTATCTCTGAAGAAAAATCTTTTGTATCAATTCCGAAAGGACGAACCAAATCAAGAATTCTATCTGAGACATGAGAATCTGGATGCTTTCGCCAATCAATATCTATTCTTCGGTCAAAGAAAAATTGGCTATCGTTAACTTTCCCATCGAGTGATTTCGGGCCAATTCTTACAGAAGAATCTGACAACCTTGCAATCAGATTGCTCGTGAATGAAATTGAAACCGTAACAGGAACAAATACAGCATCATATTTTTTTCGGAGTAATTTCAGAAATCTTAAGAGATAAAATGGATTAAACAGTTTTGTTTTATCAAATACAAAAAGTTCATCAATAAATCTGCTCTTTAAAAGTCCTTTATAGTTTTCTTTACTCAAAATTATTGTAATACGTGATTGCGGATATTTTTCTTTAATTGCCCGAAGCAGTGAAACTCCGGCAAGTAAATCACCAAGTTGATTATGCTGTCGAACAATCAGAATGTTTTTTAATTCTCCTAAATCAGTGGAATTGTTTTCGGGAACTTCGAAAAGTTTTTTAAAGAAAGTAAGAAGCAGATTGGTTAAAAAATTTTTATTAGCCATTCATTTATTTTTTTTCTTTATCGTCCTTTATTTCTGTGTACTTCGCTTCTTCAACATCTTCATATTTTGTCTTTACTCTTTTCTGCTCATAAACTTTAGTTTTGTTTTCGTTCTGTGTATAACCTCTAATAAAATTCCTGACAATCCGATAAACAAGAAATATCAGCAGCAGAATTAAAAATAAACGAAGCATTATAAAACTCTCCTTGTTTCAGGATTAAAATATTCTATCAGTCCTCTGTCTTCTCTGAAAATCTGACGGAATAATTCTTCAAAATCATTTTCGTTATTAACAAAATCAATTTCAGTAGAATTAACAATCAAAAGTGGAGTAGAATTATATCTGAAGAAAAAGTGATTGTATGCTTCACTCAATTCTTCGATATAACTTCTTGTAAGATTTTTCTCAATTGCTCTTCCGCGTTTTTTTATGTTGAACATAAGCCGGTCAATACTTGATTGAAGAAATACCACCAGATCAGGTTTTCTTAATGAACGCGCTAGTAAAGGATAAAGTGATTCATAAAGTTTTAGTTCATCGCCGCTAAGATTAAGATAAGCGAAAATTCTGTCTTTCTCGAAAATGTAATCTGAAACAATGTAGCTTGAAAATAAATCTTCCTGACTAAGTTCTTCCTGTTGCTTGAATCTGTTTATAAGGAAAAACATTTGAGTCTGAAAAGCATATCGTCGTCTGTCATTATAAAATTTTTCAAGAAAGGGATTTGCTTCAAATTGTTCGAGTATAAGTCGTGCATCAAGTTTAGCTTTAAGTTTTTTTGCAAGAGCAGTTTTACCTGCACCAATAACGCCTTCAACTGCTATGTAACGAAGTTCAGAGTTGTTATCCAATCTCTTTCTCCTGTTTTAATAAAGTTTCATCAATTTTAGAAATAATAGTTCTGTCTTTGACGCGATTTAGTAATTCGATTAAAGAAATCCTTAAAGAAGGATGAATAAAGTTCTTATCAAGTTCTACAAGTGGTAAAAGGACAAAATCTCTTAAATGAATTCCTTTATGAGGTAAAGTTAAAACATCATCAGATAAAATTAAATCGTCATAAAACAAAATATCCAGATCAATTTCTCTCGGTCCCCAGCGCTCACGAAGCTGTCGCCCGACTTTTAATTCAGTTTTTTTCAACAGATAAAAAAGCTCTAACGGTAAAAGCGAAGTTCTTATTTTAATTACTGCATTATAAAAATTCTGTTGATTATGATTACCATAAGGTAATGATTCATAAACAGATGAGCTTAAAATCAAATCAACTACATTACTTTCAAGTAAATAACTAATTGCGTTTCTGAGATTGTTGATTCTATCTCCGATATTTGAACCCAAAGCAATATATGCAATGTGATTTTTATCTGACATTATAAATCTTTTCTTTCCTTTATAACTTCAACTTCAACACAATCCACAACACCGCCAAGCGGAGGATTATTTTTGCGAATCCGAACTGCAATTTTATTTATTGCTTTGAAATTAATAAGTAATTCATCAGCAATTTTCATCGCAAGCGATTCGATAAGATAATACTTCTGTTCAAGCGCCATTTTGTATAAGAACTTATAAACTTTATGATAGTCTATAGTTTCGTGCAGAGAATCTTTTTTTGCCGCTGAAGCGAAATCGGTGTAAATATCAACATCAGCTTCAAACTTGCCTCCAACGCTTTGCTCTTCACTTCGAACTCCGTGATAACCATAAAAGGTTGCTTTTTTAATCCGAATAATATTTTCCATAAATATCCTTTTTCAACAGTGCAAAGTTAATTAAACTGATTACAAGAATTATACTTTTACTTCTTTCACTTTCTGAACTACAATACCATAAAGATTAGCGATAAGCAATCCGATTAAAACAAGTGCAGAACCAACAAGATGATGAGTTGTAAAAACTTCATTATAAAAAATCCAGCCAAGCAAAAGTGCTACTATAGGAGTAATAAATGCAATCAACGAAAGGATAACCACATTTATTCTTTTCATCAACCAGTAGAATGAAGTGAAAGTAACTACACTACCAAAAATTGCAAGATAAAGCACAGCAAGAATTCCATTTTCTTCAATAGATACTTTTGAAAAATCCTCTGCAAACAAACCGATTAGTGTGCCTGTAATTCCGGCAATCAGCATAGGGATAAAATTCATTGAAAGAGGATTGAGATGTTTGCCATATTTTTTAAGAGTAACTGCAATGTATGCCTGCATTATTCCGCTAAGCATCACAGCAAACATTCCCAATAGATAATCAGAAAGAGTGAATGAAAATGAATCCGAAAAAATTATAATAATACCTAAAAATCCTAAAATCATTCCAACAGTTTTACCTATTCCGATTTTTTCATTTGGAATCATAAAGTAAGAAAATATTGCGACAAAGAACGGATAAACTCCAAATAAAACTGAAGCTAGTCCGGACGGCACAAATTGCTCTGCCCAATAAACTAAACCAAAAGGAATTACAAAAGATAAAAATCCCATTTGAAGATAAAGCTTTACAGACAGTTTGTCTTTCTGAAGAGTGATGCCTTTCAATCGCATAATGATAAAAATTGCGATCGAAGCGATAAAAAATCTCAATCCGCCTGAAAGAAAAGGAGTAAAGGATTCCAGACTAATTCTTATTGCGAGCCAAGTTGAACCCCAGATAAAACAAAGCAAAATATATGCAAAAAATATTTTTAAACTTTCTTTCGTCATCTTTTGATTGCGATTAGTCCAAGTGATCTGCCGGATTTCAATCCATCTCTTCGATATGAATGCAGCAGATCATTGAATTCATAAGTACATAAGACTGATTTCTGTATATGTGAAGATTTAATTCCGTTGTCAATTAACATATCATAATTAGCACCTGCAACATCAAGATAAAATTTATTATTGATGTGCTTAATATATTTTCCATCAAATTGTTCAGCTACTTCTTTTCCTACTTCATAATTTGCCTGAGAGATTGAAGGTCCGATGTATGCAAATAAATTCTCAGCTTTGCAATTAAATTTTCCGAAAAGAGTTTTTAATGTTTTATCTGTAATTTTTGCTTTAGTACCGCGCCAACCTGAATGAATAGCTGCAATTACTTTCAACTGATAATCATAAATGTAAATAGAAGTACAATCAGCAGCGCTGATAGCAAGTCCAAGATTTTCACTTGCAGTAATCATTGCATCGCTTTCACCACAAACTCCCGGCTTATCTACAATAGAAATGATATCTGAATGAGTTTGTCGCTGAAATGCAATCTTATCTGAGCTTAAACCAAACTGCTTAAAAAATGCTTCTCTGTTTTCGCGAACAATATTATCATCGTCACCGACAGATAATGACAGGTTGAAATAATAAGGAGCTTTTCTTTCAAGTCCGACTTTTGTACTGAAGCCGCAAACGATTTCAGGAAATTTGTTAAAGATGTACGGTTTAATTATGAACAATCTGAATATTCCAAAAAAATTGTGAGCAAATTTAATTCAATTTATGTTCTTCTTAAACAATTGATTTTAGCTTTCAATGAATGATTGAGCGAAATTTTAAATAGTGTTATATTAAGCAATAAATTTTTAGAATAAAGGAAAAATCTTGAAAATATTAGT
>Ga0272446_1004270_pt1 | contig 17059 bp, 13 predicted proteins | sample YNPCB0061_FD_194587 | JGI IMG/M metagenome (GOLD analysis project Ga0272446, IMG submission 194587) | Hot spring microbial mat communities from Yellowstone National Park, WY, United States - YNP-CB-006-1 | ecosystem: Environmental > Aquatic > Thermal springs > Hot (42-90C) > Sediment | place... | reverse complement strand
GGCCGCGATGGCACGCTGGTTAGCCTTCCTCACGCTGGCCGTCACCGGCGCGCCATTCGCGCTTGCCGCTCAGGACCTGGCCGCCAATGGCGCGGCAACGTTCACCCTCGGTCTGGTCAAGCTTAAATTCGACGGGTTGAGCCTGTTGCTGGCCGCGCTGGCGCTGGGTCTTGGCGCGTGCGTCACGCTCTTCTCGAACGCCTACATGCGGGGCGAAGCCGGCGAGGAGAAGTACTACGCCGCGCTGCTGGCGATGATCGGCGTCATTGTGGGGCTGGGCTGCGCCAACGATCTGTTCAATCTGTGGATATGGTTCGAGGCGATGGCGGTGGCGTCGTACATGCTGGTCGCCTTCTACCGCGACCAGCCGGCCTCGCTCGAAGCCGGGGTGAAGTATCTGGTTCAAAGCGCCGTCGGATCGGTGCTGGTGATGCTGGGCATCGCCGCCGTGTTTGGCGCAACGGGGCAATTGAGCCTGCAAAGCATCGCGGTTGCGGCGCAGGCGTCGGCGACGCAGGCGTCGGCGGTCGGGCTGCTGGCTGCCGGCGCGCTGATGACGGTCGGCTTTGGCGTGAAAGCCGCGCTGGTTCCCTTGCACACCTGGCTGCCCGACGCCCACTCGCAGGCGCCCAGCGGCATCAGCGCCATGTTGTCGGGCGTGGTGATCGAGGCCGGCCTGATCGCGCTGCTGCGAGCCGTGGCGCCATTGCTGGGCGAAGGCGATGCCGGGGCGCGCTTCGGTCAACTGCTCTTGCTGTTCGCCGCCCTGAATATGATCCTGGGCAACCTGCTCGCGCTGAAGCAGACCCAGGTCAAACGCATGCTGGCCTTCTCCAGCCTGAGCCACGTGGGCTACATGCTGCTCGGCTTTGGCGTGGCGGCCTATACCGGCCAGGCAGCAGCCGCGCAGGGCGGCGTGTTCCACATGCTCAGCCATGGGCTGATGAAGGGACTGGCCTTCCTGGCTGCCGGCGCCTTGTTGTACACGCTGTACGTGGCGAACGGGGCGCATGGGCCGCTGACAGTCAGTGATCTGAACGGGGCGGCGCGGCGCTACCCGCTGGCGGCCCTGGCGCTGGGCATTGCGGTGCTGGGGCTGGCGGGATTGCCGCCGTTGGTTGGCTTCATGTCAAAGTGGCAGATTTTCGTGGGCGGTTTTCAGGCCGGCGACACGCTCGCCGCGTTGCTGGTGATCTTTGCCGCGCTGAACAGCGTGCTCTCGCTGGCATACTACGCGCCGCTGGTCAATGCCATGTACCGGCGCGAGACATCGGATGCGGTGCGCCGAGGCAAAGCCATGCCGCTGACGATGGTCGTTCCCCTGGTCGTGATGAGCATTCTGGTGGTCGCGTTGGGCGTGTGGCCGGCGCTGGTCGAGGGATTGACCGGGCCGGCGGGTCTGGCGTTGGTGGCAGGCAAGTAGAAAATGGAGATCATTCTGATTCCGCCGATCGCGTTTGTGTTGTATGTCGCGCTGGCCGGCATCTTGTTCGGCTTTGGGCGCGTGCTGGCCGGGAAAACAAAGGAATCTGCCCTGAAGAGCAGCACCTACGCCAGCGGTGAGGAAGCATCGACCGCGCAGGCTGTGCCCGGCTACCGGCAGTTCTTCACCGTGGCGCTGTTCTTCGCCGTGCTGCACCTCGGCGTATTAGTCCTGGCCACGGGTGTCAGCAGCCCGGCCATGATCGTGATGCTGGCCGGGTTGATGCTGGCGCTATTGGCTTTGATACTGGGTTAACGATCAGCGAGAGACTTTTATGAATATCAACCCCGAACGCATCTGGGACGGCGCGCTGGAAAAGTTGAAGACCTGGGCGCGCATCAACTCGCCGTGGGCCATTCATTACAACAGCGGCTCGTGCAACGGCTGCGACATCGAAATCCTGGCCACGCTCACCCCGCGCTATGATCTGGAGCGCGTAGGGGTCAAACTGCAAGGCAGCCCGCGCCACGCCGACATCCTGATCTGCACCGGCCCGGTCACGCTGCAATCACGCGAGCGGCTGAAGCGCATCTATGAGCAAATGCCGGAGCCGAAGTTCGTCGTGGCGGTCGGATCGTGCGCCATTTCCGGCGGCGCGTTTCAGGGATGCTACAACATCGTCGGCCATGTCGATGCCGTGATCCCGGTCGATGTCTACATCCCCGGCTGCCCGCCCCGCCCCGAAGCGATTATCGACGGCGTGGTGAAGCTGTTGGAGAGCCTGAAGGCAGATCACAGATGACAGATCACAGAATACAGACGACGCAATACGCAATACGCAGCGGCGCATCCGCAAGCACTGACAAGCGATGAAAGACACGACGGCACTGCTTCAGACTGTTGAATCGATTCTGGCCCCGTGGGCCAAAGAGATGACGCGCCCGGATGCGACGCGGCTGGACGTGGTGATCGAGGCGAAAGACATCGTGCCGGCGGTGGCGGCGCTGCACGCAGCCGGCTGGGGTTTCCTCACCGCCATCACCGGCCTGGACCTGGGCGTGGAAGCCGGCAAGCTGGAAGCGCTCTATCATTTCTGCGAGGGGCCGGCGCTGGTGAACCTGCGCGTGACCCTGCCGCGCGATCATCCCGTCATCGACAGCATATGCGGCGTCCTTCCGGCGGCCAGCTTTTTCGAGCGCGAACTGAGCGAGATGTTCGGCATCACCGTAGTCGGCACGCCCAACCCGGAGAAGCTCTTCCTGCCCGAAGACTGGCCGGACGGCGTGTATCCGCTGCGCAAGGATTTCAAGCCGGAGATGCTGAGTAGAGTAGTCAGTACAAAGTAGTCAGTAGTCAGATTACGGACTCCTGACTTCTGACTCCCGACTCCTGACTACTGACTCCTGACTTCTGACTACTGACTACTGACTACTGACTACAAACGACTATGGAAATCGAACAACAGACGCCCAACAAGTTTATCGTGCCGATCGGGCCACAGCATCCGGCGCTGAAGGAGCCGGGGCACTTCGAGTTCACGGTGGACGGCGAAGTCGTCACCGATGCAACGATCCGGCTGGGCTACGTGCATCGCGGCGTCGAGCGCGGCACAGAGGATCGCACGTGGGTGCAGAACCTGTACCTGATCGAGCGCATCTGCGGCATCTGTTCACACATCCACGCGACCGCCTATGCGCTGGGGGTGGAGAAGCTGGCCGGCGTCACCGCTCCGCCGCGCGCGCAAGCGATCCGCGAGCTTTTCTGCGAGCTGGAGCGCATCCACAGCCACCTGTTGTGGGTGGGCGTGGCCGCGCACGAGGCCGGCTTCGACGCGCTGTTCATGTACTCCTGGCGCGACCGCGAAACCGTCATGGACCTGCTGGAGGGGCTGAGCGGCAATCGCGTGCACTATTCGTGCAACGTGCTGGGCGGCGTGAAGTTCGACATCGACGACGCGCAGCGCGACGCGATTCTGCGCGGGTTGGCGTTCCTGGAACAGCGCACTCACCACTACCTGGACGTGATAACCAAAGACGCGGCGTTTCTGCGCCGCACGCGCGGCGTGGGCGTGATGAGCCGGGAACAGGCGATTGCGTATGGGGCTGTTGGCCCGGTGGCGCGCGCCTCCGGCCTGGAGCGGGATGTGCGCGTCGATGCGCCCTACCTGGCCTACGATCAATTCCCGGTCAAAACCGTGATTGACACCGCCGGCGATCTGGAAGCGCGCTTCGCAGTGCGCGTGCGCGAGCTGTTCGAGTCCTATCGCGTCATCCGCGAGATTCTGGACAGGCTGCCGCCCGGCGAACTGGCCGCCAAGATGCCGCGCAAGATTCCCGCCGGCGAAGCCATCAGCCGGGTCGAAGCGCCGCGCGGCGAGTTGTTCTACTTCATCAAGAGCAACGGCGGCGATAAGCCGGAGCGTGTCAAAGTGCGCACGCCCAGCATCTGCAACTTTGGCTCGGTGGGCCGGCTCACCATCGGCCACCAGCTTGCTGACGCGCCGATGATCCTGGCCGGCATCGATCCCTGCTTCTCGTGCAACGACCGGGCCGTGTACATCACCCGCAACGGCGACACCCGACGCTACTCATGGGACGACCTGCGCCGCTACGGAGTAGTTAGTACAGAGTAGTCAGTACAGAGTAGTCAGTACAGAGTAGTCAGTACAAAGTAGTCAGTACAAAGTAGTCAGTAGTCAGATTGTCAATGAACTGACTACTGGCGACTGACTACTGACTACTGACTACTGACTACTGGCGACTGACTACTGGCGACTGACTACTGAAAACCGACCATGACAGGACTTATGAGCATCATCGCCTTGTTGATCTTCCCCGGCGGACTGTTTGTGCTGGCGTGCGGACTGGCCTATGAGTGGGTGGATCGCAAATTGATCGCGCGCTTCCAGAACCGCGTCGGGCCACGCTGGTTTCAGCCGGTCGCCGATACCTTCAAACTGCTGGCCAAGGAAGAAGTGATTCCGGCCGGCGTCAACCCCGGCCTGTTCACCTGGCTGCCGGTCGTGGCGCTGGCCGGCGCGCTGACGGCCGCCCTGTATGTGCCGATGGCTGGTCTGGCGCCGGCATTCAGCTTCCCCGGCGACCTCATCGTGGCCCTGTACCTGCTCAGCCTGCTGACGCTGTGCACCGGCCTGGCCGGCGCAAACACCATGGACCGTTTCTCCATCGTCGGCGCGGTGCGCACATTGACCCAGTTGTTTTCCTACGAGGCGCCGTTCATGCTGGCCCTGCTCAGCCCGGCCATCGTGGCCGGCAGTTGGCAGATCAGCGAGATCATCGGCCAGAGCGGCGGCCAATGGGCGCTGATCACCCAGCCGGTCAGCTTCGTGGTTGCTCTGATTGGACTGATGGGCAAGCTGGAGCTGCCGCCCTTCGATGCGCCAGAAGCCGAGACCGAGATTGTGGCCGGCGCGCTGACTGAGTATAGCGGGCGCGGCTACGCCCTTTTTCGCCTGGGCCGGGGCGTTGAACTGGTCGTCGGGCTGACCCTCATCGCCGCGCTCTACATGGGCGGCCTTGCCAATCCGATCGACTTTCTGGCCAAGACGCTCGGGCTGCTGGTCATTCTGGCGCTCATCCAGACCCTGTTTGCCCGATTGCGCATCGATCAAACCGTCGGCCTGTGGTGGCGCTACGGGGCGCTGCTGGTTCTGGCGCAGATGGCGGTCATCATCGGCGCGCAGATGAGCGTGTAGCGCGCATATTGCGTATAAGGATGTGGACATGAAAATCGGCGGGATGTTGAGTGATTTGCTGCGCTCCTTGTTCAAGCGCCCGGTTACGGAGCTATATCCGTTCGTCAAGCGCAAGCCGCCGGAGCGATTGCGCGGCGAGTTGCAGTACGACCCAACCAACTGCTCCGGCTGCATGCTATGCGTAAAGGACTGCCCGGCCAACGCGCTCGAACTCATCGTCATCGACCGCAAGGCCAAGAAGTTCGTCATGCGTTATCACGCCGACCGCTGCACGTATTGCGCCCAGTGCGTGTCGAGTTGCCGGTTCAAATGCCTGAACATGTCCAACGAGCAGTACGAGCTGGCGGCGCTGACCAAAGCGCCATTCACCGTGCACTATGGAAACGAATCGGACATCAAAGCCGTCCTGGAAGCAATCGCTCCGGCAGGCCCTGAGCCGGCTGGAAAAGCCTGAACGCGCCCTGCGCATCGCCGTCGTCGGCATCGGCAATGAACTGCGCGGCGACGATGCAGCCGGCCTGCTGGTTGCGGGCGCCCTGATCCAGCGGCAGACGCAAGACGCCAGACAAGCCACAGACAACCTGCCACGCCTTTTGGCGCTGGAGGGCGGGGCTGCCCCCGAAAACGTGACCGGCGCGCTGCGCCGCTTCGCCCCCGACCTCGTTGTGTTTGTTGATGCCGCCTTCCTCGACGCAGGCGCGCCTCCCGGCGTCATCTCCTGGCTCGACTGGCGCGAGACCGCCGGCCCGTCCGCGCGTGCTTTGTCCGCATCGACGCACACCCTGCCGCTGCATGTGATCGCGCAATATCTCGCGTCTGAACTGAGCTGTGAAGTCGCCTTGATCGGCATTCAGCCCAACCATCTGGCTTTCGACCGCGCCACATCACAGTCCGTGCGGCAAGCCGCGCAGGAAGTGGCGGCTGAGCTTTGGGCCGTTGTGGCCGAAGGGCAACCATGAATCAAACAACAATCGACCGCTATCTGGCATTTCTGGATGACGAGCGCAACGGCGCGGCGCTATACCGGGCGCTGGCCGACGCCGAACGCGATGAGCATCTGGCCGCGGTGTACCAGCGCATGGCTGCTGTCGAACAGCGCCATGCCGATGTGTGGATCAAAAAACTGACGGAAGCCGGCGTCGCCATCCCGCCCTTCCGGCCGTCGTTCCGCACGCGGGCGCTCAGCTTTCTGGCGCGGCGCTTCGGCGTGACGCTGGTGCTGCCCACCATCACTGAGCTGGAGCAGAAAGACAGCGGCAAGTATGGCCGGGAGTCCGGCGCGGCCAGCCTGTCGGCTGATGAAGGCTCGCACGCCCGGCTGCTGCGCGCCATCACGCAGCCGGTGCGGGGCAAGATCAGCGGCGGGGCGCTGGCGCAGATCGAGGGGCGTCATCGCGCCGGTGGCGGCAATGCGCTGCGCGCGGCGGTTCTGGGCGCCAACGACGGTCTGGTGTCAAACCTCAGCCTGGTGATGGGTGTGGCCGGCGCGGCCGACCTGAACGAGCAAGCCATTCTGATCGCGGGGTTGGCCGGCTTGCTGGCCGGCGCCATCTCCATGGCTTTGGGCGAATGGCTGTCGGTGCAAAGCTCGCGCGAGTTGTATCAGCGGCAGATCGCCATCGAGCGCGCCGAAATCGCCACCGCGCCGGAAGAAGAGGTCGAGGAATTGACGCTGATCTACCAGGCGCGGGGGATCGACGAAACGCGCGCCCGTCAAATGGCCCAGCAGGTCATGAGCGATCCGGCCTCAGCCGTCGAGGCGCTGGCGCGCGAGGAACTCGGCATCGACCCGGAGGAACTGGGCGGCTCGGCCTGGGAAGCGGCCATCACCTCGTTCATCCTGTTTGCGATTGGCGCGATTTTCCCCGTGTCGGCCTTCCTGTTCCTGCAAGGCATGACTGCCGTGGTAGTCAGCATCGCCGTCAGCGCCGTGGGCCTGTTCATCATCGGCTCGGCCATTACCTTGTTCACAGGCCGCTCGATCTGGTTCTCCGGCCTGCGCCAGGTGCTGTTTGGCCTGATCGCCGCTGCCATTACGTTCAGCATTGGCCGGCTGGTCGGCGTCAACCTCGGCGGTTAGCCACCCCACTCCAGTTGCACAGGCTAAATCCTGAGCAACATCCTCCAATCGATTCTGAGCCGCATGCTCATGTGCGGCTCATTTCGTGACAAATTTCACTATCAAAATCTACCGGAGCGTCTGTTCGACCGACGTCCGCAGGGTTTTGAGAGTGCGGGTCTTCTAAAATGCCGGCTAGTGGTTGGCTGGTAGAGCAAACATCAAACAGATCGTGTGCATAGTTTTATGCCAGCGCCATTTTGAGCATAAGTTATCGCAGATCAATCTGGGATAAGTTTGGGAAAAGCGGAAAATCCCAGCACCCGCAAGGGCAGAACGGGAAATGAAATGAGTGTGATGAAACCAAGTCGAGCGGTGGGAATAGCAGGTTATGGCGCATACGTGCCACGCTATCGTTTGCCGGCTCAGGAAGTGGCGGAATTATGGACCGAGGGCAACATGCAGTTGCCAGTGCGCGAGAAGTCGGTGCCGGGCCTGGATGAGGATGTGGCCACCATGAGCATCGAGGCGGCGCGCAACGCGCTGGCGCGCAGCGGCGGACTGTTGCCGAGCCGGATCGGAGCTGTATGGGTGGGCAGTGAATCACATCCTTACGCGGTGAAACCAACCAGCACCATCGTAGCTGAAGCCATCGGCGCGACACCGTACACGACAGCGGCTGACTGGCAGTTTGCCTGCAAAGCGGGCACCGAGGCGATCCAGGCCGCGATTGGACTGGTGGGCAGCGGCATGGCGGACTACGCCCTGGCCATCGGGATGGACGCCGCCCAGGGCCGGCCTGGCGACGCGCTGGAATACACCGCCGGCGCGGGCGGAGCGGCATTTGTCATCGGCCCGGCTGAAGCCTCCATCGCCGAGTTCGAGGGATCCGTTTCGTATGTGACCGACACGCCGGACTTCTGGCGCCGGCAATACGAGAAGTACCCCGAACACGCCGGGCGTTTCACCGGCGAGCCGGCGTACTTCCACCACATCTCCTCGTCCGTGTCGCGGCTGCTGGCCGAAATGAATTTGAAGCCGGGTGATTTCACCTACGCTATCTTTCATCAGCCCAATGCCAAGTTTCCGATGAAAGTCGGCGAGGAGTTGGGCTTCACCCGCGAGCAGATCAAGCCGGGCCTGTTGGTGAACGAGATTGGCAACACGTATGCCGGCTCATCGCTGATCGGATTGACGGCGGTGCTGGACATTGCAAAGCCGGGCGACCGCATTTTGCTGGCCTCGTTCGGCAGCGGCGCCGGCAGCGACGCCTTCAGCCTGCGCGTCCGGCAAACGCGCGAAGGCGTTCATGCGCCAACCACCCGTGACTACATCAACCGCCGGGCGCAGATCGACTACGCCATGTACGCCCGGCTGAAAGGCAACTACAAACTGAACTAATCCCAGAACCCGGAGTTCGGATCAGCGGTTGACAGCGCAATCCAAACTCCAAAATCCCAAATCCAAAATATGAGAGACGTTTCCATCATCGGCATCGGCCAGGTCAAGGTCGGTGAACACTGGGACAAGAGCCTGCGCGAGTTAGGCTACTACGCGCTGCGCGCCGCGATGCAAGACGCGCGCATCGAACGCATCGACGCGCTGTTCGTGGGCAACATGCTGTCGGGAGAGCTGACCGGCCAGGAGCACCTGGGCGCCATCATTGCAGACTTCGCCGGCCTGAAAGGCGTCGAAGCCGTGAAGGTCGAGGCAGCCTGTGGCAGCGGCGCAGCCGCCTTGCGCATGGGACACATCGCCGTGGCCGGCGGCATGGCCGACGTCGTGGCCTGCATCGGCGTGGAGAAAATGACCGACAAGCAAAACGCCTCGGTCACATCGGCGCTGGCCATGGCCGCCGACAACGACTACGAGGCGCTGCATGGTTTGTCATTCGTCAGCATCAACGCGCTGTTGATGCGGCGTTACATGCACGAGCATGGTTACAAGAAGGAAGACTTCGCGCCGTTCGCCATCAACGCGCACGCCAACGCAGTCAACAACCCCTACGCCATGTTCCAGGCGCCGGTGACGCAGAAACAGTTCGCCGAAGCCAAGATGATCGCCGACCCGATCAACCTGCTGGATTCATCGCCAATCGCGGACGGGGCGGCGTGCGTCATCCTCGCGCCAACCAGCATCGCCAAAGAGTTTACCGACAAGCCGGTGCGCATCCGCGCCTCGGCAATCGCAACCGACACGGTGGCCGTGCACGACCGGCGCGACCCGCTCTTCCTGGAAGGCGGCGCGATCAGCGCGCAGAAAGCGTATGCGATGGCCGGCGTCGGACCGCACGATATCGACCTGTTTGAACTGCACGACGCCTTCACGATCATGTCGGCGTTGTCGCTGGAGGCCGCCGGCTTCGCCCCGCGCGGCAAGGGCGTGGCGCTGGCCCTCGACGGTGAGATCGGCCTGGGCGGGCGCATTCCCATTACCACGATGGGCGGGCTGAAGGCGCGCGGCCATCCGGTCGGCGCGACCGGCATGTATCAGATCGTCGAGGTCGCCACGCAACTGCGCGGCGAGGCCGGGGCCAACCAGATCCAGGATGCCCGGCTGGGCATGGCGCAAAACATCGGCGGCAGCGGCGCGACAGTGGTCACGACCATTCTCGAAGGCCCGTAACCACCTTATCAACCTTATCAACCTGACCAACCTTACATGTGAGGCACACAAATGGAAGTAGCACGATTCTGGCGAACGACCGGACAGCGATATCAACTGGTGGGCGAAATTTGTCCGAGCTGCGGCGAGAAGATTTTCCCGCCGCGCGATGTCTGCCCGGCCTGTGACAAGGAAGCCAAAACGCCGTACACCTTCAGCGGCAAGGGCGAGGTGTATTCGTACAGCACGATCTACTCCGCCCCGGAAGGCTTTGAGAAATACGCGCCCTACACAGTGGCGCTGGTGCGGCTGGCCGAAGGCCCGCTGGTCACCGCGCAGTTGACTGACGTGGACGCGCGGGATGTCAAGGTGGGGATGCCGGTGGAGATGGTGACGCGCGTGCTGCGCGAGGACGGCGAGCGCGGCATGGTCGTGTATGGCTACAAATTCCGGCCACAGCAACTGCAGACAGCCAGTTAGCCCGCGATCAAACATCCGACATACCCGCTCGCGCTCCCCTGCCTCACCGCACGAGGCCGGGGAGCGCATTTTTATTGGCTACGCCCTTGCCCAGTCGTTATACAACTCACCCGCATTCTCTCAGAACCTGTCTTGCAATATGACAAAACAAGGTATAACTGGAATGCAATATCAAACAAGCGCAGGGCAGTAGTGATGAGAAGAGATCAATACCAGTCGAATGGGAGAGCCAATCGACGCGCAGTGAGAGAATCACCAGGCTGGCGACGCGGCCTCCTGACCGCTGCGCTGGTGTTGGTGATGGGCGCCTCTTCTGCGCAGGCCACTGCTCGGCCATCTTCTTCTGTTGAAGGCCCCTCCCGTGTCGTGACCCTGCGCGCAAATAGCGCGCCGCCGATATCGCCGGCCTCAGCCGATATCATCGATCCGGCCCTGCGCGCTGCGCTCAGCGGCCCAGACGCCGGCCCGTTGCAATTCGTTGTGGAGTTTGCAACGCCGTCTGGCCAGCGGGCTGACCTGGAAGCAGCGTCGCGCAAAGAAGACTGGGTTGAACAAGGCGCGCAGGTGGCGGCTGTGCTGCAACACAGCGCGTCACAAGCCCAGTCGGCAGCGCGCGCGCTCCTGACACAGCGCGGCACAGCCTATCGCCCCTTGTGGATCGTCAACGCGCTGGCGGTCGAGGGCGCCTGGGGCGACGTTCTGGCGCTGGCCGGCCAGCCCAACGTCACCCGCATCCGCCTGCCCCGGCGCTACCCGCTGCACACCCCCACCGCCGCGCAACCCTTTGTTTTGCCGGGTGGTGAGCTTGTCGGTGAGCTTGCCGAACCGCCGGCCGCTGAAGAGGGTGATAAGCCTGTCGAACCACGTGTCGAACGGCCGGCCAACGCCCCTGCTCAGGCTGATGGCGGCGGCGAGCCGTTGCCTGCGTGGGGAGTGAGCAAAATCCGCGCCGATCGCGTCTGGCAGGAATTGGGCGTGCGCGGCGAAGGGATTGTGATAGGGAGCATCGACACCGGCGTGCGCTACACCCATGAGGCGCTGACCCGTCAATATCGCGGCTGGCTGGGGAATGGGCGCTTCATCCATCACTATAACTGGTTCGACCCGAATGGAGAGACAACGCCCTTTGACAACAATGGACACGGCACACACACCGTGGGGACCATGCTGGGGGATGACGGCGGAGATTATCAGATCGGCGTGGCCCCCCGCGCCACGTGGATCGCGGCCAAAGGCTGCGCCAACGACTGGTGCAGCGATATTGATCTGGCGCTCTCCGGCCAGTGGATGCTGGCGCCCACACGACTGGACGGCTCGCAACCCGACCCGGCGCGCCGACCGCACATCATCAACAACTCCTGGGGCGCCAACGCCTGGGACCCGTTCTACCAGGCTATTGTGTCGGCCTGGCGCGCCGCCGGCATCTACCCCGTCTTCTCCCTCGGCAACGCCGGGCCGGGCTGCGGCACCGCCGGCTCGCCGGGGACCTACGCCACTGCCCTGGGTGTCGGCGCGACCACCAGCAGCGACGAGATTGCCGCGTTCAGCTCGCGCGGGCCAGGCCGCGACCCCGCCGCGCCGTCCGCCATCAAACCCGACCTGAGCGCGCCGGGGCAGAGCGTGCTGTCGGCGCTGGCCGGGGACGACAACGAATACGGCACGCTGAGCGGCACCTCGATGGCCGCGCCACATGTGGCCGGCGCGGTCGCGCTGATCTGGTCGGCCAGCCCATCCCTGATCGGCCAGATCGTGTCAACCACTCAGATTCTGACCGGCACCACACAACGCATCGTCAACACCGTCAACTGCGGTGAAGGCGTGGGCAAGGTTCCCAACAACACATACGGCTGGGGCCGGCTCGACGCTTACTCGGCCACGCTCAAAGCGATTGAGTCGGGGCCGGCGAGCGGCGCGCTGGCGCTGCGCGTCGTCATCAGCCCCAGCGGACAGCCGGCGCCGGCTGCCCTGCTGCAACTCGATCTCTCGCCGACACGCGCTATGCAGGGATTGAGCGACGCCAATGGCGAAGTGCGTCTGCGCGCCCCGGCGGGTTCATACACCCTGACCGCGCAACATCCTGATTTTCGCCCGGCTCAACTTTCCATCACCATCACTGCCGGCGTGACCACCAGCGCCGTCATTACGGTGTCGCCGCGCGCACAGTGGACGCTCAGCGGCGCGGTGCGCGACGCGCAGAACGGGCTGCCGGTGCGCGCTACCCTGCGCGCCACATCGCCCGACCTGCCCGAAGACCGGGTCGCCCAGTCAGAGCCGGCCAGCGGCGCGTACACCTTGTCCGTGCCGGGCGGCGTCACATTCTCGATTCAGGTCGAGGCGCTGGGCTACGCCATGACGCAGACCGCCTTGTTTGTTCCTGACGAAGAAGATGGCGCGGGCAACATCCTCTATCAGGATTTCAACATGGTCTCGCACGATTGCCTGGCCCACCCCGCCGCGTGCAGCCGGCTGGCGCTGCATGCGCTGGGCAACATGGGCTGGCCGCCGGCCAGGTGGATTGAATGGCTGGCCATCAATGGCGACATCGCCTACGTGGCGCAGGGCGAGCGGTTGTTCGCGGTTGACATCGGCCAGCCCGAGGCCCTGCGGATTCTGTCTGTCACCCCCATCGCCTGGCAACCCGCGCAGACATGGGCGCAGTCCGAAGCGGTTGTGAGCGGGGATCGGCTGATCGTGCTGCGCGTCTCACCCAATGAGGACAGCTATGCGCTGCACCTGATCAGCCTGCAGGACCCGCTTGCGCCGCGCCTGATGTCGGTTGTCACTCAGAACAGCGCAGCCAATGGACGCCTGTTTGCGCATCGGGGATACGTCTATGTGCCGGAGGCAAACGCCGGCTGGCGCGTCTACTCGACAACAGAGACATCGCTTGCGCCGGTCGCGCTTGCCCAGGGACCGTTGTTCACCCGCCCCGTGTTCCAGGTCTCCACAATGGGCGACGCCGCCTTCGCTCAAATCCTGGATATCGACAACATACCGATAGCGATCGCCGTGTCGCTGGCAATCCCCTCTGCGCCGGTTGTGCGCGACACCTACCGCGCCGCGGAATGGATGATGGACCTGTGGGCGCAGGATGGCTATTTGTACATGATCGAAAGGGCCGGCATGGATGTCATGACGCTGAAGCCGATCCGCGTCTCGGCCGGCCTGACCTTCACGCTGCGCCCGCCCACCACCTGGCTGACGCGCGAACTGATTGTGTCGCTCAGCGGATGGCCGGGGCATCTGGCGGCTGCAAGCTGGGACAACATCGAGCTGTTAAGCCTGGCCAATCCAGACAGGCCAACCGCATTGGGTCAGACGCAGATCCAAACATTACAAGCAGGCTGGCTGGCCGGCCTCGTCACCACTCCCAGCCGCGTGATCTGGCACGATGACCTGTCGCTGTACGCGCTGGACACAACCAATCGCGCCCAGCCGCGTTTGCTGCCGGCGCTGACCATCCCGGCCGTGCGCATCGCCGACCGGCGCGACATCGTCCGGCGGGGCCGGCAGGTGTTTGCCCTGAGCAACGAGCGCCTGCAACTGTTCTATCTCGACAACGGCGTCGTGCCGCGCCCGACAAACATCCTGCCAGAGATTGCCCCGCTCTCTCAGTTTGTGGTGTCGCCCGACGGCCGCCGCATCTTTTACCTGAGTTATCAACAGCCGAGCCACGTGCTGGCGGCGCAACTGGACGGCGGGCGCGTGACGGCGCAAGGCTCGATCGATTTGAACCCGAACGGGGAAATTGCGCCGCTGCACAGCCTCCACGAGCACAACGGGGTCGTCTTTGCCGTCAGCGAGTGGCCCACACCCACCCTGTACGCCGTCTCGTTCGCCGATCTGCAGGCGCCATCCCTGCTGGCGCAATATGCCCTGCCCGCCGGCGCCGTCGTGATCGCCTGGGCCGGCCCGCGCCTGTTCATCACCACACATCCAAACGAGAACAGCCCTTGCCAGGACTTCCGCCTGACAACCGTGCTGCTCGACAATCCCGCCGCGCCTGCGCCTGGAGGATCAACGCCAACCTACGCCTGCCTCAGCCCTCGGGCAGGCATTGCCCACAACGGCTGGCTGTACACCCAGGACGGCGCCGAGCGGGGCGCGCTGCGCGTGTTTTCGGTCAGTGATCCGCTGGCGCCGCAACTCGTCCTGACCATGACGCTGGCCGCCCATCCGCAGACAGCGATCGGCGAGCGTCTGTTCACCTGGAGCAGCAAACAAGACTCGTCTCTGGCGGCGCACGCCCTGCTCGACCCCGCCGCGCCGATCCGCATTCCCATCTCGCCGACGCTGCCCGATGTCTTCAACCGCATCACCTGGATCGAAGGCGATTTTGTCTGGCACGACCTGGCACAGACCGCAACCACGACACAGGCAATGATGTATGGGGTGAGCGTATCGACAGAAGCGCGCCCCGGCCAGCCGTGGCGCCTGGAGTCGGTCGGCGAACGCAACGGTATGGCGCATACACGCATCGACATCCCCGCCGGCGCATGGAGCGATTTCACGGCTATCACGTACACGCCGGGTCTGCCTTTCGGCGACGCCGGCGCGGAGCAGCCCGGCCTGGCCCACATTGGGCGCGTCTTCACGCTCACGGCCGATACGCCGCCGCAGCTTCCGCTGACCCTCACGCTGACCTACAGCGATGACGATCTGGGCATTGTGCCGGAGTCCACACTGAGGCTGTATCGCTGGGATGCGGATGCAGAGGGGTGGAGGCCGCAGACCGGGCAGGAAATCGACCGGGAGGCAAATCGCATTGTAGCCCCGGTCAGCGCGCCCGGCGTGTTTGCGCTGCTGGGCGCGCCCTATCGCGCATATGCGCCCATGCTCACCTACGACAGGCCGGCCGGCGAGCGCCCCATCGCCTGCCACAATCTGGCGGCCAACGGCGGCTTCGAGAGCGGCCCGCCCGGCATCCCCTGGCAGATCAGCGCCGCGCCAAACGACCCGCTGATTTACCAGTCCGCCAAATACTCCGGCGCGTGGGGAGGCTGGCTGGGCGCGCGGGTCAACTACACCGACACCCTGTGGCAACGCATCGAACTGCCCAGGGAGGCAACCACGGCCACCCTCACACTGTGGTGGCGCATGAGCACCAACGAAACCACGACGAGGACTGTTTACGACCTGGCGCGCTTTGGGCTGCGCGATGAGGCCGGCGCGTGGGTGTCGCCACCAATCACCGTGAGCAACCTCTCGGCGCGCAACACGTGGACGGCGGCGTCGGCGGTGATCGACGTATCGGCCCAGGCCGGCCGCCGCGTGCAGCTCACGCTCACCAGCTCGAACGACTTCTCGAAGACAACAAGTTGGTTTGTGGATGATGTGGCGCTGCGCGTGTGCGCGCACCAGGATGGGTGGGCCAGGCCGGCCAATCGATAGCGCGCTGCCGATAGCGCGCTGCCGATAGCGCGCTGCAATCGCGCGCCGGGACAGGGCTTATGCCAACGCCAGATGCGCGGCCAGCCCAACGTGATCCGAAGGGTAGAGGGTGTGATCGTGGGGCGCAGGACGATTCAACACCACGTCGCAATCGACAACGCTCACGCGCCGGTTGACGAAAATGTAATCGATCACGCCGCGCCAGATATCGAGCGACCTGTTGCGCGCGAGATTGCCAAGTCGCAACAGCGCGTGGCGCAGCGGCGTCAGGTGATAGCGCAGCGGGGTCGGGCACGTGTACTGCGGCTCGCGGCCATGCCGGGCCACATAGGCTGACGCGAATCGCCGGCGCAGCAACCGAATGGCGCGATAGTCCGGCGTGCCATTGAAATCGCCGCACAGGACGGTTGGGCCGTCGTGCGGAAGCGCATCCACCCATTCCAGCAGTCGATGCGCCTGTCGCAGGTGCTCATCATGATCGATGATGTGCCAGTAGAAATGGCCGTTCACAATCAGCGCCGGCTGGCGTCCCACACACACCTGCACCGCTTGCGCGACGCGGTCCTGCGAGCGCAATGACAGCGACCAGGCGCCCCGCACCGGCAGCCGGCTGAGAATTGCGATCGCCTGCCGCTGCGCATACTTGCCGGTCATCGGGCAAAGATGCACTGCATAGCCGCCCAGCCGGTCGGCCAGCCACTGCGCGCTGTTGACCGGCAGCGACACTTCCTGCAGCGCGATCACATCCGGCTGAAGCGCCTCAAGCTCCTGCGCGATCAGCGCGCGGCGCTGTTCCCAACGCGAGGGTCGGTTAAGCAGGTTAAAGGTGACGACGCGAAAAGCAGACATCGCGCGGGGTTGGGCAGGCTAGCCGGCGGGGCGACCTGAGCGCCCGTGGCAAGCCTTGAACTTTTTGCCGCTGCCGCACGGACAGGGGTCGTTGCGGCCGGCGCGGGCGAACAGCCGCTGCAATTCCAGATCGCGCCGCCGCATGTACGCCATGACATTAGCCGGCGCGCGCCTGGCTTTCAGTTCCGCCGCCATGAAACGCATCGGCGCGTCGATGTGCGTGAAAAAAGCCTTGTAGCCGGCGCACAGATAGTTCAGCCCCGGTTCGCCATCGGGCGCGGCGATAAAGCGATCTTTGGGGCAGCCGCCGTTGCACACAAAGCGCACGGCGCACGCGCGGCAATAGCGCGGCAACGTGTCGCGCTTGGCCAGGCCGAAGGCGCGCTGCCGCTCCGACGCGACCAGCTCGATCATCGGCGTCTCGATGATGTTGCCCAGACGATAGGCCGGCTCGACGAAGTGATCGCAGGAGAACAGATCGCCGTTGTGCTCCATCGCCAGCGCCGCGCCGCACGTCTCTTCATGCACACACAGGCCG
>Ga0272446_1004269_pt1 | contig 17062 bp, 14 predicted proteins | sample YNPCB0061_FD_194587 | JGI IMG/M metagenome (GOLD analysis project Ga0272446, IMG submission 194587) | Hot spring microbial mat communities from Yellowstone National Park, WY, United States - YNP-CB-006-1 | ecosystem: Environmental > Aquatic > Thermal springs > Hot (42-90C) > Sediment | place... | reverse complement strand
ATCGAGGGGCTCGCCGCATCTGGGGAGGACGTGCGGCGGTCCGCACTGCGCTCTACATGGCCGTCGTCTCGTCGCTGCGTCGCGACGGCGTCGTGAAGCGGTTCTACGACCGCCTGTACAAAGCTGGCAAGCCACCGAAGGTCGCCATCACCGCGTGCATGCGAAAGCTTCTAACGATCCTGAACGCGATGGTGCGAACGAACACGCCCTGGCGCGCGCTTCAGGCTTGACGGAGGTAACGGCTGCTCCTGTAAAAAATCCGTTCTGTTACTTCTTGGCGCCGGAGGGCTCGGGCGCGACCGTCGGGGCGGGCGCCGGCTTGTCGCTGCCGGTCGTCGCCGCGGCCTCCTCGGGCGCGCGGTCCCAGCGGTCGACCTGCCCCGCGCCCGTGGTGTCGTAGCCGATGCGGTCAAGCTTGCCGCCCTCGTAGTACTCCCACACGTCGACGCGGCCGTTGCGCTTCGACGAGAGCTCGATGCGCACCAGCTTCGGGTAGCCGTCGTAGAACTTCCAGAGGTCGGGCTTGCCGTCGAAGTTGAAGTCCTGCTCCTCGCGGACGATCTTGCCGTTCTGGCGGTAGGCCCACGACTCGACCTTGCCGTCGAGGTCGAAGTCGAACTCCTCGAGCGTGATGTTCCCCTGGTTGTCGTAGTAGACCCAGTAGTCCTTCTTGCCGTCGAAGTTGAGGTCGCTCTCCTTGCAGGTGAGCACGTCGACGCGCGCGCCGTTCTCCATCTGCGCGACGTAGAACTTGCGGACGTCCGGCTTGTTGTCGCCGTTCACGTCGAGGTCGACGACCTTCTTGCCCGAGGGATCGCAGCGGCTGCGATCGACCTGCGCGGGCGCCGGCTGGCCCTCACCCGGCTTGGCCTCGTTGGCCGCCGTGTTGGTCTCCTTCTTCTCGTTCGTCGAGCAGGCAGCAAGCAACGCGAAGGCGCAAAGGGTCATTCGGCGCATGCCGGGAACGGTACCCGCCGCTCGGCGCTTGTGCAAGCAGACGCCGGCGGGTTTGACGATACACATATCGTCATCTACCCTATCTGTGTGAGTCGCAAGAAGATCTCGACCACCGTCTACATCACGCCCGAGCAGGACGCGGCGCTCAAGAAGCTCCACGAGCGGACCAAGGTCCCCGTGGCCGAGTACATCCGCCAGGGCATCGACCTCATCCTCAAGCAGTACGAGGAGGTGCTGCCCGGTCAGCAGTCGCTGTTCAAGTAACCTCTATCTGCTAGATTGCGCCCCTTCAGATGTCCTCCGTCGATCCCAGCCGCATCCGGAACTTCTCGATCATCGCGCACATCGACCACGGCAAGTCGACGCTCGCCGATCGCATCCTCGAGGCCACCGGCGCGCTCTCCGAGCGCGAGAAGAAGGACCAGTTCCTCGACAAGATGGACCTCGAGCGCGAGCGCGGGATCACCATCAAGGCGCAGGCGGTCCGCCTCAACTACACCGCCGACGACGGACAGCAGTACCTCTTCAACCTGATCGACACCCCCGGGCACGTCGACTTCGGGTACGAGGTCTCGCGCGCGCTCGGCGCCTGCGAGGGGGCGCTGCTCGTCGTCGACGCCGCCCAGGGCGTCGAGGCGCAGACGCTGGCCAACGTCTATTTGGCGCTAGACAACAACCTCGAGATCGTCCCCATCCTCAACAAGATCGATCTGCCGTCGGCGGACATCGAGGGGACCAAAAAGCAGATCGAGGACGTCATCGGCCTCGACGCCTCCGACGCGGTGCCGGCCTCGGCCAAGACCGGCCTCGGCATCCACGAGATCCTCGAGGCGGTGGTCAAGCGCGTGCCGCCGCCCGAGGGCGACCCCGCGGCGCCGCTGCAGGCGCTCATCTTCGACAGCTGGTACGACTCGTACCGCGGCGTCGTGACGCTGGTCCGCGTGGTGAACGGGACCATCAAGGCGGGGACCAAGATTCGCCTGCTGGCGACGCAGAAGGACTACGAGGTCCTGTCGGTCGGCGCCTTCAGCCCGCACCCGACGCAGCTCGACCAACTGTCCGTCGGTGAGACCGGCTTCGTCATCGCCAACATCAAGCAGGTCGCCGACACGAAGATCGGCGACACCATCACCGAGAGCGAGCGCCCGGCCGTCGCGCTGCCCGGCTTCAAGCACGTCAAGCCGATGGTCTTCGCCGGCATCTTCCCGACGGACTCGGCGCGCTACGGCGACCTCCGCGAGGCGCTCGAGAAGCTGGCGCTCAACGACTCGTCGTTCACCTATGAGGCGGAGACGTCGCTGGCGCTCGGCTTCGGCTTCCGCTGCGGCTTCCTCGGCCTCCTGCACATGGAGATCGTGCAGGAGCGCCTCGAGCGCGAATACTCGCTCGACCTCATCGTCACGGCGCCGACGGTGCGCTACAAGGTCTACACCACCGACGGGGAGATGAAGGAGGTCGACAACCCGGCGGCGCTCCCGCCCGAGGGGAGGATCGACCGCGTCGAGGAGCCGATCATCGCGGCGACGATCCACGTGCCGCAGGAGTACGTCGGGAACCTGATCACGCTGTGCCAGGATCGGCGCGGCGTGCAGACCGGGATCGACTACGCGGGCGACAACCGCGTCATCCTCCGCTACGACCTTCCGCTCGCCGAGGTGGTCTTCGGATTTTACGATAGACTGAAAACCATGTCGCGCGGGTACGCCTCGCTCGACTACGAGATGAAGGCGTACGTGACGAGCGATCTGGTGCGGCTCGACCTCCTGGTGAACGGGGATCGCGTCGACGCGCTGTCGATCATCACGCACCGCGACCGCAGCTACGAGCGCGGCCGTGATTTGTGCGAGAAGATGAAAGATCTGATCCCGCGCCAGATGTTCGAGGTGGCGGTGCAGGCGGCGATCGGGACCAAGGTGATCGCCCGCACGACGGTGAAGGCGCTGCGCAAGAACGTCACCGCGAAGTGCTACGGCGGCGACATCACGCGCAAGCGCAAGCTCCTCGAGCGTCAGAAGGAAGGCAAGAAGCGGATGAAGCAGGTGGGGAACGTCGAGATCCCGCAGGAGGCGTTCCTCGCCGTGCTGAAGGTCGAGTAGGGGAGGCGCGGGCGCATGCTCGAGCGGTACGGCGAATGGAAACGATCGCGCCGCGCGCTGAAGGAGGCGCGGCTGCTCCTGCGCGAGGGCAAGCGCGCGCTGCGCAAGTACGCCCACCGGCTGACGCCGCAGGCGGCGACGGCGGTGAAGGAGGCGATCGACGCGCTCGAGACCGCGCTGCAGGCGCGCCGCTCGACGACCGGCCCCGCCGACGAGAAGCCGGCGGCGGCGGAGGGCGGGGCGACGGCGCCGTTGCAGACGACCTTCACCAGCGAGCTCAACGCGCTGGATAAAGCGCTAGACGAATATATGCCGTTCGCGCGCAAGTCGACGCTGCGCGAGTACGCGGAGTCGATCGCGGTCGCGGTGCTGATCGCGCTCTTCCTGCGGGCGTTCGTCGTCGAGGCGTTCAAGATCCCGTCGGGCTCGATGATCCCCACGCTGGAGGTGGGGGATCACATCTTCGTCAACAAGTTCATCTACGGGATCCGCATCCCGTTCACGAACATCAAGATCGGGACCAGCTACCGGAAGCCGCGGCGGGGCGAGGTGATCGTCTTCATCTACCCCGTCGAGCCCGACAAGGACTTCATCAAGCGCATCGTCGCCGTCGAGGGCGACACCGTCGAGGTGCGCGACAACATCCTGTTCGTGAACGACCGCCCGGTCCAGCGCGTGAAGGCGGAGGGCGAGTGCAACTACTGGGAGTACGTCGAGAACGAGGATCGCTGGGAGGAGCGCGCCTGCGATCGCTTCGTCGAGAACATGGACGGGCAGCAGTACTCGACCATCTACGACAAGGGCGCGGCGCCGCGCTCGTCGGGGCCGCGGACGGTGCCGAAGGACGCGGTGTTCGTGATGGGCGACAATCGTTTGAACTCACACGATTCGCGCGCCTGGGGCTTCGTCCCGCTCGTGAACATCAAGGGCAAGGCGATGGTGGTGTGGTGGTCGGCCGGCCAGCCCGACGGGTGGATCCGGCTGCGGCGACTCTTCCGCCTGGTCGAGTGAGGGAGTGATATCCTGAGCGTCGTGACTCCGAGCGCCGTCAGCTGCGACGAATTTCGCGCGGCCTATACGAACGAGCGGATGCCGGGGCCGGCGTCGCGACTCACGTCGCCGACGTACCAGGCCTGGGTGAGCCACCTGTCGACGTGCCGCGCCTGCGCCGACTGGTTCCAGGGCGAGGAGGTCAAGCGCAAGGGGATCGATCTCGGGCGCTTCCCCTGCGTGCACCTCGCCTACTACACCGCGGCGTGGGTCGAGGACGCGCCGCCGCCGTCGGAGTCGCAGTCGCGCCGGACGGCGATCGTCTATCAGGCGCGCTTCGATGAGTTCGGCATCCACTTGTTCGACGGCAGCGTGATCGGGATCCGCCACTGCCCGTGGTGCGGGGTGGCGACGCCGCCGTCGCGGCGCGAGGAGTGGTTCGCGCGGCTGAAGGCGCTCGGGTTCGACGACCCCGTCGACCAGCGGGTGCCGCCCGAGTTCCAGACCGACGCCTGGTTTAGACGCTAACTCGTCTGCGCTAGGCGCGCGAGGCGCGCGTGAACACCAGCGCCGTGTTGTTGCCGCCGAAGGCGAAGCTGTTCGACACGACGACGTCGACGCGCGCGGGGCGCGACTCGTTGGGGACGTAGTCGAGGCCGAACGCGGGGTCGGGTGTCTTCAAGTTCACCGTCGGGGGCAGGAAGTCGCGCGTGAGCGTGAGGATCGACGCGACCGCCTCGATGGCACCGGCGGCGCCGAGCGTGTGGCCGACCATCGATTTGATGCTGGACACGGGGATCGACGGGGCGCGGGCGCCGAAGACCGACTTGATCGCGGCGGTCTCGGCGGCGTCGTTGTGCGGCGTGCCCGTGCCGTGGGCGTTGATGTAGCCGACGGCCTCGGGGGAGAGGCCCGCGTCGTCGAGACCGGCCTTCATCGCGCGCGCCGCGCCGTCGCCGCCCGGGTGGGGCGCGGTCATGTGGTGCGCGTCGGCGGTGACGCCGTAGCCGGCGAGGAAGCCGAGGATGGTGGCGCCGCGCGCGACGGCGTGCTCGTAGTCCTCGAGGACGAGGACGGCGGCGCCCTCGCCGAGGTTGAGGCCGCGGCGCTCGGCGTCGAACGGGCGGCAGTGATCGGGGGAGGTCGCGCGCAGGCAGTTGAAGCCGGCGTAGGTCAGGCGGCACAGCCCCTCGGCCCCGCCGGCGATCGCGACGCGCGCGTGGCCGAGGCGGATGCGATCGCCCGCGTAGCCGATCGCCGTCGCCGACGAGGAGCAGGCGGTCATGATGGTCGTGCGCGGGCCGCGCAGGTCGAAGCGACGGGCGATGAGGTCGGTGACGGACGCGGGCTGGTGCGGGACCAGCAGCGACGGATCGGCGGCCTCGCCGCGGGCGAAGGCGGCGGTGTAGCGCTCGGTGAGGAGCGCGCCGCCGGTGCCGGTGCCGAAGAGGAGCGCGGCCTCGCGGAGCGCCGCCGCGTCGAGCCCGGCCATGGTGATCGCCTCGGCCGTCGCCGCGAGGCCGAAGCGATCGGGGCGGGTGAGCGGCAGCTTGGCGTCGGCGAAGAAGGGCTCGTCGGGGGGCTCGGGCGCGATCGCCGCGAGCGTGGTGCGGAAGCCGGTGGTGTCGAACAGTGACACCTGCTCCCCGATCCCCGAGCGTCCGGCGCGCAGCCCGCGCTCGAAGGCGTTCACGTCGGGGCCGAGCGCGGTCACCGCGCCGATCCCGGTTATGGCCACCCGTCGCGTCATGGTCGTAGGCAGATAGCCTGCAGTCAGCGCGGGCCGGAATCAACGCTTGTGCGGCTTCGGCTTCTTCTTGCCGGCGGCGGCGGCCTCGGCGGCGGCGCGCTCGAGCTTGGCGAAGGTGAGATCGACCGCCTGCCGGATGGCGTCGCGGGCCACGTCGGCGACGAGCTTTCGGCCTTCGCGCTCGAGGACCTCGTCGCTGGCGGTGCGGTTGACCTCGGCGCCCGCGGAGGCCTCGCCGTCGCCGCCGACGGCCATCACGTTCTGCGGGATGGTGTTGCCGAAGACCGACAGCTTGATGCCGCGCTTGAGCACGTTGTACTGCTTGCCCGGCGGCGGCGGCTCGAGGCCCTTGGTGGCGTCGAGGATCTTCAGCGACAGCTCGAGGCCGCGGAGGTGCGCCTTCTTGAGCGCGGCGTCGAGCGCGGCCGGGTCGGCGCCGCGCGCGTCGGGGACGCCGGGGAGCTCGACCTTCACCTCGGGGCGGCGCTTGAGCTCCTCGAGGAAGAGCTTCTGCGCGTCGTCGGCGAGGCCGCTCTTCGCCTCGTCGAGGACGCCGCGCACGACGACGAAGTAGCGCGCTCCGCCGGCGGTCGGCTTGGCGTCGGCCGCGGCGGGGGCTGCGAACGAGAGGACCGACAGGAGGAGGCCGCTCGACAGAATCGCGCGCATGAGACGCGGGTAGCACATGTGCTAGCGTCACCGCAAACCATGGCGGACGATCGCGCGCCGGAGCGGGAGAGCGGAGCAGTCGAGCTGGTCATCCGGATCGGGCTCCTCGTCGTGACCGGGCTCGTGGTGGCGACGGTGTTCGGCGAGGATCTGCGGACGCTCGTGGCGTCGACCGTCGGGCGCGGGGCGCAGCCGCAGGCCTCCGCCGCGGCCCAGCCCCGCTGATTCACACCTTTCAAACTTGACCCGTCGGGAGCTTCGTTCGTATCGTTACGACGAGTTATCTGCGTTCGGGGGGGCCGGCCCCCATAGCGAGCCCCAGCCTTTGATGGACTGAGGAGAGTCATGTTCGCCATCGTCGTGAACGAGAAGGGCGGGGAGCAGAAGCGCCTCGAGTTCGACAAGCCCGAGGTCACCATCGGGCGTGTCCAAGGCAATGACATCATCCTGCCCAAGGGCAACGTCTCGAAGCGCCACTCCCGCATCGTGCTCAAGGACGGCAAGTTCATCATCGTCGACCTGAAGAGCACGAACGGCACGTACGTGAACGGCCGGAAGATCACCAGCCCGCTCGTCGTGAAGGGCTCGGACAAGATCTACATCGGCGACTTCATCCTCAGCATCGAGGAGGGCGCCGCGGCCGCTGGCGCCTCGACGGGCGCGGGGCTCGACGACGAGCCCGCCGCGCCGCCGCGCCGTCCGGCGTCGACCGTTCCGCCCCCGCCGCCTCGTCGGGCCGAGCCCGCCGAGGAGGAGGACGAGATGGGCGCGAGCGGCGAAGAGGGCGACGCCGAGCCGTCCCGTCCGGTGCGTGGCACCGCGCCGGCGCTCGCGCAGCCCGCGCCGCTGCCGCCGGTGAACGACCTGCCGCCCGAGCCGCCGCGGATCGCGCGCCCCTCCTCGCCGGCGGTCCCGCAGCAGCCGGCGCCGCCGTCGATGCGGCCGCCGACGCGCCCCTCGGCGCCGTCGCGTCCCGACCTCCCCGCGCAGTCGTCGCGCCCGTCGCTGCAGCCGAGCGCGCCGCCGAGCCGGCCGGCCTCCGTCGCCGAGCCGGTGGCTGCGCCGCCGTCGCGCCCCGCTCCCGTCGCTGCGCCGCCTCCTCCCGCGCCGCGCCCGACCATGCCGGCGGCCGCCGCCGTGCCGCCGCCCGCGACGGGCGCCAGCGGTGGAGCGCCGACCGCGGAGCCGCGCCGCGGGGCGACCTCGCCCGCGCTGCCGCAGCAGCCCGCGCGCCGCGCACCGGTGGAGTCGCCTGACGTGGGCGCCCGCGGGCGCGTCGTCGAGATCATGCGCGAGCTCGCCTCGCGCCTGCAGAACGCCCTCGGCCTCGCCGGGCGTGGCCCCGAGGCCACCTCGGAGGAGGACGTCTGGTCGCGCGCGGAGAGCGCGGCCACCGAGCTCCTCGACGACGTCGTGGGCGGGGCCGGGCTGCCGGCGAACGCCGACGCGCAGAGCATCGTGCGCGACGTCGTCGCCGAGACGCTCGGCACCGGGCTCTTCGACGACCTCCTCGCCGACGAGAGCGTGCGCGAGGTGATCGTCGCGCGGCACGATCGCGTCTACGTCGACGCAGGGGGGCAGCGGCAGCTGAGCGCGCGTCTCTTCTCGTCGCCGGAGGCGGCGCTGCGCTCGCTCGAGCGGCTGCTCGCGCGCGCCGGGCGTCTCGCCGATCTCGAGAGCGCGCGCCGCGAGGGGACCTTCCTCGAGGTGCGGCTCGACGACAACGTGGTGATCGCCGCGGCGCTGCCGCCGGTCGCGACGCGCGGCCCGGCGATCTCGCTGCGGCGGGCGCCGCGCGCGGGCGGGCAGGGCGGCAGCGTCGGCGCGCTCGTCGGTGCGGGCGCGCTGTCGCAGGGGATGGCCGACCTCCTCGACGTCGCGCTTCAGCGGCGCCGCAACATCGTCGTCGCCGGGCCGGGCGCGGCGCGCGCGGTGGTGCTGGCCGCGCTCGGACGTCAGGCGGCGCTCGCCGGAGAGCGGGTGGTGGCTATCGACGACGGCGAGGAGCTCGATCCGGGCGACGCGCCGGGCGGCTGGACGACGCTCGCCGGTGGCGCGCACGCGGTCGAGGCGCTGTGGAGCGCGCTCAGGCTGCGTCCGGAACGGCTCATCGTCGGTGAGGTGCGCGGGCGCGAGGCGCTCGACATGGTGACCGCGCTCGCGGCCGGCGTCGACGGCGTCCTCTGCGGCGTCGTCGCGCACTCGCCCCGCGAGGCGGTGGCGCGCGTCGAGGCGATGGCGCGGCTCCACCCGAGCGCGCCGTCGGCCGAGGCGCTGCGCGACGAGCTCGGCCGCGCGGTGCACCTCGTGGTGCAGGTCGCGGCGGGCGAGGGCGGCGCGCGCGTCGTCGAGATCGCCGAGGTCGCGGCCGGCAAGCTCCAGCCGATCTTCCGCGGCGAGGGCGGTGCGTTCCGACCGACGGGCCACGTCCCGGCGTGGGCCGAGGGCGCGGCGCCGTCGACCTTCCGGCCGTAGTGCGCGCACCGAAGACGCGAGAGGCGCCGATAACCTGACGAACGTGACGATGGCTTTCCACCGAATCGAGTGGCGGACCGACGGGCGGACCCCGGCATGACCGTCTGGCGTGTCAGCGCGTACGACCGCTCCGGGCAGCAGGTCGCCTCGATGGACCTGTCGCAGGGCGAGATCACCATCGGCCGCGACGCCGATCGGCAGATGGTGCTGCCGTCGGCCAGCGTGTCGCGGCGGCACGCGCGCGTGATCATCCAGGACGGGCGCCCCTGCGTCGTCGACGACGGGAGCTCGAACGGCGTGATGGTGAACGGCGTGCGCATCGGCGCGCCGACGGCGATCGGGCCCGCGACGCAGGTCGACCTCGCGGAGTTCCGTCTCACCGTCGAGCCGCTCACGCAGACGCAGGGCGTGGCGCCGCTGCCGCCGCCGCAGCGCACGATGGCGGCGCCCGCGCCGGTGCCCGTCGGTCCGACGATGATGCCGATGGGCTCGCCGATGCCGATGGGCGGCGCGCCGGCGCCGCTGCCGGTCGCGTCGTCGGGCGGCGAGGAGCTCAAGCTCGTCGGAGAGAGCGGCATCTTCCGCGGGCGCGAGTTCCCCCTCGGGTTCGGGACGCTCAGCGTCGGGCGCTCGACCGACAACGACCTCGTCTTCGACGACCCGTCGCTGTCGCGCAAGCACGCGCGCATCCACCGCGACGGCGGGCGGCTCGAGGTCGAGGATCTCGGCAGCTCGAACGGCACCTTCGTGAACGGGCGGCGCGTCGGCAAGGGCGCGATCAACCCGGGCGATCAGGTGCGCTTCGGCGACGTCACCTTCCGCCTCGACGGGCCGGGCGGCGCGGCGGCCGCCTCGGCGGCGCGGCGCAGCGCGGGCGGCGGATCGCCGATGGGCGACGCCACCGACTCGACGACGACGCCCTCGATGCTGCCGCTGGCCATCGGCGGCGGCGTGACGCTGCTCCTCATCGTCGTCGCGGTGATCTTCCTGTTCAAGAAGCCGCCGACGGTGCTGGCGCCTGGGCGCGAGGCGATCGCCAAGATCCAGCGCGAGGCCGAGGGGCACCTGGCCATCGGCAAGAAGCTCTACAAAGAGAAGAAGTACGCCGACGCGAAGGAGGAGCTCGACCAGGCGGTCGAGCTCGACCCGGCGAACCCCGAGGCGCGCAAGCTGCGCATGCAGGCCATGCACGGCGCCGACGACGATCGGCTGCTCGCGTCGGCTCAAGGGGCGCTGTCGATCGGCGATCGCAAGGGGATCGAGGCAGCGATGAAGGCGCTCAACGAGATCTCCGAGGGCGCGACCGCGCGCGATCTCCTGATGACCAAGATCGTTGCGGCGCTCCTGCGCTACGGGAACGACGCGTTCGCCAAGAAGGACTACAGCGACTCGGCGTGGGGCATCTGCAAGGCGTACGAGCTGGCGCCCGCCGACGCGAAGGCGGACGCGCGCGCGCTGCGGACGCTGCACGACGCCGAGAAGAAGCTGAAGAAGGACAAGTCGTACGTCGCCTGCGCCTTCGCGCGCTGATGTTCTTCGATCGCTTCCGTCGAGAGCTGCAGAAGTACGCCGACGGCGTCCACGTCGTCGAGGAGCCCGCGTCGAAGCGGGCGATCGCCGAGGCGGAGGCGCGGCTCGGCGGCAAGCTCCCCGCCGGGCTGGCGTCGCTGTATCAGTCGTGGGACGGCGTGCGCCTGTTCGTCGAGACCATCGAGGTCGTGCCGGTGGCGCAGCTCGAGCGCGCGGGGGAGTTGCTGCGGGTCGGGCACGCGCTCGACGCGGCGCTGTTCGTCGACGAGCGCGGGCGCGTCATCGAGGAGGACGAGGAGGGCGATCGCGTCGTCGTCGGCTCGTCGGTGGAGGCGTGGCTCGGCGCGGTGATGGCGCGCGAGGGGCTGCTCGTCGATCGCGAGGGCGAGTACAAGGACGTCTTCGCCGACGACGAGGGTGGGCTGAAGGAGGCGGTGCAGAAGCGGCGCGTGCGCGTGGCGGTGAAGGCGGATCCCGACGCGGCGGCGTGGCGCATCGAGGAGGCGGAGGAGGCGCTCGAGGCGGGCGCGCTCGACGACGCCGAGGCGGCGCTGCGGCGGGCGGTGGCGCTCGACGAGGGCGCGGGCGCGGCGTGGGCGCTGCTCGGGGCGCTGCTGCGGGCGCGGCTCGACGCTGCGTCGGGTGCGTCCGGTGACGGGGCGGCGCCGGCGGGCGCGCTGCTCGAGGAGATCGAGGCGGCGTTCGCGCGCGCGGCGACGGTGGCGCGCGATCCCGGACGGCGCGCCGAGCGCTGGGCCGAGGCGGCGCGAGCGGCGCGCGAGGCTGGGCGCGACGCGCGGGCGCACGCGGCGGCGGCGCGTGAGGCCGACGCGGGCGCGGCGGCGCGCTGGCTCGACGAGGCGGAGGCGCTGGCGAGCGAGGGCGATGTCGACGGAGCGCTGCAGCGCGCGCGGTTGGCGGCGGCGCTCGACGAGACGGCGGGGCCGGCGGCGGCGCTCGTGTCGCGCCTGCGCGCGCGGCGCTCGCTGCGCGTGGTCTGAACAGGGGAGTCGATGACGAAGGGCGTCGCCGTCGCGGCGAAGCGGCGCCGGTAGCTACTCGGAGGCGGGGCGGGCGAGCGCGAGCTCGTCGGTGACGACGATCGGCGCGCCGGCGGCGTCGACGCCGCGGAAGACGACGGCCACCCGCCGCGCGCCGCGCGGGGCGCCCAGCTTGGCGAGCTCGGCGCCGACCTTGGCGCTGGCGATCTCGACCGCGCGCAGCCGCGTGCGCTTGCCCTCGCTGTCGTCGCCGAGGATGGTCAGCGTCCCAGCGCCGAGGGCGACGTCGCGCGCGACGACGTGGAGCTCGCCCTCGCTCACCGTCGCCTCGAGGCGCCCGCGGAAGAGGTGCTCGAGCGCGGCGACGACGTAGGCGCCGATCTCGGGCAGGAGCCGCTCGGCGTAGTCCGCGTGGCAGCGTGCGTCCAGCCGATAGCGGCGGTCGCGGCCAGTCGCCCCACCGACGGTGACGGCGGCGAGGTGGCGCACCTCGGCGTTGCCCACGTAGTCGACGTCGGTGCGCTTGACCGCCGGCACCGTCGCGTCGGGCGGCAGCGTCCCCGGCGAGAAGAAGCGCCAGGCGGTGCGATCGGCCAGACCGCGCCCGGCATCGTCGTGGAACAGCTCCTCGAGGCGAGCGGGCGCCGGCCGCGGCAGCGTCCCCGGCTCGGGCACGCCGAACCGCCCCCAGCGCGCGAGAGCATAGCGCCCGAGGGGATCGCGCTCGTCTTCGTACGCGACGGTGAAGTCGTTGCGGACGTGCGCCGGATCGCCCATCGACGCGAGCACGCGCACGATCGCGCCCGCCGCCAGGAGCGCGCGCCCCAGCGCGTCGTCGCGCTCGGCCGGCGTCACCGCCGTCGCGGCGCGCTCGCGCTCGTCGAGGAAGCGGGCCAGGCCCCACTCGTTCTCGCTGCGCGGCGCGAGCACCCACGCCGGAGCGGCGCGGCCGCTGCCGTCGAAGTTGGCGCCGGTGAAGACGCCGCGCACCGTCCCGACGCCCTGACCGACGGCGGCCATGCGCGCGCGGAACGGCGTGGTCCCGACGCGCAGCCCGAGGAGCGTCGACGGATCGAAGAAGTGGTTGCGCCCGCGATCGGCCGGCACGCCCTCGAGGATGACGCCGGCGGTGAGCCAGCCGAGGGCGGTCTGCTTGCCGCGCTCGGGGGCGTCGCCACCCTCGGGATCGACGGCCGCGAAGCGCTCGACGAGCGGGTCGCCCTTCGGGACCTGCAGCGTGAGCGGCTCGTAGAGGCCGAGGGGGCGGCCGAACGCCTCGGTGAGGCGGCGGTGCAGCGACGAGCCGAGGGCGGCGCGCTCGGCGACGCCGGCCAGCGTCTGGGGCTCCCAGGCGCGCGCGGCGGTGGGGGCGAGCGCCGTCGTGGCAGCGACGGCGGCGGCGAGGAGGGCGGTGCGGGTCATCGGCGGAGCTCCGGGGGACGGAGGCGGAACTGCTGGTCGTCCTTCGACGGCGACGGCTCCTCCTCGGCGGGCTCCTTCTCCTTCGACGGAGCCTCCTCCTCGGTCGGGGTCGTCGTCGTCGAGAGGCCGAGGCGATCGACGCGCGGCAGGATGCGGCGGAGGAGGGCGACGGCCTGATCGTGATCGCGGCAGAGATCGGCGCCGCAGGAGAGCTGCAGCACGGCGGCGCGCTCGCGGTCGAGGACCGCGACGCCGAGGAGGCGCCCCTCCTTGGCGCGCACCGACTTGTCCCCGAGCTCGTCGCGCACCTCGGCGCCCGGGAGCTCGGCGACGAGACGCACGTAGCGCGACTCGGCCATCTTCGCCGTCGGCAGCTTCCAGACGCGCACGGCGGCGTCGTAGCTCTCGGGCTTGCCGGTGGCCCGGAAGTGCTTGCTGTCGTAGGTCGACGAGCGCGGCAGATCGCCGAGGCGGTCGACGGTGAGCTCGCCGGTGTAGCCGGTCGCCGCGCGCAGCTCGTCGACGGAGAGCAGCGGCGTCGCGTCGAGCAGCGCGCGCGGCGCCTCGTCGCGACCGCCCTTGTCGCCGCCCTCGCTCCCGAGGGCCGCCGCCTCGGTGAGCTCGAGGCTGGCCTGCATGATCTCGGGCGCGAGCGCGACCTTGAGCGGCCCCGAGCCACCGACGAAGCGGACGTGGCGGACGTGCGAGGCGCCGACGGGGAAGCGGTCGAGCTTGACCAGGTTCATGGTCTGCGAGAAGTCGCGGCGCGGCGAGATGTCCTCGAAGCGCCGATCCGAGCGATAGGCGGTGTAGCCGCGCTTGTAGACGACGAGCGTGAAGCGCGCGACGCGGCGCTGATCGTCGGGCGTCTCGGCGAGGCGCGGGATGACGTAACGCCCGTCGCTGTCGGTCTCGACGCTCTTGGTGACCGCGCCGGCGGGCGCGCTCAGCCCGCGGCCGACCTCGAAGCCCCACGACACCCACACGATCGCGCCGGCGATGGGTTTGCCGGTCGCGGCGTCGAGGACGCGGCCGTCGAACGGCCCGAGGAGATCCCCCGGCTGGACGGTGTCGGGGCGCGCGGGGAAGGGAGCCTCGGCGACGAGCGGCGCGCACCCTCCGGCGCACACTGTAAGCAGCATCGCGAAGGTGCTCGCCTTGATTGACGCAAGTGGGCTTGGTATCGTCATGATCCAGATTTCGAGACCCCCGCTTTTAGCCTGCCCCCAGGGAGTTGGTCCACAACGTTCGGGGCCGGCGAACGGCGAGCTGTCGTAGTTGAGACTCCCGACTGCAGGAGCGCGATGCCACGTTGCTCGAACTGCGGCAAGTTGAACCGAGAAGGCTCGCTGTTCTGTCAGGACTGCGGGCACCGTCTCGACGCCGCCGCCAAACCCGCCGCTGCGACCCCGGCTCCGACGCCGGCCGCCTCCGTCGCTGCGGCCTCGCCTTCGCCCGCCGCCTCCGGCGGGACGGCCTGCGGTTCGTGCGGGACCGTCAACCCGCCGGGGATGAGCTTCTGCAAGATGTGCGGGACGCCGCTCGTCGGCAAGCCTGCTGATGCGCCGCCGGCCGCCGCCAGCCCCGTCGCCCCCAGCGCGGGCGCGCCCGTCGGCAAGGTGACCTGCCGCGCGTGCGGCAAGTCGACGCCGGGAGGGTTCGCCTTCTGCCAGCACTGCGGCCAGCGCATCGCGCCGGCTGCGGCCGCCGCGGCCACTCCCGCGCCTCAGGCCGCCGCTCCCGCGCCGACGCCGGCGGCGATGGCCGTCGCCTCGACGATGGCGCAGCTCGGCCCCGCGCCGACGCCGCCGGCCGGCGTGCCGCGCGCGGTGGTCGCGCCCTCGGCGTCGCCGGCGCCGAGCGCGCCGCGCGTCGCCGTGGTCAACGAGGACGCGCTGGCCCAGACCGTGGCGCCGTCGATGTCGAGCCAGATGGCCGCCGAGGTCGCCGCCCACGTGCGCGCGGTCTCGGCGCAGCGCCCCGCCGGGGCGGCGAACGGGTCGCCGCGGCCGCGCCTCGACACCATGCCCGACGCGCCGACGCTGGGGCGCCTGGTCGCGCTCCGCCGCGACGGCTCCGACGGCGAAGCGGTCGATCTCGTCGGGCCGACCTTCGATCTCGGGCGCATCGAGGGGGAGCTCCGCTTCGGCGACGATCCCTACCTGGCGCCGCGTCACGCGCGCCTGCAGCTCTCGGGCGGGCGCGTCGTCGTGCAGCCGCTCGACACCGTCAACGGCGTCTACGTGAAGGTCCGCGGCGCCGTCGAGCTCCAGGCGGGGGACCAGTTCCTCGTCGGAAAAGAGGTGCTGCGCTTCGAGCCGCTCGCGCCGGAGGAGCGCGATCCGCCGAGCCTGGTCGAGCACGGCGTCCGCCTGTTCGGCTCGGCCCCGCGCGAGGCGTGGGGGCGGGTGCGGCAGATCACCGTCGCCGGGACGACGCGGGATCTCTGGCACCTCGTCCGGCCCGAGATGGTGCTCGGGCGAGAGGAGGGGGACGTGACGTTCCCCGACGACGAGTTCATGTCCCGTCGGCACGCGGCGCTCAAGCGCGCGGGGGCGCGGGCGCGGCTCGAGGATCTCGGGTCGTCGAACGGGACGTTCGTCCGGCTGCGCGGGGAGCGCGCGCTCGAGCCGGGGGATGTGCTGCGGATGGGGGACCAGCTCATGCGGTACGAGCCGTAGGGTCGCGTGGCGGACGACGGGCGCGCCGGCGAAGGCGCACAGGACGAAGCGGCCCCGAAGGGCGATGCTCCGACGGGAGAGGGGGCTGCTGCGTCCGCGGCCGAGGCCAAGCCCGCCGACGAGGCGAAGCCAGCCGCCGCCGACGAGGCGAAGCCAGCCACCGCCGACGAGGCGAAGGCCGCCGACGAGGCGAAGCCGTCCGACGACAGCGACAAGCCGGCCAACGTCGTCGAGGTCGAGGCCAAGCCCGCCGTCGACGACGAGCCCAAGCCCGACCTGGCGCGCGCCGCCGAGGAGGCCAAGCTCTCCGAGGCGCCCGGCGTCCACCTGATCGTGCACGGCCGCACCGACGTCGGCCTCGTGCGCGAGCACAACGAAGACTCGTTCACGATGGTGCGGCTCGACGGCGACGTCCGCGATCCGGCGGCGCTGCGCGCGCACCAGCTCGGCGCGCGCGGTACGCTCCTCGTCGTCTGCGACGGCATGGGCGGCGCGGCCGCCGGCGAGGTCGCCTCGTCGATGGCGGTCGCCTCGCTGGCCGAGACGATGCTCTCCGACCGCACCTCGGCGCCGCCGCCCGGCGTCGAGGACGACGAGCGCACCGCCCTCGCGCGCAAGCTCCGCGCCGCCGCCGAGGAGGCGAACCTCCAGATCTTCCGCGAGGCGCGCGCCAACCTCTCTCGCTCGGGCATGGGCACCACGATGACCGCGGTGCTCGTGCACGACAGCGACGCGCTCATCGCCCAGGTCGGCGACAGCCGCTGCTACGTCTGGCGCAACAACCGCTTCACGCAGGTCACGCGCGATCAGTCGCTGGTCAATCAGCTCCTCGAGACCGGCCACATCACGCCGGAGCAGGCGAAGTTCTTCGAGCACTCGAACGTCATCCTCCAGGCGCTCGGCGTGCAGGAGGACGTCGACGTCCAGCTCTCGCGCGTCGAGCTCCGTCGCGGCGACCGCATCCTCATCTGCTCCGACGGCCTCGTAGGCGTGGTCACCGACGAGGAGATCGCCGCGGTGCTGGGCGCCTGCGAGGATCCCGAGGAGGCGGCGCGCATCCTCATCGAGCTCGCCAACGGCGCGGGCGGCCCCGACAACATCACCACCATCGTCGCGCGCGTCGAGGGCGCGGGCGTCGCGCCGCCGGCCGACAGCGACCTCCTCGAGTACAAGCTGTGGCGCATCGATCCCGTCGTCGAAGAGAGCGGCGACATGGTCACCGCGCCCGTCGAGCGGCTCGACGGCGAGTTCGACTCCGACTACCGCCCGAACGACGCCTACGGCACCGTCACCGACGCGCCGCCCGTCGAGCCGCGCCGGAGCGCGATGGCCGAGCTGGTCTCGATCGCCGTCGTCCTCGGCGTCATGCTGGGGAGCGTCGTCACGGGCCTCGCCATGTACCGCGGCGCCGTCGCCTGTGAGGTCTCGGCGCGCCTGCCCGGGCTGGCGGTGCTCTCCGACGGGCTCGACACCGGCGTGCGCTCGGCAGAG
>Ga0272446_1004267_pt1 | contig 17064 bp, 9 predicted proteins | sample YNPCB0061_FD_194587 | JGI IMG/M metagenome (GOLD analysis project Ga0272446, IMG submission 194587) | Hot spring microbial mat communities from Yellowstone National Park, WY, United States - YNP-CB-006-1 | ecosystem: Environmental > Aquatic > Thermal springs > Hot (42-90C) > Sediment | place... | reverse complement strand
AGGACGCGCCCGGCTGGATATCTCCTAGCTTAATCCGGATCAGTCCACCGTCTAAGATATCAGCCGTGCCGCTGGCCTCACGGATGAATCCGGGCGGCAGGGTTATACGGGCCTCTAATCCAGTCATAGGATCAGCGCCGCGATTCTGGATAATGTAGGCGATGCGAATTCGATCTCCCGGCAAGACTTTTTCCGGCACGCTGATCTGCCCATCGAGTACACTCTCGTAATATTCAATCTGTTTAGTCGCCAGGGCCTCGAAGTCGCTATTGAAGGACGCCGGCTTGTAGGTGCCAACCGCCTGGATGGCGGTCTTGGTGCCGAGTGCACCGGTGAAGACGCCTTTGACCGTGATTGTGCCGCGGCCGCCGTATTCGATGGAACCTAGGCGCCAGACCAACCCCTGGTCGGTTGGCGTCGGTTCTATCTTGGTGGGATTAAAATCCGTCGGAAAGCTGACGCGCACCTCGCTCGATGCCAAAGGCTCGCTCGCCTGGTTGCTCCAGTTAATGAAATAGGACGTCTCTTGGCCGAGCGCCACGCGGCTCGGGCCGTCGATGTTCAGGACCAGGCCCTTGCCGGTGTAGCCGCGGAACGGCTTAAAGACCAGGAAACCGATCCAAGTCGCGCCCAAGAGAAGGAGGAGGAAAGCCGTGATCCCGGATAAAAGATAAATCCAAAAACGCGAACGGCGGCGCTCGAGTTTGCTCAAATCAGGCATCTTCCCGTTATCGTCGCGGAAGATGGCAAATAAACTTTCTGAAACCTGCTCGTCGCGCTCCCCTGCGGCTTCTGCGGCCTGAGACGCCGTTACAGGTTGCGTGTTATGGTGTTTCCTGCCCATGCGTCGGGGTCAATAAAGCGGCCATGACGCGATCCCGATCCCAAACCCCACTGACCGACAGGTCCTGGGTGCCGCCATTTAACCAGGCGATCTTCCATTGTTCGGGCAGTGTGACGGTGCTGGTCAGCTTGCGGGAGGTCTTGCCGGATTGGCTGGTCAGAAGGAGGAGATAGGCGCCGCGCGGGTTTTGGCCGGATGGCACTTGACCAGTGTCGAGTTTAGTCAGGATGTCGGAAACGGTGAACGGCAGGCGATAGCGGAGCTTAACGGTCTGGCTCTTGCCGGGATCGAGCTGAAGCCAGCCGCCGAACACGGTCCGCTTACCTTCTTGGGAGATCTTCACGCCGTCGGCCGTGGCCTGGGCCGCGGCTTCCGTTTGCTCGATGTCCGGATCAGGCATGTCATTTAGGTTGATTTTGCGGAAGAGCTTCGCATCGGGCGCCTCGAAACCTGAGGCGGAAATGAGGCGGCTGCCTAAAGGCACGTAGGTCCGTAGATAGACGACGTTACGTACACCGCTAAAGAGATCGCCTTTGATGCCGGTATGGTGACGATTGAGCGTGACTGAATCCTCGATCGAGCCATCGTTCGCGATGTAGACTTCGTGTTTCACATCCTCGTCAATGACGCCATCGGTCTTTTGGCCAGCCACATTCGCCTCGATGAGCGCTAGGCTGTCGCCAATTGAATCCTTAAGGCGGCCGCTCCAACCGTAGCGTTCAGCCAATTGCTCCTCGTCTGGATCAAAGAAGGCCATTTGGATATCCTTAATCTCGAGTGATTCGGCAACTAGGGACGAGACCTTGAGCCAGTCCTCCTTGCCGAACACCTTGAGACGCTCCATGAGTTTGGCCGACAGGTCACCGACGAATTTCTTGGGGGTGTTCGCCGTCTTGTCGTATTCGATCTCGACCGCCTTCTGGGTCTCGAGCAGGAAATTTTCGGACGTCACGATTTTGCCGTATTCGGGCATCTCGATCGGACCCGTGATCAGGAGCAGTTTCTGCATGAACGTGGCGTTGACGGCGATGATGCCATCCACGGTCGGCTGGCCGGATTTGCTCCAGAACCAGTTGATTTTGCGGGCACTCTCCGGAAAGTCCGGAAACCAGTTAGAATCCTGGAATTGCCAGAGCGGATTAATAAGTTGGAGCGGTTGGGGTGGAATGACGCGCGCTAAAAGCTGACCTTTAAGAGCGTAAGTACCTCCCGACGGGACGCTGATATTCTTGATAGCACCGCGGTCCAAGATAACTTCGGCAAATGAGCCCATGAAGCCACCAGTTGGTCGGAGTTCGGTCTGGTTTTGGAAGAGAATAAGATAACGGCGACTACGATCGCGTCCCGAGAGTTTGGCTAAGACGTCGGCCAAGACGGTGAGTTCGCGTACCGCCGATTGCGCTTGACCGATCTGAGACAACAAAGAGGCGACGCGGGCTTGCTGGTCGGCCGGGAAAGCTTTCGGATCGACCGTGGCCGCCGCTTTAGATGCATCTGCGAGCAGACTCAAAGCATTGTTGGCGTAGGCGCCCATCACGTCGAGGCGTTCGTCGAGCCGATGTCCTTGGTCGCTGAAGATCTTGTCGAACCCGATAGCCAGGAGGCTGGCGGCGGTGCTCGCTTTGTCACCGACCTCGAGCAGGGCACGAGCACTCCGGTACTGTTTGGGCAAAAAAGAGGCGAGGCCGACGGCCAAGGCATTGGTCTGGCCGAGTAGGCTGTCGGCGTTACGGAAACCGGCGGACGCCTTGCGTAAAGCCTCAGCGGACTGCGGGATGGAAGCGGCGTCGCCGGCTTGGATAAGACTGGAGACAGCTTGCGAACCGGCTTTGGTCGCCTGCGCCTTGCCCTGCGACACCGAGCGGTAAATCATCGCCGCGCTCGCCGGTAAAGTTACAAAAACAACCAAAACGGCGAAACTTGCCATGGCTCGGAGAGGCGAAAAACGGATCGGCTGAAGCTCCTCGACGGCCGTCTCGATAGTCTGAACAGTCGTCTGCTCAATGCGCTCGACGTTTTGAAAAATGCCCAAAACCGCGAACTTAATCTCGTACCATTTGTTCTTCAGCCAGTCCAACCGACCGTACGAACGGCGAAAAGCCGTAGCGAAATCTTCCGGTGTAAACTGATCGGCCGAAGACCAAGGATGAAGACCGTGGGCTGAGAGGTCATGCGTCAGAGTGGCGTAAACCTGGACCGGACGCTGATCCATTTCTGTTTGAGTAAACGCTTCGCGGGTTAATACGACCCTGGATTCGGCTGTGTGGTTTGTTTTGAGCGCGATTTTTTGCAGCGAGATAACAAACGGACTACGCGTATGTTCGCCATACCTAATCTGAATGATTTTTTTCTTGTTTCCGGACGGCGTCTTTACGGTGAGCTCGATGGCGGCCTGATCGAGCCGTGAGACTTCGTCCGAAATTAATATAGCCTCGGTCGATGCCGGTATCACGGTATTTGTGACAGGCTCGTTCGTTTCAGTCTTCCAAGTCTTTTCCTGACGGCGTCCGCGTTTGGGTCCGAGCGGCGTCAACAGCACCACGCCCTCGCGTTCGACGACCGAGGCTAGCTGGTTTTCTAATTCTAAGACATGGCGGTCATCCGCTTTTACTCTTTTGACCGGTTTCTCATTCTTGATCACAGGGCTTAATTATTGAATAGCGTTTGACGAAATACCTCAAGCGTGAGCCAGGCAGTTCGCGACCAGACATGACGCTTTCGCAATTCGAGCGCCGCTTGCCGGGCTTGGGCCCTGCTTTTTTCAGGTTGAGCCAGCACGCTTTCAACAGCCGCAAGTATACCATCTGCATCGCCTAGGCGAAAGTATGTTGCGCCATTTTTACCGAGCACTTCACGTAAGACTGGGATATCTGAGGCGACGACCGGACAACCGCACGCTAAGGCTTCGAGCGGCGGTAGGCCAAAACCCTCAAAATGCGTCGGATAAACAAAGGCGGAAGCGTTGAAATATAGGTCCGACAACTGCCCGTCCGCGACCCTGCCCCGGAATTCCACGTTCTTCAGGCCGGATGTGGCCGCTTTCTCCTCCAAGCGCCGCATGAATATATCTTTTTCTCCGACCATAACCAACCGCAGTCCAGGATAGCGTTCGCTTATCTTCGGCCAGGCAACAAGAAGATCATCTAGGCCTTTATGGGGATACGCGGAACCAACGTAAAGCAGGTAGTTCGGGGCTAGGTCATGGGGATTTGGTTCTGAGACAGTCCCAGCTCCCAGATCCGAACCCCCAATCCTCGGCATCCCCTCTCCGGTGACGCTGATTTTACCTTTTGCCGACGGATAGAAAAATTCGATGTCTGATTTAACGAATTCGGTCGGGACCAGGATGCGGCGGGCGCGGGAGACGGCGTTCGCGACGACCACTCGATACAAGAAACGTTTGGCGAGACGCAACGGCCAGCTGCGTGTAGACATCTTGGCGCTTAGCGGAAAGTGGCGAAGCAGGAGATCGTGGATCGTGATGACCAACGGTCCGTGATAGATGAGCGGCACGTTCCAGTGCGGGACATAGACAAGATCGGCTTTGGCTTTACGAAAAACTCCCGGTATCCTAAGCTGCTCCGCCAGTCCGTACCAGCGGATATCGGCGACCAGCGTCTCGACCGACGGATGATTCTTGAAAGGATGGTCGGCGTTGCGCGTCACGAGGATGAAAGTATCCGCGGCATCCAAAACCAGCATCTCCTGGACAAGTTCCTCGATGTAGCGCCCGATGCCGCGGGTATTCTCCGGGCCCAGCATGCGGGCATCAATGCAGATGCGCATGACCTAAAATTACTTGGCACTCAAACACTTGACAAGCATTCCTGGATATAGTTTTTTCTATTTAGATTTGAGCAACGCATTGCTCTTTTAGAAAAAAGTTTAAAAAAAATAACGAAGACATGAGTAACGGCTGTCCCTCTCGGGCTGGCTTTTTCGTTTAAAAATGCCGCGGAACGTTTAGATGTGTTCCGCGGTTCAAAGTTTCTCCTCCAAGTTATCGATGTCGACTTCCTCGGAATCGCCGATTGATATTTCGGACGGATCCGATGAGTATCGTCGGGAGGGAACGAGGTCTGCCTCCAAACCTACAACCTCGGGATAGGCTGCGGGCGGCATGATGGTCGGCGGCTCGCTGGAGCGACAGCGTTCAAGCAACGCTTCGTCTGGGATCGGGACGGGTAGAGTGGGGCGTGAGTCTCTCTCTACCATGTCATCCGGTTTAGTCAGGTTTAATGCTGCGGCGTCGGACTGGCTAGCTCGGTCCTCTAGGAATCTAGGGAATTCGCGGCCTAGCTCGATAGATTTACCTTTGGCCAAAGCCAGAATCTCCATGAACTGTTTCCGCGATAATTGCCGGGACTGTCGACCAACTGTCTCGACTTCCTCACAGTTCCTGATACGCAGCTTTTCCGCGACTTGTGGGGATATGCCGGGCGGCGGCTTAACCATAGCCAGAAGCAAATTCTTGAACGTCAGATTCTCTAAATCGTTCTGAAAGATGAATCTTGATTCGGCTAGCCATTCGGCTGACGCAAGGTGCCGGTCGACGAACATTTCCCACGCCGCGACCAGCTCAAGGAAAGACAGGTCGGACATGTAAACCTCCTTTGACAATTAAAATAAAAACACGGAATCTCAAAAAAGGTCAAGACTTGTATCCAGCCATTAATTGGTTTAATTGGCTGAGTTTGTCTATTTTCTGTATCATTCATCTTATTCTTATGCCACCGAAATTCGATATGCCCAATAGCCCATTCACTCCGCCTAATCCCGAGGGCAGGGACATAGCAGACCCGGTTGTCCAGCGCGAAAGGTTGTTCGCGCAGGACTCGCGGATTCTCGCGGCGGTCCGCGATTTGGCGACTAAAATCCTGGGTTGCCGCGTCGAGCCTGAGTTTCCCGAGCGTAAGCCCCAGGCTTTGATCGTCGGCGGGTTCGTGCGCGACGCGCTTTTGGGCAAGAAGCCGGTCGACGCCGATATCGAGATCTACGGCATGTCGGCCGACCGCTTGGAGAAGTTCCTCGATGAGCTCTTCCCAGGCAAGGTCAATAAGGTTGGCAAGACGTTCGGCATCTTCAGTGTTGCGGTCGCTGAGGGCGTCGACCTCGATATCAGCTTGCCGCGCCGCGAATCCAAGGTCGGCGAAGGCCACAAGGGTTTCGAAGTGGATGGCGATCCGCGGATGAGCGTGGAAGAAGCTGCGCGCCGTCGCGATTTCACCTTCAACGCCATGGCCGCCGATATCCTTTTGGGCGAGATTGTGGATCCATACGGTGGCATCCAGGACCTAAAGACCAAAATCCTGCGCGTCACTGATCCGGAACGTTTCCAGGATGACGCTTTGCGCGTCTACCGAGGTCTGCAGTTCGCGGGGCGCATGGGGCTTAAGGTTGAACCGCAAACTTTTGCTCTTATGCGCCAGATGGTGGACCGCGGCGAACTGACCGTGCTAGTCGAGCCGCGCAAAGCCAAGGAGCTTCAAAAGACTGAGGTCGGGCGTCTCCTGTTGGAACGCGGCGACATCGTGCCGGTTGAGAAGGGCAAACAGCAGAAAGGTCTGACCGGACCGCGCATCTCGGAAGAACTGAAGAAACTGATGGTCAAGGCGCCGCAGCCGTCGGTCGGCTTGGAGCTCGCGCGCCGGCTCGGCATCCTCGAGCGTTATTACCCTGAATTCGGCGCGTCCGCCGAGGCTACGCCCGCCTGGCAACGTCTGCTCGACACGGTCGACGGCGCGGCGCATCTCATCCGCGCCCTGCCTTGGCTTAATGATTTGCCGGATAAAGAGCGAGACGATTGCCGTCTGCAAATCATGCTGGGCGCCTTAGTTGCTAACTTCGGGCGCGAACCGGCCGATATCCGCCGCCTGGCCGAAGGTTTCCTGGCGCGGCAGGAATTCCATTTCGACCGAATAATCAAACCGGCGACGAATGCCGCAGTCGAGCACTTGGAGCCGGTCCGCATCCTTACGGCTTTTGATTCCGGGGAACTCGACGAGAAGCAGCGCGACAACGAGATCCGTAAACTGTTCCGACGCACCCATTCAACCAAGCCCGAAGTCCTGGCAGCCGTGGCCCAAGCCGTGGAGCAGGGGAGCGAAGCCTCGGCGAAAAAACCTTTCCCGACGGCCGATCTGCTGCTCGATTGCGCCAAGCGCCATCCTGAATGGCTCCTGGCCCCGAATCAGATGAAGCTCGTAACTGGAGATGACCTAAAGGCCATGGGTCTGAAGGGCCCGGCCATCGGTCAGAAGCAAAAGGAGATCGAGGACCTGCGCGACCAGGGTATCATCGAGACGCGCGAGCAGGCCTTGGAATACCTCAAGAATCGAGCCGCCTGATACGCCCAGGCTCGAACGCCTGCCGTCGAAAGCCGCGCCGCACAATTCCGACCAGTCAGTCGAAACGGCCTTCGAGGAGTCGCAAGAAGTCGCCCGGGCCATGTTCGAGCTGAAGCGCGGCGTATTTTTTCGTGAGTTAATTTTCTTCGGCAAAGATCGTATGCGTCGCCAAAAACAAAATACGGTTAGTTAAACCGTGCTTTTTACAAAAGCTATGTTACATGCGGTTTTCGATCTTATATTTAGTTACTGATGAAGTGTTCGGGTGAACCATTACCGCGTTCAAGACTTCTTGTTCTTCGCTAAGTTCAGCAATCTGATCAAGAAGGTCTGAGGGAGAATTGGGGTTGTTGGCTATAACCATTCTTATATAATCATTCGCTCCTTCGAGGAGCCGTCGCAGGGAATTAACTGGAGTATTTGGATTGCAGGCGGACAAGGTTCTCACGTTAAAATTTTCATCCATTGATAGCAAATTCAAAACAAATGGATCTTGTGAATTAACCGCTTCTTTTCGCTTGCGCTCAACTGGCCATTCCACCACTTCTTTTTTTCTTGCCTCCAAACCGTTATCAATCTCACTGCAAAGATCATCAATCTCGGCAAGCAAACGCTCGCTACCCGTTGATTGTTCAAATTCGGAGAGAAGATTGTCTATGTGTCCAAATTTTGATTCAAAATTTCCAGGCATAGTTTTAAATTAATCAAATGTTTGATCTATCAGCTCCTCGAGCTTACGAATAAATTTACTTGATAGTTGTTTTGAATCGGGAACTTCTAAAGCATTCTTGCCAAATTCTTTTTTAATTGTTTCGGCTCCTTGAGCAAGCCCGACTCCTAATATAACAGTCTCTTTTTTGAACTTATTTACAAGATCGTGGAGTGAATCAGCACTACAGGCCAAACCGTCTGTTAGAAAAAAGATAAAATTATGCGACCTTTTGAATTTATCGGAGAATTTGGTTTGGCTAGTGTAAGCCGCCCGTAATAGATCAGTATCTTGTTGGTTTCCAATCGTAGCTTGTAGTAAAACTACTTTCTGTAAATCTTCCCCATAGGCTTCCTGTTCAAATGTTTTAAGAAACTGATAGCCGCCTTCCGTATAGATAACGATTTCAAAAGGAATATCCAGCCGTTTTGTGACTTCAATAAGAGAAACTGCCAGCATCTTCTCATTCTCAATCATATTCCCAACAGATCCAGTATTATCAAGAACAATAGTCCAAACAAATTGAGGCATTTCTGGAGACCGCTTGCGCTCAAAAGAACGTGGCCCTATCACTGGTTTACCCTCCTTTGTACCGACAATATTCCGTGTATAATCTCTTTGAAGCCGAGCACCCCGCCTCTGACGCCGTTCGTAAATGTACTCCCTATCCAAGTCGAATTTTTCTATAAAGAAATCAGTGAGGTCATCGGTCAGATCTTTCATCGACTCCATGTATTCAATATAGAGATGCAAGGCGTTGCCCTCCAACCCAGACATTTCCTTGTAAAGCGCTTCTGTCTTAGCTTGATGTTGACGCTTTAATTCTTCTAAGCGAGAAAGTTGTTCTGCGGATTTGCGTTCTATTTCTGCAAGTTGTTCTTGACTGATTTTTTCTACTTCATTACTAAAATCTTTCGAAGTGAAGTTACCGTGCTCATCTTGTTTTGTAAATTTGCTGCCTAATATCATTTCCATGTTGCGAAGTTGGGCAATAAGATTGGGGTCAGGACGACTAAACGTAACTCCCTCTCCTTCTACGAGATTACCAGCACCGCCTTTGCGCATTGGTTCGAAAGGCACCGCCTCGCTTTCGATCTTTGCTTTCTTAAATCCGCTCTCGTCTATTTGTCCACCAGAAAGTTTTTCGACTGATATTTCATGATTACCAAAACTACGTTGACCTTCTCCCATTTCTAGGCCCTGCATTTCGCCCATCATTTCTGACATTTTTTGCACGGCTTCCGACATTTGCTTAGCTAACTCTTGGGGACTTGCTCCAGATTGTAAACTTTCTTGCATTGAAGCGAGTTCATCAAGCATTTGTTGTATGGCTTCTTGACCTCCGGAAGCACCGCCTTGTCCCTTGGCTTGATTAAGCATCTTCTGCATTTGGCTGATAAGGTCTTGTATTTCGCCGGCAGAAGGTATGCCCCCTTCTGCTTGTTCAGCTGCGCCTGTCCCTTGTTCTCCTTGCGGCACGCCCTCCTCATCAAATTCTGTGCTTTTCCCGCCTAGTTTTAAGCCTTCCATTCCCTCTGCGCCTGCTTCTTCTCTCTTTCCTTCTTCCGTCCCCACTTCTTTATCTTCCTCTCCTTGAGCTTTCGGCAGCTCGGCGATTATTGTTTCCCAAAGATAATAATACTTTTTGGGATCGTGCTGACCAAATTGATTCAAACGATTCAGATAAAGACCGGACATCTGCGCCCGATCAACTCCGCTATAAATTATGGGCATGCACATTCTATAAAAATGTCCCCATTCAATCTCGCCTTCCTTAACAGGTATTGATTTAGTGCCTCCGCCGCCTTTATACCAAAATCTTGCCATGGGTTTTGGTAATTGAAAATTGACTAAAAAGTTATCGCCAAAACCTTCTATCCCTAATTCCGGTTGTTGTGATAAAAATTCTTGGGCCGCCTGTGAACCATATATTGAAAAATCAGGAAGGTCATAACCGCGCTCCATCATTTTCTGCATCATCTTATCCGTAAATTTCGGATTTTTTTGCTGATAGCCAGTCATTAGAAGACGCATCGCCGTGCGATAAACTTTTGAAGTATTTCGTGCAAACGAGCGAGTTTTCTGAAGCATCTCCAATTGTTCGGGAGCGAGCTCGGCTTCGTTGATGCCGTATTCCTTGATGTTGTAAGTCAGCGACTCCTTTTCCGGTTTTGCGAGTTCTTTTTCCAACGCACCGCTCTCGGCAATTTGCTTGGCAACTTCCTCCAATTGTTCAAGTTGCTCTTTCAGCTTTTGCAATTGCTCCTCGGTAATCTCATCAGCACCGGTTTCTTTTGCCTCCCTAATTGCCTTTTCAGCCTCTTGTTTCATCTGCTCGGCCTGTTTGCCGATCTCCTCCATAGATGAAGGCTTTTCCTGCGGTTTTTGAGCTTCCAGCTTTGCTCCCGGTTTTTGTAACTGTTCTAACTGATCCTTAGCGGTTTGCAGTTGTTCTTGAAGATTTTTAGCGAGCAAATTTTTTTCCTCTGCCCGCTCCAGTTTTTCCGCCGCGCTAAGTTCTTTCTGTTGTGGAGCTTTTCGTTCCTGTTTTCCTTCTTGTCGGGGTTTTTGTTGCTGGCTTCTTGGGGTTTGTTTTTGCTGTTGGCTATGCTCTCGCAGTTTTTCCATCATCTTCTGCAATCGTTTCTGAATTTCGTGCATCTGCGCTTGCGTAGCAGACATCACTTTGCCTATTTCTGTTTTGACAGTTTCTTTCGAAGTTGCTTTACTTTTTGCTTCCGCTTCTTGCGTTCCTGCCGTCTCGCCTCTGGGCGTGGGGGGAGGAGATATCAATTTTGAAAATTTCGGCCACAAATAATCGCGGACGAGCTGAACTTGTTTTTTAGGAACAGCCATTTTTACTGCCTGATCCAAAACCGATCGTGTTTGCTTATCAAAAACTTCCTGCACGCTTGGGTCAGCGCTCCTCAAAGCTTGTTCAAATTGCTCTTTTGGAATAAGCCCTGTTTGAGAAAGGGAATATAACAATATGATGTCCACTGCTTGTTTATATGGCGCGGATTGGCCGATGCTATCCGCTATTTGTTGAGTATTTATATCGTGTTCGTATAACGCACGAAAGTTTTCCTCTGGCCTGTCGCTATGCGAATTCCGCATCTCCAAATAGTTCACAGATGCTTCGTGCGTAGCTTCCACCAGAGAAGTGAGGAGTTCTGGAGCAATATCGTGCGTTTTACACCAGTCGCGCAAACCGTTCAACTCGGCATCAATCGGGTAATTTAAGTTTCCGATTTCATGTCTAAGTCTGGCGTTGGTAAGACGCTTGTCGCTGAAAAGAGATTCGCGAGGATAGATGATGACGTTTGGTACGTCAGTTGGATTGTCTGGGCTTTTGGCTACGCCCCATTGGTCGCCAGCCATAGCTCGGACCCGGACTTTTCCAGAGAACCCTTTTTGTTCAATTCGGCGAACTAAACCATGCGCCAAAACAGGGATAATCTCGTTGAGATCCCTTTCAGCCCGAGCAACTTCAGGATTTTTTATTTCCGGAGGTGATTCCACCTTGAATTGTGGTTCGCGTGATACTATTGACATAAAGAATGATCATGAGCATCTACCGGATACCCTCGGCTAAAATAAGCATCATGGCATCGCGGTCAGTTTTTCCGCGGCGATAGGTGTCAGTGTGCGGCAGGTAGGTCATTGCTATCGCGTATTGCGCCGCATTCCAGCCAGCTTTCCAGCCTGGCATTTTGGCAAGGTCGGCTTCCCAGAGGTGATTTTCGGAATAAAATTTGGCCGCTTCAATCGTGCCGCGAAGGGAGATGTCACGCTCCATTCTTGTTTCGCCGGTGCGTGTCTTGTAAGCTTCAACGACTTGGCGCGTTCGGTCGGCAATGGCCACCAGATTTTTGAGGTCTTTGATAATTTTTACAGTCGTTGGTTCGAGTGAGACTTGTGTCCCGATACCATTAATGACGTAATCCCAAACTTTTCTGAATTGTTCATCAGATAATTCTTCTAATGGATGAATGTTGTCTTTAAGGATGAGAGCTTCGTCATGGGTGAATTTCTCGCGATTCGTAGTCGGGTCAACTTCTCGGAAAGGAGGATAGCCCATGGTCATAATGTTGGAGCGATCGTCAATGGTCTCCGGCAAATCTTCAACACCGTCGTATTCGGCCGGGTTCATCAAACCTACAAAAAGCACTCCCGGAGCCGCTTTGATCACTTGGTCATTCAAGAAAACGGTTCGATCTCCATCAAATAGGGAGTTGAAGAACTTAGCGACATTTGGTCGCAGGAGGTTTAATTCGTCTAACTCAAGAACCGCATTTGGTGTGGTAACGGCCGTTAAAATACGGGTTGGTATTCTTACTACTTCGCCGTCCGATAATTCCACATCATAGGTCAAATCACGTTCCTCTTTATCCGGAGAGCAGGTATATCGGAAAAGTGGACGGTTGGTTTCAGCACAATAAAAATCAGTTAGTTTATTTTTTCCCGTGCCTCGAGGACCGACAATAACTGTCATTCCCTTTCCACTCAAGCGTTCCCACTCCGGTGCCCTTTCGTTTTTTACCAGTTCCTCTAAATAAGCATTGTTACCCAATCCTAATTGACGATTCGCCAATGTTGCGAACCAGGCAAGCTTTTTTTCAAAGTAAGGAGTGAGTTTAAATTTAGGATCGCGTCCAGGGATAAATTCGTTTCCACCCGCATCAAGCGAACGGAGGAACATTTGAGTGCGGATAATCTCTGCTACCCTTTCTGCAAAATCGTCTGGATCCTCAAGTCTTGTTTCGCCGAGATTGAGAAATTTTTTGATGCTTTTCGGATCGGTGAAACTATCAATTTTATTAGCAATCTCTTTGGCTTGCTTGTCATAGTCCGGATTATCCGGGTTTAGTTCTTCATATTTTCTGGTTAGGTCGCCAAGCAAAGCAATGGCTTCATTAAATATTTTAAGTTCAGTCCTTCCTTCAAGAATCGTGTCGATTGATTCCAAGCGCTTTCCGCGATGCTTTTCCGAAAAAGCCAAAGGTTCTCCTGGTTTTGCGGTAAAAGTCAAACCGTAGGCATCCTTGACAAATCGCACTTCTGAAAATTTTTTTCCTCCGGATACAAATACTTTTCCGGGCACGGCTTTCCATTCAGGTAGTTTATCGGGCGGCTGACAGATTGGGATATGAATATCGCCTATAGTAAGGTATTGTCCGGTTTTTAACCGCTCGGCAATTATTTCTTGGGTTCTCGGTGTAGGAATAGTTTTGAATCTCCCTTTCTCGACAGAGGGAGCCGCCTCTTTTTGTTGAGTCACAAGTGGTTTCTCGGATTGAGAGAGCAGATTTGTTTCTATCGCGTCGAGTTCTTCTAATGTCGATTCTAATGTTGCAATCATCTCCTCTCGTGTCTTGCCCTGACTGCTTTTCCAGTCTACGGGCAAGAGACGAGCTTTTTCTAAAGCCTGCAAAACCTTTTCTCTTTTTTGGGAAATTTGTTCAGAAGTAAGCTTTTCCGCTTTTGGTTGCGCTTGTTGCTCTTTTTGTGGTGCCGGTTTGTGTTCAAATGATTCTCTCATATGTTTATTGGTTGGTTTCTACCACTTCTTTTAAGGACAAAATGAGTTTGTGAACGACCTCTGGCGATTGTTTAGGGTAGTAGAGTAGAACCTTATCGCGAGCCGGCACGACTCTGATGTGCCCTGTATACCCCGGAACTCCGAACAACCAGCGGCCGACCGTGTCTATGGCGATTTTTTTACCGTCCTTGCTTTGACCTTTGGCGGCGCACCTAATTGGTTGATTGTACAGAGGCAGTGCGCGAGCCAGTTCATGTATAAATACTTTTGCCGTTAACCCCAACGGTTTTGGTGCTTGAATGTCAATCCACATATTAAGCGGCATTGCGGCATTCGGGAACGTTGTTATTGATTTTTTCATATGCGTAAATTTAAAATTAATTTAATTTGCTATTTCTTCGTGACCAGCGGAGAAACAAGAAATGGAAACTTTGTAATTTCTTCAACCGTGAATCCGGCTTCAATTGTCTTTAACGCCACCTCCGCGCTTCCAGCTTTTGCGATGGCAATAATCGCTTCTATACCACCTTTCGTCAAAATTTCCTCAATCGTTCTCGCTTTTAGAGTGTCTTGACCGCGGCTGCGGCCACTACCTCTCATATAATCATTCACCTCAATGGCTTTGTCGAGCCGACAACCCCTGCTAACAATCTTTCGCACGTCATCAATTCCAAATGTGTCAATCGCTTGTGAAACGTGATATCCCTTGCTGTAATCACCAGCAAATTTTTCAAATAAGATAACCTCTTGTAAATTCGTAGCCACCTGTTTTTCTTTAAGAGCACGGCCGACTGCCAAAACACCAGCGAGTGTGCCACCCTTACTGGTAATTTGCTCGATTTCTTGCAAGCTAAATGTATCCAAGGCTGAATCTAAATAGCTGTATTCGCGTGTCTTTAATAATTTTCTTGCTAAGCTATGAACGGCGGTAAAACTGAAATCGTATTGATGTTTTGCAAGAGCTCCTTTAACTTGACTATATTCGCCATATGAAATGCCATCAGAAAAAATCTTTTCGACTTCAGCAAGCGGTAGTTCACGCAATGCCGAAATAAAATCATTTATATCATTTACGCCTTTCGCGACATTCGCTATTTGATTGATATCCAGTTCATATCCGCATTGTTTTGTATTGTTAAGTACAGCTTCAGCAACTGGCAAATTTACATCTTGCTTGAGTAATACCCTTATCTCATCGAGATTAAATGTTTTGAAGGCATTTTCAAGTCCGTCAATATTATGAGCGGCTAATTCTGCAACTTCTTGAGGACCTAAATTGTGACCAAGTTTATCAGTTACTTCTTTGACTGTAGTTATTGACTGTAAATTTATACTGGCATCTATAAATTGTTTTACCTGTTCGAGGTCGTATTTCTTTAGCGCGCCAGTCATGCCGTAAAAATTCTTGCTCGCTAGTTCACTAACCTCTTGGAGAGAAGCTTCGTATCCGGATACAGAGAGGATATTGCCAACCTTCATCATTTGCGAAAGAGTCCATCTTGCGGCATGATCTTGACCCTTTGCTTTTTCTACTAAATTATGTACAAACCTTAAATCCTCACGAGTTGCGCCGCGTTTACCGGCAATAATATCGGCAAGCGAATATTCAATAATTGTCTCGTCGCTCATGCCCCGTTGCATCATCTTATGGGCGCGTTTTATCGCGCCGAAAGGGGCGTAATTAATCCAATCAATAATGTCAGCTAATGGTTTACTGTCATAATCGCCACCAGTATGATTGATTCTAAAGTGTAAGTCGAGGGCTTTTTGGGCAAGGCTTTTTCTTTTCTCAAACCGCTCATTAATTATTGCTTGTCTCTTTTCAAGATCGTCCAATAATTGTTCCGGAGTCCTTTCTTGTAAGCGACTAATTTCCGCTTGATATTCTGCCTGCAGCTTTGCCATTGCATTCTCGTGACGCTCTGTAACGGACTGTAACTGCAATACTCGCTCTTTTTCAGGAAGTTCGGCTTTCTCTATTTCATTTTTTAATTTTTCAAATTTATGATTTAATCTTTCAATTTCTTGCTCATACCATCTTTGTTGTTTCTGTATTGCAAAATTATTTTCCTGCTCGGTGTAAGCCTTGGCGGCTTTTTGACCAGTTAATTTCTGCTCCCCCCAAGTATAGCTTTTACCACTATAGGCGATTCCTAAAAACTCCTTGAGGGCTTCTACATCTGTATCAAGCCTTTTCTTTTCAGGAGCATATCTGTTGTCACCAGATTTTCCGATAAAACGTTCTATGTTGTGCAAATCAATTCCTTGAATTTTCCGACGCATTCCAAGCAATTGTTTTTTTACTTGCCGACCGAGTCGCCCCCACGCTATTGCTTCATCCAGAGAACCAACATAGGGAGATTCTGGCCCTCTGTTTGGGTCGTTATAATTCATTGCCTCTTCGAGCCAATTGGCGGCGAGAATGACAGACCTGTGTTCAATTACTTGTTCGTCTGCTTTTTTGTCACCCATTCTTCCTTCAACATGTTTACGAGCTTTTTCGTATATCCCTCTTAAGAACGGATACGCATATCCGATACTGCCTTCGTGAATACCGGAGTGATACCCCTTTAATTCCGGCATGTGAGTTTTGGCAATTTTTTTCTCTTTTAGTCTCTTGTCAACGATTTTATAAATTCCTAATTCAGGGGTGCCGATCATGGCCGCAAATTCTATGTCTCTTAAAAGACCCAGGCGGACCGTCTTCGGTGATGCATTCGATGCATCAATCGGATACTCTTTTACAACTTCCACATATTCACCCTTTTCCGGATCCCATTTTTGTTCAGTTTCTCTTTTGACCGCTTCGCCGCTAATAAACTTTTGATAAAAATCCAGACGGTCAGCCAGATATTTATACGCCCCTTTTGTAGTAGAATGTTCACGAATAGCCGTTATGGCGTCCGTCAATGACATTGTACTCAAAAGCTCCAATCTTTCTATGGAATCTTCTGTCTCACCAAACTTCTTTATCTTTTCTTTTTCGATTATTTTTTTCTCTTCACCCAAATAAGAAAGCAATTTTTCAAAACTGCGTTGGTCGGATTCCATGCCTTTTTTCCCTTCCAGCGGAGTTTTCAAATCAACGACCTTGCGCCATTCGCTGGGATCGGAAATGCCAGCGTCAGAAAGTTCACGCTCTACGTGTTCTTTTGGCCCCATTGATTGTTCAAATCTTCTTTCGCTCATAATTTTGTGGTTTTCTCAATTTCATTTTAGCAGAGAGAGTAAAAATCATTTCGTAACCTAGTGGATAGTAAAATACCACTGGGTTCTGCTGAATAGAAGGGAACAAACCTGTCTGACGAGTTTTTGCCTTGGTCGCAAGTGCGTTTTTGCCATCACCGCAAGGTGTGGAGAACGCGTCGAGGGTACGTGAAGTGTCGGTTCTGCAAGAGGCAGAAGGGCCTCCGGAAACTCAAGCGCGAGCTAAAAGTCCTCGTGGGGTTCCACCAGCAGCAGACGGCACGTCAGTGTGCTCTCGACGTCGGTGTAAGCTACAAAGCCGTGGAGCGCGTCTACCGCCGTCTCCGGGAACGCCTCACGCATCTGTGCGAGATCGAAGGCGCAAAGATGTCTGGGGAGATCGAACTGGATGAGGCATACTTCGGCGGGAAACGGA
>Ga0272446_1004266_pt1 | contig 17071 bp, 16 predicted proteins | sample YNPCB0061_FD_194587 | JGI IMG/M metagenome (GOLD analysis project Ga0272446, IMG submission 194587) | Hot spring microbial mat communities from Yellowstone National Park, WY, United States - YNP-CB-006-1 | ecosystem: Environmental > Aquatic > Thermal springs > Hot (42-90C) > Sediment | place... | reverse complement strand
TGTGCCAGGGGGTAATGGGATTTGGTAAAGGGCTACTGAACGTTCTTTTCCATCGGTTTGTGTAACTGTAATTTTGTAAATACCATACTTGGCAGTTACGGAATCTAATCGTGCTTTGTTCACCTCTAGGAATGATTCAAAACCGATAGTTTTAAAGTTTTTCAACCAGTCTTTTACAGCCAGGGTGTCAAAATTATGAAGGGGTGTATTTGACTTCAGCAACCTGATTTCAAAACGACCTTTGTCATGCAAAACTTCATACGACTGATCTGGTAAATTCACAAATTCCATTTTTACTTTTTGAATATCGTTGATATGATATGCAAAGATCATCCGATCTCTCCATTCTTCCGGCATAGGCATAAAGTAAGGGGAGAGATAGCCTCTGAATCCGGGTACATAACAGATAAAGGGAATGGATGAACCTTCAAGCAGCATGTAAGTTCCCAGATGATCCTGTGTAGGGCCACCCACATACATGGTTTTTGTAAGTTTGCCGTTTTGATAGATTTCTACTTTGGTTGAGTAAACCGCCAGACTTTTGATAACATTTTCCAAAGCTGTTTTGGGAACATACTGTTTTACTTCAATTCGCTTGAGTAAAATCATTAAATCATTGATTAGGTCAACCCGGGCCGGGAATTGATTGTCCACCATCCATCGGCCATTCTCTTTGGTGAGCAAAACCTTTCGGTTGCTTTTATCAGCCATAAAGATTTTGTCAATGGAAGCGGTGTCTTCTACTTTAAAGTTACTTAATTCATTTTTTTGACTCCCTTTACCACCGCATCCAGTTACCATGGATAACAGAGTGATGGAAAACAGAACTATACTATATTTTAATGTATTCATGATAACAATCGTTATGAGGCAAACCTTCTTTTCCGGATGTAATTATATAACAGTCCGAATAAAACAACCCAGATTACCGGAACTACTGTATTAATCGATTTCCATTTTTGCTTTTCTTCGGTTACTTTATTCCGATCAAGCAAACGAATACGATATTCTTTGGAACGAAGTGGAATGAACCAGCTGTCTCCGGTAAGATAATTGACACAGTTCAGCAAAAAGTTTTTATTTCCTCCATAGTAAATACCTGTTCTTGGATCAAGGCCTAATGGAACAACGGATTTAGTTTTGGGGTTGTAAAAGTTCTTGGCAATATCACCATCACCCACCACAATCATCTTGGTTGGCTCACTTTGTTTCTTAACGGTACGATTGCTAAGCTCCACGATTTTGTTTTCAAACACAGAATGGAATTGACCTTCCAGCAACACAGCCACCGGTTGATGGGGTTTATTAAAACGTTCAGGTGTGGGCTCCTGTTCAACCACATTCAGTGAAATACGTACTGGAGCATACAATACTTTGGTAAGCTGCGAAGTGGTAAGCAGTATTGTTTTTTCAACACCCGGAACGGCAATGGTATCCAATGTGTTGGCAAATTCCAGCTTTATGGAATTGAGATTTTTAACTACCGGATGTTTGCCTTCCGGAATAATTACCGGATAGTAATACCAAGGTAAAAACTCCTGTTTGTCCTGATTGCCAAAATTTCCGGTATTGATCGGGATCGGAGAACATTGTGCATCTTGCACCAGTGTAGGATTTACACGAACCCCGTATTTAAAGAGCTGATCATATAGGTTCAGATCCCTTGGAACCCCCAGGGTATAGTTAGCGTTACGCATGCTGTCCATGCTGGCAAAAACCTGATCGAGCAGCCACAACACCTTTCCGCCCCGCATGATATACTGATCAATGATAAATTTGGATGCATCATTAAATGCCGAATCGGGTTGTGCAATAATCAAACAAGAAGTAGTTTGATTGATAACATCCAGGTTATTGCCAATCTCAACTCCTTCCACCTCATAAAACTCACGAAGGCCCATGACAAAGTCGGCCAGATAAAGTTCATTCATTTCTCCGTGACCACGTGAAAAGGCCACGGTTTTCTTTTTCTCAAAATTTAAAAGTTTATACAGGGCTTTTGAGAACTCATATTCCAGTCGTTCAATACTCTGATTTAATACAAATTCCGGATTTTGATTAAACTGACTTTGCAGCAACTGCACGGCTTCCTCCCGACCATTGTAAGCGATAATTGCTCCCGGAAAAATACTTCGCGTACTTCTACCTTTTTCATCTTTAACGGTTAAATCAGTAGGTATAAGTCCTTTGTCCACCAGCTCATAGTAAATATCGGCCTGCACCTGCTTGTCCTCATTTGAAAAGGGATCAATAAAGCGGTATTGAATTTTATTACCGGCATAAAAACGAAACTCATCCAGCAATTCCCGGGTAGCATTTTGTAGTCGTTTAAATCCTACCGGAAAATCTTTCCCCTCTAAATACACAGTAATGAGGGCTATATCATCTAATCTTCTAAGGATGGCTTTGGTAGAATCGCTGAGCGAAAAGCGTTTTTCTGCAGTTAAGTCAAAACGTTTAAAATGCTTTGTGGCAAGCACATTCAGTCCCAGCAGGATTACTAATCCTAGGGCCAGTTGCATTAGGTCTTTATTTCTTCTGTTGCTCATGGGTTACCAGTTACGTTTTTGCAACAGGGTTTTAGTACTCAGCAGAAAAAACACATTGGCTGAAATAAAATATACCACATCCCGTGTATCAATCACTCCCCGGCTGATGGAAACATAATGGGAACGGATGCCCAATTCCATAAAAAATAAATTGAATGCCCTCAATACCGGAAGGTTAGCAAGTAGTTGAAATCCTTCACTTACAAACAAACACATGACAAAGGCAATGAGCAATGAAACAATCTGATTGTCGGTAAGAGAAGAAGCAAAAATACCAATAGAAATGTAAACCGATGCCAGAAAAATGAGTCCTAGATATGATCCGGCCACGGCACCGCTGTCAATATTCCCTATTGGATTTCCCAGCGAATACAGTGTAACGTAATAAATCAGCGTAGGGAAAATGGCAAAAATCACCAGAATCAGTGCTGCCAGGTATTTGCCCAGAATAATGGACGTTTCGCTCACTGGTTTTGTGATCAGGCTTTCCAATGTTCCCAAACTTTTTTCTTCGGCAAACGAACGCATGGTGATAGCCGGTATCAGCAGCAAAAATACATACGGTGCATTTTCAAAAAATCTGGATAAATCAGCATACCCAAAATCAAGCAGGTTATCATCCGGCATGAGCCATAAAAATACACTGTTTACTAGCAGAAACAGGATAACCACCAGGTACCCGGTAACCGAACTGAAAAACAGGTTAAGTTCTTTTTTAAGCAGTGCAATCACAGCGTTGAAAATCTTTCGTGCTCAAAAGTAGTGTAAATTTTGGTTCCCTGCAGGAACATGTTCAGCCTTTTGTGGGAATGCCGGCATCCTGCAGGCTGAATGCCTGAGGCTTATCATTAAACCAACTTCGGGTTAGTTTCCACGTATCTTTAAATAGATCTGAATGTCGGTATTGATCCAGGTGCCTGGCCGATTGCCATTCGCTGATGGTATAATACACATTCAGGTGCTGTTCATCCTGCATCAGCCGCAGGGAATTACACCCTTCAAAATGCCTGATCAAAGGGTATTTTTCAGCAAACATGGCCAGAAAATCGGTTACATCATCTGGGTTAAAACTCATTCGTACAATTCGTATAATTTCCATGCAGCATCAGTTGTTTTTAAATGCAATGCGAATATTAGCCCCTACGCCGATTTTTAAAAACTGGAGCAGGCTGCCGTTGCTCATGGCAATTTCCAGATTCCCCGAGGCGTTGAACACGGCAAGCAGTTCTCCGCCTTCTGTTTCAGCATAACTTTTAGAAATTCTTGGAATGCCATATTCCAGACTTCGAATATGAACCATGTATTTTCTGCCCTGCCCCACCTGGTTAAACAGCTCCCGGGTGATGTTGGTGATGGCATTCCCGTAATTGTCTGAATAAATTACGGTTCCCAAAATAGAGTCAGCATCAATGGTTGGACGGAACATGGTTTTTTGTACAAGCCCTATGGTTGGCCGACCAATTTCTTCCGGCTTTTTTCCATTTGCCAGAGCCGCCATCACCGGAACAAATACCTCCAATGCCGGAAATGTGCCATCGGCGCCTTCCAGATGAGAAATGTCAAAAATAGTTTCCGGCTGATTGTTAAAAGCCAAGGAAAAAACACCGTTGTCTGTTCCAACAAAATAGTGACCGTCATGCTCAAATACCACGTGCCGGCTTTCAAAATCAAGTTTAGTATTTACCGCTACCATGTGAATAGTGTCCGGAGGGAACAGCCGGTAACTGTTACGCAGCATGTAACCGGCAGGTACGATTCCCTGTTCCAGCGTTATGGTATGTGTGATATCAATGACTGTGGCTTCCGGAATCATTCGGTAAATAGCACCTTTTAGCACCCCGGTATAGTAGTCGGAGTGTCCCATGTCAGATATTAGGGTAATAAGAGCCACGATTCAAAATTACACCAAAACATAGCAACTTTTCGGCCCGGAAAACCTATTTTTGAGCAGTTTATATTGAATAAGTCTTGAGCGAAAAAATTATCATCATTGATTCGTTGGATCCTGTTTCGTTTTATGGGGTAAACAACGAAAACCTGAAACTCATCAAAAAACATTTTCCTAAACTACAAATTGTAGTACGTGGAAATGAAATAAAACTCCGTGGCACCGAGGAAGAAATGGAAGATTTCCAAGAAAAGTTCCTGGCACTGCTGAATTACTTTGAAAAGTACAGCAAGTTGGATGAAGATGCCATTCAATCTATTTGCGGTGAAAATGAACGCGGATTTATGAAGGAAAAGAGCCCGGAAAATAATACCATTCTTTACGGGATTGACGGTTTAGTAATAAAGCCTCGTACACATACACAGTTAAAATTGGTTGAAGCCATTGAGAACAACGACCTGGTATTTGCTATTGGCCCGGCCGGTACCGGCAAAACCTATGTGGCGGTAGCCATGGCGGTAAAAGCACTCAAAGCCAAGCAAGTTAGGCGGATCATTTTAACCCGTCCGGCCGTGGAAGCCGGAGAAAACCTTGGGTTTCTTCCCGGCGACTTGAATGAAAAACTGGCACCTTATCTGCAGCCTTTGTATGATGCATTGCGTGATATGATACCCGCAGAAAAACTAAAGCTCTACAACGAAACCGGGGTGATACAGGTTGCGCCCTTGGCTTATATGCGGGGTCGTACCCTCGATAATGCTTTTGTGATTTTGGATGAAGCCCAGAATGCTACGTCTAACCAAATGAAAATGTTTTTAACCCGGATGGGCAAATCAGCCAAATTTGTGGTAACCGGTGATATTACACAAATTGACCTCCCCCGGAATCAGCGTTCAGGATTGCCCGAAGCCATGAAACTGCTGGAAAAAGTAAAGGGCATCAGCTTTGTGCATTTTAATGAAAAGGATGTGGTAAGGCATGAACTGGTAAAAAAGATTCTGAATGCCTATAACAAATATGAAATCATGAAATAATGGATACAATTTTTCAAACCGACTTTCAGTTTCCCGGCCAGACGGGCGTTTATCACGGTAAGGTACGTGATGTGTATTCTATCGGCCATGATCTGCTGGTAATGATTGCCAGCGACCGCATATCAGCGTTTGATGTGGTGCTTCCCCGCCAGATTCCGTATAAAGGACAGGTGCTGAATCGAATCGCCACTACCTTTTTAGAACAGACCCGGCACATTGTGCCTAACTGGTTTATCCGTTCACCGCATCCTAATGTAAGTATTGGTTACAAAGCGGTGCCTTATAAAGTAGAAATGGTGATCCGGGGATATTTGACCGGTCATGCCTGGCGTGAATACAGCAGCGGTAAGCGTATGCTTTGCGGGGTGGAGTTGCCGGAGGGAATGAAAGAAAACGATCCTTTTCCGAAACCGATTATTACCCCGGCTACCAAGGCTGATGAAGGGCATGATATGGATATTTCACGCGAAGAAATTATTCGTCAGGGTATTGTACCGGAAGCTGAGTATCTCAAACTGGAAGAATATACCCGTAAACTGTATGCTTTTGGTGTGGAATATGCCCACCAGCGCGGACTGATACTGGTGGATACCAAATATGAGTTTGGAAACAGAAACGGTGAAATTATACTTATTGATGAAGTGCATACACCGGATTCTTCGCGGTATTTCTATCTGGATAGTTACGAAGAAAACCAGCAAAAAGGCTTGCCGCAAAAACAGCTTTCCAAAGAGTTTGTACGGCAGTGGCTGATTGAAAACGGGTTTCAGGGAAAAGAGGGTCAGCAGGTACCTTTAATGACGAATGAATACGTGGAATCGGTGAGTCAGCGATATATTCATTTGTATGAAATCATTACCGGACAAAAGTTTGTCGGCCAATCAACAAACGATGTTTTTGATAAAACGGTAGCTGCGCTTGATGAAATTACCGGTAGTGCCTAAAATGATTTACTCCTCTTTACGTTAGTAGAAAGCATGGAAACGATAAATTTGCAGGAATTCAGCCGGTTTACCCACTTTGAGCTGCTGGCACGCCAGGTGGTAGAAGGCTTTATTACCGGATTGCACCGAAGTCCGTTTCATGGTTTTTCGGTAGAATTTGCAGAACACAGGCAGTACAATACCGGAGAATCAACCCGACATATCGACTGGAAGCTGTATGCCCGTACAGAGAAATTATTTGTAAAACGATACGAGGAAGAGACCAACCTGCGATGCCACATTATTCTGGATAATTCTTCTTCCATGTATTTCCCGCTGAAAGAAGACTTGCCGCAGGGCGCCACCAATAAGATATCATTTGCTGCCCTCAGTGCAGCCGCCTTGATAGAAATGATGCGTCGCCAGCGCGATGCCTTTGGTATTACGGCATTTTCTGATCAGATCGATCTGCATACACCGGATAAATCAAATCTGGTTCACCAGAAATATATTTATCATCAGTTGGAACAAATTACAGATGTTAATAAAGCCCGGTCGCAGAAAAAAACAGCAGCCGCATCCTTATTGCATCAGATTGCAGAAATGATTCACCGCCGGTCAATGGTTGTAATTTTCAGCGATATGTTTCAGAATATCGGGGCTGAAAGAGAATCAGCCCTGGATGAAATATTTTCAGCCTTGCAACACCTGCGGCATAACAAGCACGAAGTATTGCTGTTTCATGTGGTGGATAAAAAGCTGGAGCTGAATTTTGAATTTGAAGACCGGCCATACCGCTTTATTGACCTGGAAACCGGAGAGGAATTAAAACTACATCCGGCAGAAATCCGGGAAGAGTATAAAAAATCGCTCGATAGGTTTGAACAAAAACTCAAACTTCGTTCTGCTCAGTACGGCATCGATTTTATTGAAGCCGATATTAACCAGGGATATCACCAGGTGCTTTGGAACTATCTGGTAAAACGCAGCCGGCAATACTAATACTAAAGTTTTTAAAATAAAAAACCCCGGATATCCGGGGCAACATTTTTTTAGTATTCGTCTTCATTAAAGAAGAAATCATCTTTGGTCGGATAATCCGGCCAGATGTCTTCAATGGATTCAAACGGATCACCGTCGTCTTCCAGTTCCTGCAGGTTTTCGATCACTTCCATCGGAGCGCCGCTGCGCATGGCAAAATCAATCAACTCATCTTTGGTGGCAGGCCATGGGGCATCTTCCAGGTATGAAGCTAATTCCAGTGTCCAGTACATAATTTTCCGGTTTTAGGGATTATAGTTTCACGTTAACGATACTTTGCCTTAAAAGTTTACAGATTTTTCTGCCTCCTTTTAAGGGCTGCAAAAATATAGAAAAATGGTTGTGATTTGCGATTCAGGTGCCGGCAATGGTTATTTTTTTATTAAAAAAAATCAACCAGCTGGTAATGAATATTTTGCATGTAGTGTTTCATGCTATATAGATATAGATAAAGAAGTGAAAAATAGTTTAGCCCGGAACCGGTTATTTATTCTTCTTTTTTACGGGGCACCCAGGGTATTTCAGATACGCCCAGATTTACACCCAGGAAACGGGCCAGCATAAACAGGTAATCACTTAACCGGTTGAGGTAAATAATCAGCTTTTCGGATACTTCTTCCTGTTCGGCCAGTTGTACAGCCAGCCGTTCGGCTCTTCGGCATACGCAGCGTGCAATGTGTGCCTGGCTTACCACCGGATGCCCCCCCGGAAGAATAAAGTTTTTTAACTCCGGCAACTGGGTTTCCATGGCATCCATTTGTTCTTCCAGCGCCGTAATATGCTGTTCTTCAATCTCAGGCACCCAGAGGTTTTTTTTCCCGGGTTCGGCAGCCAGCATGGCTCCTATTTCAAATAAATGATGCTGAATCTGCAGCAATTGTTCTTTTTGAGTTTGGGGAATGGACTGATCGCGAAGGTATCCGATCCATGAATTCAGTTCATCTACGGTGCCGTAGGCTTCAATGCGCGGATGGTATTTGGGTACCCGGGCACCGCCAAACAGAGCGGTGGTTCCTTTGTCTCCGGTTTTGGTATAGATTTTCATGGCCGGGTAATTTTTTCAGTTACTGGGTAGAAGGGATATAGTTCAGAAATGTTTTTTCAGTAGTGTTTGGAACATCACTTTCAATCATTCCGTCCCGCAATCGGATGATCCGACTGGTATGTTTGGCAATGTCTTCTTCGTGGGTTACTACGATGATGGTATTGCCCCGCTGATGCAATTCATCAAACAGGGCCATGATTTCGTAGCTGGTTTTGGTATCCAGGTTTCCAGTGGGTTCGTCGGCCAGCAGAATGGTTGGATGATTTACCAGGGCTCTGGCTATTGCCACACGCTGGCGTTGCCCGCCCGAAAGTTCATTGGGTTTATGCTTCATCCGGTCAGCCAATCCTACTTGTTCTAAAACTTCTTTGGCTCGTCTAAGGCGTTCGGCCTTGCTATAACCGGCATATACCAGCGGTAAAGCTACATTTTCGAGTGCCGAATACCGGGGAAGCAGGTTAAAGGTCTGGAAAATGAATCCTATTTCCTTGTTTCTCACTCCGGCCAACTCCCGGTCGTTCATTTTGCTTACATCGGTTCCGTTCAGAAAATACTGACCACCGGTGGGAGTGTCCAAACACCCGATAATATTCATGAATGTGGATTTTCCGGATCCGGAAGGCCCCATAAATGCCACATATTCATTTTTCATGACGCTGATGGAAATACCTTTCAATACTTTAATGACTTCCTTGCCCAGCACAAAGTCGCGTGTAATATCTACCGTGCGGATTACCTCCTGCATACGTTCTTAAGTTTTTACAATGTTAAGCAATCCCTAGATTATTCTAACAGATAAATTGCGATTAAAGTTTGTTAAGTTCACCAATTACAACGGATATCTAATAAAACGGTGTTCTTTACTAAGTTTTTTAGAAATAAATACCAATCCCATCTGAAAAATATCTACGGTAAGGGTAGCTTTTTCATCTTTCCGAATAACATCCCAGGCTTCTGTCATTTCAGGGCTCCAGTGAATGTCATCAAAGATCATCAATCCTTCCGGATGAATGTAGGGCAAGAGCATTTCATAATACCGCAGGGTAGGTTCTTTTCGGTGATTGCCGTCAATCCAAATCATATCGAAGGGCCCGTGGGTTGAAATAAGTTGAGGTAGTACGTCATCAAAATTTCCACAAACTGCATGAATGTTTGTCATGCCTAACTGCTTAAAATGAAAGACTGCTTTGGAGTGTATGGCCGGGTCGCCTTCGATGGTTATTACATTTCCATTTTCTGCAGCCAGGGCTAAATAGGATGTTGTGATACCGAAGGAAGTGCCCAGCTCCAGGATGTTTTTAGCCTGCATGTATTTTGCCAGACGAAACAACAGCCTGGCATTCCGTGGGGGTTGCAGACTTTTTCGGGCGATGGCTCCTACCTGTTGCAGGTGGTTTTTTTCAGAATTTCCGGCTCCCAAATCCGTACGTGCAATTTTTTGCTTATCCAGCAATAAATCCCGTCGCAGTTTTTCAATGGGTTGAAAAATATGCTGAGGGGCATCATAAAAACAGCCCTGCATCAGCTGAAATAAAAAAGGTGAGTGTATATACTGAATGCCACGGGCCTGTTGCCTGTAGCGGAGGTATTCTCCTATCCGGAACAGCAGCGGGTGCATAACCCGGTTATTTGATGCGGATTTTTTTGCCTATCTGAAGAATGGAAGATTCTTTCAAGCCATTCAGACTACAGATTTTTTTTACCGTTGTTTTATACTTTAGGGATAAAGCATACAGGGTATCACCTTTTTTAATGGTATGCCAGGTGCCCAAAGATGCTACAACAGGTTTGGGCAGGGTTTCTGTCGGAATGTTTTCAGTTATTTCTTCCCCCCCCAGGGGCTCATTAAACTGGGTAACTGAATACAGGTTCGCCAATGTGCTGTCGGCTAAAGAAGCATTAGCTGGTCTGTATTTCCAGGGCTCAAATACTGATTCGCTTAATTCCAGTTCGGTGGTTTTGAGCGACCGGTTTTCATAATCAATAAAAGCAAACGGGTCGAGGGGCTTGTCTTTGTAACGCACTTCAAAATGCAGGTGAGGTCCCCGGCTTCTTCCGGTTGATCCTCCCAGCCCGATGACCTGTCCGGCTTTTACTTCCTGATTGGGCTTGATCCTGAATTTTGAAAGATGGGCATAATAGGTTTCCAGCCCGTTGTAATGCCGGATGATTACCAGGTTCCCGAATCCACCTTTGTTGTATTGAGCGTAGCGAACCTTGCCGTCAAACGCTGCCCTTACAGTATCTCCGGTTTGAAGGTTGATATCCAGTCCGTTATGTCCTTTTTTAAACACACTCCAAAGCTTTCCGTGAACAGGCAGGCAGAATTTTTCATCGCCTTTTACCAGTTCCAGAATATGATTTCCGTTGGGGATTACTTTTTCATTCCAGTAAGCAAAGGTTTGATCGGTTACCCAGTTGCATAAAAACAGATTCTCATCAAACTGCAGGTATGTCGGTGAGTCATTCGGTACATCTGCTATGTAGGCATCTGGTGGATGCAGCTCATTCTGTGAAGCAACCATTGCGGGTACAAAGTTCAGTGCTGTTAAAACACCTACCCACAGCCCTATGTTAGCCATTTTCATCATGGAGAGACAAAGATAATATTTTCAAAAAATAGTATCTATCTGAAAATCAAAACTATTTTTTCTTTTTCTGGCCTAAGCCGTAAATGTCTTTTAGGAATAAGGTGTCTCCATTAGGCTGAATTACCTGCAGATCATACCGAAAAATCACCGGAGTGCCAATCGGGGCGTTGTAGTAAATAAACCAGGCATCGTGTTCGGTTGTTCCTACACAGCCATGTGAATAGGTTTTTCCCAATGTTTCGGGATTCGTAGTAGGATGAATCATGGCACCGTACCGTAGGCCGTTAATGGATGGTTCAATCCAGGGAATAATAGGCATCAGGGTGTATTTCCCGTCATCACGACGGGTCTTGTCGTATTTTTTACCGGTTCGAGGATTGATGTAATATGGTTCACGAGCTATGCGTACTATTTCTCCCTTGCCTATGGGGGTTTTCAGATTTACCGATCTGCCAACTACCTGCAGGAATTCATCGGCATTCCGTCCTACCCGAACCTTGCATTCAAGAACTTTTTTATCATATTGATAAACTCGAAGTGTAAATTCAGGAATGTTTACATCAATAATGGTATGTTTTAACTTATCTCGAATAGAATTTGCCCAAAGGCTATCAGGCATGAATAATTTTGTTCCTTTTTTTAATACAATTAGCTGGGTTTGATCGTACACAAAAATTCCTCGTTCCATCAGCCGGTAGTAATCAAACGACTGCAAGGTGTCAATGATCCAGGGGTTGGCATGTACCAGGATATACTCATCGGGTTTGTATCCCAACGCTAAGGTATCAGCTGCGGCAATTACCGAATCCATAAAACGGAAATATTTTTTCACCGGCACATCGTATCCTACTTCGATGCTGTATGCCACGGAATCACGGGCTTGAATCGTAGTTTCTGTTATCGTATCTCCAACGGATTGACGGGAAGAATCTTGAACCGTTATATTTTCAGATAATTTCCTTGGTTCGCCGGAACTGCAGCTCCAGATCAACAGTAAAAATGAAAGGATAGCGCCTGCTCTAATCATGCCTAAAGATACGGGTTTTTAGTACTAAGCACATCATATTAAGTCTATTTTTAGACATAAGACAAAAGATGATTAGATGTTAGAAGGCTCTTGTTTTGGAACTTCATAAAATTCTATCGTCTCAGGTCTAATTGTGTAAAGTCTTTACGCTTTGTGTTTTTGTTTCTTGAACAACACCACACTACCTTTATGCCATGAAGCTTACCGAGGAAGATGTATTGTTTGAAGACAATCATTTAATTATCGTAAATAAAAAGAGTGGCCAGATAGTGCAGGGAGATAAAACCGGTGATGCCCCCCTGAGTGAACTGGTAAAAGCGTTTTTAAAAGTAAAGTACGGCAAGCCAGGTAATGTATTTTGTGGAGTGATTCACCGGATTGACAGGCCGGTGAGTGGGGTAGTGGTTTTTGCCAAAACCAGCAAGGCCTTAAGCCGCATGAATGAGTTATTCAGGGATCGGGCCACACAAAAAATTTATTGGGCAGTAGTAAGAGGTGTTCCGGAAATGAAAGAAAAAGAATTGCATCATTATCTGGTTAAAAATGAACGATTGAATAAATCCTTTGTAACACATCCGGGCGCACCGGGGGCTTTGGAGTGCCGGCTGAGTTATAAATTGTTAAAATCGGCCGACCGGTATAGTTTACTTGAAGTTTTTCCGTTAACAGGCAGACATCATCAGATTCGGGTGCAACTGGCTGCCAATGGCACACCAATTGTTGGGGATGTGAAGTACGGCGATCGTCGGGCTAATGATGATCAATCCATTTGTCTGCATGCACGAAAATTGATTTTTGTGCATCCGGTAAGTAAAAAACGGATGGAAGTGGAGGCCCCGTTGCCTGATCAGAAGTACTGGAATATATTTAAGGAATAGGAAATTATTGTAAATTCGCAATCCGTTTGAAATTTTAATACCACAGATACACATGAAAAACAAGGTAATGATTGCCCTAGGAGTTGTTGCTATCGGACTGATGGCCGCTTCAAAAATCGATACAGATTCCAAGAAATTCGGATATGTAAATTCCATGGAAATCTTAACACTGATGCCCGAAATGAAAACCGTGGAAAGTGATTTAGAGGCTTATGGAAAAGAATTGGATGCTGACTATCAGGTAATGGTAGATGAGTATAAGAAAAAGGCTACTGAATACCAGAAAAAAGAAAAAGAGTGGAGTGAAGCCGTTAAACAGGTAAAGCAGGAAGAACTGATTGAAATGGAGCAGCGCTTGCAGAAAACTCAGCAGGCTTTTGAAGAAGAGTTGATGGAGAAACAGCAGAAACTCCTTACTCCGCTGATTTCTAAAGTAGAAACTGCCATTAACGAAATAGCGAAGGAAAAAGGGTTGAGTTATGTATTTGATACCAGCAAAGGCATGTTGCTTTATGCTGATCAGCAGGATGACATCAGTAATGACGTAAAAGTTAAACTGAAAATCCCTACCGAAACCAAGACGGAAGGAACGACTCCCAAGAAATAATTTCTGATAATCAGTAAATCAAAAATAGCAGATCCCCGATCTGCTATTTTTTTTTGTTTCTTCGTTCAGTAAAACAATAAAACTCAACGTATGAAACGATGGTTGTTAATCCTTTGCACACTTTTTTCTGCAAATTCATTTTTTGCTCAAAAAGATATCACCCTGGAGGATTTATGGCAGAAGTACACATTTTCTGCCAAGGGAGTTTATGGCTGGAGAAGCATGAACGACGGGCTGCATTATACGGTGAAGCAGGGAAACAAAATCGTTAAATATGATTACAGTACCGGAACTGTAAAGCAAGAGTGGTCATTTACTGTAGCTGGAAAGGAACTGGAGTTTGATGATTATTCATTCAGCGCCGACGAAAAGAAAATTCTTTTATCTACCGATTCGGAACCAATATATCGTTATTCCAGTCTGGATAAAAACTATGTGTATGAAGTTGAAAACGATAAACTGTATGAACTGGATGAAGGTGGGAAGCAGCAGAATGCAAACTTTTCACCAGATGGAAAAAAAGTAGCCTATTTGAAATCGAACAATATTTTTATCAAAGATTTATCTACCGGGCAGTTGACTCAGGTTACCACTGATGGTCACAAGAACCATGTCATCAATGGAGGATCTGATTGGGTGTACGAAGAGGAGTTTGCTATTGTAAGAGCGTTTGAATGGAGTCCTGATGGAAAAAGCCTGTCGTATTTACGATTTGATGAAACAGAGGTGCCGTTGTTTGAAATGGCGATGTTTGAAGGCCGGTTGTATCCTAAAGACTACGAGTTCAAATATCCCAAAGTGGGTGAAAAAAATGCCGTGGTTACCTTACATATATATGACTTGGATAAAAAAGAATCGAAAAAGGTTGATTTGGGAAGTGCCTATGAATACATACCTCGCCTGGGCTGGTCGCCCGACGGTAAATTGTATGCGTTAAGCATGAATCGCCTGCAAAATGAACTGAAGTTTCATCTGGTTGACCCTGTTTCAGCGAAATCAACAGTATTATTTACAGAAACAAGAGAAACGTATATAGAGATACACGATCATTTCCGGTTTTTTAATGGTGGAAAAAGTTTGCTTTGGACCAGCGAAAAGGATGGATTTAATCATCTATATATTATAGACGTGGCCACCGGTAAACAAACACAAGTTACTCGAGGAAACTGGGAAGTAACCGAAGTGCATGGAGTGGATGAGAAAAATAAACTGATTTATTATGAGTCAACTGAAATATCACCGATGCAGCGCCATAGCTATGCGGTGAGTTTCGACGGAAAAAAGAAAACACGGATTACGCCTTCGGCAGGAGTGAACAAAGTGCAGTTTTCTGAAGGATTTCAATACATGATGTGTAACGTGTCACAGGCGGGTAAACCTTCAGTTTTTTCTTTATGTGATAATAAAGGAAATGTGATTCGTATTTTGGAAGAAAACAAAGCCCTGTATGAAAAGCTGGAAGCCCTGAAGTTGAATAAACCGGAATTTTTCTCTTTTAAAAATACTTCCGGGACTGATTTGAACGGGTATATGATTAAGCCACGTGGATTTGATGCAAACAAAAAATATCCTGTACTGATGTTTGTATATGGTGGCCCTGGTTCACAACAAGTCATGGATCAGTGGGGCGGAAGCAATTACATGTGGTTTCAGATGCTGGCTCAGCAGGGGTATCTTATAGCTTGTGTGGACAATCGTGGCACCGGTGGCAGAGGCCGGGTATTTCGAGATTGTACTTACAAGCAATTAGGTAAATTGGAAACGGATGATCAAATCGACGCGGCACGCTATTTAGGTTCATTATCGTACGTGGATGCTGCCCGAATCGGAATTTTTGGATGGAGTTATGGCGGATACATGAGCAGCTTATGCATTACCCGCGGAGCCGATGTGTTTAAGGCGGCCATAGCCGTTGCACCGGTAACCAACTGGAAATTTTATGATAGCATTTACACCGAACGATACATGGGAACCAAAGAGTCAAATCCTGACGGATATGATGCCAATGCGCCCATGGCTTTTGCCGACAAACTGAAAGGGAATTACCTGCTGATTCATGGCACTGCTGATGACAATGTGCACTGGCAAAATACAGCAGAAATGATCCGTTCATTGGTAAAAGCAGGCAAACAGTTTGAACAGTTTATTTACCCGGATAAAAATCACGGCATTTACGGAGGGAATACCCGGTATCATTTATATACACTGATGACAGACTTTTTAAAACGTAAACTCTGAAAGGTATAAATACCACTTTGTTGACTGAATTTTATTTTTACATTAGCTAAAATAATTTAATCACTTACCCATGACAGAAACTGTAGCCAAAGGACATCCCAAGGGGTTATACCTCCTGTACTTCACTGAAATGTGGGAACGTTTCAGTTATTATGGCATGCGGGCCATTTTTACCCTATACATGGTAAATGCCCTGTTGTTTGACAAAGCGCTGGCTTCAAAAATATACGGGAGTTATACCGGCTTGGTGTATCTCACTCCGCTGTTAGGTGGTTACATTGCCGACCGTTACTGGGGGAATCGAAAGTCAATTATTTTTGGAGGCATACTGATGGCTATTGGTCAGTTCTTAATGTTTTTCAGTGGCTCTGTTTACCATGATGTTGACACTGCTAAGCTGATCATGTATGGGGGTTTAGGCTTCTTAATTTTTGGTAACGGCTTCTTCAAACCAAACATCTCTACCATGGTAGGTCAGCTGTATAAGCCTGGCGATTCAAGGGTTGACTCGGCATTTACCATTTTTTATCAGGGAATTAACCTGGGTGCTCTTCTAGCTCCGCTTGTTTGTGGAGGTTTGGGAGAGCAATATGATGCCAATGGAGTAATTATTTCTTCACAATTTAAATATGGTTTTTTAGCAGCTTGTATTGGAATGTTGATAAGCTTAACGGCTTTTGTTTGGCTTAAAAATAAATACATCGTTACTCCTGATGGAAAGGCTGTTGGTATGCCACCTAAACAAGCATATAATCGTCAGGAAGAGCAATCTATACCCAAAACTAAACTTAATCCTTTCAAAATTTTTTTAGCGGTGATTGGTTGGATAAGCTTATTTGTAGGTTTTTATTTTGGATTGGAATTTGATTTAATCGGTGCAATGATTTTCTCTACCTGTTTGGTGCTTCCTGTTTTGATTATTTCTGATACATCGCTTACAGCAATTGAGCGTGACAGAATTCTTGTGATTTATATCATTGCCTTCTTTGTTATCTTCTTCTGGTCAGCATTTGAGCAAGCGGGAGCCTCGCTTACTTTCTTTGCTCAGGAACAAACCAACCGGAATCTGTTTGGCTGGAATATGCCGGCTTCTTTCTTCCAGATCTTCAATGCCATGTTCATTGTGATACTGGCTCCGGTAGCTGTGTCGATTTGGACATTCCTGGCCGCCCGTGGCAAAGAACCATCTTCGCCTGTAAAACAAGCCATGGGTCTTGGTTTCCTTGCGTTGGGTTATCTCTTTATTGCCT
>Ga0272446_1004264_pt1 | contig 17072 bp, 38 predicted proteins | sample YNPCB0061_FD_194587 | JGI IMG/M metagenome (GOLD analysis project Ga0272446, IMG submission 194587) | Hot spring microbial mat communities from Yellowstone National Park, WY, United States - YNP-CB-006-1 | ecosystem: Environmental > Aquatic > Thermal springs > Hot (42-90C) > Sediment | place... | reverse complement strand
CTACACATCATCTGGCTGGCCCACCTGGCTGCCTACCGCAGCCGCATGGAAAACCTGGCTGTGTTTTTTGAGCTTGAGGCATTCGAGCAGCGCCTCGAGCGCTACCGGAGGAAAGGGGTATGAAACCAGAAATGCCTTTTGCCCGTGAGGTTGCCCTGCTGGTTGGGGGCACGTTTCTTGTGGTGCTGCTGGTCTATCTGCTAGACACAGCGGCCATGTGGTTGCGGGGAGTGTTGATGCCATGAAAGCCGTTTTGTTGGATTCCTTCCTGGCCGTCCACACCCCCTATGGGCTGGTCTGGTACGGCCCAACCGACCTCAACGACCACAGCTACCGGCTGGCCATGATGCTGGCCGGATTCCTGAATGCGCTGGTAGTGCTGCCCGAGGAGCTGGACAGCCGCCACCGCCTGCACGCGGCTGAACTGGCCTACCAGGCCGTAAGCGAGCGCCTGAGCACCATTCCCCAGACCCAGTACATGGCCTGGGACGTGGTGCTGGGCGAAGTAACTGCGGAGGTGAAGCATGCTGCTGCAATCGCCTGAGGACGTGGCCCGCGAGCTGCGCCGCAACCCTGGCAAAGAGTACGACCTGCGCCCTGCCCAGGGGCCGCTGCTGCGGGTGTACGCCCGCCATAGCGGCACCATCACTGTCTGGAAGCCCAACTGGCCCAGGCCGCTTACCGGCCTGGTGCGTTTGTCCGAGGTAGAGCTTGGCCTTGGGCCGTATGCCCTCGAGGGCCTGAAGGAGGAACCATGATTCGCGGTGGACTACCAACACAAGCCGAGATCAACCGCTGGGATGACGCTCAGCGGGCCAAGGGCTATGAGATGGTGCGGGTGATACCCAGGGAGGAATATATAGACCTTGTACTAAATCGCAAAGGCTATCACGTGGAAAGTGCAAAGTGGCAGGGCGTTTGGACTGCCTACGTAATCGGCGACCGGCTTGGGGTGGTCTGCCAGGCCCACGGGAAAAACAGGCTCGAGGCCCTCGAGGCCCTGGCGGGAGAGCTGGGGGTAAGCCTATGACCCCCAAGGAAAAAATCCTCGATGCTGCCCTCGCAATTGCCCGCTATGCCCCGAAAAAGCGGGGCAAGTACGCCGGTATGGCAAAAGTTCCGTGGGCTGCCGTGGAGCAGATCAGGAGGGCGCTGGACGAGCTGGGAGTGAATCCCCACCACTGGGACGCTGCGGGCAACCTGGAAAAACTGCTGAGGTCAGAGTGAATACTACCACCCCGAGCACTGCCGCCGCTGAAGTACAGGGCCTTTTGCGCCTGGCCCTCGAGCACGCCCGCCGTACCGCCCGCACCCCCTGGCTGAGCCTCACCTTGCGCGGCACCAAGATCGCCATCCGGGTGATCCGCTCGTTTGACACCCGTGTTCAGGTCTGGCTGGCCCCCCAGCAGGGAGCCCCCACCGAGGCCCAGGTCAAGTGGATTACCAAGGCCCTGGGCCTCAAAGGGGTCACCGAACAGGAATACCCGCTCTTCGGCAACAGCAAAGCCCTACTTCTGGAGTCCACCTACTACGATGTCCGATACAGACAAGATGACCCCTACCCAAGCCCAGTCTGAGTTAGCCAGGCTGGGCTATGTCCCATGCCCCGACCTCGAGCCCCTTGGCGCAGAGATGTGTCAGGGGGGGTGGGTTTTTCACTTTCGTCTGGCTCAGACAGATAAGGTCGTCTCAGCCGTCCGGGATAGCCTTCCGTGTCTGCTGGCTAAATCGGCCTGGATTAATCGGCCTGAGCCATTATTTGATTTGGCTCAGAAGAGCCTTACCGACCCCCAGGCCTGGCGGGAGCTGCAACGCCTGCGCCGGGAGGACTACCCGGAGTATTACCGCCTGACCCACCCCGAGCATGAATGACTTCTACGGAGCCACAGCCCAGGGCATCCAGCGGGAGGTAGACCGCTGGAATCACCTTCACCCTGGGCAGCCCCTACCCCCCAGCCTGTACCGGGCCCACCTGCGGTACAACAAGTTCAAGCCCCACCCGACCCCTGGGGGCCTTGCAGTGCTAGGTGGTTTGCAGGGGTGGTATGAGAACAGTCTGAGTGCGTCCTGGCAGGTGGGGGGGGTCTCGGGCTTGTCAAATGGTGCATACCGTGCCGGTCATGTCCCAGACGCAATTCCGCCTGTGGATAATAAAACCTTCACAAATGCACCGGAAGGCATAACGGGCCTGAAAGCCTGGGTGGAGGCCCTACCCGGCACCTTCAAGATGAGAATCCGGGGCAACCTGGCCCCCAGGCCCACCCCCAACACCACCCGAGGGGAGATCAAAAAGCTAACACGACAGGCGCTCAGCCGTTTGACCGCCTTTACCCGCGAGGTGGAGGCCCAGGGATTCAAGCCAAACCAGTTGCTCACCCTCACCTACCCTGGCGACTGGCGCGGGGCCCTGGCCAGCCCAGAGGCCATAGAGCAGATTGAAACGTTCAGGGGGCACTGGGAGCGCCTGGAAGACCTGCGCGGCAAAATCAAGAAAGCCCGCGAGGCCCTGCGCCACAACCGGGGGGCCGAGTGGGTGCTGACCTATCTGCTCGAGGAGTTCAAGGCCGAAAAGACCGTAACCAAGCAAACCCTGCATGCCCTGCGCGGACTGGGCCCGGATGGCGAGGCGGTGAAGAAGCATAAAAATGCCTTTCTCAAGCGCTTTGACCGCGCTTTTGGCGAGGCCGTGGTGTCAACGCACCGCACCTACTGCCAGGCCCTCGAGGCAGCCCAGAGGCTTGAGGAGCAAGGTAGGTTTGTAGCGGTAAAAGTACGCAAAACAAGCCGGGACGACTGGCCCTGGGAGGTGGTGGGGGTGCGCTACCGGGTGTTTTGGTGGCTCGAGTTCCAGAAGCGGGGAGCCCCGCATTTGCACATGATTTTCTTCGATGTGCGAGAGATCCACTGGAAGCAGGTGCGGGCCTGGGTAGGCCACGCCTGGGCTGCGGTGGTGGCCGGGGTGCGAAGCGCCAAAGACCACGACCCCAAACACAACCCCAAACTGCAAAAACTGCTCGACCAGTACGATTGCGAGCGCGAGTTATGGGGCAAGGCCCTGGCCGATGCCGCTTTGCGTCAGGGCGTGGAGGCCATGGGCCTGGACTGGGGCATCTTCCAGCACGTGCGGGCCGGTACACGGCTGGAGGAGATGCGAAAAGAGCACTGGGGATATGCCGCCAAAGAGGCCAGCAAGTACGCCAGCAAAAAGTATCAATCGAACGTCCCCAAAAACTACCGCAACGTAGGCCGCTGGTGGGGCTACCGCAAGTACAAGCGGGTAGCCAAATACTGGGTCAACCTGCCGGTGGATGCAGACAACCTCGAGGAGATCATCACCAAACCCCTCGAGGCCGCCGCCGCGACCCTACCGCCTGGGTGTTTCAGGTTCAAACAGAAGCTCGAGCGATTTTTGGAAGCCGCCCGCAACGGAGAGCCCTACAGATACATCACAATCTGGGGCCAGGCCGCCGTGGATGCCGCCCTGGGGGTGCTGGCGTGACCGCCTACCGCAAACCCAAACCCCGCTGCCCGGTCTCCGGCAAGAAGCCTTACCCGGACGAGCTGGTGGTTTCGGCAATGGCGAAAATCATCGGTCAAAAGCACAGGCTCGAGCTGTTCTACTACCGCTGCCCCTACTGCGAAAAATGGCACCTGACCAAGAGAAAACCTGCTAAGGTGAGGTAAGTATGGACGACAAGAAACTAAACCCCCTGCGCCTGATTATCCTAGTGGGCCTGATAGGCTACTTCGGCTTTCTGTTCAGCCAGCGCCCCCAGCCGGAGCCTCTGGTAGTGCAAGCCCCCTCCCCTACCCCAACCGTTGCACCAGCACCAGCAACAGCACCGACCAACTGCCACGGCTCGATCGAGCAGGTGGTGCAGGGCCAGTACGAAATCCGCATGACCCTCACAGGAGCCGCCGAGCGCATACTGATCTACACCGACCAGGGCAACCTCACCGCCTCGACCCTCGAGGCCGGCAGCGCCGGAGAGTACCGGGTACGCATCCCAGGGCCCGCTACCGCTGTACAAATAGACGACTGCCCACCGCTCAACCTGAGGTAAATATGGACATCAAGAAAGGCTACATCGGTAGAAGCGCCTACCGCTTCTTTACCAGAAAAAACAACCCCATCCGCCCGGACACTGCAAAACAGACCGACCTACTGGCTATCCTGCTGGCCGACCGCCGAAGCGCGGAAAGCATCATGGAGTATGCCAAGGGTGACCTTCGCAACCTCAACGGGATTGAGCTAAAGGAGCTAATCGCCCTACCCAAAGTGGGCGAGGCCGCCGCTGCAAAAATCGTGTCTCTATTCGCGCTGATCGAACATTTGCTGTCCCGTCCGCTTCAGCCGTCTGACTCAGACGGCTAATCCAGCCTTGAATAATGCGCCCGGCAAGGCCACGCTAAATACGTGGCCTATACCCGCGTACCTGTCGGCTACAACCAGCCCCTAGCACCGGGCCTGTACGAGGCCCAGCTAGAGGTTTCGGGAGATATAACCAGAGCAACCCGCACCGACCTTCAACGCATCCTGTCGCAAAAGTTCGGCCAGGCCGTCGAGGTGGTGGACTGGGGCCGTGCTGGGGGCCAGTACGTGCTTCAGTTTCGGGTCAAAAGCACCACCGCCAACAACCCTAACCCCGACATCATCCAGCCCGCCGCTTTTTGGATTCCCATTGCTATTACCGTGGCAGCTATTGCTGGAGCCATCTACTACGCCTACCGCTTCACCGTAGAGGTCAAATCCGCCTTCCAACTGGTGAGCCAGCCCGCACGCGATACCGCCGTGGGTGGGGTGGGGGTGGGCGTGGCTGGCCTGGGCTTAGGGGCGGTACTGGTGGGGGTGTATCTGCTCTCGAGGAGGTGAACAATGGCGAGGAAGAAAACCCCGAGCAAACTGCCCAAGCGTGACAAAAAAGGACGCTTCACCAAAAAATGAAACTCAAAATCCCTGAACCCCTCATCGCCCAACCGGTGGAGACCTCGAGCGGCCCCCTCGAGGGCCTCCCCCTGGATGAACAGCAGCTCGACCCCATCCTCGAGCAGGCCGTAGACTCCCAGCCCGAGGTAAGGGAGCCAGAGCCACCGCCGGCACCAGAGCCAACCCCCAATCTGCAAGAAGAAAAACCTCAACCAAAGCCCACCCGAACGGCAAAGCCTTTATCCCTGCTCATGCTGGGCCTGGCCGTGGCCGGGGCTGTGGTAGCGATAGCCAGTCAAGGAGCCTATGGAACCCAACCCGCAACCCTACGAAACCAACCCAGTGCCGCCCCCCAACCCACCGGAGGAAGCCGGGGCATCGTCTGGGAATGAAGAGGTGCCCTTTACCCCGCTTGAAGGGGAGTCCACTGAGCCCCCCTTTGAGTCCCTGCCCTCCGAGCCGGTCATCGAGCCTTTTAGCGGTGAAGAAATCGTCAACGGCACAGCCATGGTGCTGGCCCTGGGCCTGCGCTTTCAAACGCCGGAGGAGGCCCAGGCCTTTGTGACGGCCTACAAGGTGGGCCTGGTGCCCATGCTGCCGCCGGCCCAGGTGCTCGATGCCCTCAAGGTGGGCGAGGCCCTGGCCGCCTACGGCATCGGGCGCAACCGTCTACCCGGCATGGGCAACCTGGCCGAGCTGCCTGAGTGGCTGCGCCTGGTGCTGGGTGGGTTGGTGCTGGCCATGAGCGCGTATGGGGGTATCAATGCCGCAAAAGCTGCCCGCGTGGGCGTGGCTGATTCTGCTGGGGATTCTGCTGCTGCTGCTAACTAGGCAACGGAAATTGTTTATGCTGCCCTGCCCAGAGGCCGACATCCCCAGAACTGGCCGGTACTTCTGGCCCATGAACCCCTTTCGGATTCCGCCGGATGTGGGCTTTATGGACCCGCGCTATGAACCTAGCCTGGGCATCCACACCGGCATTGACCTCAACAACCCCGCCGGTGGTGACAGCGACCTGGGCCAGCCGCTCCACGCCATTACCGATGGACGGGTGGAAGCGGTGTTGAAAAATGTAGGCCCGAGCTGGGGCAATATAGTGGTGCTTTGGCATCCGGGGCCTGGGGTGTGGAGCAGATACGCCCACCTGGATAAGGTGCTGGTGAAACGTTGCGACATTGTAACCGCTGGTCAGGTGATCGGAACGGTGGGCAAGGGCTTTAGCAACAGATGGCTAGCCCACTTGCACCTGGACATTTTCAAAAAAAGGCCAGAGCGCTGGGACGACTGGCCCATGCACGACCGGGCCCGGCTGCTCGAGCACTACGTAGACCCCTGGGCCTTCCTCCAGCGCCAGGCCCAGGCCGGACGCATCCAGTACCCCAAGCGCTGGGAGGGACGCTATGCCAACATCGCGTGAGCTGTTCCCCTGGGCCGTTTTGGCCGGTGGGCTCTACCTGGGCTTAGGCCGCGTCAAAAACCTGCGCGAAGGCCAGGGCTGCCCCAAGTGCGAGACCGTGCAGGCCGTCGTAGCATTTGGCCTGGCGGTCTGGGCGGGGTGGGAGCTGTGGGAAAACTACCAAGCATGATAAGCTAGGAGTATGAAGCGTGCGGGTAAATCCAACAAACAAACGATATCAAGTTGGCCCGACGACTTCCCGGTTATCGAACCCACCAAGTCGGGCAAGCCGCCTCTACCTAAACCCTTCAAACTCAAACCCGGCAAAAAAACTTCCCTCGATTATGTCCGTGAGCAACGGAGATAGACTGATTATCTTTGACACTGGGGCGCTAATCCAACTTCACACCCAAGAACACTTCAGCCCACTTTCAAAGCAAGTCTACAGCCAAGCGAATCAGATTGGGATTTGCTATTTGGTGTTACCTGAAATCGCTGGTGCAACAGGCGCAATGATGCGGGGAAAACGCCTTTCAAAAAAACAAAGAAGCCAAATACAAGATTTTGTAACCGGTAACCTCCAGTATTGGTTGATTCTGCCAGTTTCCAAGCGCGTGTGTGATCTAGCCTTTAACCTATGTCAAAAGCATCCTCTCAAAGGAGCTGACGCCATACATCTAGCTGCGGCAAAAATTCTTTTGCTGTTCAGACCGAAATTGACGTTTTTCACTATAGATAAAACCCTGTACCAAACTGCAAAAAAAGAAAAAATCCCATTAGCGACAGTCCCGGAGTTTGAAAGTGGCCGGTAGACAGACCTTCCGCATGCTGATTGTGGGCAAGTCAGGGTCAGGCAAGAGCACCCTGGCCCGCGAGGTCATCCGCGCCATGCAAGGCCGCTACCGATACCTGATCATCGCCAACCGCAAACGCGAGTTTGCCGAGCTGGCCCAGGGCCGCTACACCGTGGGGGAAGACGGCGACCCCTGGCCTGCCCTGAAGAAGAACCGCCGGGTCATCTTCCAGGTCACCGGCTACGACCCCAGGCCCTTCCTGGATAACCTGGGCCAGGCCATCATGCAGCTAAAGGATGCGCTGTTGGTGGTGGACGAGGCCCACCACTTCTTCCCCAGGGGCCAGACCCCAAAGGGGCTTTTTGAGGTACTGACGGGGGGCCGCGAGTACGGGCACTCAGCTATCTTTATCACCCAGATGCTCCAGGGGGCCACTGGGGGGATTGACCCAGGTGTGAGACGTCAGGCCAGCCACCTGATCACCTTCCGGGTCAGCGAACCCCGCGAGGTGCAAGCCGTAAGCGACATGTTCCCTGAGCTGGGCGAGCGTGTAAGCAAGCTGGCCCGCCCGGAGGGGGGGCTTCCCCCTGAGTACGGCATAAAAAACCTGGACAACGACCAGGCCGGCCTGGTGGTGCGCACCGCTGATGGGGGGCGGGCTTTCGTGCGTCTGTCTTAGCCGTCCGCCTTAGCCGTCCGCCTCAGCCTTGATTTTTGCCTTACAGCCTCCCAGCCTGTGAGCTAGGAGGCTTATGGCTGAAAATACGCAAACCAGCGATATGCGAAAACTGGCCAGTGCCAGCAACCCGCTGCAAGTGGTGCAGAACCCCATTGTGGTAAACACCAGCCTGGGGGTTTTGGGGGCCTACTGGGCCCGCAAAACCGCCTATACCCAGCGCCGCGACATCTTTGGTTGGGCCGACCGCAAGAATGGCCGGTTGGTGTACTGGGAAGTAGGCAAGGACGGTAAGCCCATCGTGGGCAAAGAGCACCAGAATGCCTATACCAACCGCATCCTGTTCAACCTGGCCGGGGTAGTCTTGGGCACGCTGCTCATCAACAATACCCTGATCGAGGATGCCACCGCCGACTACATCGGCCTGGGGGTAGCCGCCGGATCGTTCGCAAACCTGATCATGACCATTTTGCAGATCGACTAAGGAGAGACCATGCAAGAAGCCTTTGAGCGCATCAAACAAATCAACCCCGCCGCCCGACCCATCAGCGTGCTGTTCACCAGCCCGGAGTTTGCCGCCTATACCGGCAAACAGCGCCTAAAAATCGGCCAGTTTACCGTGCCGCGTGGGGCCACCTGGGTGCTGCCCAACCCCGTGCCCATCATCGCCAAGCTGTTCGACAACGCGGGCAACCAGATTCCGCCTGACTCCGACCTGATCATCGCCAAGCGCAGCCGCCCGGACGACCACCCCGAGTTCATCGCCAAGGTGCAGTACGCGGCCTATTACGACCTTACCGAATCCCAGCAGCGCGACGCCAAGTACTACCAAAACATTTTGCAAACCCTGGCCCCCCTGCGGGTGGGGGCGCAAATCCAGGCCATCCGCTTCCGGCAAGAGGAGCTGGTGGAAATCTACGTTGAGAGTGATGTGGCGGTAGACCTGACCAAGCCCGGCACCCGCCTCGAGTTCCCCGCCGGGGTAGACAACTCCAATGTATAGGGGGCATGATGGGACTCTTTGAGCAACTGCGTGACAACATCGGTAGGGGCCTGGGTGCACTACAAGGCCGCAGGCCCCAGCCTGCGCCCATGCCCCAGCCTGAACCCGCCGCCGCTGCGGCCGCTATGCCGGATGGCCCCTGGGGTACAGCCTGGTTGGACGAGGAGGATTTTCTCAGCACCGGCATCCCCTACCGACCCAACGAGTGGTTCAGCCTGGCCCAATTCCGGGTTCCCGAGGATCGGCAAGTACAAATAGCGGCTGGTGAGCGCCGCATTCGCATGTACCTGAAGGGCCTGGCAGTGCGAGCAGGGCAAAACCTGGGAGCGCCCGCCAACCGCAACGTGGTGGTGCCCGACCTGTTGCAGACCAAACAGGCCGCGCCCACCCTGCCCACCCTCTTTCACCCCGAGGTGGCAGTCTGGGCCAACGTGTCGGGGGTGTGGACAAAGTGCCAAATCGTGGCCATAAACTACGCCACCAGCACCATCACCTTTGTGGAGCCTGCGGGGGTGAGCGGAGCCGATGCCATCGAGATTTATTACACCCACGGCAACGGTCAGTTTAGGTTCCGGGTTTTACGTGAATTGGGGAACGTCGACGATGCGGCAGCTACCGCATTCAACGGGAGCTTTTCGAGCCTGCACACCCTCGAGCAGTCCAACCTCGAAGCCATGTGGGCCTGGCCCAGCCAGATCAACCTGGTGCCGGGCATGCGGCTGAGCCTCGAGGTGTTCACCGCCAACTTGCCTATGGTGTGGAATGAGCGGGCCGGACACTACCTGCACATCTACGCCGAAAGCCGCCGCCTCAACATCTCCGACCGTAGCCGCCTGGTGAAGATGGCCGAGCTGGCCGCCCGCAACAACCTGTAGGGGGTGTGCTGTGAGCTTTAGCACGGGCAACGCCCTGGCCAACCCCTACATTAACCCGGCCGCTGGCCCTTACGACCCCATGCCGATGGCAGCCTCGGGGGCCAGCGGCACACCCGACTGGCTGCGCTTTGTAAACGATCTGGCCGGGGCCGCTGATAAGATTTTCGGCATCTACGAGCGCATTGATTACCCATCGTGGAAGCGGAAGCAGGACGAGCTGGCCCTCGAGCGTGAGCGCCGCCTACAGGAAGAGGCCCGCGCCCGGCAAGCGGAAGGCGGGGCGACCATCCCCGCCTGGGTCTGGGTAGCGGTAGGCGTGGGCGGGGTGGCCGCCGTGCTGCTCGTGGTGAAGATGGTCAAGGAGTAAGCAGTGGAACCCTTGAGCGCAATTCTGGGCTTTGCTGGTGGGCTCTTGAACTGGGACGCCCGCCGCCGCCAGACCGATGTGGCCTACGAGGCCCTGCGGGTGGAGAAGGAGCGCATTGAGTCCGATGTGCGCCTGGGCCTGGCAACCCTCGAGGCCAAGCAGCGCCTGGCCCAGATCGAAACCGAGATGCAGCGCATCCTGGCCCAGCAGCGAGGAGATACCGATCGCACCAGGGCCTATTACTCCTTTGCCAAGACCCGCGCCTTTAGCGGGGCCCTGGTGGCCCTGGCTGGGGTGGCCCTGATAGCCGGGGCCTTCTACCTGGCTGAAAGGGGGGCAGCATGAGCAAAGCCGCTTTGGCCCTGGGCGTGGCTGGGGTAGCCGTGGTGGGCGTGGGCCTGGTGGTGGCCAACCAGAAAGCCGAAGCCGAAAAAAAGGTGGCTACCCTGGCCCCCACCGCACCGCCCGGCACCGTCATCGCCCCCAACATCCCCACCCACACCACCCAGCCCAGCGCTGAGCAGCAACAGGCCACCCTGCTGCAACTGCTCAATAGCTACCGCAGCGACCTGGCCCGGCTGCAGTCGGAGCGGCTGACTGTGGAATACGAGCTGCAACAGATTCAATCCGCTGGCAATGCTGGGTGTGAAGGGTACGCCCTCGAGCCGGTGTTTGAAGAAGAATGCCACTGGGTACCGTTAGTAGGATGTGCGATCAGTAAATGGTGGAACCTCACAGGCAGCACAGTCAATCAAACATTGCTGAACCAGTGCAAAGCCACTGTTACCGGAGTAGGAAGCCTGGACGACCGCAGCATCGAGATGAGGGGTGATCACAACCGCCCGCGCTGGGAAAATCTCATGGGGATCATTCGGCAAGGGAAAGCCCAAGCTGAGGATGCCGCCACACGGTATCAGGCCACAAAGCTAAGGCTGAGCGAGATTGACCGCCAGATCGCCGAGGTGCAAAAGAAAATTGCTGACCTCAACGCCAAGGGGGTGTACTGATGGACATCGCCGCCTGGAAGCAGATTGCCGATCTGGGCATGGGCATGGTCAGTTTGGTGGCCCTGGTGGTAATCGCACTGCGTCTGCTTACTATCATCAGTCAGACGCACGCGGAGGTAAGGGCTATACGCCTCGAGATGCACCGGGCCATCGGCTACATGCAGGCTTACCTGAGCCGCCAGGGTGTGCGATTCCGCAAAAACGACGTGGAGGAAACATGGACGGGAAAACAATCCTGATTGTAGCCCTGGCCGCTGGCCTGGCCTTCTGGCTGGGGATGATGGCCAGCAAACAGCCCACCTATGTGGCAGGGCCGGTAGGGCCTGGGCAGGTAGATACCGGCGATACCAGCACGGTGGGCCAGGCACCCGACCCAGGGGGTGTGGTGTGGACATGAAACTGCTGATTGGTGGAGCATTGTTGACCGGTATCGGCATCGGGGCCTATGCCCTGATGGCCAAGCCAGACGATACTACCAACACTGCCCCCAGCCAGCCCGAGCCCAAGGCGCTGGCAAATCCCATAGCAGGTGTGCCTGATGGCATGATGTGCGCTCAGGTAGTCAGCCAGTGCAGCGATGGTTCGTGGGCACCCACGCCCTGCGACTGCCGCGATAAAGGAGGCGTCGCACCCCGTGCAAACTTCCTGGCCGATTCCGATGTCATAAAGGAGTACTGGACATAAATGGAGAACAAAGACTTCCTTCTAACGCTTGTGGTACTGGGGGGCCTGGCACTGGGTGGCTACTACCTGCTCCAGCGCAGCCAGCAGCCCGCACCCATGCCAACCCCCAGTCCGGAGCCCAGCCCACTGCCCGGCGAATCGGATATAGTGCCACCCAAGCCCTCCCCCTTTGGCTATAGCGTCGGCGACCCCTGTAAACGCTTCCCCAGCCTGTGCAAGTTTTAGACTATGAACCTAACCGACTTCCTTCCCCCTACCCAAACCTGGATCACCTGGGCCGTTCAGGCCGCGCTGGCTGTCGGCGTTATTGCCCTGTTTGCGGGCCTGCTGACCTCGGTGCTGGGAAAAATCCCCTTCATCGGGCCGCTGCTGGCAGGAATCATCCGGGTGCTGGCCGGCAACTACGAGAAGTGGCTGAGCGAGCGACTGCCCAAGCTGGCTGAGCAGGCGGTGCAGGCCGTTGAGGAAAGATACCGCAAATCGGATTTGCCGCCCGAGGTACGGGCCCAGGAAAAGATGCGGGAGGCCCTGGAGCTGATCGAGCAGATGGCCCCTGGAGTTAACCGCAGCGTAGCTAAAGCGGCCATTGATGCCGCCCTGACCCGGATTCGTAGCAGCTACATGGAGCAGAAAGCGAGGTTGAACTGATGAACACCACCCTTGACTTTGGCGACGGCTTCCGTTTTGGCCTAGGATACATGACCGCTATGCTGGTAGCCCTAGGCGTAGTGGCTGTGCTGGGCGCAGTGCTGGGGGTTGCTGCTAGTGGAAAACAGCAGTAACGCCCCCACCTTCTGGGAGTCCTACCGCAACGGCGTGGGCCTGGCCCTGGGCCTGGCTACCGTTTACCTGCTGATTCTGGCCCTGCTGGGCTGGCTGGTGAGCAAGCAGCTCGAGGCCCCCACCCCAACCAAACCCAAGGAGGCTAGCCCCACATGTTCAACTTCCTGGCTAACCTGAATCCCCAAGACCTTTTAGCAGCGCTGGACGAGCTGCGGGCCAGCGCTGCACAGATGAAGTGCCTCGAGGATCGCCTGGCCGCCATCCAGCGGATGCTGGAATATGAATTTGGTCAGCCGGTGCGCGATGTGCCCGCCCACGACCCGCGAAGCCTGCCCTTTGTGGTGCAGATTGCAGCAGGCCGGATAGATTTGCAGGCTGGCCTGGGCAAGCTAGCTACGAGAGGGCACATCGCCAACATAGGCGACAACCCCGCGCACGTGTTTTTTGAGTCACGTGGCTCGCGTGTAGGGCCCTATACCCTGGTACCTGGGGCCGCGCTCGATCTTAGCTTTGCGCTGGAGGTGCTCGAGGTGCAGGCCGATACCAGCGGCCCCACCAATATCCAGGTGTTCGCGCAATGATTAGCAAGGCCCAGTCCTACAAACGCGGCAAATACCGTGTGCCAGAGGTAGCTAAAGCCGCTGGCCCCCAACAAATGGGGGTTACGGGGGATGGCAGCTACAGCACCCTATTTGGCCGCAACTGGGCCGCTATATTGAACAAGAAAACCAAGCAAGCCGAGCTTTACGGACAAACCCCCACGGGATGGGAGCAGGTGGCCATACCACCGATTGCCCACCCCATCAAAGAGTGCCGGCACCTGGCCCTGGCCTTCGACCAAAGCGCCCGGCATGTGCTGGCCTATGAGCGCGAAGGGCAGATTTTCATCCGCCAATGGGATGCCCTGCTGGGAGAGTTCGTCTACCGTGGCCCGTTTACCGGAGTTGACCCGGTGCTGATCAACGATGCAGAGGTAAACTACTTCGTCCCAGACAGCGACGTACTGCTGCTGTACCTCACCCCTGACCGCAAAAGCCTGAAGATGCGGGTGCAGCGGCAGTTGTACGCAATAGAGCACCACATCGAAAGCTACAGCACCCCCAAAACCCTGGACATCCTGGCCCCCCTGGGCTACCAGTGGCAGGCCGAGGGAGACGCGCTGAATGTGCGCTCGGAGATGTACCCGGTCTATCTGTCTGATGACCTAGCCACATCCAGCGTGGTGCTGGGAGCAGGCAACTACCGCCCGGTGGTGATGGTGCTGGACACGGGCACCGAAAACCTCTCCGATGGCTCGATGGTGCTGGGAGCGGGTAACTACCGCCCGGTGGTGATGGTGCTGGACATGGGCACCGAAAACCTCTCCGACGGCTCGATGGTGGTGGGAGCAGGCAACTACCGCATCGTGGTAGTGGTCTATGACGTAAGTGCAACCCCGGAAGTGTTGAGTGACGGCACGTTTCTGACCACAGGTCTAGGAGGCTCTTACAATGCTGCCTAAAAAAATCCTTGTACCCGCACGATCACTGATTATTCGAGAGCTGACCCCGCCTCCACCCATGATCCATGTGCGGCAGGAGCCGCACGAGATGTTCTGGCAGATTCTGGATCGGCATGGCCGGGTGGTGCGAGAAGCCGACAACCCGATCCATAACCTGGTGCTGAACCAGGGCCGCGATACCCTGGTGGCCCAGTTTGGCTTTACACCGCAATCCAGATACGCGGTGGTGGGGCAAGCGTCGGGGGCGCCACAGCCCACCGACACCGGCATGACCGTGGAGCGGGCACGAACCGACTTTGTGCCCTCTGGCGAAAGCGACACAGTAATCCGCGTGTCGCCTGGGGTGTACAACGTGCGCCGGGTCAAGCAGTTCACCGCTGCCCAGGTGGGCAACCAGAACTTGACTCACTGGGGGTTTAGCGGGAGTGCAACCCCAGGCAACAATCTGATGTGCCTCGAGCAATTCAAGGACGGCTCAGGCAACCCCATTACCCTTACGCCGGATGCGGATCAGCAGCTACGGCTGATTTACATTAGCCGCATAACAGTAGGGCCGGTGGTCGCCACGGCGGGCAGCATTAATATCGTCAACATCGGCAACCGCACCGGCCAGTTTGTGGCGCTGGGGGACGGCTCGGGTTTTACGGCAAATTTAAGCCAATCTGATATTGGGATGCTGGATAAGATCGCATCTGGCGGAACCCTGGGAGGGTCAGGCAACACAAGTCAGTGGGGATTCTGGTTACGGCCAAACCCGTTTGCGCCCGACTATAACACCAACACCGTCGAGTACAATACCGGATCGCTAAAAACTCCAACCATTGCTGCCTATACCCCTGGATCAAAACAACGCCTGATTAACGAACTGATTTTTACCAGCAACGAAGCAAACTTCACCATCCGAGCGATGGGGTTTGCTTGGCATTTGGTAGAACCCCGCGGATATGCGTTTGGGTTTGTATTTGACTCTGGGCAGGAGTTTACTAAAACCAACCTCAACGAGCTGCGGCTGACGGGATGGGGGGTTAGCTGGACATGATACCGACTGCCACCACCCGTACCCGTCTGGCCCCCGTAGCCAGACCGCTGGTGCCAGTGCTCGAGGTGGGCATTGATCCAGCCAGCACCAGCCAGTGGTGGACGTTGCATGGTGGGGCCAGCGCAAACGGGGCTAAACTGACTTACACCGACCTGTATGCCTTTTTGTGGTACAGCGGTAAATCGGGCCTGCTCACGCTAAACCGCAACCGCAAGGGGCTCAGACGTACCACCAGGGGGGTGGAAGATGGCCTGGGCAAAATCTCTATCTAACCCCTGGCTTTGGGGAGCGGTAGCGGCTGGCGTGGTGCTGCTACGACCTCGAGCGGGCCTCTCACCTACAGCCAAACCGCCAAGCACCCCCACCACCGGGGCCGGGTGCGGTTACCCCCAGGCCGGGCTGCCACCTGCGCCAGCCAAAACCATCGCTGAGCTGCAAAACCGGGTATGGCGCACCATCCTGGACTATAACGGCAAGGTCAACGACACCGCCAACAGCATGGGCTTCATTCCAGACATCATCGGCAAAACCTATGCCAAATACCTGGCTGAGTACCTGGTGGAATCGGCCTTGAAAAACAAGGTGCCCCTGGATTTGCTGGTGGCCCTGGCCCGAGCTGAAAGTGCTTTTGTGCCCACCGTAACCACAGGCCGCTACGAGGCCCTGGGCTGGACGGATGAGGCCATCCGCAAGGCGGTGGCCAATAACTGGGCTATTGGGCCGCTCCAGGTAAAGCCGGTAGTGTTTACCGAAGTCGGTTTGCCCAGCCCGAGCCGCTGGCTGGGCGACCCGGTGCCCTGGAAACACCCCGCACGCCTGCGGGATGCAGTGGAAGCCGGGGCCCGCTACCTGGTAAAGCAGCGCAGGCAGTTTGGGAGCTGGTGCGCTGCTCTTCATGCCTATCAAGTGGGGCCGGGGGCCTACCAGCAGGGCAGGCGCAATGAAAAATACGTAAGCAAAATCATTGGCTGGGCTAATGGTTATACGGAGCTGCGAACATGAGCGCGAAAAAATCAAAAACAGTTTGCCGCGTCTTGTGGTTTGACGAGCGGGGGCGCTTTGCCAAGGCCCCCAAAAAGCCTGATCAATCTAAATCACTCAAACCTAAACTGGGTGCCAGCCGTCAGGCTACGCAAAAAATCAGGGTAGACGGTGGGGGTGTGGCCACAGTGCGCTATATGAAAAGCGGGGTAGCGGTGCGCTATATTCCGCCTGCTGAAGTGCGAGCTGAGGCTAAAAAGCGCAAAGCCGATAAAGAATACCAACAGCAGTATCGGCAATGGATAAAGGATGTTCAGCTCGAGCTGGCTAAGGACGCCAACGACCAACGTCGGCTCATGCTATCGCGCAAGCACGCTGCCATCATGGAAAAAGAGTTGCTGCGGGATAGGGGCCGCAAAGGGGCCAGTGAGCGGGCGAAGTCACGCGAGATACAAAAGGGCATGAAGGGATTGAGCCAGGGCGAGTTACTGCAAAAGCTCAAGCGCGGCAATGTGTACGAAAAACGCGCTGCCAGGGCAGAGCTGAAGGCTCGAGGGGTTCAGGTAGGGCGATAAGGTGTCAACAAGGTGTCGTCTAGAAATATAGCCGGGTTTTCTAACCCGACTATACGTGTCCTGGACTGGTGCGCCCGGCAGGACTCGAACCTGCGACCTAAGGTCTGCAAAAACTTTGGGCAGCGGGTGCAGATGTCGGTATTTGAGTGCCGGGTTACGCGAGCGCAGCTCGAGGATCTGGAGGCCAAGCTGCTCAAAATCATCGAGCCCGACAAAGACAGCCTGCGTATCTACACCCTACCCGGAGGCCGCCAAAAGTGCCTGCGGGTACACGGCCAAGACCGCTACACCGACTTCGACGATCCACTGGTGGTCTAGCCCACCCTGGCACTTGCTTTGCGCGAACCCCAAGCAAGTGCCAAAACCCAGGGGGGTTCGCGCAAGCCGAGAAATCGGCCAGGGGACATTGAAAACCCGCATTTGCCTCACCCCGCGCCACCCCGCGTCGGAAGCACTTTTGGGGG
>Ga0272446_1004263_pt1 | contig 17080 bp, 17 predicted proteins | sample YNPCB0061_FD_194587 | JGI IMG/M metagenome (GOLD analysis project Ga0272446, IMG submission 194587) | Hot spring microbial mat communities from Yellowstone National Park, WY, United States - YNP-CB-006-1 | ecosystem: Environmental > Aquatic > Thermal springs > Hot (42-90C) > Sediment | place... | reverse complement strand
CACCGCGGGCGACGGCGGCTGGAAGCGCGCGCCGCATCTGCTCGAGGAGGTCTACAACCTCGAGGACGCGCTGGTCTGCGCCCAGTACCTCAACGCGTTCGTCCGGCGCGCCGACGTCGTGAAGGTCGCGTGCCTGGCGCAGATCGTGAACGTCATCGCTCCGGTCCTCACGCGCCGGGAGGGCATCCTCATCCAGCCGATCTTCTATCCCTTCGAGCTGATGGCGGCCCACGCGTCGGGGATCGCGCTGACGCCCGCGCTCGCCTGCCCGACCTATCGCGCGGGCGATCGAGGCGAGGTCCCGGCCCTGGATGTGAGCGCCAGCCTCGCCGCCGATGGGACCCTGGCCGTCTTCGCGGTGAACCGCACCTCCTCGGAGCCCGCCGCTCTCACGGTGCGCATCGCCGACGCCGAGATCGTGCGGATCGCCGGCGTGGACGCGCTGTGGGGCCCCGACCCGAAGGCCGCCAACGCGTGGGACGCTCCCGAAGCGGTCCGCCCGCGCCCTGGCACCGCCAACCTGGTGGGCGGCGGAGCGGCCGAGATCAGCGTGCCGCCCCTGGGGTTCGTGGCGTTCCGCGCGGCGACGCGCAAGCGGTAGGAAGGGAGGCACCACATGCCGGCGATGCACCGCCTGCGGCCCGGCGCCGCGCGTCTGGGCGAAGGGCTCTTCCGCGACCGGTTCGAGGCCAACCGGCGCTACATCCTCGGGCTGCGCACCGAGGCCGTTCTCCAGTCCCACTACCACGAGGCCGGCCTGCTGAACCGCATCGTCGGGCAGAAGCCGGGCGACGGCGACGACCTGCACTGGGGCTGGGACGCGGTGACCTGCCACCTGCGCGGCCATTTCGCAGGGCACTGGCTCTCCGCCCTGGCCAAGACGGTGGCGGCCACCGGCGACGCAGAGGTGCGGCTTCGGCTGGACCACGCCGTCGCCGAGCTGGCCCGGTGCCAGCGGGTGAACGGCGGCGAGTGGGTCGCCTCCATCCCGGAGAAGTACCTGCGCTGGATCTCCGGGGAGCTGCCGCGGCAGCAGATATGGGCGCCTCACTACACGATCCACAAGACGCTGATGGGCCTCATGGACGCGCACGCCTACGCCGGGTGCGAGCAAGCGCTCGACGTCGCGCGCAACTTCGCGAAGTGGTTCGCCCGGTGGACCTCCGGCTTCACGCGCGAGCAGATGGACGACATCCTCGACGTCGAGACGGGCGGCATGCTCGAGGCCTGGGCCTGCCTCTACGCGGCAACCGGGGACCCCGAGCACCTCGAGCTGATGCGGCGCTACGACCGGCCGCGCCTCTTCGAGCCGCTGCTCGAGGGACGCGACGTGCTGACGAACCTGCACGCCAACACCACCATCCCCGAAGCGCAGGGGGCCGCGCGGGCCTACGAGGTGACGGGCGAGGAGCGCTGGCGCCGCGTCGTGGAGGCCTACTGGCGCTGCGCAGTGACGGAGCGTGGCACGTTCGCCACCGGCGGCCAGACCGCCGGCGAGATCTGGTGCCCGCCGCACGCGTTTGCCGCCCGCCTGGGCGACAAGAACCAGGAGCACTGCACCGTCTACAACATGATCCGGCTCGCGGACTACCTGCTGCGCTGGACCGGCGAAGCGCAGTACGCCGACACCATCGAGCGCAACCTCTACAACGGCATCCTGGCGCAGCAGCACCCGGCGACGGGGATGGTCTCCTACTTCCTGCCTCTCGAGCCCGGCGCGCGCAAGAAGTGGGGCCACCCGACCCGCGACTTCTGGTGCTGCCACGGGACGCTCGTCCAGGCGCAGGCCTCCTACCCGGAGTGGGCCTGGTACGCGATGCCGGACGGCCCGGTGCTGGCCCAGTACATCCCCGGCGAGGCGGAGTGGCAGGCGCCGGACGGGTCGCCCGTGCGGCTCTCCCTGGCAGCGCACCCCACCCTAGGCAGCTCCACGGAGAACGGCGCGCCCGCCGGCGAGACGCACCGGCCCGGCTGGTGGTGGCACGAGCTTCGGATCACGTGCGACCGTCCGGTCGAGTTCACCCTCCGCCTGCGGCTGCCGGAGTGGCTGGCCGGACGGCCGGAGCTGACGGTGAACGGACGCCCCCATCCCCTCGAGGGCGCCCCAGGTTCGTTCACCTCCATCCGCCGGAACTGGCGTGACGACACGCTGACCTTGCGGCTGCCCAAGCGGCTGCGCACCGAGGCGATCCCCGATGCGCCGGACATGGTGGCGTTCCTCGATGGTCCGTGCGTGCTCGCCGGCCTGTGCGACGAGGAGCGCGCTCTCGTAGGAGACGCCCGCCAGCCGGAAGCGCTGCTGGTCCCCGACAACGAGCGGGAGTGGGGCATCTGGCTGCCCGGCTACCGCGCCGTGGGACAGCAGCGCGGCCTGCGCTTCCGGCCGCTCCACGCCATCGTGGACGAGCCGTACACCGTCTACTTCCCGGTGCGGCCGGAGCGGTAGCGGAGGCTAGGCCGCTCTCTTCTGCTTCAGGGCGAACATGCGGACGAAGCGCTCGAAGAGCGGGCGCCCGAAGTGATCGAGCATCTCGTCGCGCATGACGGCGAGCGCCTGATAGGGCGTCATCGCGGGCTTGTACGGGCGCTCCGAGACGAGCGCGTCGAACACGTCCACCAGGCTGCACAGCCGGGCGAACTCGTGCACCTGCGAGCCGCGAAGGCCGTGCGGGTAGCCCCCGCCGTCCACGCGCTCGTGGTGCTGCAGAGCCATCAGGCGGCACTCCTCGGTGGCGGCGCCCGCCTTCCGCAGCACCTCCACGCCGTACAAGGGGTGCTGCCGGATGATCGCGCGCTCCTCCGGCGTCAGCCTCCCGCGCTTGGCGAGGATGGCGCGGTCGACCCGCGTCTTTCCGACATCGTGGAGGAACAGCCCAGCGCCCAGCTCCCGAAGATGGCCGGGGGACGAGCGAGGGTAGAGCTGGCTGGCGAGGGCGATGCCGTAGACCCCCACGTTCACGCAGTGGGTGAAGGTGTCCTGGTCGTGCTTCGAGACGGAGATGAGCGTGCCCGCGATGTCGAAGTCCGCGACGATGGCGTCCACAATCTCGCCGATGGCCGCCTTCGCGTGCTCGATGTTCTCCGCGGAGGGCTCCTCGAAGATGCCCTGCAGCATCTCGTGCGCGTGCTGGTAGATGGTCTCGGCCCGCGCCAGCGGCGGCAGGTCGGGGTCGCTCAGACAGGCGACGATGCGCTCCGCCGTCCCCGCCACCCCTTCCGAAAGAACGAGCTCCTGCGCCAGCTCCGGCCCCTCCTCGGCGGCGAGCGAGGACTTTCGCAGGTCCACCAGAACTTCGCCGTCGTGGAAGTCGCGCACCTTGCGCAGCAGGTCCTCGGAGTCGATCCGGAAGCGCGAGCGCGCGAAGGGGTGCTCCCACCAACCGAAGGGGAGCACCACGTACATTCCGACCCGCAAGTTCTTGGTGTGCACGCTCGACAGCATGGCGGTGACCGCGAGCCACCCTCGGGCGGGGTACGCGTCGCGCCCCTCCCGCCGGCGGCCCGGCATCCTCCTCATCGGCCTACAAAGCCCTGGACCTCTCCCGTCTCGCGTCGCCCACCCGCGGGCGGGGACGTTCCTACGCCGCCTTCCGGGCGGCAAACATGAGCACGAAGTTCTCGAACATGGGCCGGCTGAAGTGCCCAATCATCCGGTCGCGCATGATCGACAGCGTGTCGAACACGCTGAGCGGCGGTTTGTAGGGTCGCCTGGCGACGAGCGCGTCGAAGACGTCCGCGATGCTGCAGATGCGCCCGTACTCGTGGATCTCGTCGCCTTTGAGCCCGAGCGGGTAGCCGCCGCCGTCCGCGCGCTCGTGGTGCTGCATGGCGATGATCCGGCACTCTTCCGTTGCGGCGTCGGTCTCACGGAGGATGTCGTAGGTGTGCTGCGGGTGGGTGCGCATGATGGCGAGCTCGTCGTCGTCGAGGCGGCCGGGTTTCTTGAGAATGGCGAGGGGGATGCGCGTCTTGCCCAGGTCGTGAAGGAAGAACGCGGCGCGCAGCTCCCGAAGGTTGTGGCGGCTCGTGTCGCCGTAGAGGCGGTGCGCCAGCGAGATGGAGAAGACGCCGACATTCACGCTGTGCGCGTACGTCTCGTAGTCGTGGCTCGATACGGAGAGCAGATTGCTGGCGGTGGCCCGGTCCGCGACGATGAGGTCGGCCACGGACGCGATGGCCTCCTTCGCGGCGGCGATGTTGGGCGCCGTCGGCTTCTCCAGCACCGACTGCATCAGCTCTCGCGAGTGCTTGGCGATGCGAAACGCCTTCTGAGCCGGCGGCTGCTTCGGGTCGGCGATGGCCTCCGCGAGGTTGCTCGCGCCGGTGGCGACCTCCTGGGTGACGACGGGCTCTTGCGGCTCGGCGGGGGCCTCCTCGGCAGGCGCCTGGCTGCGGTCGGGGTCGATGAGGACCTCGCCGTCGATGCACTCGAGCACGCGCTGGAGCAGGTCCTCACTCGTGATGAGGAAATGGTTGCGCGCGAACGGGTGCTCCCACCACCGCAGGGGGAGGATCACGTACATGCCGACGCGCAGATCGCGCGTGTGGCAGCGCTGTTCCATCGTATGACCGCCTCTGCGCGCGGCGTCCCCCCTTCACGCCGCGCGCGGGTCTCTCAAACGCGCACCGACCTACAAGGTTCTTTCCATACCTGTCGGCATGCCGGCACGGCTTCGCGGCCGCCCGGCGGCGGGCCTACGCGCGAATGTCGAGCAAGGAAGGCGCGTCCGGAATGAGAGCGGCCACCTGCTGGCGCTCCGACTCGAGCGTCTTCTTCAACAGGACGGCCGCCACTTCGGTGTTTTGCTCGGCGGCGCGCAAGAGCGACGCCTCCAGCGCCTTCATCGCCGGCGCCGCGGATACGGAGGACATGACGGCTATTTCTCCTGAAGCGACACGGTGAGCTCCAACAGGCCCTGGTCGAGCGTCACCGGGATGATGAGCGCAGGGATGTTCAGCGTGCTGATCTTCACGTTGGCGCCGCGCACGATGGTGGGCGGCGTGATGTCGCAGACATAGCCGGCCTCGGCGAGCAGCGCCATGGCGTTCCCGGTGATCATGTTCCCGAGCTCGGCGATGGCGCTCGCCGCGAGCTGATCGAAGGTGCGGATCGGCTGGCCGATCATCATCGACGCGATGCGGTCCGCGGTGATGAGGCTCATGCCGTAGATGACCTGGCCCTGGATCTTGCCGGTGACACCCGTGATCACGTTGCACTGCTGCGACGTGAACACGTTGGGGCGCATCCCGAGCTCGCCCTTCGTGGGCGTCTTGCCCAGAACGGTCTCCAGGACGCTGAAGGACGCCTGCAGGAACGGGTTGATGTACTCGACGCGCATGCTCATCTCCCCGCTTCCTAACCGCAGACCTTCTGTACGGCCTCCACGACCTTCTCCGGCTGGAAGGGCTTCACGATGAAGTCCTTCGCGCCCGCGCTCACGGCCTCGATCACCATGTTCTTCTGCCCCATCGCGGTGCACATGATGATCCGCGCGTTCGGGTCGATCTTCCGGATCTCCTTGACCGCGCTGATGCCGTCCATCTCGGGCATGGTGATGTCCATCGTCACGGCGTCCGGCTTCAGCGTGCGGTACAGGTCCACGGCCTCGCGGCCGTTCGTCGCCTCGCCAGCGACCTCGAACCCGTTCTTCGTCAGAATGTTCTTCAGGGTCACCCGCATGAACATCGCGTCATCGGTGACCAGGATGCGCTTTGCCACGTGCGTACCTCCGGAGTGGGTCAGGCCGAGCGAGCTCATGCGACCCGGGTGTAGAAGAAGGGCAACCGGCCCTCCAGGCCCAGGCCCTCCGCGTTGAAGATGCGCTCCGTACCGCCGACAAACACCGATCCGCCGGGCGCCAGCGCGTCACGGAACCGCTCGTAGAGCCGCTGCTTGGCGTCCTCGGTGAAGTAGATGACCACGTTGCGGCAGACGATAAGATCGAAGTCCTTCTCGAAGGGATCGGCCAGCAGGTTATGCCTCCGGAACGTGACGCGCTCGCGCAGGGCCGGCACAACCTGAAGTCCCTTCGGATGGGGCAGCAGCCACTTCCGCCGGTACGCCGGCGGCACGTTCACCACATCCGTCTCGGTGAACACGCCTTCGCGCGCGCGCTCCAGGATCTGCGCGTCGATGTCCGTGGCGAGCAGGTAGTGGCGCCCAGCCGGGGCCAGGTCCTCGAGCAGCATCGCCAGCGAGTAGGGCTCCGCCCCGAAGGAGCATCCCGCGGACCACACCCGCAGCGACCGTCGCCTCTGGAGCAGGGCGGGCAGCGTCACGGTCCGCAGCTCCTCCCACTTCTCGGGGTTGCGGAACAGCTCCGAGACGTTGATGGTCATCCGGTCCAGGAAGTGCGCCCACTCGCTCGGGTCCCGGTCCATGAGCGCGAAGTAGTCGCAGAAGGTCGCGGCCCCCGCGCGCTCCACCATCGCGCGGAGCCGCCGGTGCATCTGCTGCTCCTTGTAGAGCGACAGGTCGATGCCGCTCTTGCGCCGGACCCGCTGTTTGAACGCCTCGTAGTCCGCGCGCTCCGATGCGCTCAGCGACGCCTTCTCGTCCACTCTCACTCCTCGCTCCACAGTCCTGAGTGCCGTCGTCAGCTGGCCCGCGCGACGGGGGCCGCCGCCCGTTCGCGGACGGCGCGGTCCGCCGCGGCCGCGATCTTGTCGAGCGGCAGCACGGCGTTCGCGGCGCCATTGTCGAACGCGGCCTTCGGCATCCCGTAGACGACGCTGGTCGCCTCGTCTTGCGCAATGACATGGCCGCCCGCGGCACGCACCGCCTTGGCGCCAGCCGCGCCATCCTTGCCCATTCCGGTCAGAACCACCGCCACCACGCGCCGGCCGAACCGCTCCGCCAGCGACAGCAGCGTGACGTCCGCTGCCGGCCGTACGCCGTGGATCGGAGGGTCGTCCGTCATCCGCGCATAACCGCGAGCGTCGAACACCGTGTGCTGGCCGGCGGGCGCGACGAGCACGGCGCCCGTTCTGAGCGCTTCTCCAGGCGCCGCCTCCGTCACCGCGAGCGCGCTGTTGCGGTCGAGGCTCGCCGCCAGCGACTTGGTGAAGCCCACGGGCAGGTGCTGCACCACGACGACGGCGGCCGGCAGATCGGCCGGCAACAGAGGAACCACCTGCTGGAGCGCGGCAGGACCGCCGGTCGAGCTGGCGATGGCCAGGATGGCGTCTCCCGCGCCCAACGGGCGGGGAGCGGCGGTCGCCGGAGGCGGGCTCGCAGCACGGCGTCCCCTGGCCTCGGGCCGTCCCGCCCGGAGGCGGGAGCGGTCGGTCCGCGCAGCGGCCTGAACGGTCCGCACGATCGCGGCGCCGATCCGCGCGATGTCCACGCTGATCGCACCGGACGGCTTGTGCAGGCACTCGAACGCGCCCAGCTCCAGGCACTCGATGGTGGCCGCCGCGCTGGCGTCGGTCAGGCTCGAGAGCACGACGATCGGGGTCGGCCGGCGGCGCATGGCCTCGCGCAGGAACTCGATCCCGCCCATGCGCGGCATCTCGAGGTCGAGCGTCACCGCGTCCGGCTCCAGCGCAAGGAGCTTCTCCAGGCCGTCCAGGCCGTCGCGCGCCGTCGCGACCACCTCGACGCCCGCGTCGTGGAGGATCTCGCTCACCAGCTTCCGCATGAGGGCGGAGTCGTCCACCACCAGCACGCGCGGTGGTCGTCCCGTGTCCATCGTCGCCTCTCGCATCGCCTTCATCAAGCTGCTCTGGCTCCGATCTCGAACAGCGCCCCGGCCTTCGCGGCGTTCTCCGCCGCCTCGACGATGAGGTCCTCGCGGTCCTGCGCCGTGAGCGACAGCCGCTCGCCGACCGCCGGGTCCAGCGCCGTGGGATAGGGGATCTGGTGCCCGAAGCGCTGGTCTCCGGCCAGGACGTTGGCGAGGTGGACCACGACCGCCAGCGGCCGGTCCTCCTCCGAAGCGAAGGGCGCATGATGGCCGCCCACGGCCTGGCACAGCGCCTCCGGCAGGTTCCAGCGCTCGGCCACCTTGGCGCCGACCTCGGCATGATCGAAGCCCAGCACGCGCCGTTCCGCCTCCGCGAACTGGATGCCGTCGAGCTCGACGAGGGCCTCGATCGCCTCGAACTGCGCCGAGACATAGACGCTCAGCACGACCTTTCCGACGTCGTGCAGCAGGCCTGCCACGAACGCTTCGTCTGCTGGAGCGACCCGCGTCCGCGAGGCCACCATCTGGGAGAGCATGGCGGTGTTGAGCGAGTGCTTCCAGAGCGCGCCCTGGTTCATCCCGTACCCCGAGCTGTCCATCTGAAGCGTGTCGGAGGCGGCCGCGGCGATCGCGAGGTTGCGCACGGCCTTCATCCCGAGGATGAGCACGGCCTCGCGCACCGTCTGCACGCTCCGCGGCATGCCGTAGTAGGCCGAGTTGGCGATCTTGAGCACTCGCGTCGTCATCGCCACGTCGGAGCCGATCAGGTCACCGATGTCCCGTACCGACGTGGTGGGGCTGCTCGTCATTTCCATGAGGCGAACCGCCGTTGCGGGGAGCGGGGGCAGCTCCTTCACACATGCCACCAACTGATCCAGGCTGAGCGTGGCCATCGTTGTCCTCGTCTATGCGGCTCGCGCGAGCTGGGAGAACCGGCGCCCGGCCAGCGTGGCGAGCTCCCGCTCGCCCTGCCCGAGCGTCTTCACCACCACGGCGCCGTCGGCGCAGCGGAGCGAGACAGTGCGTCCCACCGTCCCGCCAACATCCTCGGCGATCAGACGCGCCGACTGGACCCTCAAAGCTTGCTGAACGGCGGCGGCGTTGCGCTTGCCGATATCGAGGCGGGCGACATTGCCGCCGAACTGAAAGAGCTGGGCGCCGCCCGCGATGGCCACGAGCGTGCGCGCGGGGCTCGCGCCTGCTTTGCGCATGGCCGCAAAGAGCGCCGGCACCGCCGTGTCCGCGTACTTGCCCGGCTCGTCGCCCGAGCCCTCGACGCTCTCCGGCAGCACCACGTGCACCATCCCGGCCACGCCCGCTTCCGCGTCGAAAGCGCACACTCCGATGCAGGACCCGAGGCCGAGCGCCACCAGCACGTCGTCGGGGTCGCTCGTCACCTTCAGCTCGGCCATGCCCACCATGATCGCGCGGCCCATCACGCGTCCAGTCCGATCGCGCGCAGCAGCGTCGGAAGCGAGGCGGGCTCCGGAATGAAGAGGAACACCCCCTCGATGGGCTGCTCGCGGTCCACCAGGCGCGTCATGATCGTCAAGGCGTGGTCTCCGAGTGCCGGCGAGACCGCGGCGAGCGACGCAAGAATAGCCCCGGCCATGTCCACGGCGATGCCCGGAGGCGCGGACGGCAGCCGCAGGTCGGCCATGTCCGCGATGGCGTTCAGAAAGGCGGAAATGAGGATGTTGCCGGTCTCCGTGAGCACCGAGCACTCCATCTCGTCGAGCGCCTTGGTCTCACCGAGCTCGCGGCAGAGCATGAGGTCGCAGAGGCGGCACGCGCAGTCGAACGGGAAGAGGAAGGCCACGTGCCCGCAGGCGTCGCCCTCGACGGGCATGTAGACGGCCGCCGCCACCTCCTCCAGACTCCCCACCACGTCCGCGAACTGGTCGAGCGACACCACGCCGAAGGAGGGCACCGACATCGTGAACGGCTGGCCGGTCAGCGTGCTGAGAGAGGTCACGGCGTGCCCGGTGCCGATATTGGCCACCTCGCGGAGCGCATCGACGTGCAGCTCATCCAGCGCCTTCGTGGCGACGCTCATGCGAGTCATCCTCCGCCCCTGGGCGCCGCCGCGGCGCAGCGCGCACGCAGGGCCATGCGAGGGGCTTGCTCTCCGGCGATCGCCGGCTGTACAATGGACCGGCGCCATCGCGGCGCCGCATCCTCCTCATTCCACGTTCGGCTTCGGACTCGCAATGCGAACTCGCACAAATGCGGTGAGCCAGCGGCCGGCGCGCGAACGATCGGAGATCCCATGAACGCCGCCTACAACCTCCACCGAGACCTCGTCTCGGAGGTCACGATTCCCGCCAACGGCATCGTCAGCATCACCTTGAGCGAGGACCCGCGCGCCAAGCTCGTGCTCTTCGGGTTTGCGGCAGGACAGGAGCTCTCCGACCACACGGCGTCGGTGCCCGCGATCGTCCACATCCTGTCGGGCGAGGCCACCGTGAAGCTCGGAGAGGACGTCCACGAGCTGGGCCCGAACGGCTGGGTCCACATGCCGGCGAACCTCGTCCACGCCGTGCGCGCCAAGACCGACGTCGTGATGCTCCTGACGATGCTCCGTGGAGGCGCCTGAGGCCGCCCACGGCTGACGGCGGAGCACGACCGTGCGCATCTTCCCGTTCGGACCGGCGGCGCTGGCGATCCTGTGCCTCGCCCTCTTGTCCGGCGGATGGCTGGCGGCACACCCGCCCGCCAGGACCGACGCGACCCTCACCTTCTGGACCTTCGCCAAGCCGCACTACCTGGCCTACCAGAAAGCGCTGCCGGCCTTCGAGAAGGCCAACCCGGGCGTGAAGGTGGACATGCAGCTCGTGGCCAACTCCTCCCTCGCGTCCCGGCTTCAGGCGGCCTTCCAGGCGGACCTCGACGTGCCGGACCTCGTCGAGATCGAGATCAGCTCGGCGGGAACCTTCTTCCGGGGGCCGGTGGAGCACGTCGGCTTTGTGGACCTCGCGCCACGGCTCGCGGCCTCCGGGCTGCGGGAGCGCATGGTACCGGCGCGGTTCGCGCCCTACACCAGCCGCGGGCGCGTCTTCGGCCTGCCGCACGACGTCCACCCCGTCATGCTGGCCTATCGCCGGGACCTGCTCGAAGCCGAGGGCATCGACGCGAACGCCATCGAGACATGGGACGACTTCATCGCGGCAGGACGCCGGTTCACCCAGCTCAACCGCCGGTACATGATCGAGCTGCCGGACAGCGAGCCCTCTCGGCTGGAGATCTTCCTCTTCCAGCGGGGAGGCGGCTACTTCGATCCCTCCGGACGGTGCATCTTCGACAACGAGACCGCCGTCGAGACGATGCGCTGGTACGTGCCGCTCGTCGCCGGACCGAGCCGGATCGCGAGCAACCTTGGCGGCGGGCAGATCCTGACGCAGGCGGTGGAGGACGGCTACTTCGCCTGCCTCGTGGCGCCGGACTGGCGCACGAAGTCCATCGAGCAGGACATCCCGCGCGTCGCGGGGCGCATGGCCCTCATGCCCCTCCCCGCCGTCCGCAAGGGCGGGCGCCGCACGAGCACGTGGGGCGGCACCATGATCGGCATCACCAGACGCTGCCGCCAGCCGGACCTGGCCTGGAAGCTCGCGCTCCATCTCTACCTGGACAAGCCCGAGCTCGCCGCCCGCTTCCGCGAGACGAACATCCTGCCGGCCATGGTCGAGGCATGGGACCACCCCAGCTACCGCGAGCCGCGGCCCTACTGGAGCGGCCAGCGCCTCGGAGCGCTCTATGCCGCGCTGGCGCCGCAGGTGCCGGCCCAGTACACGAGCCCGTTCATCGGCACGGCGAAGGCGAAGCTCGGAGAGGCGCTCGTCGCCTGCGTGCAGGAGTACCGCCGCCGGCCGGTGGATGACGCAGCCTTCGAGACGTTCTGCCGCCGAACGCTGAAGCGCTGCGCGGACCACGTCCGCCGCCAGATCGCCCGCAACCCCTACTGAACCTCGCGGTGGCGGTCCATCGCGCAGGACTCCGCTGAGCGCTCCCCGAACCAGCCGGCCGAGCACGCCGCCAGCTTCCGCCCCGGGGAGAGCGCCATGACCCGACGCGACCTTCTTGCCGCCGCAACTGGCGCGGCCGTCGCCGCCGCCACGCCCGCCACAGCGTCCGAACACCCCGCCGAGCCCCAGGCCGATGACCGCCGCAACTGGTTCCGCCGCACCCTCGTCGGCATCGAGATCGGCCCGACTGGCGCCAACGACCGCGACTCGCTCTACATGAGCAAGGCCACCGGCGCGGAGTGGGTTCGCCTGCTCCTCAAGGCGAAGGCCGAGTACGGCGTCATCTTTCTGAAGGACATGGAGTTCGCCTACTACAGCTCGCGGGTCGCCCGCAAGTGCCCGAACCTGGGCGAGCGCGATCTCCTGCAGGAGACGCTCGAGGCCGCGAAGCCGCACGGGCTTCCCATCATCGCCTACTGCCAGATCCAGTACGACGACTCCTCGTGGCGGGCGCACCCCGAGTGGCGCATGAAGGACCACCAGGGAACCGACCTCGGGGGCCGCCTCTGCTTCAACACGGACTACTTCGACTTCGTCCGCGACGTGGCCGCCGAGATGATGCAGTACCCCATCGCCGGGTTCCACTTCGACATGCTAGACTTCGGCTTCGCGCCGCCGGTGGGGTGCTGGTGCCCGCGCTGCCGCGAGGCCTTCCGGCGCGAGTTCGGGTCCGAGATGCCCAACGGCGTCACCTGGGACGAGGCATGGGATCGCATGCTGGCGTTCCGGGCCAGGTCCAACAAGCGGTTCGAGGACCGGCTGCAGGCCTTCGTGCGATCGAAGCGCCCCGACATCTCGGTGGACTTCAACTACCACGGCTACCCGCCGTTCAACTGGCTGCCCGGCCAGACGCCCGCCATCCACGCCGCCAGCGGCGACTTCGTCACCGCTGAGGGGTTGCCCTGGATCTTCGGCCACAACAACGTCAGCCTGCTGCCGCTCTTCCTCTCGGCCGCGCGGCCCGACCGCGCCGTGCAGTGCGTCTCGTCGCGCGGCGTGTGGGACTACCACGACTTCACCGTGCGGCCGGTCGCCGAGATGACGTGGGAGGTCCTCACCTACCTGGCTCACGGCGCGAAGTACACGATGGTGGACAAGCTCTACTACGACGGGGCGGCGGAGCCGCTGACCTACGAGAGGTTGGGCGAGGTGTTCGGCGAGGCCCGCCGCAAGCGCGACCTGTGGGGCCACGCGCCGGTCCCGGAGGTCGGCATCTGGTACTCGCTCCGCTCGCGCGACTGGTACGGCCGCGACGATCCCCCGAGGTACCTGGCGGCCGTCTGGGGCGCGCACCGCGCGCTGCTGCAGTCCCACATCCCGATGGGCTTCGTCCTGGACGAGCTGGCGGACGCAGACCGGCTGCGCGCCTTCCCGGTCGTCTGGCTCCCGCATGCGGCGATCGTGAGCGAGCGGGAGGCCGCGATGCTGGACGCCTACGTCCGGGAGGGCGGCAAGCTGCTGCTCACCGGCCTGACCGGCATGTTCGATCGCCAGGGCCAGCCGCGGGGCGAGTGGGCGCTCGCCGCGACGGCGGGCGCGCGGCTCGTCCGCACCCATACCGACCGCCGCGACAACTACCTCCGCCTGCCGGCCTCCGTGAAGTCGGGCGCCGGCGCCTTCCTGGCGCGCGACGTGCCCGTCGACTGGCCGATGCTCGTCTACGGGCCGCTGGCCGAGCTCGAGCCCGCGGGCGCCGAGGCGTACGGCGAGCTGTGGACGCCGGTCCGCTCCACGAACAACCTGTGGGTCGGGCACATGTCGCCGGGGACGCGCGTGGGGCCCGCCGCGCTGGTGCGCCGCCACGGCAAGGGAATGGTGGTAACCGTGCCGTGCGCGCTGGACGCGGCGTACGCCGGCGAGTACCGGATGCCGGAGCACCGCCTGCTCGTCCGGAACCTGGTGCGCGCCCTGAACCCGGCGCCGCCCGTGGAGGTGCGCGCGCCCGTCCACGTGGAGGCGGTCGTGACCCGGGACGCCGGGCGCAGGCGGTGGGTCGTGCATCTGCTCGCGTTCACCGGAGCGCCGACCTTTTCGAGCGCGGCCTTCCCCAACGGCAAGCGCGTGCTTCCGGCGATGATGGAGGAGGCGGGGCCCTACGAGGCGGAGGTGACGGTCCGCGTCCCGTTCCGGAGGTTGACGGCGAGCGGGCCGCGAGCGCGCGTCTCCGTGCGTGGAGGCGTCGCGCGCATCGCGACCCGCAACATCCACGAGGCCGTCGTCATCGAGGAGTAGGCCGGGGCGCTACCAGCCGCGGACCGCGAGCCGCTCCTCGTCCGCAAGCTTGCGGGCGTCGATGGAGAACATCGCGTCGCCCAGACCGGCCGACACGTCGGCGAGCACGTCCGGCTTGTCGTAGTAGGTGCACGCCGTCACGATCGCCTTGGCGCGCGCCTTCGGGTCGCTCGACTTGAAGATGCCGCTCCCGACGAAGATGGCCTCCGCGCCGAGCTGGCGCATGAGCGCCGCGTCCGCCGGAGTGGCGATGCCACCTGCCGAGAAGTTGGGCACGGGGAGCTTGCCGGTCCGGTGCACTTCCACCACCAGGTCGTAGGGAGCGCCCATCTCCTTGGCGGCGGTCATCAGCTCTTCCTCGGGCATGCCCTGGAGCCGCTTGATGCCGCCCATCACGGCGCGCATGTGGCGCACAGCCTCGACCACGTCGCCGGTGCCCGCCTCGCCCTTGGTGCGGATCATCGCGGCGCCCTCGCCGATGCGCCGGAGCGCCTCCCCCAGGTCGCGGCACCCGCACACGAAGGGCACCCGAAACGCGTGCTTGTTGATGTGGAACTGCTCGTCGGCCGGCGTGAGCACCTCGCTCTCGTCGATGTAGTCCACTCCGAGCGCTTCGAGGATCTGCGCCTCGACGAAGTGACCGATCCGCGCCTTGGCCATCACCGGGATGCTGACGGCCTCCATGATCTCGCGGATGAGCTTGGGGTCCGACATGCGGGCGATGCCCCCGTCGCGCCGGATGTCCGCCGGGACGCGCTCGAGCGCCATCACCGCCACCGCGCCGGCCTCCTCGGCGATGACCGCGTGCTCGGCGGTCACCACGTCCATGATGACCCCGCCCTTGAGCATCTCGGCCAGGCCGACCTTGGTGCGCCAGGTGGACTTCTGCGCTTCGTAGTCGCTCATCGCGGCGCCCTCCCGTGGGTCCCATCGTGGCCGCGCACGAGCGCGCGAGCCCTCTCACAGTATACCAGCGGGAGCGACGTCTGGAGGGAGCGGGCGGCGGTGGTTCCGGCGCTGCCGGACGGGCCGCCGCCCCTGGTTCTAGCGCCGGCGGCGCGTGCGGTAGACGACCTGCGGGGACGTGCGGCGCGGGGCCGCGACGGCCTCCTCGGGCTCCGGCTGGGGGTCCGGGACGACCCGCACGCCGTCGCGCATCACGGGGAGCGGTTCGCGCAGCAGTTGCTCGATGGCGAAGAGCCGCGCGCGCTCGTCGTGGTCGCAGAGCGTGAACGCCACGCCCGTGGCGCCGGCGCGGGCCGTGCGGCCGATGCGGTGCACGTAGGTCTCCGGCTCCATCGGCAGGTCGAAGTTCACCACGTGCGACACGCCGTCGATGTCCAGCCCCCGCGCGGCCAGGTCCGTCGCCACGAGGACGGGGGTCGCCAGCGTGCGGAAGTTCGTGATGGCGCGCTGCCGGGCGTTCTGGTTCTTGTCGCCGTGGATGGCCTCGGCGCGCACGCCGGCCCGCGCGAGCTGGCGGGCCAGACGGTCGGCGCCGTGCTTCGTGCGGGTGAACACGAGCGCGCGCGTCACTTCCTTCTCGTCCAGAAGCTGGCGCAGCAGGCCGGACTTGCAGGCCTGCGGCACGAAGTAGACGGTCTGCTCGATGCCGTCGGCACGCGCGGCCGGAGCGGCCACCTGCACGCGGATCGGGTCGCTCATCACGGCGTCGGCCAGCTCGCGGATCGCCGCCGGCATGGTGGCCGAGAAGAGCAGCGTCTGCCGCTCGCGCGGCGCCGCGCCGACGATGCGCCGCACGTCATGGATGAAGCCCATGTCGAGCAGGCGGTCTGCCTCGTCGATCACCAGGGTCTCGATGCCGCCGAGATCGATCCAGCCCTGCTGCATCAGGTCGAGCAGGCGGCCGGGCGTCGCGACCACGATGTCCACGCCGCGCTGGAGCGCCTGCGTCTGGGGGCTCTGGCTCACGCCGCCGTAGATGGTGGTGGACCGCAGCCGCAGGAAGCGGCCGTAGTCCCGGAACGAGTCGTCGATCTGGACAGCCAGCTCGCGCGTCGGCGATAGCACAAGCGCGCGGGGGCGGCGCCTGCCGCCGCTCGGCGCGGGGCTCGCGCTCAGCCGGTGCAGGATGGGCAGCGCGAACGCCGCCGTCTTGCCGGTGCCGGTCTGGGCGCAACCCAGCACGTCGCGGCCCGCGAGCACGTGCGGGATGGCCTGTCGCTGGATCGGGGTGGGAGCTTCGTAACCTGCCGCTGCAACCGCTTTGAGGAGGGGCTGGGAAAGGGGAAGGTCGTCGAAGGTGTCGGGAGTTCTCTTGGGAGCCTCGGTGAGGAACGAACCGGTTTCGCAAACTGTCATCGGATAGACTATACCCTATTCCGCGGGCCTTTCGTTCCGCCGCGCTCGCACGGAAGTGGCGCCTGCCGGAGCGAGGCGAGCGCGCGCGGGAAGGCCGGCGGCTCGCGCGGCGTGCGAGCCTCGTCATCTGCCACCGCGACCGTTTCGAGGAGGGGCTGGGAGCAGCGAACAGCCTCGAAGGCGACGGGTTCTCCCCTGGGGACCTCGGTGAGGAATGGACAGGTCTCGCTGACGCCCACCGCAGACGTGTCACCCGATCTGGCGGCGGTCGAGTTCTCGATGAGGGAAGGGAGGTCTCTATGCGCAGGAGCAGACACGCCGGCCTCTTCGCAGCGATGGTGACGTTGTGGACCTGCGGGTGCTCAGGCAAGCAGACGACGGGGCCGGTTGCTCGCGCGCAGGGGTCCGACGAGCCTGAGGTGTGCATCGAGCAACGGGCCAGGCTCAAGGAGCAACTCGACACAGCGCGCCAGCAGCTCGACGAACTCACCACCGCCCTCACGGTCACGCGCGGCGCATTCGACGAACTGGAGGCCGCGATCAGTGACTTCGGCGCGGAGGCGGAGTCCGTGCGCGCGGAGGAAGCGGCCGCTGCTCTCGAAAGCGAGGCCCAACAGGTGGACAGCGCGCTCTCCGAGGCCGAGTCGCAGGCGGAGGAGCTCGAGAACGCCCTGGACGCGGCGTAACGCGCCGCCCCCCCTTGCGGGCGCCGACAACAGCGCCCGCAGACCGGGGCCACCGCATTACCGGCCACCCAGCGCCTTCGCGCGCAGAGCCACCGCTTCCCGGAAGGCCGGCAGCGACACGACGAGCCCGCCC
>Ga0272446_1004262_pt1 | contig 17081 bp, 16 predicted proteins | sample YNPCB0061_FD_194587 | JGI IMG/M metagenome (GOLD analysis project Ga0272446, IMG submission 194587) | Hot spring microbial mat communities from Yellowstone National Park, WY, United States - YNP-CB-006-1 | ecosystem: Environmental > Aquatic > Thermal springs > Hot (42-90C) > Sediment | place... | reverse complement strand
GGGGCGATCGCCATCTCATCTACCAACCAGGGGAGATTGCTGCGAATCACCGTCCAGCCACTCCAAAAGACCAGCAGGGCAACCGGAAAAGCCAACAGTACATCCAGCCACTGGAATCCCCAAAACCAGATGCCAAGCAGCCCTGCCATAACACTGATGGTCACCCAGATATCGCTCATGGTATGAAAAGAGTCTGCGATCAGAATGGGACTGTTAACCCGTTGGCCAACCCGCCGCTCGTAGAACGCAACAAAGATATTGATCCCCAGGACGAGTAATAGGATCCAGAGTTCCGGAGCTGCAATCTGAACCGGGTGCTGGCCAGGACTCAGGATCCGATCTACCGCCCCTTTCAAAATCTCAAAACAGGCAATGCCCAGAAAAGCAGCGATGCCCAGTGCACCCACCGCCTCAAACTTGGCATGGCCATAGGGGTGATCCCGATCGGGCTCTGGGGAAGAAAACCGACTGGCAAGCAACCCCAAAACATTATTGGCGCTATCCGTCACACTGTGTAGGGCATCGGCCATCAAACTGAGTGACCCGCTGAACCAGCCCACAAATCCTTTCAGCACCATGACCAACAAATTCAGCAGCAGTGTAATGATCAACACCTGCCTCACTTGCTTGCGGTTATCTACATACACAGCTTTCAATTTGGCAACTCTATCGTGTCAGTCGGGAAACCTGGAACCCTCAGCCGACATCTTTGTTTATCCATGCCGACCTGCTAACTTTCCAATCATTCTGACTTTGTTATCAAACATAACAATCTCAGTTCCCCCTGCCAATTAACATTAGATTAATTGCTGTAACTAACGGATTACAAACTGTTGGGTTTTATTGCGCATGTCTTTTTCTCCCCTAACTCTGAACCTGGTGGAAGGATCTGTCACATTCAGCTTTTCTCCTCAGGCGGCGCAGGAGCTTCGGACAGCCCTGGCTCAGGTCATGGACACCTTAAAGGTGGTTGCTGCGAAACCAGCATCCGGTGGACGGAGCGCTCCTAAAAAAACGATGGAGTATTGCCACACGGGTGAGGTCTTTCTTGAGGTTTTCTGTAATCCCAATATCTGGCCGACTCCCTTTGCCGCCAAGGTCTTGATCACCTTGCGGGATGAGCGGATCCGCTTGACCACCGAAGCCGAACTCAGCCGTCTGGTGGAGGATGTCAATCAATATCTGGAGCAGGTGGGCTAACTAGCCGTCCTGTCTGCCAATTTCGAAGGAAACCCACCCAAACAGCGTATCCGAACAGCTTGATTCGGGGGCAAGCCCACCAACCGGATGCAGCAGCAAGATGACTGACGGCTTTGTCCTCCTTCCCCCACCGAACTTTGTTGCTGCGCTAAACTAGCTGAACCCATCACGGAGGCATAATCGACTCAATGAGTGTTCAAGACTTGACCGACCAATTGCAAAAAGGGTTGCGAGTGGCTCTCGGCGCCACAACGTCACTGGTTGAAAGCCTGCAGGATGCACAAAAGCGGGAGGAGAACCTGGCCAAACTCCGCCTCGATTGGGATCAGCTTTCAGAAGAATGGGCCCGAAAAGGGGAGAAAACTGAGCAAGAGGCCCGTAGTTTTGTCGATATGATGATGAACCAGGCAGCCAAACCAACTGGTTCTCCTGCAACTGGCTCAACTGGAACCCAGAACGCCCCCACCACCTCACCCGAAATTCAGAAAGAAATCCAGGAACTGACAGCTCAAATTGCCAGCATGCGCTCGGAACTGGAACAGCTACGTGAGCAAAATCCCTCTGCTTAAGCGCCTGGGATCAAGCCATTTCAATTTAATTTCGATTTATATGGCAATCCTAAGTGACTTGTGAACGACTGGATGGTGAAAGGGCTTTGTGAGAAGGATTTCCTGCGAAAACCTTTCACAATCCTGATCGCATCACTATAGGTTGTCCGAGCCAACATCGAATGCCAACTCTGGTTAGTCGTTGTCCCATTCTTCGCGACCCATTAGATCCCCAATACGGTCTCTCAGCAGAAAGTTACAGCGCTCCAGTTCACCCTCCACACAGGCCCATTCCCGCGGTGGGATGAACTGACACAGGATGTAAATTGGCTGCTGACGGCTAACCAGGCCTTTCTGCACTAAAGAGCGTGCTTCTTCCCGAATAACAGCCAGGGAGTACTGAACAGATTGCAGCATAATCACCCTTATAAACTTGCTAAAAAACTGCACCGAAGGCAGAAATATGGATGAACCCAATGAGGGCAGGAATGTAACGAGGAAAGGGAGAAAGTCCAGGGACTATCATCTGGCTCATGTGATCTGTAGTCCCATATACTGACCAAATTTTATTTTCACGCTTACCTTCTCTCGATTATATTAAGAACAATTTTTAAAGTCATCAAATAATGATGGTTCTTTCTTCAAGTTTTGCCTGGCAGGCTGGCTGACAGAGGCCCAGATGCATGGCCGGATTCTCTATCTGGGCAGGGTTGCATATCCAGCTTAATGGCCAACTAGCAGACGGTTCTGGCTTAGTTCCACGGCCAGCGCGATCGCCGCTTTCATGCTGGAGGGGTCAGCTTTTCCCTGACCAGCAATGTCAAAGGCAGTGCCGTGGTCTGGAGAGGTACGAATAAACGGTAGGCCGATTGAGGTGTTCACCGCCCGGTCAAAGGCCAGCAACTTGACGGGAATCAGTCCCTGGTCGTGGTAGAGGGCCAGATAGGCGTCGGCTGCTTGATGGAGTCCCCGGCCAGAGCCATACCAGGATTGTGCTGCTTCAATCCAAAGGGTATCGGGGGGAACTGGTCCCTTCAGCGTGATCGATGGGAAGCGATCGCCCATTGCTCGGAGCCAGGGAATCAACCAATCCTGTTCTTCGGTTCCCAGTTGTCCTTGCTCGCCACTGTGGGGATTCAGTCCAGCAACAGCAATTCGGGGCGCCAACAAACCAAAGTCCTGCTGCAAACAGTCAATCAACAATTCCAGCTTGTGGGTCATCAGGGCTGGATTAAGGGCATCAGGCACCTGTCGTAGCGGAATGTGGGTGGTTGCCAGCAGAGTCCGCATGGTCCAGCCTGTGTGGGGCGATCGGGCCACAAACAACATGCCGTAACGCGCCACCCCCGATCGCTCGGCCAGCAGTTCGGTCTGTCCCGGATAGAGATGGCCCGCAGCTTTCCAGGCCGATTTGGCAATTGGTGCGGTCACCACAGCTTGACATTGCCCCCGTAACGCCTGGGCGATCGCCAGCTCCAGATATTGGAAACTGGCTTCCCCACTGGCAGCACTTTCCTGACCGACAGCCATCTGCCGTTCCGACTCAACCGCCAGCGGCACATCGAGAACCAACAATTCCTTGGGATGAACCAGCGGCCCGATATTCGGTTGTTGCGACAGGTGATGAAAAGTCCGTTCCAGCCAACGGCGACTACCAACTAACTGAATTTGAGCCGTTGCCGTCATGGCTGGATCGGCCAGGGCTTTCAGCACAACCTCTGGCCCAATTCCAGCCGGATCTCCGATTGTGATTGTGATCTGGGGTTGCCTATGGTCCTGATTGCACATGGTTGCTATCCTCACTGCGGTTGAGTGGCCAACTCGATGGTCCGACGGATCATTTTCCAGCGTCACTGGAAGGCGCATCAATCTGGTTTACAATGCATCATGCAGGTAGTTGGGCCACATACCCGGTCCTGACTTGCTTGATCCAGCCAATTGGTTGCCATTGAATTCCGCGATCGCAAGGGAGAAATTAATATATGTCTGGCGAAATCTTCAATGCTGCGTTTCTGTCCTCCACTTTGATTTTGATTGGGCTATCCCTTGGCTTTTTAATGCTGAAAATTCAGGGTGGCGAAGAATAGGACATGGCGGCTGGATCGGTGAACAACTCATCCAGCTCTCTTCTTTTTTTGACCAGCCCAGGCTAGCACAACTGAGGGCTGCTTCCAGACTTCTGCCATGCCTCAACGATTCGCCTGTACAACAATTCGCCTGTACCAACTCGGCCTACCGGGGCGTCACATCAATACCAGACACGGGCGTAAACAGACCTAGGAGTACCCAGCCGAAGCCAGTTGCCATCAACATCAATTCTTAACCCGAACCCGGTCTATAGCAATCCTAAATGACTTGTGAACGACTCGATGGTGAAAGGGCTTTGTGAGAAGAATTTCCTGCGGAAACCTTTCACAATCCTGTTCGGATCGCTATGTCCCGCTCTACGGGTTTCAACCTGCATCAGTCTGCTGGTTCATCCAGGTGTTCCGCCACTTCCCGATACAAATTGAGCACGTGACTGTCTTGCAAGCGGTAATAAACATTGCGTCCCTGCTTGCGGTAGCTCACCAGCCGCATCGATCGCAAAACCCGGAGCTGGTGAGAGACCGCCGACTCACTCATGGTCACAACAGCCGCCAAGTCGCAAACGCATAATTCCTGTCTGGCTAAAGCGGACAAAATTCGCAGCCGGTTGGCGTCTCCCAGCAAACTAAAAAACTCTGCCATGCGCTGGGACTTGTCGGAACTGAGAACATCCCGCTGCAATTGCCGGACATTCATCAGATCAACTGGATGCTGGACGGTGCAATTTAAATCATCAACCGCATCCATCGCGGTCTCAGAATCAGACAATGAAAGGGCGGAATGGGTGCTAGACATAGCAGACAGCAACGCTGGCAACAGAACTGGTCAAAGTTGCAACCCAGAATTGATCAGGGTTCTACTTTCAGCCTAACCTGGTTTTTGCGAATTAGCACAACCTCTTCAAAGCCAGCCAGATTAAGGATCGTGGGGGGAAACAGTCCTGCGATCGTCCAAATGTCTGGATCCCATCTCAGCACAAATGACCACGGGGCGATCGCAGCTAACCAAAAAATTGTCCTGAAACTAGATGAGAAATTTCTGATAATATTGCAAAAAGTTAAGAATAATCATTTTCCCCTCATGAATTTGTTGGTTGTAGGTGCGACGGGTACGCTCGGCAGACAGGTTGTTCGACGCGCATTGGATGAAGGGCACGAGGTCCGCTGTCTGGTTCGTAGTTTTAAGAAAGCCGCCTTTCTGAAGGAATGGGGAGCAGAACTGGTTGGCGGCGATCTGTGCCAACCGGAAACACTGAAACCAGCACTGGAGGGGATCACTGCAGTAATTGATGCAGCCACAACCCGGGCAACCGACTCCCAGAGCATTCGGCAAGTGGACTGGGAGGGCAAAGTGAATCTGATTCAAGCTGCCGTTGCAGCCGGAGTCCAGCGATTCATCTTCTTTTCCATCCTAGATGCAGAGAAGTATCCCAATGTCCCCTTAATGGAAATAAAGTCCTGCACAGAGAAATTCCTGGCAGAGTCTGGCCTGAATTACACCATCCTGCGGCCCTGTGGGTTCCTCCAGGGGTTGATTGGCCAGTATGCCATCCCAATTCTAGAAGGGCAGGCGGTTTGGGTCATGGGAGAAACAGCGCCCACCGCTTATATGGATACGCAGGACATTGCCAAATTTGCCATTCGTGCCCTCAGTGTTCCAGAAACGGAGAAGAAAGCCTTTCCAGTGGTCGGCTCACGCGCCTGGGGAGCCTACGAAATTATCCGCTTATGCGAACGTCTGTCAGGCAAAGAAGCCAAGGTTTCTCGCATGCCCCTGGGTCTCTTGCGGTTCGTTCGTAAGGCCACCCAATCATTTCAGTGGACCTGGAATGTGTCCGATCGCCTGGCCTTTGCTGAAGTGGTCGCTTCTGGCAAACCTTTGACCGCCCCCATGGACGAGGTTTATCAGACCTTCGGTCTCGATCCGAAGGAAACAACAACACTGGAAGCCTACTTGCAGGATTACTTCAGTCGGATTTTGAAAAAACTGAAAGAACTGGAATCAACACAACCAAAAGGGAAAAAGAAGGCTGATAAAGAGCGGACCTATCCACGATTCTGAACAGAATGCGGAGGTAAGCGACCATTCGCTTACTATAATCCCTAATACATCCCCTCTGTCCCTCAGTGGAATCAGCCCTGTGCCTAAAGCTGGCATTATCTACAACGACGCGAAGCCCATCGCCTGTCGAACTGCCATAGAGTTGCAGGATAAACTAACTGCCTATGGCTGGGAAGTTTTCCTGGCTACCGGAATTGGTGGCATTCTGGGATACGCCAGTCCGGAGTCGCCGGTCTGTCATACCCCCATCGATCACTTAAACCCTCCCGGTTTTGATGAGGATATGGAATTTGCGATCGTCCTGGGAGGGGATGGCACTGTATTGTCTGCTTTTCGGCAAGTTGCACCCTACGGCATCCCACTGTTGACCGTTAACACTGGCCACATGGGTTTCTTGACAGAAACCTACATGAACCAGTTGCCCCAAGCTCTGGATAGTGTTTTGACTGGCCAATATGACATTGAAGAACGGACGATGCTATCCGTCCAGGTTTACCGTCAGGAATCCAGTCTGTGGGAAGCGCTGTGCCTGAATGAAATGGTGATTCACCGAGAACCATTGACCAGCATGTGTCATTTTGAGGTGGAGATTGGACGCCATGCGCCAGTTGATATTGCCGCTGATGGCTTGATTGTTTCAACCCCAACTGGCTCAACCGCCTATTCATTGTCCGCTGGGGGACCTGTGATCACGCCAGGTGTTTCCGTCTTACAACTGGTTCCTATTTGTCCCCATTCCCTGGCATCCCGTGCCCTGGTGTTTGCCAATTCGGAAAAAGTCACTCTTTATCCCGCCAACCATACCCGGTTGGTCATGGTGGTTGATGGCAACGGCGGCTGCTTTGTGTTGCCGGAAGACCGGGTCCGCATCCAAAAGGCCCCTTACAACGCCAAGTTTATTCGGCTGCAACCGCCAGAATTTTTCCACGTCTTACGAGAAAAGCTGGGCTGGGGTTTGCCCCACATTGCAAAACCAACATCGGTTGAACTGCCTTAAAGGGTGGCCAGGGTTGAGCACATTGATACTGGTGTGAGTTTCCCGATCGCGTTTGGCAGGGATACGATCCATCGCCAATGCCTGTGTTGAGTGGATCCAGCTTTCCGACTGAATTATTTCGGCTAAATATAGCGGTTTTCGCTGGTGTGAGGTACATAGCGATGCCTGTAAAGCCTGTCTAGCAAGGCTTCTAGTGTACCTTATCCGATCAGAAACCGCTATAGATAGAAAAATACCTGACGCTGAGTACTGCCTGAGGCATGCTAGAGCAGGAGAGATTTCTACCGGGAGTTTATACTTATTGCATCTGCCGTTTCTCCATTGCTATTGGGTTACTGAATTATGACTGCCCCTTCTTCAGAAACCAGCCCTTGCGTTCTTCTGGTTGAGACCGATGAAGCGCTGGCTCAAACGCTCAGTCTTGACCTCAAGGAAGCAGGGTATGACCCAGTGATTGCATCGGATGCAGTTAAAGCATTGCAACAGGCAACGGAAATGCAACCGGCTCTGATTGTGGTTGATCGGATGCTGAGTGGGGAATCGGGCGTCTGGTTTTGCAACCGACTCCGGTCCGCTGGCGTTCGGATTCCGGTTTTGATGCTGATGGCACGGGACACGGTGGAAGATCGAGTTGCCTGTTTGGAAGCTGGCGCCGATGATTATTTTTTGAAACCCTACCGGGCAGATGATTTCTTGAAACTGGTGCGGATGTATCTGCGAACTGAAACACCGACCAATGAAAAATTACGGTTTGCTGATCTGATGTTGGACCTGTCTAACCGACGGGCCTATCGGGGCGGACGAGCCATTGACCTAACCATGAAGGAGTTTGAACTACTCAAGTATTTAATGGAGCATCCCCGTGAAGTTCTGGCCCGCGAACAAATTCTGGAAAATGTTTGGGGGTATGATTTCATGGGCGAATCGAATGTCATTGAGGTTTATATCCGTTACCTGCGACTGAAAATCGAGGATGAAGGCGAGAAACGCTTGATTCAAACCGTGCGGGGAGTGGGATATGTTTTGCGAGAAACTTAATCGGTCAGGGAACAGGTATGGGGTACACAAGTAGGGGTTGGAAGGACCCATCTGCTTTGGCGGGGATCCTAGTGTTGGGAAGTTTTTTGATGAGTTGTTCATTTCCAGTTCCGGCCGTTTCTCCCCCCCAAGCAGTAACAGAAACGCAGACTGAGACCACAGAACAACCAGCCTCGAACCAGGGACAGATGTTACCCATCACGGCCCAGGCTACAATTGGCGGCCAAATCATCCAGTTAGAGGTTGCCCAAACGGAAGAGCAACAGGCTATGGGATTGATGTATCGAACCCACTTGCCAGACGACCGGGGCATGCTGTTTCCGTTTAGTCCAGCTCGGCGAGTGGGGTTTTGGATGAAGAATTGTCGGATTGCTCTGGATATGGTGTTTCTGTATCAGGGGCAGGTGCGGGCGATCGCTGCTAAGGCTCCTCCCTGCAAAGCGGATCCCTGTCCGGTTTATGGACCGCCGAATCAACTTATTGACCAGGTGATTGAGCTGCGGGCTGGGCGGTCGGCTGAACTGGGCTTGAAGGTTGGCGATCGCTTGGTCGTGCAGGATTTGCGTTGATACCCCCAGGACTTCTCGAAAAATTTATGAATTTTCTCACTTTTTTCTTAAGTATCTAGGACAAATTTGCGCTAATCTGTCGAAAAGTAGAGTTTCGGACTGGAGATTGTTATCCAGGCTGAAAGTTTACTCTTCTCGATCAGCCAGTTGAAGTCTTCAGATTTCAGTCGGTTGAAATCGATGAAGCATCATTCTGTGGGTGTGAGGGGCAGTGTTTGAAGGGATGTTAGCCAGCCTGTAATGAACCCTGGTGAACCGGGCGCGTATAAGCCAGGTGAATTGGGTGAAGGTTGGCCAGTTGTACAGTTCCCTTTCAGTTCTTGAGGCTTCTTACGTAAAGCAACGGAGTTGGCTGATAGCCCAGTTTCCTTCCGTCTGTAGATTTGCAGATGTGGAGGAATTGCCATTCTTTGTAAGAAGCACACAGCTAGAATTCCGGTCAACTGTCGACTAATCGATAGTTTGGGTCTGGCTGGCTGTCAGTGGACAGATAACAGAGTGGCTACCCAGCATTCTGATGTGATAGTTCCTGGCTCAGAATGGGAACTCAATTCATATCTCACTCCGTCAACTCATCTGCTCTGGAGTAACCGGAACAGATCAGGAAACGGAATGATAACTTGAGTAACTAATTTCGTGCTCCAAGTTACAAATTTGGGTGTTTAATGTCGAAAGTGTCTGAAAACAACTTGGTGTCTTCAAGGAGGTGAACGGTTTATGGCACCGGCAACGTACTCACAACTCATTCGGTTTCTTCAGGAAGATCTGGCGTTATCTACGTCGTCCCTGGCGATCGCCCTGCGGCATCGGGAACAGGATCCGGGGCCTCTGCCCATGATTCTCTGGCAGTATGGTCTGATCACCCTGGAACAACTTGATCAGATCTATGACTGGCTTGAAAAAGCATAGACTCGGGTGGTCGGAATTCGCCTCCTGCATGTTTTCGCCAGCTATTTCATTTCCTGATTTCTGGAACCTCTATGAATAGATTCATGCGAGAGCGGGTTATTTTAACCCGCTCTTTTGACGTTCCTGGCTGATGGAGGCTGCCCGCCACAAATAGAACCACAATGGGTCAATCGATAGGTCAACTGATTGAAGCAACTATCCTACTTATGGCAAAGTAAAGGCGCACAATTGTAGGCTCAGGGGTAGCATTTAGTGAAGATCCAGACCCAGGCGGTCCGTCTAGACGGGGAAGCGAACGCTCCAATGGCCCATCCGCTTCGACAGGGCCAACTTTTGCAAAGTCCCGGTGGACACTTTACCTACCGGATCATTGGTCCCTGTTGCCGCCTATTCGATCGAGAACAACTGCCCTGGCCCTGTTGTCGGCTGCAATGGCGTGGCAAAGAACCTAGTTGGCGACGCATTGGCAGACGCCTGATTGCCGATCTGGCTACCCGCAACTATGCCTCCTATTGTGTAGAAATTGTCGGTCAGCCAACTCCAGAACCACTTGTCATTACGGTGTATTGGTTCAAGCTGCCAGGGGAACTGAGGGATTGGTGGTATTCCGATCGCTTAAAAACCCCACCTGACCCGTTACACTCAACCATTGCCGAGGTTGGATAGGAGTGTCTGAGCAACGATTCCGTCTGACAGACCTCAGCCAAAACATCCACAGGAGCCGATGACAGGAGCGTCGAGGGATAGACCGCTCCCCCCCAGATGGGATGGACCAAAACCGAACAACCACAGCGATTCGTAGTTTCGTAGCCCAAACAGGCGCGCACAACCGCTACATCATCCATCGACAGAAGCCCCGGTCGGGACAGGAGTGGTCGGCCAGTGCGGGGGTCAAACAGGTCTGCCAAATACCCCTCTTCCTGTAGTTGCAGGGCAATCCGAACACCAAACTGGAGAAAGTAGGACCGCAGGCGTTCCTTTTCCAGTTCCGTTTGGACGGTCTGGTGCAGGAGGTCATACTGGCTGACTTGCAAAACCAGCAACATGGAAGCGGCCGGACGGGACCAGGCAGGCAGCAATTGATCCAGATGGGTCTGGATGAAAAGGCTGGGCGCCTGAATGGTCAGATGCAGGGTCATGGCCTGGGCGATCGCCGATGGGCGAATGGGCGATCGCATCTCCCAAATATAAGCATGCCAGTCCGAGGCCAGTCTGCTCAACCTATCCCAAATGAACAAGCTTTATCTTTTCATTCTTTACCTGTCTGGGGTTATTCGCTATTCTGCGTGGAGCAGGTAAGCGAAGGCTTCAAACAGCAACCAACGTGACCGGGCAAAATTTCTAGTTTGCCGTGAAGGATGGGAACAAGCGAGGAGATTGGCTCAGTGGAACCGCCCACTGCCAGATTGGCCTTTGGCTGTCTGACTGTTGGGATACTGCAATCGTGCCAGCGCTGACTGAATCAGTTCGCCAGTCATGAGAATTTTAGTTGTAGAAGATGACGATGTCACTGCTCAGACAGTGGCCTACATTCTGGCCCAACAAAACTATGCCGTGGAAATCGCCGCAGATGGAGTGTTGGCCTGGGAGATGGTCAATTCTTTTCCCTTTGACCTGGTCTTGCTGGATGTGGTGCTGCCCAAACTGGATGGATTAGAGCTTTGCCGTCGGTTGCGATCGCAAGGCTTTCAGCAACCTATCCTGCTCCTGACCGGCCGCGACAGCAGTCATGACAAAGCCGTGGGGCTAGATGCTGGGGCGGATGACTATCTGGTCAAACCCTTTGATGCTGAAGAATTGATGGCTCGGATTCGGGCCGTTTTGCGGCGAGGCAGCATGACCGCATCCAGCTTGCTGGAATGGGACGTGTTGCAACTCGATCCCATCAGTTGCCAAGTGGAGTACGGCGGGGCGCCCCTAGCCCTGACGCCGAAGGAATATGCCTTGCTGGAACTGTTTCTGCGCAATAACCGGCGGGTATTCAGTTGCGGCGCTATTCTGGAACATATCTGGACCTTCGAAGAAACGCCTGGAGAGGAAGCGGTTCGGACCCATATCAAGGGGCTTCGACAAAAACTGAAACAAGTAGGCGCGCCGCCAGACTTGATTGAAACCGTCTACGGCATTGGCTATCGGCTGAAACCCTTGGAGGAAACCAGGAAATCGACCGCCAAAGTAAAGACTGCCCCCGCTGAGAAACATGCCGCTGCTCCAACCCGACAGGCCCCAGCGGCAGCTCGGACAGCCTCCCCTCAAACCCGTCAACAAACCCTGGCTGCGATCGCCGGAGTCTGGAACCGCCACAAGCAACGGATTAGTGATCAGGTTGCAGTGATTGAAGCCGCCGCAACTGCCATTGCCCAACAGCAATTGACCCCCGAACTGCAATTACAGGCGATGCGGGAAGCCCACAGTTTAGCTGGTTCCCTGGGCACCTTTGGGCTGGCTCAGGGGTCAGCCACGGCTCGCGAAATTGAGCACTTGCTCAAAACTGACCAACTAACCCAACCAGAAGTTGACCAACTGCTCGATTGCTGCACCGTCCTGCGACAGCAGATTAACCAGTCCATTCCGGCTCAGGCCGCAACGCCTGACCCCCCATCGACCCCAACCGCTACGGCCACTGACCTGACGGTGCGGGTCATGGCGGTGGATGACGACCCGGCGGTGCTGGAAGTGCTGCAGGAACTGTTGGGACCCTGGGGCTTTCAGGTCACCCTCCTGGCCGATCCGTGCCAGTTCTGGCCAGTTCTGGAGCAAACCGCCCCCGATTTGCTGATCCTGGATTTGCACATGCCCCACTGGAGTGGGTTTGACTTGTGTCAGGCGTTGCGAAACAGCGATCGCTGGGACAGTCTGCCCATTATGGTGCTGACCGCAGATACCAATGCCACCACCGTCAACCAGGTATTTGTCGCCGGGGCGGATGACTTTATCAGTAAGCCGTTTGCTGGGCCGGAGTTGGTGACCCGGATTGTCAATCGCTTAGAACGCTCTCGGCTCTTACGTCGCTTGGGGGCCAGCAGCCAGCCAACTGCCAGCCACCCTGGCCCCTCTTCAGACTCCCTCCCGGCTGCGACTGTGGCCCCGTCCCCCCTGGACTTTTTCACCCACTCTCCCGATCCGGTGTGCCTGCTGAACCCGGATGACACCTTGCATCGGGTCAACCCAGCTTTTGCCCGCCTGATGGACCGAACTGAAAAAGAACTCCTGGAGCAGTCATTCCTGACGATCCTTCGTCCAGAGGACCGAGAGCTCACCCTCCAGGCCCTGGCCCAACTGCGATCCGGGATGGCGCTGGTGGAAGTGGAAAACCGCTGTCTGAATCCACAGGACGGTGACCGATGGTTCCAATGGAAATTTACCCCAGTTCAACAGACAGCGCTGATCTATGGCGTTGCTCGGGATATCAGCAGCCACAAGCAGCAGGAGCAAGCTTGGCGCAAAAGTCGGGATGTGATTGAATTGCGGGTTGCAGAACGCACCGCTGAACTGGTCAGCTTGAACCAACGGCTGCAAAAAGAATTAGACCTGGCCCGTCAGTTGGAAGAAGAACGAGATCGGGTCGAAGCGGCTCTCCGCTTTTCCCAGGCCCGCTTCGCTGGCATTCTAGAAATTGCCGACGATGCCATCATTGCGGTGGATGCAAGCCAGCAGATTACTCTATTTAATCAAGGGGCAGAAAAGATTTTCGGTTATACAGCTTCGGAAGTGCTGGGCCAGGCGCTGGATATTTTGTTGCCTGCCAGTGCCGTCGCTGCCCATCGCCAGCATGTCAAAGGATTTGCCCAGTCGTCTGGTGAAGCGCGCCGTATGGGCGATCGCCGTCCCATTTTGGGCCGCCGGAAAGATGGCAGCGAATTTCCAGCGGAAGCTTCCATCTCTCGCCTGGACTTAGGCAAAGAGCAGGTTTTTACCGTCATTCTGCGCGATATCACCGAGCGCCAGCGGGCCCAACATGCCCTGCAACAAAGTGAAGAACGGCTCCGTCTGCTGCTGGACGGGGTAGAAGACTATGCCATCTTCATGCTGGACCCCCAGGGCTATGTGGAAAGCTGGAATCCTGGCGCCGAAAAAATCCAGGGTTATCAGGCAGAGGAAATCATTGGCCAACATTTCTCCCGCTTTTATCCAGGCGAGGAGCAGAACTCTGGTAAACCAGCCCTGCTGCTGCAACAAGCTGCAAAGGAAGGCCGACTGGAAGCAGAGGGTTGGCGCATTCGGGCCGATGGCTGTCGGTTTTACGCGGACACCGTGATTACAGCGCTGCGGGATGGCCTGGGTAACCTGCAGGGGTTTACCGAAATTACCCGCGACATCACAGAAGCCAAACGGCGGGAAGCAGAACGGCAAGCTGTGGAGCGGATGAAAGATGAGTTTGTCTCGGTGGTCAGCCATGAATTGCGCACTCCTTTAACTTCTATCCACGGCTCGTTGCGGATGCTGGCCAGCGGCTTGCTCAGTCCTGAGTCAGAACGGGGTCAGCGCTTATTGCAAATTGCATCGGATAGCACCGATCGCCTGGTGCGGCTGATTAACGACATCCTGGATCTGGAGCGGATCGAGTCGGGCAAGGTGTCGATGGTCAAAGGCAGTTGCAATGTGGCCGATCTGGTGCGGGAGGCCGTAGACGGGGTGCAGGCGATCGCTGAAAAAGTTGGCATTCAAATTATCGCAACAACAGTCAATGTGCAAATTCAAGCCGATCGCGATCGCATCATCCAGACCCTGACCAACCTGCTGAGCAATGCCATCAAATTTTCACCAGTCGGTTCCACGGTATGGGTCAGTGTCGAACCCGCCGACCAGCGCCCCCAGCGCAAGGAGGCAACCAGCGGCCAGCGTGCGCTGCGTAGCCACAAAAAGGCCAGCCGACAAACAGCCACCACCGCCGGGCACATGCCCTGTGTGCTGTTTACGGTGAAAGATCAGGGGCGGGGCATTCCAACTGATAAATTGGAAACCATCTTTGAACGGTTTCAGCAGGTCGATGCTTCCGACTCCCGTCATCAGGACGGCACTGGCTTGGGCTTGACCATCTGTCGCAGCATTGTCCAACAACATGGCGGACAAATTTGGGTAGAAAGTGAAGTGGGCCAGGGCAGCAGTTTTTATTTCAGCTTGCCCGTTACCTGATGGCAGACGATCCAGGCAAGCGTCCAACGGAATCATGATTGAGTCAAAGACTGGATTTTGCCCCCTGGAACGCGGGTGCAGATCTCCGAATTCTTTAGCCTATCAACCATTAAGATTGGGTAGATCCCAAATCAGAACGTGGCGATCGGGAACTACCATAGCGATCCGATCAGGATTGTGAAAGGTTTCCGCAGGAAATCCTTCTCACAAAGCCCTTTCACCATCCAGGCGTTCACAAGTCATTTAGGATTGCTATATATTCTGGCTACTGTGTTCTGACTGCCAATTCTCTGGCTTTCTGGTGAGCCCCTTATCCTGACGGTGGGCTGACTGATCGACCTTCCTGTTCATTCCCTCCCTGTCCATGAAGCGTATCCTGGTTATTGACAACGAACTCTACATTCAAGAGATAGCTCAGATTTGTCTGGAAACAACCGCCGGTTGGCAAGTTCTCACCGCTAGTTCGGGACAGGAAGGCCTGAAGCTGGCAGATTCGGAACAACCAGATGCCATTTTGCTGGATGTAATGATGCCAGATATGGATGGGCCAACCACCTTTCAACACCTGCAGGCCAATCCTCAAACCTGCCACATTCCGGTGATTTTGCTGACCGCCAAAATTCAAACCTCCGATCGCCAACGATATGCCGATCTGGGTCTCCAGTCGGCGATTGCCAAACCGTTTGACCCTCTGCAACTGGCAGACCAGATTAGCGAAATCTTAGGATGGTCTACCTGAGCACTCACATTGCACACAGTGTCGTTTTGCATCGTTTCTTTTCACCCTTGTATCGATTGCTTCATCGGAAGTGATCATGGTGGTGAGAGCAGGTTCGATCGCAAGGAAGATTTATGCAATTGCCCTTGCAAATTTCGTTTCACCACATTCCTGCGTCAGCAGCAGTTGAAGACAAAGTTCGAGAACGGGTCGCCAAACTCGACAAACTCTATGAACGCATTATGAGCTGTCGAGTGGTGGTGGATTCCCCCCATCGGCATCAGCATAAGGGCAAGCTGTATCAGGTTCGAATTGACCTGACGGTTCCCAATGGCGAACTGGTTGTCAACCGCTGCGCCTCTCAACATCAGGCCCATGAGGATATTTATGTCGCCATTCGAGATGCCTTTGATCGGGCTGAGCGACAACTTCAGGCCTATGCTCGGCATCGGCGGAATGAGGTGAAAACCCACGAAATACCTCCCCATGGCTGGATTGCCGAGCTATATCCCGAAGATGGCTACGGCTTTATTACCACCCCCGATGGGCGAGAAATTTACTTCCACCAAAACAGCTTATTGAATGGAGATTTCAGCCAACTGGAGGTAGGGCTAGATGTTCGCTTTGCTGAAACAGTTGGCGAGCAAGGGCCACAGGCCAGTACGGTGCGACTAGTCGGCAAACATCACTTGGTAGAACCGTCGGGCTAAGTTCGGCAGGAGGTTGCTCCACTTCCAGAGAGAAGTCGCATAATCCTTTAGTCTGTGTAAAATTCACCCACTAATCAGTGACGATTTTCGTTTCTTTCTGTTAAGGTGGCCCATGGTGTTGAGTGGATGAATCAGTCCGGGTCATGCTGAGTCTGAACCATAGGCTACAAAAGGCAGATCATCAGTCCCTTGTCTCAACGGTTTCGCGATGGTTGGGGTGGCGTCTCACCATGTGGATTTGCGGCGCCAGCCTGCTGGGAACGGCTACATCAGCCCAGGCGATCGTTGAAATTCGGGTTGCCATTGAGGACAAAGCCAGTGCGCTAACCATCGGAGCCTCAACCACGGCTGTTGTAACCAATTCCCAGGGCCAGAAATTGGGACAACTGGCCGCCATGCAGATCATCCGCGCCACCGCTGACGGTCAGGGGGTTCGTCTGGGTCCCTGGCGATCGGCAGGGTGGCTCTGGATTTCACCGGCTCAAGGCGGAGGCATCTATATCGCAGAGCGGGGCTATCGGGGCCGACTGTTACTGGTGCCCCAGGGCAACAGCCTGCTAGCAGTCAACTATGTGGATCTGGAACAATACCTCTACAGTGTAGTGGGCAGTGAGATGCCTGCCAGTTGGCCGTTTGAAGCTTTGAAAGCCCAGGCAGTGGCGGCTCGCTCCTACGGACTGGCCCATCGTTTCCGGCCAGCCAGCCGCTGGTATGACCTGGGGGACACGGAACGCTGGCAGGTCTACAAAGGCGTTGCCAGTGAGGGGCGAACCACCTATGCAGCCGTAAACGCCACCAGGGGACAGGTGCTGACCTTTGGTAACGGTTTGGTAGAAGCCATGTATGCCGCCTCGGATGAGATTATTCGCGAGGTGTTTGGCGGCATCGGTATGAGCCAAACTGGAGCCTATGATCTGGCCCGACAGGGATTTGATTATCGTCAAATCCTTAGCTCCTACTATCCAGGAGCCGGTCTGGCCAGAATACAGGCCCGTTGACTGTCGTGACCAAAGCCCAACTGGAAGCCTTGGCAGAAGTGCCGCTGGATTTTACCTCGGAGGCAGGTTTGCGCAACTGGTTGGCTGCGATCGGCTAGTTGCGATCGCA
>Ga0272446_1004261_pt1 | contig 17081 bp, 15 predicted proteins | sample YNPCB0061_FD_194587 | JGI IMG/M metagenome (GOLD analysis project Ga0272446, IMG submission 194587) | Hot spring microbial mat communities from Yellowstone National Park, WY, United States - YNP-CB-006-1 | ecosystem: Environmental > Aquatic > Thermal springs > Hot (42-90C) > Sediment | place... | reverse complement strand
TCCATGAGATAGCGGAATACCACATCATAAATGGGATTAGGTATGATGATGTATTCGTCTTCTTCCTGTTGAGGGATATTTTTCTTTTTCATCTTGAAAGTACAGCAAAAATACAGAATTTTGGGTAAATTATTGCTATTGTGCGCATACATACACGCTACGCATACGCGTTAGGCATGCGGAGGGCATGCGTAGCATGGTGCGCACCGCACCGAAGCGATAGCGTAGCCCGTAGCACGCCGACTGCGCAGCAGGAACGCCCAAAATCATTTTACGTAACATCAATTTACAACTCATATTTAATGAAGTAGGCAATTTTTCTGTTGATAGTATCGCTGTTTTCTATCATAAGGTTGTGTCCCGTTTTTTCAAAAAGTGTAAGTGTTGCGTTTTTCATTTTTTTTGTACCTGTGGTCATCACTTGTTTAACAGAATGTTGATGAATAAAGAAATTAGGAATAAGGTTATCTTTTTCACCTGCAAATACCTGTGTGGGAACATTGATGTAAGGTAAAATATCATAAATGGGTTCATGAAGCATATTTTTCATTAAAGACGCTATCTGTTTTGGATAACTTTCAATTTCATTAAAATACTGCTGATGAAGCTGATGAAACCATTCCCATTCGGCTTTCCATTGATGAAAATGATAGGTAATACTCATCATACGATTAGTAAATGCAGTAAAAGCAAATTCGGGAGTAAGTTTGGGTTCTAAATAGTCAATATCTTGTTTTGAAAAGTATTCAAAACCCGCAGGAGCGAGTAAATGCATGCTTTTTACTTTGTCAGGATACCAATACGACATACATACGGCTATTTGTCCTCCCATAGAATGCCCAACAATATGATACTGCGCTACATTCAAGGACTGCATAAAAGCATGTAAGGTGCGCGCAAGATATTCTATGCTCGGTTTTTTGGGTGCGGTCTGGTGGTTGATGCCGTGCATGTCTACCGCAATTACTCTAAAATTCTGATTATCCCAAAAAGGAATATTATACCGCCAAAAAGAACTATCTCCCGCTAATCCATGCAAAAGCAATAAGGTTTCTTTACCTGTTTTTTGGTTATCGTAATAGCTGATGTTTTGATGTTGTACTGTTTTTAACTGACGGACAAATGGGCTGGTAATAAGCATTATTTTCTAATTATTTTCTAAAAATGAGGCACAAGTTTAGAAAAAAGTTCTCATTTTCAAAAAAATGTAACTTGTGTATTTGTTTCAGGTATGCCTTAATTTTTGTACTTTTGCAAAACTGATGAGCATACGACAAGAAAAATTCAATAAATTACTCCAAAAAGAACTCAGCGAGATATTTCAAAAAGAAGCATCTTCTTTGGCAAATAAAGGTACATTTATTACCATAAGTGGTGTAAAAGTATCCCCTGACTTGGGAGTGGCAAATGTGTACATCTCCGTATTTCCTGAAACACAAAGAGAAAATGTAATGATAAATATAGAACTCTACCATAAGGAAATCAGAAAAATGCTTGCACAGCAGATACGCAATCAGGTAAGGGTAATCCCTGAACTTCGCTTTTTTATTGATGACACACAAGATTATGTGCAACATATAGAAAAGATATTCAAAAAAATCCATGATGAGGGAGATAAGGAAAAAGCAGATAATACAGACAATACAACAGATAAATAGAATGAAAAACAAGGTATACTATGGGAAATTATTATTGTTGGCATGTGTTTTTTTAGCCTGTACATCAGAAAAAAAAGAAAAACAACCTTACAAGGATACTCTTGCCCAAAAAACCACAGACCTGATACAAAACCCGAAAAAAATGTGTGATAGTTTACAATCTTTTCAAACTTTGACCGTTCAAGGTCATACTGTAGATATTGCAGTGCCTAAAACTGATAAAATACAAGGTAATATCGTCATTTTGCAGGGGTTTGCTTTTCCCAAAGATGACTGGTGTAAAAAAACTTCTTTATGTAAAAAAGCATTAGAGAAGGGTTATATTCTTATCATGCCTGAAATGGGAAAAAGCAACTATGTTTCTGAATTTTATCCTGAAACGCGTAAAGACTGGCAAAAACACCCCCAGAAACAGTGGTTGGTGGATACCTTGTTTCATTTTTTACAAAACAAATACTGTATTTTACTGCCTGAACAAAACAATTTTGCTGTGGGATTATCTACGGGAGGGAGGGGCGTTGCTGTGTGTGCTTTGGCTAAACCTGATATATTCAAGGCGGTGGCTACGCTTTCAGGGGATTTTGACCAAAGTAAAATTCCAAATGACAAGGTTATGATTGGCTACTACGGTGAATATTCAAAATTTGAAGAAAGATGGAAAACAAAAGACAATATTATCCACCAAATTAAAGACTGGAAAGTACCTGTATATATCGGTCATGGCAAGTTAGACCCATTAGTGCCCTATCAACAATCCGAATTATTGTATAAATCCTTACAGGAAAATTGCCCTGATGTACCTGTAAAATATCATTTATCCCCTGTACACGCCCATAATTACACGTATTGGGAAAGCGAAGTTGAAACTGTACTTTCTTTTTTTGAAATGCATAAAAAAAGCAGATAAACGATTTATCCACACATGGTTTTCCGTAGTTTTTTCATGCATATATGCTTGTGAATACGTTTTAGGTAAGGCAAGTTTTTCGTTTTTCCATATACCCATACCGCCTTGGGACCTCCTCCGTACTCCAATAAAGCCAAATCATAATCCCCTTTGTATTTTTTAAGCAAATAAGACATCATACGGCAGTATAAAGTAGCTTGTATTTGTGCATTTTCACGCCATTTTTCTTTTTCCTCTTTTGTTTTGCAGTAGGCTTCTGCCGTTTGAGGTAAAAACTGAAACAATCCTATACAACCTGCGGAAGATACCACCTTAATGTTAAGGTTACTTTCCAACTGTGCGTGGCTTAATGCAAAGTCAGGGTCTATACCATGTTTTATAGCTTCTGATATGATAGTTTCTTGGGTTGTAGGGGAATGTGCGGAAGCCTCAGGATATTCTATGAAAACTTTACAAGGACCTTCTGCCGCATTAGCCTGAGCTATAATGAATGAACTGGTAAGTAAGGCTTTTCCTAACCATTTTTTAAGCATAATACTACGAAATAACTACAAAAACTTTGGTCTATGCCTACTTGTGCAAATACCATGCCAAGGTTATTTTTCTGCAATGACAATCAAACCTGTCCCTGTACGGTGTTTTGTTCGTACGTCCATGAAATTAAGCAACAGACATATAGGAAAGAAAATGAGGTAATATAAAGGTAGAATAATAAAAAACAATTTGCTTTTTCCCAGCATCAAAATAGGATATTTCATAGAAAAACGCCATGAGATTTTACCTGGCACCCCATAAGAATACATCACGTCCACTTTACTGAACCCTGCATTAAGGATTTTTTGCGTTATTTCTTCTTTATTGTAGCCATCTCTGACATGCTCCTCTATAAAAGAACTATCTGATTCACCATGTACATCACTGCCGCCTTGGTCAGAAGGGGTAGAAATAAACAATTTGCCCCCTTTTTTAAGAGAAACAGCAAAATTCTGAAATACTTTTTCGTCCTCTAAAATATGTTCCATCACATCTACGGACAGAATGGCATGATAGGTGTCGGGTTTTTGATAAGTAACTAAATCCTCCACGTAAAATTTAACCCTGTCCCCCTTACCGATTTTTTCAAAAAACTGATTACAATCCTGTACCTGTTCTTCTTTTACGTCTACTGCGGTAATCTGCCATAGTTTACCCATTTTGGATAAAGTATAAGTATATTGCCCAAAACCGCTTCCTGCGTCAAGAATATGCAAAGGTTCATTTTTTTTGTCTTTTGCCCATGCTCGTATATGCCTGTAAATATGCCATGCTCTTAACAAAAGTATGTTCAGCAGTTTGTAAAAGAGTTTTCTTAAAAAAGGCTTTTTGTTAAATACGTTTCCTAAATATTTTTTGATAGGGTCATATTGCATGCGGCAAAAATAAGAGAGTTATGGTTTAGTTCCTAATCTTGTACTCAACTATTTGTAACGATTTAGGTATTCCTGTTTTTATGGGCGTGTCCTTCACTGCGTTCAGGTCGGGCTATGCGCTGCAACTCCTCACAGGCTTCGCCTGCTGCGGGCTTTCCGCTGCTATCCCTCACGCGGATACGCGCGTATACACACGTTACGCGTGTCAAAAGAAGTGTTTTTTACCTCATTTTACCTCGGGGGCGGGTGGGTGGGTAAACCCATCAACCCCATAAAAAACACTTCTTTCGCGTTAGGCATGCGAAGGGCATGCGTCAGCATGGTGCAACGCACCGAAGCGATAGCGTAGCCCGTAGCACGCCGACTGCGCCGCGCAGCAAGTAGGAACGCCTAAAAAATCAAATATTCACACAAGGTAAATAGCTATGACTATTTTTTGCTATTGTGTTTATACTCTTTTAATTATTCAGGGTGTATCATCAAACCGTATTTCATAACGTAATAATGAAAATTCATCATCACCCAAGGAATGCCCCGCAAAATGGTAATCATTCCCAAAAGCAATAAAATAAAAGCAGAAAGATAATTCAGTTTACTTCTTGTCTTTTGTTTCAACTTTGTAGTCAAAAAGCCTAACAAAAACAAAGGTAAAACCGTGCTGATAACAAAAACAAACATCACCAACACAGATTGAATGATATTCGGTTTGGAAGCAGAATATGCCACAAATCCCCATAATAAAGCACAAGGTAAAAACCCTGTCAGAAGCCCCAAATAAAACCCTGACAGATAGCCTTTATCCTGAATAAAACTACGGAATATTTTTGTCAGAAAGTTGTTTTGCAACAATTTACCTGAAATAATTCCTTTCGGAAAAACAGACAGATTTTGCAAAGCTATCACCACCATTATGATACCTGCTATAATACTGATAGCATTCTGAATGTTGCTGTTTTCTCCATATTGTAATAAAATTCTGCTGAATACCCCGCTTACAAGTCCCCAGAAAGTATAAATAAATATTCTTCCTATATGATAAGAAATTTGTTTTTTCCATGCATTTTCCTGAATTGACAAGTGCATTATGAACCCGCCGCACATGCCTACACAATGCGCTAATGAGGAAAATAATCCTGCTATAAAAATGGCTATCCAATCCAAAACCGTGTAAAAATAACTAAATGTTTATATAACAATGGAACTTTACAGAAGGTTTTTGCTTTTATTAGAACAAAGTTATTCATCATGATATACATTACCCGTAAGTTGCACTTCAACGCCACTCATAAAATGTGGAATAATAACTGGACACCTGAACAAAACAAAGCATATTATGGTCTTTGTGCCAACGAAAACTGGCATGGACATAATTACACTTTGGAAATCACTCTTGCAGGAACAATCAACCCTGAAACAGGCTATGTAATAGACCTTAAAGAATTGAAAAACATAGCCGAAACCCACGTTGTCAGTAAATTAGACCACAAAAATTTAACGTTAGATGTAGACTTCATGCATGGCGTAATCCCAAGTACGGAAAATTTAACCATCAAGATATGGGAAATTTTATATCCTCTACTTGATTTGCCCAATGCAAAACTCTACGAAATCAAACTCTATGAAACGGAACGTAATTGGGTAACTTATCGTGGAGAGTAGCGTACAAGTCTTTAATATAGCAATGCACACTTGATCTGTTCTTGGCGTTGCATATTTAAGCAAAATTTAAGTTAAACAGATAATTATTATTACAAATGACAAAACTACTTAATGGTAAATCCCATCTTTCCGAAGAAGAAATTGAGTTAATTGGTGAAAATCACATTTCTACTAATGTTGATACTCCTCTCAAACCTGATGCTTTTACCCTCTCTGATGAAACAAAAATAGCTTTGATTGAGGAGAAATTCCGTGAAATTATGGATATTCTCGGTTTAGACCTTACAGATGACAGCCTTTCAGGCACGCCCCACCGAGTAGCTAAAATGTATGTAAAAGAAATATTTTCAGGTTTGAACCCCAAAAACGCCCCGAAAATATCCCTCTTTGAAAACAAGTATCAGTATAATCAAATGCTGGTGGAAAAGAATATTACTTTGTTCTCTCACTGCGAACATCATTTTGTACCTATCCTTGGTAAGGCACATATAGGCTACATTTCATCAGGTAAAGTAATCGGATTATCCAAACTGAACCGAATCGTAGAATACTTTGCGAAACGCCCACAAGTACAAGAACGCTTAACTTGTCAGATAGCCAACCGCTTGTGCGAGATATTAGAAACCCAAGATGTTGCAGTTATTATTGACGCTAAACATTTATGCGTATCTACGCGCGGGGTCAAGGATACTACCAGCAGTACAGTAACTTCGGTATTCAAAGGAAAATTTGAACAAGATGCCGTAAAAAAGGAGTTTCTTCAATATTTGGAACTCAAAACAGATGCCTTTTAACCCTTTTTTTGACTAACTCCATTGAGAATATTCAAATACGTATCTTTATTGGCATGAATAGAGTAATATTTAACTACTCTTTCTCTTGCGGCAATCCCTATTTTCTTACGTAATTGAGGATTTTCAATGAGTTGAATAAGATAGGTAAGCCACTCCTCTTCTGTATGAGCTAAAAAACCTGAAACATCATGCTCAATAACTCTATGATTAGCGTGGTCTGCACCTAACTTCTCTGCTATCGTAGGAATGCCCAACGCCATATATTGCAAGGCTTTTAATCCGCTTTTACCGTACACCCAAGGTTCGTCAGGTAAAGGGTATAAACCTATATCCATACGTTGCAAAGTAGGTATTTCTATGGCTTCACTCCATGCTACCGCTTCTACGTCAATACCTTCCATCTTAAAATTGGCATCACCCATGACTAACAACGTAAAATCATGGGTTTGCTTCAGTTTTTGCAATACGGGTGTAAGCAAATGCAAATATTTTGCTGTGCTATGGCTACCACTCCAACCCAATATAATTTTCTTGTCATTCGTGTAAGGATTAACAGGAGTATACGCGTCAGTATTGATAGTAGAAGATATATCTGTTGTATTTGGATTGTATTGCCGAACAAAACGGTCTAATACAGGTGTACAAGTAATGACGTGGTCTGAACGTTTCATAAGTACAATCATTTTTCGTTTTCCTTTTATCCATGCTATAATTTTGTTGGCAGTGCTGGAATGTCCGAGAAATATCAAATCATCTATGTCATACACTAAACTTTTAGCTAATAATCCAAACAAATTTTCCATAATCGGTAGCCCCATAGGCGTTACCCACAGTGTAACAAAAACGACATCATACTTGCGTATTCTAAACAAATCTTTTATCCTCTTAAAATACCCTGCTATGGTATAAAATGCTTTTTGAAAAAAATGCCCTTTTTTATACACGATATTCCAGAACTTCATACTCATAAAAGGAGATACCGTAATTTCATACCCGTTTTCTCTGAAATATTCAAAATACTGCTCATATTTTAGCCTTTGAGAAGGGGCTACTCCCTCAGGATAAGGGCATATCACAAGCATTCTTTTCTTTTGCATGGTGCAAATATAGGTTTTTAGGAACGTATGAATATAGGCTGACAAATTATTTTTAGGGCGTTCGAAGATGTCTAAAAAGGTAGATTTTGAGCAAATTTAAAGACCTTAATACATTGATTTACAATATATTGAAATTTGATATTTTTTGACATTATGGACTTTTTAGACACCCCCTCGGCGTATTTTGGCTTTGCTCAATAGCCATGCTGTGGGCTTAAAGACGCAATGTATTGCGCCTCTACATTCGCTTCGGAAACGTTGCATGCAACGCCTCTACTACATACCCTTCGCATGCCTAGCGCAAAAAAGTGCTTTTTGGCTTGGGGGCTATCTCAAAAGTCCGTCATATATTTCTATGATTATTTGTATTTTTGTGTTGATGACACACACAAAATATATCAATATCCTCACAGATTTTGGCTTCAAACGTATCTTTGCTGATGAAAACAACAAAGATTTGCTCATCCATTTCTTAAACTCTATTATGCGTTTTCAAGGTGTAAAAATCAAGGATATTGCTTACAAAAACACAGAATTTGTCGGAGAATACGAAAAAGATAAAAAAGTGATACTGGATTTGTACTGTACCAATCAAAAAGGAGAGCATTTTTTGATAGAAGTACAACGGGCAGAACAAGAGTTTTTCAAAAAACGAATGTTGTTTTACGCTTCCAGATTGATACAGGAGCAAGGCGTTAAAGGCAAAAAATGGGATTATAATTTCAAAGGTGTGTATTCCATTGCTATTTTAGATTTTGATATACAGGAAAGTGAGGAAATTCTGAACAGCTATCGGATTTTGAATGAAAAAAATCACCAGCCTTTTTTAGAGGATTTTGGGCTTATTATCATCAATCTGAAAAAGTTTAATAAACAACAACATGAATTAAAGACTAATTTTGAGAAGTGGTTGTTTGCTTTAAAAAATCTACCTATATTAGAGAGTATTCCTACACAACTCAGGCATCAGTTATTCGTAAAACTCTTTGATTTGGCGGAGTACCGTGCCTTAAACAAAAAAGAACAAAAAGCATATATGGAAAGCCTAAAAAAATATAATGATTTTGAGAATGTATTGAACTATGCCCAAAAAAAGGGGTATAAAGAAGCTACGTTAAAATACAAAGAACTCTTACAGAAAGAAAAGAAACGCGCAGAAGAAGAAAAGAAACGCGCAGAAGAAGAAAAGAAACGCGCAGAAGAAAAAGAGCAAAAATTACTTGAAGAACGTCAGAAACTGGTTGAAACCGCAAAATTTCTTAAATCTCTTCATATAGATATTGAGCTAATTATAGAAAAAACAGGATTAAGCAAAGAAGAAATTGAAAAACTATGATAAAAAATCAAAACTGGTAATTATTCATGCAGTTGCCGTCATTTTTGGGACGCAAAAAGAAATCTTTTTTATGCACACAACGTATGTGTACGCAAGCACATGTCAGCGTATAGCCCAACCCATAGCGCAGCGCAAAGAAACACCACCAAAAAATCAAATTCGCTAATATAGTTACTTCTCTTTTTACTCTGTTTGTATGCTTTCTATTAAACTTTTATCCAATGTTGCGGTGTGCAAACGCTCTACAATACTCATGATTATCTCATCATTAAAAGTATCAGAAATTTCAATAATTGGGTTTAATGCATTATCTTGACCACCATACTTGAATAAACCTAAAAACTTTTGAACCTTTTTGTTGCTATCTTCTTTATAATCTGCTGTGGGTTGAAAAATATAAATTTCTTCCACAGAAGGTTTCATATAGTAAGGTATTTTTTCCTCATCTATAACCGTGTTTTTGATGGCATCAGTGTATTGGGTAACTATTTTACAAGCTAATACTTGCTCTGATGAAATGACTTCGGGTAAAATATAAACAGAATATACAGGGGTTGTGCATTTATAGAACTCTTTATTGATTTTTATGTATCTTTCAACATTTGAAGCATACGATATATAGTTTTTGACGTGGTTTATGGAGTGTATGGATTTAAACTTCTGTAATTCCAAGATAATTTCTTTGTGTTTTTGAGGCTTTTTTTCTATAGTTAGTTTGTAGTAATGTGAAGTGCAGTTTCCTGCATCTTCATGGGTAGGAAACCTTCTTTTGTCTTTTTCTAAATTCATTTCTTCTTTTTGTATTCCCAGCGTAAAATCAAGGCTGACGTTATCTGCGGGGATGCGTTCTATAGAAATAATTTTTTTGTCAATCAGAATAGAAAGCACATTTTTGGCTGCTTGCTCATCATCCATGAGGTAGTTAAAGATACCGTTATAGACAGGATTAGCTATTTTCATAACGAAGATTATTTCTGACAAAGATAGAACTAAAGGTTCATAAAGAGAAAGTTTTTTCACAATTTAATACTTAAAACGGTATAGTAACCGTTGAACCGTTATTTTTCGCTAATGATGCAAAATTTTACTATATTTGTACGCATGAAACTATCAGGATTTTTTCTATTGTCCTTCATTATTTCTTTTTATGTCGTTTTTTCCCAGCAGTACATAGTAAGTACAGTAGCAGGCAACGGTACTGCGGGATACAGTGATGGCGTTGGTGTAAAAAGTGCTATCAACGGTCCCAACGGTATGTGTTTTGACCGACTGGGTAATGTCTTTTTTGCTGATGAAAACAATCATGTTATTCGCAAAATACACGCAGATGGTACCGTAAGCACGTATGCGGGTACACCGCGCGTATCAGGTGCGTTAGACGGTAGAAAAGCCAATGCCCTTTTTAACGGACCTCACGGCTTGTGTTTTGATAGATTAGGCAACTTATATGTAGCAGACTATCAAAATCACGCTATCCGCAAAATTAGTCTGCTTGGAGTAGTAACTACTATTGCGGGTTCTGCGGTTACGGGATTTCAGGACGGGCAAGGAAAAGACGCAAGATTCAATTATCCTATCGGTTTGGCTGTAGACAGCAAAAATAACGTGTATATATTGGATACCCACAACAACGCCATTCGCAAAATGACTCCTGATGGTACAGTAACTACTTTTGCGGGCAATGGTACTGCGGGATACGCCAACGGAAAAGGCAGAAACGCCATGTTTGACAGTCCTATCGGTATCTGTATAGATATGTTTGACAACCTCTATATTGTAGATGCCAATAACAAAGCTATCCGAAAAATAACCCCTGATGGAACAACATCTACTTACCTTAATACAGATTTTAAAGGTTTTACAGACAGTACTATATATTACAGCCGTAAAAAATTGAGTTTTGCAAGTAGTATAACTAATACGGGCGGTGGGGTTGCAGTATCTCCTGATGCCAAAAAACTCTATATTGCTGATGGCGGCGCTAATGTTATCTTTAAGGTAGATGTAGAAAAAAAATATGTTACCGTTATAGCAGGCACAGGTAATCCCGGTTGGCGTGACGGCGAGGGTAGAAAAGCGATATTCAACTCTCCTGTGGAAATTATAGCTGATGGTCAGGAAAATATCTATATATGTGATTACCGCAATAACTGTATCCGAAAAATAAAACCTAAACCCATTCCACCCAAAAATCAAAATAATGAAGTTGTGGTTGTTAAACCTAACAATAACACCAATAACAATAACAATACCAACAACAATACTAAACCAGAAATCAATACGCCCAAAGTTTATATCCTTCAGGGAACAATCAGGGATAAGGCAACCAACAGTATAATTGTAGACTTACCCCTGCAAATAGATGACCTCAAAAACACAGAAATACGTTCAGATAAAGACGGAAAATACAAAAAAGAAATCAATTTTGGCAAGCATACCCTCAAAATTCAGGCACAAGGGTATTTACCCTATCAGGCAGAAATTTTAATCCCTGAAAAGCAGTATGAAAATGTATATGACATTGTGCTTGAAAAGGTAGAAGTAGGTAAAAAAATGGTGCTTAAAAACATTCAGTTTGAACCTAACAGCACTAAACTCATAGATACTTCCTATAAGTATTTACAGGATTTTGCGGAATATCTCAAAAAGAACCCTACCTTAAAAGTATGTATCAATGGGCATACCGATATTGGCAGTAAAAATGAACAGGATAACATTAACCTTTCTGAAAACAGGGCAAAAGTAGTTATGTTGTATCTAATTACACAAGGTGTGGATAAAAATCAACTTTCCAGCAAAGGTTTTGGAAGCAGTGTTCCCATAGCTGACAATGCTACCTCAGAAGGCAGGGCAAAAAACAGGCGTACAGAGTTTGAGATTACACAGAAATAAAATAAATGCAACTATTTACTTTGTACAGTGGCGTATGAATACATGCGTTCTGCGTGAGGGGCGTGGAGCAACTTGTGCAAGCAAGTGTGCAAAGCACCGAAGCGCTAGCGCAGTGCGAAATGCACCGACCCGCAGCGCAGCGTAGGGACACGCTATAAAAAAACCAAGTAACATAAATCATTACAAATAAATTACGGCTGGGCGAGATGCAGCATTACATCAACCCATTTTTTGCGCATTTGGGTAATTGAACAGGTATAATTGTTGCACAGCATGGCAAAACATATCAAGTTTCCGTTTTTATCGTGCATAAAACCTACATACGTGCATACACGCGTAATGTATCCACCTTTGAGATGTACATTACCTTCCAGAATAGTGCCAGGTCCCATGTTCATTTCATAACCTCTTTTGCCTGAAATAGACATGCTTTCGTAATAGTCCTTGAACCAGGGTTCTGTGGTGATAATCTGTAAAATATCCACAAATTTTTTCGCACAGACAGCAGTACTGCGGGATAATCCACTTCCATCATTGATAAAAACCCCTTTCATATCCACACCTTTGTTTTGCCAATATTGCGTAATAGCTTTGCAACCTGCTTCTGTACTGCCAATATTAAGTTTTTTTTTGCCCACGGTTTTCAATAACGCTTCTGCATACAAATTGATGCTTTTCAAATGTGTATGCAAAATAAGGTACTTCAAACTTGGAGATAAATGTTTGTAAATTAATGTTCTTGGTTTGTTTTTAACCTCTGTGATACGAGTGGTTGAGGGCTTTTGTATCACTATAATACCCACAGCATTCAAGTATTGATGTAACATTTGTGCGGCAAACAATGACGGGTCGGGGATAGCACCTTTAATCTGGTATGTGCCTTTATTTTCAGGCAAAGAACCTTGTAAATAGCGGGTATAGGTATAAGGACTGCCAAAAATATATCCTTGGTCACCCGAAGTAGCCGAACCCACTTTCATTTGGTTTATAAATTCTATATTGGGAATTTTAGGCGTGCAGTCTAAAAGTTTGGCATCTTCACCTTGTTTTTCTGTTTTGAAAGTAAGCGTGTAAGTGTTTTCCAATATATTCAATCCGAATGCGGGAGAACCATAGTAATTACCTATATCTTCCCAAATCCAGTTGCGGGGCAGAATATCATCTTCAAAGTAACTTTCGTCAGCTATGACGGCACCATTTATTTTTTGTATACCTTTTTCTTGTATTGTTTTTACAATTTTTTCCATCAGTTTATCCGCTGTGAGATTTCCTGGAATTCTGTCCGAACCCAGACTGGGGTCGCCACTACCTGTGATGTAAATATTCCCTTCAAGAACATTATTTTTAATTTCGCCGTCATATTCCAACTTTGTTTCAAACTGATAATCTCCGCCCAATACACCCCACGCCGTAGAAGTAGTGATTACTTTTAACACTGACGCAGGGGATAAACTTAAATACGGGTTATATTCTGCTATCACTTTTTTTTCTTTGGGATACATAGCATAAAAACTTATTCCTGCATATTTTAAGTCTGTATCATTTTTAAACTGTTCCAAATAATTTTTGAGTGCCGTATGTTGGGAATAAACCTTTTGGAAGCACAACAAACAGGCTAAAAAAGCGATTCTATTTATATACATGCTCAAATATAGATATAATTTGAAAATTGTACGGAATATTTATGCTGATAAGGTAACTGTTTTTAGCTGGTTTTGATTTTTTTGGTGGCTTTTTCCTGCGCTGCGCAGTCGGTGCATTGCATGGTACAGACGTAGCATACTGCGTCTTCGCGCTATTCGGTGCGGTGTACACGTGCCTGCGCAGGTTGCGCCATGCCCCTCACGCAAAGTACACGTTACAGCTAAAACCATTCATGTAGCCATTCTGACCTTTCATGCACGCATTTTTACAGTTCATGCAGAATTTTTGACAGTTGAGGTAAAAAATGTTTTTGACGTCAGTTTTTGTTTTACGCTCTATTCCACTTTTAGGGTGATGCATCAAGACATTATTTATCAATGTTTTATTTGGGCGTTCCTGCTGCGCAGTCGGCGTGCTACGGGCTACGCTATCGCTTCGGTGCTGGACGCACCATGCGTGCAAGCACGCATGCCCTCCGCATGCCTAACGCGTATGCGTATATGTACGCGCACATATCCGCGTGAGGGATAGCAGCGGAAAGCCCGCAATGAGCGTAGCGAGTGAAGTACAGGCGTGGCATGCCACGTCTCTACCAGCGCATAGCCCGACCTGAACGCAGTGAAGGACACGCCCTAAACTTTTTCTTATAATGTAATATCAGTTACAAAGATAATTTGCATATCTTTGCTTTTAAGACAAAAAACATGAAAACTTACGAATTTATTCTTGTAGAACCGCAAGTAAAGCCATATATAGCGCTTATCCGCTTGAACCGTCCAAAAGAACTCAATGCATTGAATTTGCAATTGATGTTCGAATTGGTTGATGCTCTTCAAACTTTGGATAATGACGAACAAGTACGCGTAATTGTGATTACGGGTAACGAAAAAGCATTTGCCGCAGGTGCAGACATCAAACAAATGCAAGATAAAACTGCTATGGAAATGCTTAATATTGACCAGTTCACAAAATGGGACGCTATCCGAAAAATCAAAAAACCTCTTATTGCCGCAGTAAGCGGTTTTGCATTGGGCGGAGGTTGCGAACTTTCCATGATTTGTGATATGATTGTAGCTTCTGAAACCGCTCAATTTGGACAACCCGAAATCAATATCGGGGTAATGCCTGGTGCAGGCGGTACACAACGCCTTACCCGCGCTGTTGGCAAAGCGCGTGCTATGGAAATGGTGCTTACAGGGCGTTTTATTTCTGCGAAAGAAGCCTACGAATTTGGACTTATCAATAAAATTGTGCCTGTGGAAGTGTATCTCTCAGAAGCCTTGAAATTAGCGTCAGAAGTTGCTACCAAATCTCCAATTGCCGCTAAACTTGCCAAAGAAGCCGTACTTAAAGCCTTTGACACTACTATTGATGACGGCTTACAGTTTGAACGTAAAAACTTTTATCTCCTCTTTGCTTCCGAAGACCAGAAAGAAGGTATGAAGGCTTTTGTGGAAAAACGAAAACCCGAATTTAAAGGCAAATAAAAATTAAAGTACTCTTTTTCAAGGAATTATACACTTATTCTTTGGATATTTCAAAGTATGTATTAGTTTTGTACCCGTATTATATTGACTTCAAAGTAATGAAAAAAACATTGCAGTTTCTGGTTATTGGTTGTGTATGCACCCTATTATTACAAAGTTGTGGAGGTGGTGAAAAATCAAGTTCTCTCAAAGTAAATCGTGTAAAAACTATCATTAAACATGAAAGAAATGAACCGAAGGGGCTGAACCCAATCACTACCGCTGATGCCACTTCTACCTATATCCATCAACTTTTATTTGATAAACTCATAGACCTTAACTATGAAACATTAGAATTGGATAAAAAAGTACTTTGTCAGGATTATGCTTTTTCAGAAGATAATTTAACCTTAACTTTTACCCTCAAACCCAATATTCATTTTGCAGACAATCACCCGCTTACTGCCGAAGATGTCGTTTTTACCGTGAAAAGTATTGTCAACCCTATGATAGACGCACAACCCAAACGCTCTGACATGAAATATCTCAAAAGTTGCGTGGCAAAAGACAAGCAGACAGTAGTGTTTAGTTTCAAAAAAGCGGCACATGACAATCTATTCAAAGTTACAAATTATCTTTTTGTATTACCTAAACATATCTACGATAAAGAAAATTTGTCAGACAAATATACCGTTGCAGAAGCCATAGAAGCGTGGGATAAAAAAATAGATAATGTACTCGCACAAAAATTCAAACCTTTTGCAGAACATTTCTCAAGGCAAGAATTTAACAGACAACCTGAATTTATATTAGGTTCAGGAAGGTACGTGGTCAAAGAATGGAATCCTGGTAAGCATGTTATGTTGGTTAAGAACACTAATTACTGGAACAAGGGAAGTAAAGAACCTAATTTTATACAAGGTATGGATACGTTGTATTTCAAGGTAATTACAGACATGAATGCCGCTTTTATTGCTCTTAAATCAGGTGAAATTGATTTTTCTGACCACTTTAAACCTTCTCAAATGCAAAAAGATATGGAAGATGCCTTCTTCAAACAAAATTTTGATAAAAGAAGTGAAGTATACCCCAAATACACCTATATCGGCTGGAATATGAATGTAAAAGGAAATCCTGAAAAAAACTATTTTACAGATAAAAAAGTACGTCAGGCTATGGCACATCTCATAGATGTAAAAATGCTTAAAGACAAGGTTTTGTATGGTATGGCTGAACCTATAAATTCTATGGTGTTCTTCAAACGTCCTGAGTATAACAAAGAACTCAAACCTATTCCTTTTGACATAAACAAGGCTAAACAACTGCTCTCAGAAGCAGGTTGGAAAGACACTGATGGTAATGGTTGGATAGATAAAGAAATAAACGGAAAACGTGTAGACTTTAAATTTGAACTCGCCTACCCTAACGAAAATGATGTACGTAAAAGTATAGCTATGATTTTGCAACCCGTATTTAAACAGGTAGGAATAGAACTTGTTCCCCGTGGTTATGATTGGGGTGCGTTCTTGGACAGATGCAAAAATCATGAATTGGAAGCATGGTTGGGCGGTTGGGTATATGATGCTAATGAACAAGATTTATATAGTGTTTTTCATTCTTCTCAAATGGAAGGAGGATACAACTACGGTTGCTACCAGTCTAAACAAGCAGATGAACTTTTAAGCGCTATCCCTTTGGAAATGGATACTCAAAAAAGGTATGCTTTACATAAACAACTACAACAAGTACTGTATGAAGAACAACCTTATACTATGCTTTTTGCTGAAACTTCGCGTATAGCTTACAACAAACGTTTGAGTAACGATAGATGGTACGCACAGCGCCCCACGTATGATATTGCACAGTTTTATCCAAAAACGCCACAGCCAAACTAATTACCCTGATTATCTTTTTTACGTAAAACTGTATTTTGTTATTTTCAGAATACAGTTTATTTTTTATTATTTAGGCGTGTCCTTCACTGCGTTCAGGTCGGGCTATGCGCTGGTAGAGACGTGGCATGCCACGCCTGTACTTCATTCGCTATGCAAGTTGCGGGCTTTCCGCTGCTATCCCTCACGCATGCGCGTACATGTACGCTACGTATATGCGTTAGGCATGCGGAGGGCATGCGTGCTTGCACGCATGGTGCGTCCAGCACCGAAGCGATAGCGTAGCCCGTAGCACGCCGACTGCGCAGCAGGAACGCCCAAAAACAA
>Ga0272446_1004260_pt1 | contig 17082 bp, 13 predicted proteins | sample YNPCB0061_FD_194587 | JGI IMG/M metagenome (GOLD analysis project Ga0272446, IMG submission 194587) | Hot spring microbial mat communities from Yellowstone National Park, WY, United States - YNP-CB-006-1 | ecosystem: Environmental > Aquatic > Thermal springs > Hot (42-90C) > Sediment | place... | reverse complement strand
GCATGGTAGCTCGAGTGGCCCGAGGGCACCACCACGCCGTTTACCGAGTTGAATTGCGGATACGGGCGGAGCAACTGCGCGTACTGAACCTTGGGGAGGCTGAGAGAAGACGACGGATCGGTGATATAGCCGTAAAACGGATTGTCCACCGTCTTGGTCAGTTGCGAACCCAGAGCCAGTTGGTCGGGCCGCAGTTGATTGAACGCGACCGACGCCGGCAGGGCCACGTTGCTGGTTCCCGTGTAGCCGATCTCGGCCAGGATGGAGAATGGCAACTGGCGCTCGATGTCAAACGACCACTGGGACTGGTAGGCCACCCGCTGCTGCCGGATGGGACCACTGATCGACTGGCCCAGCAACGTGGCAAGCCCGAGCGAATTGCCGGTGGGCTTCAGGATTCCCTGCGGAAACGGGTTGGAAAGATTGAACAGCGGCGTGACCGTGTCGGCCTGGGTCACCAGGTTCGACGTAGTCCGCTGAAACCCCAGAGAAGTATCGGTGCTCGTCGAGATGTAAGGATGGTGGAACACGCCGAAGCCCGCCCGCAGCACGGTCTTATCCTGGAGGCGGTAGGCGAGTCCAACGCGCGGCTCCCAGTTGTTGCGGTCGGCCAATTGCGTGCGGCGGCCTACGCCGTTCACCCCCACAAAACCGATCCCGCCTTTCAGGTTGTAACCCGGCACCTGGAGCGGCGAGGGACTGGTCAGATCCAGGTAGACGTACTGGTTGTCAGCTTCGATGCTGGGAAGTTCCAGATTGTAACGGATGCCCAGCGTCAGCGTGAGACTCTTGGTGGCCCGCCACTCATCCTGAAAATACCCGGCGTAATAAGGGTGGCGGTTGTTCCAGTGAGGGTTGATTTGATAGGAGACGCTGGCCGCGCCTAACAGCAGATCCGCCAGGCCCGACCCGGTGTTCGCGGCGGCTGCCTTGGCGTTCGGCCCCCCTGTGTAAGCGCCACCCGCGGAAATGCTCAGCGGGTAAACTACGTTCCAATCCACCGTATAGAGCCGCCAGTCAAAACCGGTTTTCAGCGTATGGGATCCCCGCAACATGGTAAGTGAATTGGCATATTGGAAGGTTCGCGAGATCGCGACGCTGTAGTACGGACCGGATGACAATGAGCTGTACCCGCCGATTCCGACGCTGGGAAATTGGGTGAACCGCATGCCCTCGGTGATCGAAGCCGGCAGCCCGAGAGAGGGGAGATCGAAACCCAGCGTCAGAGGAACCCGGTTGGTCTGGCTGTCCGCCATCGAGAAACGCTGCGCGTAGATCGTGTGCGGGGTGAATGTCCAGGTATCGTTCACCATCCAGTTTTCCCCCGGAATGATGTTCGGGGCTTGCACGGGCGCTTGCTGGTTCCCGTAAACCTGCGGCTGGATGTTGTCCTGCTCGAACCAGTTGCCGCGCGCGAACATGCTGTGCCGCTCGGAAAACTGGTGATCGATGCGGGCGTCGATGCGGTCATTCGTCAGGCTCTGGAAGGCCGAGCGGATAAAGTTGTTCGTATCGCTCTTGCCCACGCCGGCCGTGTTCGGTAAGGGGTAATACGGCAGCAGGTTCTTGCTGACCGTATTGAGCAGGTTCTGGGGAATCAGGTTTCCGGGAAATGCGTCCCGGATGTACCGGGTGGTGCCTTGAGGAGCGGTGGGATCGAGCTTGGTCGTGTACGGGTTATAAATGACCTTGAGCGCGCCATTGGTGTCAAAGGTCTGCGAGAAATCCCCTTGCCGTTCCAGGGCGGTCGGGACCGTGCCCACGAAAGGGAAGAAGGTGTTCCAGCGAAAACCCTCATAGGCGAAAAAGAAAAAGGTGCGGTCGCGGCCGTGATACAGCCTGGGAATCACCAGCGGACCGCCCAGCGTAAAACCGTACTGGTTCTTACGGTAAGGCACCCTGGGCTGGCGCGCCCGGTTGGCGTCGAACCCGTTCGCATTGAGCACCTGGTTCTGGAGAAACTCGTGCAGGTTGCCGTGGTAGGCGTTGGTTCCGGATTTGATGGTGTAGCTGATGACGCCTCCGCCGGTATGGCCGAACTCGGCGTCATACGGGTTGGTGTTGACCTTGAACTCCTGAATGGCGTCCACCTGAGGGATGGCGGCGACCTGATTGTTGTAGGTCATGGTGTTGGATGCCCCATCGATCAGAACCTCGCTGGTCTGCATCCGCCCGCCGTTGATCCGGAACTCGTTGGTCTGATTCTGGCTGAGAGAGTTGTCGCCGGCGGTCAGGACGTTGCCGGGGACCACCCCTGAAGTCAGCGTCACCAGCAGCAGGGGATTTCGGGTGGGGAGGGGAATGCTGACCAGAAACTGATTCTCCACCACCGTACCCCGGTCCGCGCGGTTCGTCGTCAGCAGAGGAGCCACGTCGCTGACGGTTACGGACTCGGCCACCGGGCTGGGCGCGAGCGTCAGGTTCACGGTTCTGGACTGGCCCACCTCCAGACTCATCCCGTTCAACTGCGCGGTCGAAAAGCCGGCGGCCGTCGCACTGAGGTCGTAGACTCCGGGAATCACCGGCGGAAAAACGAACAGTCCCTCTGCATTGGTCGCGGTCTTGAGTTTGACGTTGGTGCCCGTGTTACGCAGTTCCACGGCCGCCCCCGGCAGGACAGCCCCCGAGCTGTCCGTAACGCGGCCGGAAACCACCGCGTTTTGACCCCAGACCGGCAGGCAGCCAGACAGAATCACGCCCAGCGCCAGCACGGCCGCCCGAATCCGTGATCGGAAAAACCCTTCAGTCATAAATCGCCCCTCCTTGAGAAATTCCCATTCTGAAACGGAACGGATTTTTTGTAAAGGCGCCCGGCGTCAAGCTCTTGACAAGGCGCCTCGAAACGATTGATCGTTGAAGGGATTCGATGCTGCGAAACAAAGGATCGTCCCTTACCCGCCGCCGCCTGCTCCGAAGGGCGGCTGCGATGGCAGCGTTCGGGCCGTTGTTCAAGATGACGGAAGGCCCGGCCAGCGCGCAAGCGCAGTCCCGGCCCCCGAGCCGGTTCTCCGCGCCGAGCGCTCTGAAGATCACCGATATCCGCGGCTGCACGGTGGCCTCCAACTACGACTACCCCATCATTCGCATCGACACCAACCAGGGTGTGTACGGACTGGGCGAGGTGTTCTGCAACGACATGATCAGCCAGGCCCTGCTGCTGAAGCCTTTTGTGACCGGCAAGAACCCCCTCGAAATCGACTCGATCATGGCGGGAATTCGCCGTTTTACATTCCAAGGCTCCAGCAGCGGAGGCTACAGCGCAATCGATATCGCCCTGCACGACCTGGCGGGAAAGGTCTACGGCGTGCCCGCGTGGCGCCTGCTGGGCAACAAGCTGCGCAACCGGCTCCTGATCTACTGCGACACCACCGGCCACCCGGATCCCAAGGTCTACGGCGCGCGCATGAAGAAGCGGCAACAGGAAGGCTTTCAGTTCTTCAAGATGGACCTCTATTCGAGCATGGTTTCGGACCGAAAAGACGCCGTCGATGCTCGCGGGGTGGCCACCGACCTGGGACTGAAGTATCTCTGCGAGATTATTCAGGGAGTTCGCGACGCGATTGGCTGGAGCGTTCCTCTCGCGGCCGACCACTTCGGCAAGCTCACCGTTAAGGACGCAATCCGCTACGCCAAAGCCTTCGAGCCCTATCACCTTGCCTGGGCCGAAGACTTCATCAGCCCCATGGACTGGCGCGGATTCAAGACCATCACGGATTCCTCCACCACTCCCACCCTGACCGGTGAGGCGCTGTTCGGACTCGAAGAAGGCTACAAGGCCCTGATCGACAACCGCGCCGTGGACTACCTGCACCCGGATGTGACCTGTTCGGGCGGGATGCTGGAGTGCAAGCGGATCGCGGACTACGCGGCGGCCAACGACATGTTGTGCGCCGTGCACATGGCCAACAGCCCGGTGGGCCAGCTCGCCAGCGCCCATTTCGCCGCGACCATGCGCAACTTCATGGTGCTCGAGTATCACGCCGTGGATATTCCCTGGTGGCAGGACCTGGTCACCGGAGTGAAGAAGCCTCTGATTGAAAGCGACGGTTACGAAACCGTTCCCGACACGCCGGGTCTGGGAATTGAGCTGAATGAAGCGGTGGTCAAAGAGCACCTGGTGACCACCGGCTACCCGGTGCCGGACGGCTACTTCGAACCCTCGACAATGTTCGACAAGCCCCTGATCGGCAATCACGTCCGGAGCAAGTATCCCCATCTCGACGCGGAGGGCAATCTGGTCAACGATCTGGATGAGAGCACGGCCGCGCCCATGTCGAGACCCCCCAGGTAGGTTATGGCCGGCGTGCGGGAGGACTCATCCATGCAAATCAACCCGGAAGCCGCCCGGCCCAATCGGCGGGCATTCCTGGGCAGCGTCGCCGGCGTCGCGGCGGCCGCCGGCTCCCAGACCCGGCCGCTCGAGCGGAAACCGCACCAGCCGTTTCGCGGCATATTCACCATCCCGTGCACGACGTTCCGCCCGGACGGAGAGATCGATATCCCCAGTTTCCGCCGGCAGATCGACTTCTGCGTCGAATGCGGCGCGCACGGCCTGGTTTTCCCGGTCAACGCGAGCGAATGGACGGCGCTCAGCGACGACGAGCGGATCCGGTTGGATCAGGTGCTGGTTGAGCAGAACGCCGGCCGGACACCGGTGGTCATCGGGGTAGCCGCTTCAGCGGCTGAGAACGCGGCCCGGTTCGCGGCCCATGCGCGCGAAATCGGCGCCGACGCGGTGATTGCATTGCCTCCCCGCGGCGTTACCGACATGTCCGTCATCTTCGACTACTACCGGAGAATCTCCGAAGCCGCCCGCCTGCCGGTATTCGTCCAGAATCACGACGCGCCCATCGGAACGCCCCTGTCGCCCGAGTTTCTGATCCGGCTCTGCCGCGAACTCGAATACGTGAAATACATCAAGGAGGAGACCAGTTCGAGCGGCGTCAAGATGACCGCGGTCCTTGCCGGGGGCAAGGGCATCTGCAAAGGCATTTTCGGCGGCGCCGGCGGCCGGTACCTCGTCGAAGAGCACCGGAGAGGGTGCAGCGGCCAAATGCCCGGCTGCCACGTTACCGATGTCGAGGTGGCCTTTTGGAACGCTCTGGAACAAGGCGACGAAGCCAGGTACATGCACATTTACAAGGAACTGGCGCCCCTGTTCTTTTTCGAGAGCCAGACGCCGGCCTACAAGGAGGTGCTCTACCGGCGGGGCGTCATATCCTGTCCGCTCCGGCGCAACGGCGCTGTCCGGCTCGACGCCATCGCGTCCCAGTACCTGGACAAGATCTTGAAGGACCTCGAGCCGCTGATGACCTGGAGGAAGTAGGAGATTCCCATGAGCTGGACCACTCGCAGAGGTTTCCTCACCACCGCGGCGGCCACGCCGGCCGGCGCCGCCTCCGCCCAGGCCAGGCGCTCTGCCTCTGCCAGGCCGGCCGCTGAGAGCACGCGTCTCCGAGACCAGTTCCGCAACCCGGGCAGGCGGGAGCGCCCCATCACCTGGTACTTCCCTTCCGGACCGGACCCCGCGAAAATCGCCTCCGACCTGGCCGAGTTTAAGAAGCTCGCTCTCGGAGGCATCTGCATCATGCCCGCTACCAGCGCCCTGAAGGTGCCGTACCTTTCGCAGGGTTACTGGGAGACCGTCGCCCTCACCGTTGAAGAGGCCGTCCGGCAGGGATTCCGCGTCTGGCTCTACGACGAGTTGGATTATCCGAGCAGCTCGGCCGGGGGCGCCGTGATCCGGGCTCATCCGGAGTACGAAGTCACCGGCCTGGAGTACCAGGAGATTCTCGCGCAGGGCGGCTCCCGGGTTCAGATCTCGCTCCCGCCCGGGCCACTGGTTGGAGCTTACGGCCAGGACATGCAGAATCCCGGCGACTTCCGCGACCTCAAAGGGGGGGTGTCCGCGGGCGTGCTCGAGTGGAACGCGCCGCCGGGAAGCTGGAAAATCCACCTGTTCACCAAGCGCATCGGCGATCCGCTGGCCGAGGTGGCGCGGGGCCGCGCGGGGCTGGTGCGCCCGCTCGCCAACCTGCTCGACGCCAACGCCATCCGGGAATTCATCTCTTCGACCTATGAAGGCTACGCTCGCACCGTCGGGCGCTATTTCGGCAAAGACATCGAAGCCATGTTCACCGACGAGCCCTGCCTGCATACGGCCGGCTACTGGGACTTCGGCGAACGCGCCGACCAGCACCGCCCCATGCTTCCCTGGGTGGATGGTTTCCCCGAGTACTTCCACGCCCGCAAAGGCTACGACCTCATGCCGCTGCTGCCATGCGTCATGCGGGAGGCCGGCCCGCAGACCACCCAGGTGCGCTGCGACTACTGGGACGTGGTGTGCGACCTGATTGTCGAGAGCTACTTCGATCAGCTTCGCGACTGGTGCGCGCAGCACAAGATCGCCTTCTCCGGCCACGTGCTGCTCGAAGAAGGGCTGTTGCTGCACCTGATGTTCACCGGGAGTTTCATCCGCAGCCTGTCGCGCATGCACATTCCCGGCATCGACCTGATCGGCCCGCGCCCGGAGGGTGTATCGCTGGAAGATACCATGACCCGCGCCGGCGGGTTGTACGTCGGCAAGCTGGCCAGTTCCGCCGCTCACACCCGCGGCCGTTCCGAGGTGATGAGCGAATCCTTCGCCGCCTCGGGTCTGGACATCAACCTGGAAAAGATGATCGCCATCGCCAACTGGCAGTACGCCACCGGAGTCACCGAACTGATGCCGATGAGCGTGCACTACCACATGTCCCGCGGCCGGCGCGACAGCGAAGCGTTCCGGAAGTTTCTTCAGGACGACTTTTTCAAGGACCCCGGCTTCTACGCGACCTACCTGGGCCGCATCAAAGCGGTCCTGACGGGTGGCCGGCACGTGGCCGATGTCGCCGTGCTCGTCCCGGAAGTCAGCATTTGGGCCAACTACGTCCCGGCGGAAGCTGTGATGCCCTACCAGCGGTACCGCGAAAAGAACCCGAAAGCGGCGGAAATCGACGACGCTTTTGTGGAACTTTCCATGGAGCTGCTGCGCGCCCAGTTGGATTACGACTACCTGGACGATGAGGCTTTCGAGAGAGCCGAGATTGGCCCGGGCAGGCTGAGTCTGGCCGGCGAAAGTTACAGCGTCCTGGTGCTCCCCCCGGCCACCACGGTGCGCTTCCGGGTTGCCGGGAAAGTGGCCGCGTTCCGGCGCGCCGGAGGCCGGGTCGTGGGCTGCGGGCAGTTGCCGGACGAAGCCATGGAGCGTGGCAAGCACGACGCGGTCCGGAAGCTGCTGGCCGGCGCCCTGAATGCCCATGCGGCCAAGCCCGCCGAGGCTCCCGCGGCTATCCGCAAGCTCTGGACCCCGGACGTCAGTCTGGCCGCGCCCGATCGCCAGGTCTACTACCTGCACAAGCGCAAGGACGGCCGCGACATTTACTTCTTCATCAACATGGGCGACTCTGCCCGGCAGCCTGAGATCACCTTCAGCCGCACCCGCGGCCCGGCGTCAATCTGGAACCCGAACGATGGCGAGACGCGCGCGGTCACAGCCAGGCCCGCGGGGACGGGATGCAGGATCGCCCTGGACCTGCCCAGGCTCAGCGCGCGCTTCGTTGTGTTCGGGTAGACCGCCGTGCCGTTTCTGGCGCGCCCGGAGAGACTCGAACTCCCGACCTACTGGTTCGAAGCCAGCCGCTCTATCCACCTGAGCTACGGGCGCGCGACTATCGCTATTATACAGAGTTGCATGACGGCCTCCGGGGTCCATCGCGAAACCGAAATCAAGTTGCCGGTTGGGTCGGCCGCGGCTGGGCGCAGGCTGCTGCGAAAGGCCGGGTTCCGGGCGGCCGGGCGGCGGTGCTTCGAGGACAACGTCGTCTTCGACACGCCGCAGACGGCGCTGCGCCGAGCGGGCTGCTTACTGCGCCTGCGGACGGTGAGGCGGCGCAGTGTGCTGACCTTCAAAGGACCCGCCGCGCCGGGGCGGCACAAGTCGCGCGACGAGATCGAGACGCCGGTGGCGGATGCCTCCGCCCTCCAGGCTATTCTCCAGCGCCTCGGCTTCAGCCCCGTCTTCCGGTACCAGAAATACCGCACCGAGTTCGCCATGCCCGGCCAGGAAGGGCTGGCGACCCTGGACGAGACTCCCATCGGATGCTTCATCGAGGTCGAAGGCTCGCCCGCCTGGATCGACCGCGCCGCCGCCGCGCTCGGCTTTACCGAGACCGATTACATTACCGCCAGTTACGGCAGGCTCTACCTGGACTTCTGCGCCCGGCAAGGCGTGCCGCCGGGCCACATGCTGTTCCCGCAGTGAAGCAGCGTCTACTGGGGCGCCGCAACTCTGGGCCAGCTTATCTCCACGCCCTGACGGACCAGCTTGCTCTGGAACTCAGCCAGTACCTTGCCCGTATTCCGAATCTGCCGCGGGGGACTCTTCCGCAGAATGGCTTCGGCCGCCAGCATGCCGGCCGCCTCGCCGATATTCCACTCCACGGGGTGCAGCCGGTAGCATCCGTTGGTGATGTGGGTGACGCCCAGATTCTTGGCGCCGGCCAGCAGATTTTCGACCCGGCGGGGGATGAGCGCGCCGAGCGGTATCTGGAACGGGATGCTGCCGACGTCGATATAGTTGTCCCCGCCGGAGCTGGGGTGAAGGTCGATGCGATAATAACCGATTCCGGCCGAGTCCGGGAAACTTTCCGCCGTCAGGCCGTCGCCCGTCCTGCCGGTCAGCGCGGCGCGGGCCTCCAGGCCGACATGCTGCTCGCGCACGGTGAATTCGGCGCGAATGCGGCGGGACTCCCGGATGTAGGGATACTTCGCGAGGCCATCCTCGGTGCCGGTGATGTCGGGCCGCAAGCGCAGCCCGGGCCAGCCCTGGCCGCCGCCGGGACGCGGGGCCTCGGTCTGCATCCAATACAGTAACGAGAGGCTGAGCTGCTTGGCGCGGGCCAGGTGGCGCGCCGCTTCCTGGTCGCTTACCTCGCACAGGTTGCCCAGCCAGTAGTCGTTCTGCGGCCAGTTAACCAGCGAGATATCTCCGGCGTAGGCGCCGGGGACGAAATTGCTCTTCCTGGCGATGCGGCGATACGTCCACAAGCCTCCGTCGCCGCCCGTGACGTCGCACTCCGGGTCGAAGGCGTGCGTGCGCGGCTGGAGGGTTATCGGGTGGCAGGTCGTCCAACTCAACAGCCGGCCGGGCCAGCCGGGTTTCATGGCGGGAACGTAGTCGCGCCAGAAGCCGTACTCGGCGGGCTTGTCGATGACATGGTTTTCGCCCGGAATGTGATCCATGGCGAAACAACAGGTGAAGGACTGCATGTTGGCGGGTTGGGCCTGCTCGGGGGCGTGCATTTCGCCGGTCTCGCGGCGCGACTCGAAACCGGTGACGTACTCGGTGCGGGTGAGCGGCAACAAATCGCCCAGCTCCGTGGCATCCACGAAGTAAGCGGCCTGGATGGTCAGCGTGCGGCCGGATTCCAGACTGCGCACCCGTACGGCGCGCACCTGGTCACCCTCGACATCCGCGGCCACGGGCTTGTGGCGCAGCAGAACGGTGAGGCGGCCGCCGCTCGAGAAGGGCGCCAGCATCTCCTCCAGCACGGCGAGCGAGACGCGCGGCTCGTGAGTGAGGCGCGAGACTGTGCCGTCACCCGGATTCAGGTTCCAGCGCGAGCGCGCTTCGGCGGTGAGGGGGTAGTTGCGGCGATAGAAATCGCGCACCGCCTGGCGGTATCCACGGTAGGCGCGCGTACCGCCAAAGCTTTCAATCCAGGGGTTTTCGTCCGGCGGCACGGCCTGGGAGGTGAGCTGGCCTCCAACCCAGTCCGTCTCCTCGGTCATGACCACCCGCATGCCGTTACGCAGCGCTGCCAGAGCCGCGGCGCAGCCACCCACACCGCCGCCGGCGATGGCGACATCGCAGGCCAGCCCGGAGGCGCCGGCCAGGCGCGCCGGCGGGGCCAGCAGGCCCAGTGCCCCGCCGAGAAATTCCCGTCGTAAGATCCGCATCGAGTCCAGCCTAGAACATCCCGACCCCGCCGCGCCAGCACGCGGAGACCGCAAAATTGCTACAGAGAGCCGATTGCCGTTTTTGACAATTTTGGCTATTGCTTTCCCCTGAGAATTTTGTTACCCTTTTCTCCACCTTCTTGTAGCCGCCCGCGCCGGGCGATTGCCGGCTGTAGCGGCGGGCTGGGTAAGCTTCTCAGTGATGACTACGCGGCGCCTTCTGCGCGCCGCCGGCAAGGGGGAAAGGAAAAGCGAAGAACGGATGAATAAAATGACGCCCCGAAAGGAAGACGGACCGAACACCATCTACCGCGACATGCTTCTCGAGAAGAAGCGCTCGGTGCTCGCTTCTTTGGGGATTAAGAGCGACACCCTGGCCAGGCTCGACCGCATCGCCGAAGACGACCAGGCCCCGATTTCCCACGACGAGTTCGTGAGCTCCCGCCTGAACACGCTCGAGTACGCGCAACTGAAGCTGGTAAACGAAGCGCTGGACCGCATCGAATCCGGCGACTACGGCATCTGCCTTTCCTGCGACAGGCCGATTCCGGGAAAGCGCCTGCGGGCCCTGCCGTGGGCGCGCTTCTGCGTTGCCTGTCAGGAGCAGATGTCCGCGCCCGATCCCGCCGGCCACCCGGATGAGAGCGCGCGGCCGGTGCTCACCTGGTAAGCGTCCCGGGCGCGAGTCCCGTGCGCACCCCCGGTGACCCCCGGCGCGTGGCCCGGCGGCTGCTGCGCTTGAGGGCCTCCGAAGCCCTCGAGGCCGCCATCCGGCGCGCCGTCCGCCAGATCCCCCGCGGCAAGGTGGCTACCTACGCGCAGGTCGCCGCCGCAGCCGGCTACCCTCTGCATCACCGCCAGGTGGTCCAGGTGCTGCGCAAATCCGGCGACGCTCTGCCCTGGCAGCGAGTCGTCGGAGCCGGCGGCGAAATCCGCCTGAAACTCGACATGGCCCGCGAACAGCGCTTCCGCCTCGAAATGGAAGGGGTGCGGTTTCGCGGCAAGCGCGTGGCCCTCGAAGAGCACCAGCACCTGTTTCGCCCCTGGGAGTTCGATTCCCTCTGAGCGCGGCCGCTGCTCACTTCAGATGCTGCGCACTCCCAGCGCCATTACGTCTTCCACGCTCATCGTCTCCTTCACCACGAAGGGCTCGCCGTAGCGCACGCCGATCAGGTTGCCGAAGTAACGGGCGATCGCGGCCAGGCGCTCCCGAATCTCCGCCTCGGCGGGAAACAGGCCCGTGCCCTCCTGCCTCTCCCCGTACTGCGAGCGGTAACTCAACAGCGACTCCATGCGCCGGTCGAACTGGGCCGTAATGTCCACCACGAAGCTGGGCGCCACGCTGGCATACATCGACGAGTAGATGATCTTGAACGGCCGGTGCGGCTGGGTGGATTCGTCGATCTTGCGGATGCCGGCCAGAAAGCAGGCCTCGTAACCGATTTCCGACGCGCGGTAGTGATCGGGATGGCGGCCCTGCCAGTAGGGCAGGATGACGGTGCGGGGCTTGAGCTCGCGGATCTTGACGGCCAGGGACAGACGCGCCGCCAGGGTGTTCTCGAGGCGCGCGTCGGGGAAACCCAGGTTGCCGCGCCAGCTCACCCGCAGGCGCCGCGCCGCGGCCTCAGCCTCGGCCAGGCGGATCTCGGGCGTGCCCCGGGTTCCCATCTCGCCCGCCGTCAGGTCGAGGATACCGGTGCGGTAACCGGCTTCGGCGGCCTTCAGCAGGGTTCCCCCGCAGGTCTGTTCGACGTCGTCCGGGTGGGCCGCAATCGCCAGCAGGTCCAGGCTCATAGCTACCAGTTCAGGTCCCGCCGGCGCCGCCAGCGCTCGCGCGGCCTCATCAGGTTCACCAGAATCATGCCAGCCACGAAACCGCCCACGTGGGCGAACCAGGCCACGCCCTGCTGGGACAGGTGCGAGTATCCGATGCTCCCGAAGCCGCTGATGGTCTGGAGCAGGAACCAGTAAACCAGGATGATTACGGCGGGTATTTCAAAGGTAGTGAAGAAGATGAAGATCGGCACCAGGGTCAGAATACGGGAGTGCGGAAACTTCACGAGGTAGGCGCCCATGACGCCGGCGATGGCGCCGCTGGCGCCCACGGTGGGCAGCCGCGAGTCGAAATTAAAGGCGATGTGGGTCAGGCCGGCCAGCACTCCGCACAGCAGGTAAAAGACCAGGTACCGCCCGTGCCCGAGTACGTCCTCGACGTTGTCCCCGTAAATCCACAGGAACCACATGTTGCCGATGACGTGCAGCCAGCCGCCGTGCAGGAACATCGAGGTGAGGATGGAAGTGAGCCTTACATGGTCGGGCACAATACCGTACAAAGAGATCAGGTGGTTCAGCGAGTAAGGATCCAGGGACAGCTCATAGAGGAACACGAGCAGGTTGACGGCGATCAGTCCACCGGTCACGTAAGGCTTGGAGTAGCTGGGCTGGGTGTCTCGTAGTGGGAACATTATGGGGCCGTTCCGCCCGGGGCGCGGAGCTCGAGTTCGCGCAGGGAGCGGCGCGGGCCGCGCTCCATCAAGGCCCGGGCTTCGGCGAGGCCGCGAATGCCGCCCCGCGCGCCCAGGGCCGTGCAGTTCAGCGCCGCCATCGCGTTGGAGAAATCCAGGGCTTCGCGCAAAGGCATGCCACTGAGGACAGCATAGCAAAACGCCCCGTGGAAGACGTCGCCGGCGCCGGTGGTGTCGACGCAGTCGACCACGAAGGCCGGCGAGTACACGAAGCGGCCGCCTTCGAGAGCCAGGGCGCCGTGGGCGCCCAGGGTCATGGCCGCCACGCGCATGCCGTACTCCCGCTGGATGCTCTGGAGGGCTTTGCAGGGATCCGCCTGGCCGGTCCACTGGGGCGGAAAATCGGAACTGGCAATCAGGTAATCGACCAGGGGCAGCACGCGGTCAAAGCCGTGGTACAGCGTATCGACGTCCACGGTCACCGGCATGCCGGCCTGGCGGGCGATACGGGCGGCGCGCTCCACCGCCGGCGTGTCGTGCCCGTCGATGTGCAGGAGGCGCCCGGCGGTGATCATCTCCGGGGTGATCTCCCCGGGCTGAAGGCGGAGGCACTCGGGCCGCTTCCACAACACCGTGCGCTCGCCGGTCTCGCCGTCGATGATGATGTAGGCCGACTGGTTGGGACATCCCGGGCGCACCTGCACGCAGGAAAGATCGATGCCGCTCTCCCGCAAGCTGCGCAACTGCACCACGCCGCGCTCATCGTCGCCCACGGTTCCGATGTAGCGGGTGCGCAACCCCAGCCTGGCGCAGGCCACCATGGCGGTGGCCACCTGCCCGCCGGGACTCAGGATCTCGCCGGTGAAGGGGGCTTTTCCCCCGAAGGCGGGGAAATGGGGCGCCAGCAGCAGCGTGTCGGTGGCGTTGAGCCCCAGTCCCACCACGTCGAACTCAGGCATCAGTCTTCGCTGTTCAGGAACCCGCTCAGCGAACCGATCGCGCTGTGCTCGTCCCCGCCGGTGCGGGTGGGCGCGAGTTCGCGGCGGAGTTTGTTCAGGGTCAGGCTTTGGACAATCACCCGCCCCGGGCCGGTGAGGGTGGCCAGGAAGAGGCCTTCGCCGCCGAAAATGGCCGTCTTGATCCCGCCGGCCAGCTGGATGTCGTAATCCACCGACTCGTCGAAGGCCACGATGCAGCCGGTGTCGACTTGCAGCACCTCGCCGGGGTTGAGGGCGAACTCGACAAAGTCGCCACCCCCGTGAATGAAGACCGCGCCCGGGCCGGTCAGTTTTTCGAGGATAAAACCCTCGCCGCCGAAGAATCCGGCGCCGAGCCGTTTCACCAGGGCGACATCCAACTGCACGCTGGACTGGGCGAACAGGAAGGCGTCGCGCTGCGCCAGCACGCTCTGGCCGGGGGCGAGGTCGAAGACGTGAATCCGTCCCGGATAGCTGCCGGCAAAGCCCACCTCGCCGTCGCTGGAAGCGCGGAAATAGGTGAAGAACAGCGACTCGCCCATAATCTTCCGCTTGAGGGCGCCCCAGATCTTCTGGCCGATGGAGTCGCCGGTGACGCGCGACTCCCAACTGACGTTGGCGGTCTTGTAGACCATCTTGCCGGCCTCGGCGTAGATCTCCTGGCCCGGCTTCAGGCGCACGCGGGCCACCTGGAGGTTATCGCCCTCGATCTTGAATTCGAGCGGATCGGGCGGCGGGGGCGCGGGGACTGGAAAGCCGGCCGCGGTAACGCCCGGGGCGGGGCGCCCGCAGTTGGCGCAGAACCGCGCCTGGTCGGTGAGATTCGAGCCGCAGTTGGTGCAGAAAGGCATACCGTGAGATTATCACCGGAACACAGGCGCGCTCTCAACAGGGCAGGCGCAGCAGAAACAAGGCGCCGGGGCCGGGTTGCCGGTTGCAGGCCGCGATTGTGCCGCCATGACGGGCCACGATGGATGCGACGATGTGCAGGCCGAGGCCGCTGCCTTGCGGCTTGGTGGAGAAATGGGGCTGAAAGATCTGGGGCAGGATCTCGGCCGGGATGCCGGGGCCGTCGTCGGCGACGGCGATCTCGACGCTCCGCTCGCAGCGCCGCATGGCGATCTCGATGGAACCACGCCGCCCCATGGCTTCTCCGGCGTTGAGGAAGAGGTTGAAGAAAGCCCGTTCCCAATCCTCCCGGGGACCGGCCGCGGGGACGCCGGGCTGGAGGGAGAGGGAGAAGCGGACCCCGCCGCCGAAGTAGTCGCCGGCGAACTGGACGGCCCCGGAGATGGCGGCGCCGAGGTCGCAGGAAGCCTCACCGGTCTGCGCCAGGCTCGCCACGACGCGCCGGCCGCGCTCGACGCTGCGATCGATGATTCCGGCCACGGCCGCCCACTTGGGGTCGGCGGCGACCAGCGCCGCGGCCTCGGCAATGGTTTCGAAGATATTGTTCAGATCGTGGACCACGCCTTCCCAGGCGAGGTCTGGGGGGAAGGCGGAGGGAGCGCTGCCGGTCATTGGGTCACCTGTTGGAGAGTGTCGTAGAAAGCCGGGAAGGAAACCGAGGCGGCTTCCGCGCGTTCGATGACGCATGGGGCGCCGGCGCGCAGGGCCGCCACGGCGAACGCCATGGCGATGCGGTGATCGCCAAAGGAATCCAGGGCCGCGGCGCGGAAGCTCTGGCGGCCGCCCACCGCCAGCCCGTCGGGGCGGTCTTCGACCGCGATGCCCATACGGCGCAGATTCTCGCACACGGTGGCGATGCGATCGGTCTCTTTGACGCGCAACTCGGAGGCGCCGCGGACGGTAAGCCCGTTTTCGGTGACGGCGCCGAGCACGGCCAGGACAGGAATCTCGTCGATCAACTGGGCGGCCAGTTCGCCTTCCAGAACGCCGCCGGAGAGGGCGGAGCTTTTCACCAGCAGATCGCCGGCGGGCTCACCGTGCAATTCGCGGCGGTTTAAGACGCGCAGGTCGGCTCCCATCGAGACCAGGAAATCCAGCAGAGCCGAGCGGGTCGGATTGAGACCCACGCCCTCGATGGCCAGTTCCGAGCCGGGGACCAGGAGCGCCGCGGCGAGGAAGAAGGCGGCCGAGGAGAGATCGGCGGGAACGGTCAGGTCCAGCGGGCGGAGGCGGGGCCGGCCCTGGAGACGGATGACGCGGTCCGCCACGTGGATGCGGGCGCCGAATTCGCGGAGCGCGATCTCGGAGTGATTGCGGGAGCGGACCGGCTCGCGCACGGTGGTCTCGCCCTCGGCGAAGAGGCCGGCGAAGAGGACGCAGGATTTCACCTGGGCGCTGGGAACGGGCAGGGTATAGTCGATGGGCCGGAGGGGCGCGCCGCGGATCTCGAGCGGCGGGAAGCGTCCTTCGCGGGCCGCGATGGAGGCGCCCATCGCCTCCAGCGGAGCGATGATGCGGGCCATGGGGCGCCGGGAGAGCGACTCGTCGCCGGTCAGCCGCGTGGAGAAGGGCTGGGCGGCGAGGATGCCGGAGAGCATCCGCATGGTGGAGCCGGAGTTCCCGCAATCCAGATCGCGGGCGGGCGCGCGCAGCCCGCCGAGGCCGCGGCCGTGGATGACGACGTCTCCAGCGCATTCGACCGCGATCCCCAGACTGCGAAGGGCGCCCAGCGTTGAGGCGCAGTCCGCTCCGGTTGAGTAGTTGCGGATGCGCGTGGGGCCCTCGGCCAAGGCAGCCAGCATGGCGTAGCGATGAGAGATGGACTTATCGCCCGGCAGCCGGATGCGGCCGCGGATGCGCGCGGCTGGGGAGATTCGCTGTTGCATGGGGAACCCCCCATTTTAGCAGCCGGGAGGCAGCGGCTCAGCCGTCCGGCGCGGCGCCGCGCGGCGCTGCGTGACGGAGGATCTCGATCCGCAATCCCCCGGCGGGTTCAGGAATCACACGAGCGTGAATCGAGTTCACACCGCCGCCTTGAAAGGTCTTGGTTTTCTTCAAGATTTGAATGGAAGCTCAGATGCTGTCGTGGTTTCGTGGCGGTATTGTGTTCACTGAGCCTACCTCGCTTGCAGTTTGCTGTTAAGAGCATGGCGCTGGCTGCGGGCATTGTCTTGCTGTCGCCAGGGGCTTCGGCGCAGAAGATATCCGCCGGCGCCGTCGGCGGCGCAAGCCTGACCGACGCTTTTCGGGATCTGACCACTTTTGAGTTCGCGCCGGCGGCGGAGCCCGGCGGCCCGGCGCGGTTGGAGGGCTTCCGGTCCTGGTCGCCGTCGAAAGATTTCGTGGCTGGCGCGATGCTTGAAGTGGGCTTCAACCCGCACTGGTCGGTGGAGGTAAATGGGCTGTTCCGGCAACTGAACGGCAAGTGGGCGGTGGTGAATCCGGATGGCTCCCTGAACATTATTTCCTCTAGTTCGGTGGTCACCTGGGAGTTCCCGGTGCTGGCGAAGTACCGGTTTCAAGGCCGGCGGGTGAACCCGTTCATTGAGGCGGGCCCGTCGTTCCGGACCACGGGGAACCTGAATTCCAGACCCTCCCATCACGGTATCGCGGCCGGTGCGGGGCTCGAGATGCGATGGCGAAGCCTGAAGATCGCCCCGGCAGTGCGGTATACGCTGTGGGCCGGGGAGAAGCATACCGGCGGAGCGCAGACCGCTCCGGATCAAGTCGAGATT
>Ga0272446_1004258_pt1 | contig 17088 bp, 21 predicted proteins | sample YNPCB0061_FD_194587 | JGI IMG/M metagenome (GOLD analysis project Ga0272446, IMG submission 194587) | Hot spring microbial mat communities from Yellowstone National Park, WY, United States - YNP-CB-006-1 | ecosystem: Environmental > Aquatic > Thermal springs > Hot (42-90C) > Sediment | place... | reverse complement strand
GGAGCGCCTGAAACAGTACCGGGCCTGGTATGCGGAACTGCTGGGCGAGAACCCCAATCCGGCATGTGGGTATTCCCTGGCAACAACTCGAGCAAGCCGCTGGATTACAACGCGCCGGGCCATGCCTTGCGCCGCATTGTGGCTAAGCTGGGTATCCCGCCCTTGCGGGTGCACCATCTCAGGCACAGCTACGGTAGCCACCTGCTGGCTAACGGTGCACCACTGGAACTGGTAGCGGAGCGGATGGGACACGCCAACCCCAACATCACGCTAGGGGTGTACCGGCATCTGCTGGAGCAAGAGCGCCGGGGCTGGGTGATTGACCTTGAAGCCCTGCTAACGCAACCCCGCGCTAAGGCCTGAATCCATAAACCGTAAAATCACCGTAAAAGGACAAACCCGAGGGTAAGCATCCCTCGGGTTTTTACGTCCTGTACTGGTGCGCCCGGCAGGACTCGAACCTGCGACCTAAGGTTTAGGAAACCTTCGCTCTATCCAAGCTGAGCTACGAGCGCAAAGGGCTTGCCCCGGGCAAGCAACCCAGATTCTAGCACCTGCTCGCGCTGACTTCCACGGCCACTTGGGCTTTTAGCGAGCAAACCTCCACAAAGCGCCCACAATCGCCACCGCCGATACCACGTGCATCAGGTTCAGCACCAGCTCGTTGGCGGGGTCGGTGGGAAGGTTGATGGGGCCCATAAAGGAAACCAGCAGAAACACCCCTGCGATAGCCATAAATACCGTCCAGGGGTTGGGCACAAAGCGGGCCAGAACCACCAGCAGCAAGCCCGCGGGCAAGGCCGGAAGCAGGCTGGCCACAATCACCTGCCCAATTTGTAGCGGCACCAGGGTGCTCGAGCCCGGAGCAGCGGTAACCTGTAGGCTAATTCCCAGCCAGCCCGCCACCAAAAACACCACCACGTTGCCCACCGCCGACAGCACCCCCCCAATCAGGGCGGCCCGCCCGATCCTGTCCATCGCTACGCTGGGTGTTGCTTTGTGCATCGGTTCAGACATCTTTATGACCTCCAGGCCCATACTAGCCAGCGAGCTTTTTTTAAACGTGGGCCTGAAGACAGTTGTCGCCCTATCGCAGCTTGCACAGAACACAGCAGTGAAATTAGCAAGGAAGAGCGCCCTATAATATCCGGGTATGCCGGAGTTCGAAGCGGTGGTGGGACTGGAAGTCCACCTGCACCTCAAAACCAAAAGCAAGATGTTCTGCAGTTGCGACGCCGATTATTTCGGTGACCCCCCCAATACCCACACCTGCCCGGTCTGCTTGGGGCTACCGGGGGTGCTGCCGGTGGTCAACGCCCAGGCGGTAGACTATGGCATTTTGTTTGGGCTGGCTCTGAACTGCCGGATTGCCCCCTGGACACAGTTTCACCGCAAGAGCTACTACTACCCGGATATGCCCAAAAACTATCAGATCTCGCAGTACGACCTGCCCATCGCCGAGCACGGGCATCTGGAGGTGGAGGGGCAGACCATCCGCATCAAACGGGTGCACCTCGAGGAGGACGCGGCCAAGTCCACCCACCCCGAGGGGGCTTCCTACTCCCTCATAGACCTCAACCGGGCCGGTTCGCCCCTCATCGAGATGGTGACCGAGCCGGATATCCGCACCCCCGAGCAGGCCCGGGTCTTCCTCTCCCACATACGCTCCATTGCCCAGACCCTGGGTGTTTCGGATGCCAACCCCGAGGAAGGCAAGATGCGGGCCGATGTGAACGTCTCGGTGCGGCCCGTGGGGGGGCCTTTGGGCACCAAGGTGGAAATCAAGAACCTCAACTCCTTCCGCAGCGTGGCGCGGGCCCTCGAGTATGAGATCAAGCGGCAGCAAGAACTGCTGCGTAGTGGCCGCAAGGTGGAACAGGCCACCCTGGGCTGGGACGAGGCCGCCGGCAAAACCTACGTCATGCGCCTCAAAGAAGGCGAGGCCGACTACCGCTACTTTCCCGACCCCGACCTGCCCCCCATCGTGGTGGACGAGGCCTGGCTTATGCGGCTCCAAGCCGCCATGCCCGAGCTGCCGGCCCAGAAGTATGCCCGCTACGTGGAAGCCGGGGTGCGCCCCTACGACGCGGAAATTCTGGCCTATAGCCCCTCGCTGGCCCAGTTTTTCGACCAAACACTGGCCCACTACCAGGGCAACCCCCAGACCATCGCCAACCTGCTCAACGCCGATGTGGCCGGTTACCTGAACGAGCGGCAGCTGGAGGTGCAGCAAACCGCCCTCACCCCCCAACACCTGGCCGCGCTGGCCGGCCTCTTCGAACGGCGCGAGATCACCAACCGGGTCTTGAGCCAGCTTCTGCCCGAGGTGATGCAAGGGGCCAGCCCGTTGCAACTGGTGGAGGAGCGCGGCCTGCGCTCGGTCTCGGACGAAAGCACACTGCGGCCCATTGTGGAACGGGTGGTGGCGGCCAACCCCAGGGTGGCGGAGCAGGTCAAGGGGGGCAACCTCAAGGCCGCCAACGCCCTGCTGGGCCCCATCATGAAGGAAACCCGGGGCACCGCCAAGGCCGACGTGGTCAAGAAGATGCTGGGCGAAATGCTGGGGGTCGAGCTGTGAACTATCGGGAAGCAGGGGTGGACATTGACCGCAAGGCGGGTGCCCTGAAAGCCGCCGCCAGCAAGATCAAGGAAACCTACACCCCCCAGGTATTGCGGGGCATCGGGGCTTTTGGGGGGATGCTGGAGGTCTCCCGGCTCAAGGAGATGGCCGAGCCGGTGCTGGTGGCCTCCACCGACGGCGTGGGCACCAAAACCCTCCTGGCCGCCCAGACCGGGCGCTACGGGGGGCTGGGTTTCGACATCGTGAACCACTCGGTCAACGACCTGCTGGTACAGGGGGCCCGGCCCCTCTTTTTTATGGACTACATCGCCAGCGCGCAGCTCGAGGCCGAGGTGCTGGCGGTGGTGTTGGAGTCGCTGGCCGAGGCCTGCAAAGCGGTGGGGATTCCCCTCCTGGGGGGCGAGACCGCCGAGATGCCAGGGGTGTATCAGGAGGGTGGACTGGATCTGGTGGGCACCATTGTGGGGGTGGTGGACAAAGCCCAGGTGGTGGATGGCTCCAGGGTACAGCCTGGGGATGTGCTTCTGGCCCTGCCTTCCTCGGGGCTGCACACCAACGGCTACAGCCTGGCCCGCAAGGTGTTCGCAGGATGGAACCTAGAAGAACCCCGGCCCGAACTGGACGGGCGCTCGCTGGCCGAGGCCCTGCTGGAGCCCCACCGCTGCTACCTGCGCGAGGTGGATCTGCTCCAGCGCGAGGGCCTCGAGATTCGCGCCATGGCCCACATCACCGGCGGAGGGGTGTTTGAGAACCTGCCCAGGGTGCTGCCGGAGGGGCTAGGGGCCGAAATCCGGCGGGGCAGCTTTCCCGTTCCCCCGATTTTTGAGCTTATTCAGCGCGCAGGACAAATCGACGAGCAGGAGATGTACCGCGTGTTTAACATGGGGCTTGGTTACATTTTGGTCCTGAGTCCAGACATGGCATCTGGGGCCAGGACACTTTTACCCCAAACCTACCCGGTAGGCTATATCATGGAGTCGTCAGGGATTAAGGTAGTCTGAAACCCTGCCCCCCACCCTTATGCAAACGAAAGAGCTATGGCTTCTACGCCACGGGGAGACGCCCTGGAATGCCGAAGGGCGCTTTCAAGGGCATTTTGACGTCAATCTCTCGCCCCAGGGTCTGCACCAGGCCTACCGGGTGGCCGAACGCCTGGCCGCCTGCCGCCAGGGCTTCGATGGCCTCTACAGCTCCGACCTGCAACGGGCCGCCCTCACCGCCAAGCCCATCGCCGAGGCTTTGCACCTCACGCCCGTCTACGACCCCCGCCTGCGCGAGATTTATGCGGGCGAACTGCAGGGGCTCTTGCGCAGCGAGATGGAAAAACTCTACCCCGAGTTCCACCAAGCCATCCAGCGCGACCCCTGGAACACCCGGCGCCCCGGCGGCGAAAGCATGGCCGACCTGGCCCGGCGGGTGCAGGAATTTTTCGAGGAGTTGCCAGAAGGGCGGTTCATTGTGGTGACCCACGGCGGGGTCATCCGAGCGGCGCTCAAGATGGTGCTCGAGCTAGAGAACGGTACCTGGCGCAAGTTCCAGATCCAGAACACCTCCATCACCCGCCTGCTCTACCCCGAGGGCGTCGCGCTCTCGATTGGCGATGTGGGCCACCTCGAGGCCTGGGCCGAGGGGCTGATGGACGAAGCCACGCTTTCGTAAAGTCCAACGCTACTTCGACCAGCGGATGTTCAGCTCTTCCCTGCCGGCCATAGCTTTGTAAAGCAGGTCTAATAAGGCAGGGTCGGCGCCCTGCTCGCGCCAGGCCTCGAGCAGATCGGCGTTCAGGTAGTAGTCCTGGTCTTCGGGATGCTCTTCTTCCATCTGCGCGACCAGAAACTCGAGCTGTGCCTGGCTGATCTCGCCGATGTGCTCGCCGGTCTCAGCGTTGAATAGTTGAACCATGTCTTCAGTGTAGCAGGTGGGTATACTTGCGGGCGTGGACAAGCCCTCCCAACTCAAACCGGCCTCCTGGCTGGTGGCGGCCGGCCGCCCCTCCGAGCCCGGCCAACCCCTGAACACCCCGCTGGTTCCGGCCTCCAACTTTATTCTGGGCAAAGAGCGGGCCTATGCCCGCGACGGCGGCACGCCGACCTGGGAGGCCCTCGAGGAGATCGTGGGGGGCCTCGAGGCCGGTCGGGCGGTGGCCTTCGCCTCGGGCATGGCCGCGGTGGCGGCGGTCTTCGACCAGCTTCCGCCAGGGGCAGTGGTGGTGCTGCCGGACGACTGCTACCAGGGGGTGGTGGGGCTGGCCCTGGCGGGGGCCGAAAAAGGGCGCTGGTCGGTGCAACGGCTGGCGCTGGAGGACACCGAGGGCTGGATTCGCGCCTGCGCGGAGGCCGACCTGATCTGGCTCGAGTCCCCCTCCAATCCCCTGCTTACGGTGGTGGATCTGGCGGCCATTGGCTCGGCCCCACGCAAACCCGGGGCCATACTGGCGGTGGACAACACCTTTGCCACCCCCCTGAACCAGCAGCCGCTTGAGTTTGGCGCCACGGTCTCGATCCAGTCGGTCACCAAGTTTATTGGCGGCCACTCCGACCTGCTGGGCGGAATCGCCACCACCCGCGACGAGGCCCTCTGGCAGAGCCTGCAAAAATCCCGGACGCTAAACGGGGCCACCCCCGGCACCCTCGAGGCTTTCCTGGCGGTGCGGGGGGCGCGCACGCTGGCGCTCCGCCTGCAAAAAGCGCAGGAAAACGCCCAGGCGCTGGCCGAACGCCTACAGCAGCACCCCCAGGTGGCCCGCGTGCGGTATCCGGGCCTGCCCTCCCACCCCACCCACGCCATTGCCAAACGGGTGCTCAAGGGCTTTGGCAGCGTCATCTCCTTTGATTTACACGGCGGGGCCCAAGAGGCTGACGCAATCTGCCGCAACGTCCGGCTGATCCGCCACGCCACCAGCCTGGGGGGGGTGGAGAGCACCATGGAGCGGCGGGCGGCCATCCCCGGCCAGACCCACCTGCCCCCCTCGCTTTTGCGGCTGAGTGTGGGCATCGAGGACGTGGAGGACCTCTGGGCCGACCTCGAGGCCGCCCTGCAGGCCCTATAGCGGGGTCACTCCATCGCGGTTCACCAGCGGACGATCCCCTTTGGGACAGACCGCTAAAGCGGCTGTTCACCAGGCGGACGATCCCCTTTGGGACAGACCGCTGACGCGGCTGTTCACCGGGCAGACGATCCCCTTTGGGACAGACCGCTAAAGCGGCTGTTCACCAAGCTGTTATACTCTAGCCTTTGTGGAGAAGACCCTCACCCCCCGCGCCCTGGGCTTTGCTATGCCCGCCGAGTGGGCCCCCCATGCCGCCACCTGGACGGCCTGGCCCTACGACGATGAAAAGTGGCTGGGCTACCTGGAACCCGTGCGGCAGGAGTTCGCAGCCTTTGTCAACACGCTGGCCCGCTTCGAGCCGGTACACCTGGTAGTAAACGACGAGGAATCCGAGCAAGACGCCCAGGCCCGGCTTAGTGGCCCCATTCACTTCCACCGCATCCCCCACGACGACCTGTGGCTGCGCGACTCGGGGGCCATGTTTGTAACCCGCGCTGCGGCTGCTGGGAACGAGGTGGCCGCCGTCAACTGGGAGTTCAACGGCTGGGGGGGGAAGTACCCGGCCCAGCAGGACAACCAGATGCCCCTGCACATGGCCCGCATCCTGGGTATGCGGCTATTCCATGCCGGCATCGTGATGGAAGGGGGCTCGCTCGAGGTCAACGGGGAGGGCGTATGCCTCACCACCCGCCAGTGCCTGCGCTCGCCACAGCGCAACCCCGGCCTGGATGAGGAAGCGCTCGAGGGTTACTTGAATCAGTTCCTGGGCATTGACCATGTGGTCTGGCTGTGGGACGGGCTCGAGGGCGACCACACCGACGGCCACATTGATACCCTTACCCGCTTTACCTCGCCCCACACCATCGTTACCTCGGTCTCGCCCGACCCCGACGACCCCAACCACCGCCCTTTGCAAGAGAACCTAGAAATTCTGCGCAGCCTACTGGTGAACAGCGGCCAGAGGCCGTCTGTCCCAAAGGGGATCGACCACAGAGGTTTCCGCATCGTGGAGCTACCTCTGCCCAAAAACCCCCGCTGGCTGGACGGCAATACTCGCTTGCCCCTCACCTACGCCAACTTCTACATCGCCAACGGGGCGGTGCTGGTGCCCATCTACGACGACCCCCACGACGAACAGGCCCTGGAAATTTTGCGGCCTTTGTTCCCCGGACGCGAGGTCATCGGCCTCAAAAGCCGCTACCTGATTACCGGCGGGGGTAGCTTCCACTGCGTCACCCAGCAACAGCCCGCCGGTAAAATATGGAAAGTTTCGCCCACCACAGAGGAGCTGTCATGACCAAGCTAGCCGTGGTTCAGATGTCCATGACAAGAGACCGCGACCAAAACGTGGCCAAGGCCACCCAGATGGTACGCCAGGCCGCCGCCCAGGGGGCCCACATCGTGCTCCTGCCGGAGCTGTTCGAGAACCTCTACTTTTGCCAGGCCGAGCGGGAGAAGTTCTTTGCCCTGGCCCACCCGGTGGAAAACCACCCTTTTCTGCCCCACTTCCAGCGGTTGGCCCAGGAGCTAAGCGTGGTTCTGCCCATCTCGTTTTTCGAGAAAGCCGGACAGGCTTACTACAACAGTCTGGCCCTGGTGGACGCTTCGGGCGAAATCCTGGGCATCTACCGCAAATCGCACATCCCCGACGGCCCCGGCTACGAGGAAAAGTATTACTTCAACCCCGGCGATACCGGCTTCAAGGCCTTTTCGACCCGTTTTGGCTGCGTCGGGGCAGGCATCTGCTGGGATCAGTGGTTCCCCGAGTGCGCCCGCAGCATGGCCCTGTTGGGAGCAGAGCTGCTGCTCTACCCCACGGCCATCGGCTCCGAGCCCGCCGAGGCCGGGGGCCTCGACACCAAAGACATGTGGCAGCGCGCCATGATCGGCCACGCGGTGGCAAACCTCTGCTACCTGGCGGCGGCCAACCGGGTGGGCACCGAGGTGGTGGAGGGCTATAGCCAGACCTATTACGGCTCTTCCTTCATCGCCGACTACATGGGCAACAAGCTAGCCGAGGCCGGTCGCAGCGAAGAGACCGTTCTACTGGCCGACCTGAACCTGGAAGAAGCCCGCGCCTTCCGGGCCAGCTTTGGCTTCTTCCGCGACCGCAGGCCCGACCTCTACGGCCCCCTCCTGACCCTGGACGGCAAAACCCGCCCTCCCCGGTTCTGAGGAGCACGCGAACTGAAATGGTTTATATGAGCGTATTTAAAGGGTTTCATAGCGCATTGTGATGCAGAACAAACCGTTCGGGTTTCCCTGCTACTGGATTAGCCGAAGCCCAGGGAAAACAGCGGTGTAAACCGTACCATCGAAGCTCATCACCCCCAGCCCGTGATGTTGGGCATGGGCAGCTATTAGGAAGTCGGCCAGGATTCTTCGTGGAAGCACGCCCTTGCGCCGTAGCTGGGCGTACTGCCCGAACTCCTTGCCCGCTGCTTCCCAGGCTGCCTGCGGCATCTCCCAGAGGGTGGCAATCTGGGCCTTCTGGAGAAACCGCCAGATGCCGGGTGCGTCGGCTGAGGCCATCAGCTCGGCGTGTACCACCGGCGAGAGAACCAGGGCCTCCGCTGCCCCGTGCACCGTCAGAAGCTGCCTTGCACGGGCATGGTGGACATCCTTAGGGTTTAGCGCCGAAAGTACCACATTGGTGTCCAGGCTAATCATCCACTCCCCGCATCTCCCGCACATACCGCACCGCATCATCGTGGGTCTCGGCGCGTAGGGCAGCAAAGTCGTGCTCTGCCAGCACCTCGTCAAGCACCTTGGACAGATCGGGCCGGATCACCCGTATCTCCAGGCGCCCTTCCTTGACCACGTACTCCACCCGGTCACCGGGCTTGATGCCCAGCGCCTTGCGGACTTCCACGGGAAGAGTAAGTTGATATTTGCTACTAATTAAACCTTGCGGCATAAACTTACTTTAGCAGAAAGCGAAACGATGCAGCAACAAATAACCAGTTGCCAAACCCCAGGCCTCCAAAATCAAGAAAGCGCTTGAACCCCTCTTCGAGTTGCGATAGCTAAGCGAAGAGCGCAATAACCTGGTTTTGGATAAACTTTGAGCATGTTTCGAGGCAAGGTGGTGCTGGTAACGGGGGCCGCAAGGGGCATTGGGCGGGCCATAGCCGAGGCCTTTGCCCAAGAGCAGGCCCTGCTGGTGCTGTGTGACATTCGACCCGAGGGCCTCGAGGTCGCCAAGGGCCTGGGCGCCCTCTTCGTCTACGCCGACCTAGCCCAGGCCACACACCGCGAGCGCTTTGTGGAGCAGGCCATCAAGCAGTGGGGCAGCATCCATGTGTTGGTCAACAACGCCGCCATTGCTGCGCCGGGCTCAGCCCTCAAGGTGGGGCTGGGCGAGTGGCAGCGCACCCTCGAGGTCAACCTGACCGCCCCCATGCACCTCTCGGCCCTTTCGGCACGGGAGATGGTCAAAAACGGCGGGGGTGCGATTGTGAACGTGGCCAGCGTGCAGGGGCTTTTTGCTGAGCAGAACAACGCCGCCTACAACGCTTCCAAAGGGGGCCTGGTCAACCTGACCCGTTCGTTGGCCCTCGACCTGGCCCCCATGAACATCCGGGTCAATGCGGTCGCGCCGGGGGCCATCGCCACCGAGAGCGTGCTGGAAGCCATCCAGATCTCCGAGCACCCCGAGCTGACCCGCCAGGACTGGGAAGACCTGCACGCCCTGCGCCGCCTGGGAAAACCCGAAGAAGTCGCTCAGGCGGTGGTATTTCTAGCCTCCGAAAAAGCCAGCTTTATCACCGGGGCGATTCTGCCGGTGGATGGCGGCATGACGGCCAGCTTTATGATGGCGGGAAGGCCGGTTTAGCCTGGGCCTACTGTTCGTGCAGCAAGAGTTCGCCGCTGGGCTTTTCGCCCTCGGTGCCCCTGGCGTTGGCCCAGTGTTTGAGCAACTGGTCGCGGGCATCCAGAATGGCCTGCTGGATGCGGCCCAGTTCGGTACGGGAAAAACCATTGTTGGACTGTAAAGCCAGCGGCTGCAAGCTGAATTTAGCGAAATGTCCCTCGTGCTTGACGCAAATGTAGGGTTGCTCGAGGTTGTAGCCCGAGTTGACGTAGAAGCGATACTGTCCCGAACGATGAAGTGTAATCATAAGACCTTGAACGCCCCTCTAATGTGATATAAAACCGTAAAGCAGTACGAAAACGTAACGCCATAGTAGCACGATGCCAGAAAAGCCGCATGAGAGCCCACAGCAGGGCTTAACTTTAACGGTGGTACTGCCAGGAAACCGGCTGGCCGTTTTGGTAGGGCATCACCCCATGAAAGGGGCGCGGGTCAGCATCGAAGACCAGCGGCAAGAAGTAGCGGTCGCCCGGCCACATGGGCAGCTCCTGGCGCAGAATTTTCTGGATAGGAACCCAGTGCAGCTCGCCTTCGGTGTTGGCCGCAAAGGGTACCCCCGACCAGCGGGTGACCAGAAAGATGAAGCCAAACCAGTCTTCACCATTCTGGCCGAACCCTGGCCAGGAGATGGTGCCGCGCAAGCTGAGTTGCAGCGGGGTTAGGCCGGCCTCTTCCAGGATTTCCCGCCGCATGCCCGCCGCCACGTCTTCGTGGGGCTCGAGCTTGCCCCCCAGGCCGTTGTACTTGCCATAGGCCGGATCCTGGGGCCGGGCATTGCGATGAACCAGCAAAACCTCTCGTCCGCTGGGCGAAAGCACGAAGCCCAGGGTAGCCAGGATGGGGGTATAGGGCATGTGGCGGGCTATTCGCCTTTCCACAGGATGCGCCCACAAGAGGGGCAGCGCACCACCTTGCTGGCCTGGTGAACCTGCTGGGCCACGTGCATGGGAAGCTGCACGTTGCAGGCCGTGCAGCGGTAGCCGTTGCCGGTTTTGGCCATTTTGGCCAGACCCGTGCCTTTGCGGGCCCTGCGAATCGACTCGTACTCCTTGACGATGGCCGCCGGGATGGTGGCTGCAAGCTGGTCACGGTCGGCCTTTTTGGACTGGTAGTCGGCCTCGAGGGCATCCACGCGCTGCTGGTTGGCAGTTTCCAGGGCCTCGAGCCTGGGCCTGGCCTCATCTACCTGGGCTTTTACCTGGATTAGCTGCTCTTCCAGCTTCTCGATCTGCTCCAGCAGGGGCATAATCTGGCCCACGATGTCCTTGTTGTTGCCCTCGAGGTCTTCAATCAGACCCGAAAGCTGACGTATCTGCTCGCCGTACTGGGTCTGCTCTTTGGCCCCGGTGGCCTGAGCCTGCGCGGCCTTGGCTTTTTCACGCTTGCTCTTCAGGTCTTGCAGCTCGAGGTCGGCCTTATGGTAGGCCATACGCACCTCACGCAGCTGCTCCTGCAAATCGCCCAGATGAATTTCCAATTGCCTCAAGTGCAGACGGGCCTGGGCCAGCTCCTCGGGAATGCGGGATTGGTCTTCGCGAATCTGGTCAAGCTCGAGGTCACGTTCCTGCAGACGGTTCAACTCGGCCAGCGGGTCACTCACACCCATAGTCTAACACCCCCGAGCAGGTCAGCGGCCAGGGATTGGGATTTTGTCCAGCCAACCCAGACTGTCATCAGACTGTCCCCAGCTTGGCCTCATCAGCCAGGTCGGACATTTCTTCTTCGGACTTTTCTTCTTTATGTGCTTTTTTACCCTTACCCGGTTTGCGATCGAGTTTACGCACTTCCTCGATAAAGTTTTCCAGGCTATCAAACTCCCGGTAGACCGAGGCAAAGCGGATGTAGGCCACCGGATCCAGCTCCTTGAGGAAAGCCAGCGAACGCAGGCCGATCTCCTCGGAGGCAATTTCCATTTCCTTGACCGTATCTTCAAAGCCAAAGGCGAACTCCTGCAAAACCTCCGGGTCGATGGGCCGCTTCCGGGCCGCTAAGGTCAAACCCCGCAGCAGTTTGTTGGGGTCGAAGGTCTCCTTGCGCCCCGAACGCTTGATGACCAGCAACGGCTCCACCTGGGCCCGCTCGTAGGTGGTAAAGCGGCGCTTGCAGGCTGGGCACTCGCGGCGGCGGCGAATTACCGAGCCCTCGTCAGAAGGGCGCGAGTCCAGCACGCGACTATCGGGGTTTCCACAAAAAGGGCAGTTCATAGGCTCAATCCAAGGGGCCAGAGCGCCCCGCTCCCTCAGGGCAGCTCCCTCAGCAGGTCGTAGATTTCGGGCTGATGGGGCGGCTCGGGTAGCAAAACCTCCAGGAGCTGGCCCCGAACCCCCTCCGAGACCATCGAGCCCAGGGCCACCGCTACCCGCACCAGGGAGCGATCGTGCTCCTCCCCTACGGGATCACGGCTGGGTATCACCCCATTGACCCGCACGTTGGTAGGGAAGATGCGGGTGGCCCCCTCGATCAGGCCCGACACCGCCCCACGAATCGCCGCAACGTGGGGTTGTTCCCGCTGCAGGGGGGGCAGCACCAGGGTGACGAAGCCGCCCCCACTCAGGTAGCGCAAGCCCTGCTGCAACACGTACAGGCTCGACTTCACGTCGGCATTGAGCAGGTCGTACCACTCCCCCTCGAGCAGCTCCACAAAGGGGGTTTTGCTCTCGGCACTGGTTACGTGGACAATCCCATCCAGCACTCCGAAAAGCTCCTCGATTTTCTCGAAGGTGTTCATCACGTCCAGCACCACCGACATATCCCCCCGGATGGGAATGGCGGGGGCACCTAGCTGCTCAACCTCGGAGGCGATGGCGGTCGCCATCTCTACGTCGGGGTCAACGGTGATGACGGTGGCCCCATTGCGGGCATAGGAACGGGCGATGGAGCGGCCAAAGCCCCGCCCCGCCCCCGTCACCATCACGATGCGCTGCTCCAAACCCAACAAATCTCGTGAAAATTCGACCATTGCCCCTTATCATAGCGCAAAAAGCTGTGTGGGGCGTAACCAAGTGACAACAACAACCAAAACTGCCTTGCCAAGCTCCCGTACCCCGTGCTACACTCCCAGCAGTCGCGCAAGCAGCACCAAGGAGGTGAACCTACGATGCCCGTTCATTTTCAGTCCATCCCCGCAACATCGGTGGTTTGCCGCCCCATGAGTACACGAATGCCATAAAAGCGCCTTTAATCCAGGCGGGGGCAAACCGAATGCCCCCCGCTTTTTTTGGAGCCCTATGCGCATACACCCCTTTGAGTTCACTCTGGAGCACTACCAGGCCTATGCTTCCATTCGCCAGGCCGCCCACCCCGAGAGCCCCCTGAACCTCGCCGGGCTAAAGCACCTGGATCAGACCCGCGCAGAAGGCGACCTGCTCGAGCGCTTCTTGGTCGAACAAAATGGTCAGGTGGTGGGGATGCTGGAGTTCGCCACCCCCTACTACGACCCCAAGCCGGGGGCCCTCGAGGTGCAGTACTACCTGCGCCCCGAAGCCCAGAACCTGCAGGCGCAGCTCTGGGACTTCCTGCTGGAACGGCTGGCTGCCCACCAGCCCCAGGAGCTTTGGGCACAGGTCAGGGAAAACTGGCCGGAGTACGGCTTTTTGAGCGCCCAGGGCTTCACCGAGGTGGAGCGCCGCTGGCCGTCGGTGCTGGATCTGGCCGCCTTCGACCCCACCCCCCTGGTGCGCCCCTTGCCGCCTGGCATTGCGCTGGCCTCCCTGAGCGAGTTGCCCTGGCAGGAGGAGGGCTTCCTGCGGGCCTTATACGAGCTGGAAATCGAGCTCCTGGGCGATGTGCCAGCAGCCGAGCCCATCACCCCCTGGCCCTTTGAGGTCTGGCAGAAGCGCACCCTGGAAGACCCGGACCTGTTGCCCGAGGGGTTCTTTGTAGCCCTGGAAGGCGAGCGGCTGGTGGGGGTGAGTATGCTTTTCAAGTCCCATCGCCCCCAGACCCTGCAAACCGGCCTCACCGGGGTGCGCAAAAGCCACCGCCGCAAGGGCCTGGCGCTGGCTCTCAAGCTGCGGGCCGCAGCCTTCGCCAAAGCCTATGGGGCGCGGTACATCCGCACCTCCAACCACCAGGCCAACCGGCCCATGCTGGCCATCAACGAGGCGATGGGCTTTGTCAAGGAGCCGGCCACGGTGTTTTTACGCCTCAGTCCCGTACCCCAAAGGCCCGGCTGATGAGGTAGTCGATGAGCAAAAACAGCACAATCAACATCAAGAGCGCACCCCACCAGGGGGTGTTGACCCAGATCAGCACGAAGGTGCGCTCGAGCAGCTTGAACAACAAAAAGCCAAACACCACCGTGGTCACGATGGCGGCCAGCTTTTGGCGGGTCTTCTTGCTCACCCCTTCAGGATAGCACCCACCGAGGAGCCTTCATGTCTTTCAACCTTGTCATCCGACCCTTCGAAGACCGCGACTACCCGGCCCTTGCCGAGGTGCTGAAAGCCGCCTGGCCCGACGAGGCGCACAGCGAGGCCGGCCTGCGCGAGCACGACGACCACGCCCCCCAGATTAAGTGGGGCCGCTTTGTGGCCGAGGTAGAAGGCCAGGTGGTGGGCGTGGGCGACTACACCCAGTTCGAGGGCATGTACCACCCGCAGAAGTTTGGGGTCTGGGTCACGGTGAAGCCTGCGTTCCGCAGCCAGGGCATTGGCAAGGCGCTGTACCGGCAGGTGTTAAGCGCCCTAAAGCCCCACCACCCCATCTCGATTCTGAGCAGCACCCGCGAGGATCAGCCCCAGGCCCTGGCCTGGCTCCAAAAGCTGGGCTTTGCCGAGAAGATGCGCTACTGGGAGTCGCGCCTGAACGTGCGGCGCTTCGACTTCAGCCCCTGGGCGGGCCGGATAGAGGCAGTGGAGGCAGCGGGGTTTGAGCTAAAGAGCTTGAAGGAGCTCGAGGCCGACAAAGAGCACCGGCAAAAGCTCTACGACCTCTGGCTCGAGGCCCGCCTGGACGTACCCCGCCCCGAGGAGATGAGCGAGGTGAGCTTCGAGGACTACTGCAAGTGGGTGTTCGAGAGCCGCTACTACCTGCCCGAAGGTCATTTTGTAGCCATAGACAAATCCACCGGCCAGTATGTGGCCCTGAGCACCCTCTGGAAAACCGATGGCGACTACCTGCAAACCGGCCTCACCGGCACCCGCCGGGCCTACCGCCGCAAAGGCCTGGCCCTGGCGCTCAAATTGAAGGCGATCCGCTTCGCCCAAGCCTATGGTACAAAAGAAATCCGCACCGGCAACGAGACGGGCAACCGGGCCATGCTCGCCATCAACGAGGCGCTGGGTTTCGTCAAACAGCCTGCCTGGATCGATTATGTGCTGACCCTTCAAGAGACCTCGAGCCCCTCGTAACCCCTATCCGAGCCCCAGCAAGAGCCCCAGCAGCCCCCCTCCAGCAATTACGGCGGCCACCCCCACGCCGCGGTAAATCAGGAAGCAGCCCACCAACACCCCCAGGCCCCAGAAAAGCGAGTCCACACTAAGCTGAACCAGCACCAAGACCATACTGGCGCTCAAGCCCATGCTGATGGGCACCAACGCCTTGCGTAAGGCCCGGCTCCACTGGGCCCTGGCCATCCACTGCCAGCCCCACACCAACCACATGGCCCCCACCGCGCCCGGCAAAAACATGCCCAGGGCAGCGGCCAGAGCCCCGCCCAGCCCCGCGGCGCTCAGGCCATAGAACAGCACCGCCAGCATATTGGGCCCCGGCACAAACTGCCCCAGGGCAAAGCCGTCGGCGAACTCCTGGCGGGTTACCCAGCCGTTGCCGATGATGACCCGGGCCATCTCGGGCAGGTTGGCCATGCCCCCGCCAAAGCTGAGCACCCCAAAACGCAGGAAGGCCAGAAAGACCTCGAGGGTTTCACCCACGCCCCTCGGCCTCCGTTTCCGGCATGGGTAGACGGGCCTCTTGCCAGTACAAAGCCATGCCCACCGGCACAAACAAGAGCAGCACCAGCAACAACGGCCAGTGCAGCAGGCCATAGGTCGCAAAGACCCCCAGGGCCAGCCCCATGGCCTTGAGCGAGTCCAGCGCAAGGGGAGCCTGGCGCAGCATGGTGGCCAGAATCAAACCAATAGCGGCAGCCGCCACCCCATTCAGGGCGCTTTCGGCCAGCGAGCCGGGGACTGCGCCAAAGCGGAAGTAGGCAAAACTCAGCAACAGCATCAGCAGGGCCCCTGGGGTCAAGACCCCCAGCAGGGCCAGCAGGCCCCCCGGCACACCCCCCAGGCGCATCCCCAGATGAGCTGCAGTATTGGCGAATACCGGCCCCGGCAGAATGCGGCACAGGGCGGTGGTTTCCAGAAACTCGCGCTCCTCCATCCAGCCCCGCTTCAGCACAATGGCCTGGTACAGCTGGGCCGTGCCCCCACCGCCAAAAGCCACCAGCCCCACCTGCAAAAACGCCCAGAAAAGCTTACCAAGCGGCACTTTCATGCCCCGGATGATACACTTTTCGGCGGTGCATTACGTCGTCTGCGACATAAAGGGCTGCCTCCTCAGATGGTTCCGCCGGAGTACAACCGAGGCTTGTCTGAGCGTGAACCACGCCCTGCGGCGGGGTGGGCCAGGCTTTGTGTTCAATCTGAGCCGCCAGGGCGCATAATGGCAGGGGATATGCTGCCCTATTTGCGACTCTCCGGCCCCCCTTACGACCAGGGCCACCAGCAGGGTGCGGCCTGGGCCGAGCGGATTGCCCACAACCTCGAGCTCTACTTCCGCCGCTTCGAGGTCGAGTGCAAGCTCTCCCCCACCGAGGCCCGCGAGCGGGGGGCGCGCTACCTCCAGGCCATCCGGCAACAAAACCCAGGTTATGCCAGGGGCCTCGAGGGCATCGCAGCAGGGTCGGGCCAGCCGCTGGTGGACATCGCCACCCTCAACGTGCGCTACGAGATCGTCTATTACCAGTTTGCCCAGGACACCCCCCCGGTCTACCTACCCCACGAGGCCCCCAACGGCTGCACCGCTTTTGCCCTGATGCCCGCCCACAGCGCCGACGGCCACCTGTGGCTGGGCCAGAACTGGGACTGGATGGAAGGGGTGCAGGGGGCCCTGCAGCACATCACCGAGCCCGACGGAACCCGGATACTGGCCTTTACCGAGGCGGGCATCTTTGGCGGCAAGATCGGGCTCAACTCCCACGGCCTGGGCCTGTGCATCAACGGGCTGGTCTCGCTGGGCGACAACTGGGCCGGGCTGGGCAAGCCCTTCCACCTGCGCACCTACGAGGTGCTGCGGCAGAAAACCCTACAGGCCGCCCAGGCCATAGTGCTGGAAGAACCCCGCACCGCTTCGGGCAATTTCCTGCTGGGGCAGGGCACCCAAGCCCTCGACCTCGAGGTCTCGCCCAGCGGGGTGGCTCAGTGGGAAGACCCACGCCAGCTGGTGCACGCCAACCACTACCTGGCCCCCGAGCGCTTCGGCATCGAGGTGCCGCCCATCGAGTGGCTCGACCGCTCACACCACCGGGCCGAACGGCTGGCCCTGCGGCTTGCTCAGGTGGAAAAACCCGGCCTGGAAGACCTGCAAGCTGCACTGCGTGATCGGGAGGGGGCACCCTACGCGGTCTGCCGCACCGCC